>Ga0335076_10001450_pt1 | contig 22941 bp, 20 predicted proteins | sample Lox_Sample_25_FD_206717 | JGI IMG/M metagenome (GOLD analysis project Ga0335076, IMG submission 206717) | Soil microbial communities from Loxahatchee National Wildlife Refuge, Florida, United States - Lox_Sample_2.5 | ecosystem: Environmental > Terrestrial > Soil > Wetlands | place: USA... | reverse complement strand
CCCGACCGACGAAATCGGCGTGTTCGAGATGACGGGTCTTGGCCTGCGCGAGGTCTCAAATCCTTCCGAATTGTTCCTGTCGGAGCGCGATCTCGGCACGCCGGGAACGGCGGTGTTTGCCGGCATCGAAGGCACCCGGCCGGTGCTGGTCGAATTGCAGGCGCTGGTGGCGCCGACCTCGCTCGGCACCCCGCGCCGCGCGGTGGTCGGCTGGGACCCGAGCCGGCTGTCGATGGTGCTGGCGGTGCTCGAAGCGCATTGCGGTGTCAAGCTATCCGGTCACGACGTCTACCTGAACGTCGCCGGCGGCCTGCGCATCCAGGAACCTGCGGCTGACCTTGCCGCCGCAGCCGCGCTGGTCTCGTCTCTGGTCAACGCACCGCTACCGACGGATGCGGTCTATTTCGGCGAGATTTCGCTCTCCGGCGTGGTGCGTCCGGTGGCGCAAACTCCCGCCCGGCTGAAAGAGGCGGCAAAACTCGGCTTTGGCCGTGCGGTGCTGCCCGAATCGGCGCGCGGCGAGGTCACAGGCGATTCCGGGATGTCGTTGCAGACCGTCGGTTCGCTGACGACCTTGGTCGCTGAGATCGCCGCGCGCGGAACCCCCAGAGGAAACCGGCCTGACCGTGAAATCCCGGGGGTTGAGAAAAATGCCACACCGACGAGATTCCGCCGCGAGGGCAGCTAGGCGGGCGTGACGTTCGCCGCCCCCGCCGCTATACAACCCGCGGCTAGCAATCCCGAATGCGAAGTATCGCGGCCTTCGGGATGGGCGAGTTCCGGGCTTGCCGGACAGCCTCTCAGCCCCTCAGGTGAGACGGGACCGACGCGCCGATTCGGAATCTTGGAGCGGACCAGACCAGCCGATGCCGATTACGATTCTTGACCTCATCCTCCTCGGCGTCATGCTGATTTCGGGCCTGCTTGCGATGGTCCGCGGCTTTATGCGCGAGATCCTGTCGATCGCGGCCTGGGGCGCGGCGGCGCTGGTGACGCTCTATTCCTTCAACAAGCTGCTGCCGACCGCCAAAACCTATTTCAACAACGACACGGTCGCGGCCGTGGTCGTGGTGGCCGGCGTGTTCATCGGCACCCTGATCATCGTGTCCGTCATTACGGTCCGCATCTCCGACATGATCCTGGATTCCCGGATCGGCGCGCTGGACCGTACTTTGGGCTTCCTGTTCGGGCTGGCACGCGGCCTCCTGATCATGGTTGTTGCCTTCCTGTTCTTCTCCTGGCTGGTGCCGGAAAACCAGCGCCCGGACTGGGTCAGGAGTGCAAAATCCCGGGTAGTCCTGCAGGGAACCGGGGATTGGCTGATGTCGCTCTTGCCGGATGACCCCGAGAACACCATTTTAAAGCGATTCAAGAAGAATAAGCCGGAAGACGACCAGACTGACGCCGAACAGCCCCCGACGGGCGCCGGCGACGGCTATAGCAAGCCTGCCCGCGACAGCCTGAAAAAGCTGATCGAGAAACCCGCGGCCAAGTGAGCCTAAGCCCACCAGAGAGAGGCGTGATGGACGAGACACAAGCCAGAGACCAGGACGCCCCACTCGATCAAATCCCGGGCCAAGCCTCTTTAGAACTTGCCGGGATAGAGCTCCAGGACGACCTCGAAGGGGACACGCTGCGCGAAGAGTGCGGCGTGTTCGGCATTTTCGGCCACCCCTCGGCCGCGGCCATCACTGCACTGGGCCTCCACGCCCTGCAGCACCGCGGCCAGGAGGCAGCCGGCATCGTTTCCTACGATGGAACCCGGTTTCATTCCGAGCGGCGGCTTGGCCTCGTGGGCGACACCTTTTCCCGCCGAGAGGTGATCGATCGCCTGCCGGGCCCCGTCGCGGTCGGCCATGTCCGCTACTCCACGACCGGCGCGACCATCCTGCGCAACGTGCAGCCGCTGTTCGCCGAGCTGAATGCCGGCGGCTTTGCGGTCGGCCACAACGGCAATCTCACCAACGGATTGTCGCTCCGCCGCGAGCTGGTACGCAGTGGCACGGTGATGCAGTCCACCACCGACACCGAGGTGATCCTGCATCTGGTGGCGCAGTCCCGCCGCAGCCGCTTCGTCGACCGCTTCATTGAGGCGCTGCGCGCGCTGGAAGGGGCCTATTCACTGGTGGCGCTGACCAACAAGAAGCTGATCGGCGCCCGCGACCAGCTCGGCATCCGCCCGCTGGTGCTCGGTGAGCTCGATGGCTGCCCGATCCTGACGTCGGAAACCTGCGCGCTCGACATCATCGGTGCGAAATTCGTCCGCGACATCGAGCCGGGCGAGATCATCGTGTTCGACGATCAGGGGGCGCAAAGCCACAAGCCGTTCCCGCCGAAGCCGCCGCGCCCCTGTATCTTCGAGTACATCTATTTCTCGCGCCCGGACTCGATCGTCCACGGCCGCTCGGTCTACGAGGTGCGCAAGGCCTTCGGCGCGGAGCTCGCGAAGGAAAGCCATGTCGAAGTGGATGTGGTGGTACCGGTGCCCGACTCCGGCGTGCCGGCCGCGGTCGGCTATGCCCAGTACTCCGGCGTGCCCTTCGAGCTCGGCATCATCCGAAACCATTATGTCGGCCGCACCTTCATCCAGCCGACCCAGAGCATCCGCGAATCCGGCGTGAAGATGAAGCACAACGCCAATCGCGCCGCGATCGAGGGCAAGCGCATCATCCTGATCGACGATTCACTGGTGCGCGGCACCACCTCGAAGAAGATCGTGCGCATGATGCGCGATGCCGGCGCGCGCGAGGTGCATTTCCGCCTCGCCTCGCCGCCGATCCTCTACCCCGACTATTACGGGATCGACCTGCCCGACCGCGGCGGTCTCCTGGCTGCGACCCACTCGGTCGAGGAGATGCGCCAGATCATCGGCGCCGACTCACTGGCGTTCCTGTCGATCGATGGCATGTATCGCGCCATGGGCTACCCCGGCCGCGATCCCGCAAATCCAAAATTCGCCGACCACTGCTTCACCGGCCTCTATCCGACCAACCTCACCGACCAGAACCAGGTCGAGCCGCAGCCGCGCCAGCTCTCGCTCTTGGCGGAAGCAAGCTGACGCGACGCGTCACTCCGGGGCGCGACCGAACCATTTTCCGTCGTGGCTGGGCTTGTCCCGGCCATCCACGTCTGTAATACCCCCGCCTCAAAGACGCGGATGCCCGGGACAAGCCCGGGCATGACGACACCCTCACGGTCATGACCCATTCCCTCGCCTCTCGCATTGCTCTCGTCACCGGCGCCTCGCGCGGCATCGGCTATGCCACGGCGCGCGCGCTGGCACGCGCGGGCGCGCATATTATTGCGGTCGCGCGCACGCAAGGCGGGCTCGAAGAGCTCGACGACGAAATCAGAAAAGACGGCGGCAGCGCGACGCTCGTGCCGCTCAGCCTGACGGACTTCGACGGCATTGCCCGGCTCGGTGCGGCACTCTACGAGCGTCACGGCAAGCTTGACATCCTCGTCGGCAATGCCGGCGTGGCCGGCCCCTCCTCGCCGCTCGGCCATATCGACTTGAAGCCGTGGACCGATGTGATCGCGATCAACCTCACCGCGAACTTTCAGCTGATCCGCTGCATGGAGCCGCTGCTCAGGACATCCGATGCGGGGCGCGCGGTGTTCGTGACCTCGGCTGCGGCCAGCAACGCCAACGCCTATCTCGGTCCCTATGCAGCCTCCAAGGCGGCGCTTGAGACCCTGGCCCGGGTCTGGGCGCACGAGACGGCAACGACGCCGATGCGCGTGAACCTGTTCAATCCCGGGCCGGTCCGCACCCGCATGCGCGCCAGCGTCTTTCCGGGCGAAGATCCGATGACGCTGGACACGCCCGAGCAAGTCGCCGAATTCATCCTGCCGATGTGTGCGCCGGAATGGACTGCGACCGCCAAGCTCTACGACTATCCGACGCGCATGCTGATGGAATTTCGCACGCCTGCTTGAGCCCGTCGTTGCGAGACAACGATGAGCCGTTGACTCCCCTCCCTCCTCGCGATTGACTGCGCGCCGACTGCGGATCAACCGCAGCGGAAACAATGGGAGGTCGTGATGCGCTCGATGCGCGCCGTTTCGCAATTTGCAATGACCTTTTGTCTTGCCGCCGCCGTCTCGATCGGCCCCCTCGGCCTCCCGCAAATCGCATCGGCCAGCGACATTCCCACCTTCGCGGTCGATCCGTCCTGGCCAAAGCCATTGCCCAACAACTGGATCATGGGCCAGATCGGCGGCATCACCGTCGATTGGCAGGGCCACATCTGGGTGATCCACCGCCCGCGCTCGCTGACCGATGACGAAAAGGGCGCCACGCTCACGCCGCCGCGCTCGAAATGCTGCGTGCCGGCGCCGCCGGTGCTGGAGTTCGACGTCGACGGCAATCTGTTGCGCTCCTGGGGCGGACCCGGCGAAGGCTATGAATGGGTCGGACGCGAGCACGGCATCGAGGTCGACGAGCGCGGCTTTGTCTGGATTGGCGGCAATGCCGACAATGACAACGCGATTCTGAAATTCACCCTCGACGGCAAATATCTCGGGCAGATCGGCAAGATCGCTCCGAGCAAGGGCTCCAACGACACGACGCAGCTCGGCAAGCCCGCGGAAACCGCAATCGACAAGGCGGCCGACGAGCTCTACGTCGCCGACGGCTACGGCAACCGCCGCATCATCGTGTTCGATGCCACGACGATGGCCTACAAGCGACACTGGGGCGCCTACGGCAAGCCCCCGAATGACGACAAGCAGCAGCCCTTTGATCCGGCGGCGCCGGTGCAGGCCCAGTTCGGCAACCCCGTCCATTGCGTCAAGATCGCAGACGACGGGCTGGTCTATGTCTGTGATCGCACCCAGAATCGCATCCAGATCTTTCGCAAGGACGGCACCTTCGTGAAGGAATGGTTTTACGAGAAAAACACTCTCGGCAATGGCGCGGTCTGGGACCTCGCGATCTGGCCCGATCCGAAGCAGACCTATCTGCTCAACGCCGACGGCGAGAACAATGAAATCCGCATTCTCAAGCGCGAGGATGGCAGCGTGGTCGGCAGTTTTGGGCGCAATGGCCGCAATGCCGGCCAATTCCACTGGGTGCACGCCATGGCCGTCGACAAGCTCGGTAACGTTTATACCGGCGAAGTCGATAACGCCAAGCGTATCCAGAAGTTCAGGCTGACCTCGGATGCCCTGAAATAGCGCATTGGTCGCATTGCCGGAGGCGCTGAGACCGGCTATCGGGAAGCCAGGACGCCAGGCGCAGGCTCCCCCAAGGAGAGCCGTTCCGGCATCGTCTTTTTTGCGGAGGAAACGCATGATTATCGCTCGCCCGCGGCACCTGGCCGCGCTTCTTGCCCTCGCAGGGCTAGGTTTTGCCACGTCCGCATCCGCGGATGACAAGGTCGTCAAGATCGGCGTGCTCAACGACATGTCGAGCCTTTATGCCGACATCGGCGGTCCCAACGCCGTGCTCGCCATCAAGATGGCGGTGGAGGATTCCGGACTTCCGGCCAAAGGCTGGAAGATCGACGTGTTGAGCGGAGATCACCAGAACAAGCCCGACGTCGGCGTCAACATCGCGCGGCAATGGATCGACACCGAGAAGGTCGATGCGATCTCCGATACGCCAAACTCCGGCGTGGCGCTCGCCGTGAGCAACCTCGTGAAGGACAAGAATGCGATCCTGCTCAACTCGGGTGCTGCCACGGCCGACCTCACCGGCAAGGCCTGCACGCCGAACACCATCTCCTTTACATACGATACCTACATGCTCGCCAACGGCACCGGCAAGGCGCTGACCAAGGCCGGCGGCGACACCTGGTTTTTCCTGACCGCAGATTACGCCTTCGGCGCTGCGCTGGAGCGTGACACGAGCGCCGTTGTCACTGCGAATGGCGGCAAGGTCCTGGGTGGCGTCAAACACCCGCTCAACACCAGCGACTTCTCATCCTTCCTGCTGCAGGCGCAATCCTCGAAAGCGAAGGTGGTCGGCCTTGCCAATGCGGGCGGCGACACCACCAATTCCATCAAGCAGGCCGCCGAATTCGGCATCGTCGCGGGCGGCCAGAAGCTCGCCGCGCTTCTGCTCTTCATCAACGACGTCCATTCGCTGGGCCTCAAGACCGCGCAGGGCCTGACCTTCACCGAGTCCTTCTATTGGGACATGAACGATCAGACGCGCGCCTGGTCGAAGCGCTTCGCCGAGAAAGCGAGCAACCACGCCATGCCGTCGATGACCCAGGCGGGCAATTATGCCGCCGTGCTGCATTACCTGAAGGCGCTGGAAGCGCTCGGCGGCAATCCGCATGACGGCGCAAAAGTCGTCGCCAAGATGAAGGAAATCCCGACCGACGATCCCCTGTTCGGCAAGGGCCCGTTGCGGATCGATGGCCGTCGCATCATCCCGGCCTATCTGTTCGAGGTGAAGAAGCCGGAAGAGTCGAAATATCCGTGGGACTATTACAAGCTGGTCGCGACCATCTCGCCGGAAGACGCGGCCAAGCCGCTCGAAGCAAGCGAGTGCCCGCTGGTCAAGAAGTGACCTCGTAAGCGGTCATCCCGGGGCGCGCGTCGAGCGCGAACCCGGGATCTCGCGACTCCGAGGGTCGGTGCTACGCGCCGCCCCGGAATGACGTTTGAAACCCGCGCCCGCTGTCAAAGAGGACGCGGGTTTTGTTTTGGATCGAGCGACATCTTCTTCGCAGGCAATGTGAAGCGCGCGGCAATCGCGGCCGAAAGCACCAGCAGCGCCGCGGCCAACAGGAACGGCGCGCCCGGAAGTTTCAGCGGCGCATTCGCCCCGATGAAATACGCAAATGTCAGCGTGAACAGAAATGGACCCACAAGCTGCGACAGGCTCTGTACGCTCGCGGTCGCGCCCTGCAACTGGCCCTGCTGGTCGGCCGCGACCATCTGCGTCATCAGCGCCTGTGTCGCGGCGCCCGAAACGCCCCACAACGACATCACGGGGATGCCGAGCCAGAACCACGGTCCGGTCGGCGCCACGCCGTAGATGAGAAAGCCGGCCGCGCCGAAGACAAGCCCGAGCAACAGCGCGCGCCGCTCGCCAAGCCGCTTCACGATCGGCCCGATCGCAATCCCCTGCACCACCATCGAGCAGACACCGACAATGGCGAGCGTCAAGCCGACCGTCCTGACATCCCAGCCGTAGCGATAGCTCGCATAAAGCACGAACACCGAGGGCAGCACGACATGGGCGAGCTGGGCAAAGAAATTCGCGACCTGCAATCCCGCAAGCGCACGGCTCGAACGCAACAGCGGCAGCATGCCGATCGGATTGGCGCTCTTCCAGCGGAACGGCGCGCGCCGCTCGCTCGGCAGCGATTCCGGCAGCACGAAAAGGCCGTAGAGCCCATTGGCGAAACTCAAGGCCGCCGCAAGCCAGAACGGCAGCCGCGGCGAGAAATCGCCGGCAAGGCCGCCGAGCGCCGGGCCCAGAATGAAGCCCGCGCCGAAGGCAACGCCGATCTTGCCGAACACCGCCGCGCGTCTGTCCGGCGCGGTCGTATCGGCGATATAGGCAAACGCCGTCGAGATGCTGGCCGACGTGATGCCCGAAATCACGCGGCCGATAAACAGCCAGACGAGCGACGGCGCCAGCGCCATCAGCACATAGTCGGCCGCAAGGCCAAAGTTCGACAACAGCACCATCGGCCGGCGGCCGAAGCGATCGGACAGGCTGCCGAGCAGCGGCGAGAACACGAATTGCATCAGCGCCCAGGCGGTCCCGAACAGGCCGAAGATGCGCGCGGCGCTCGCGGTGTCGTTGGCGACAAAGCTCTCGATCAGCTTTGGCAGGATCGGAATCACGATGCCCAGCGCCAGCATGTCGAGCAGGATCGTGACGAAAATGAAGGCCGCCGCCGCGCCGCGCGGCATGCCGGTTTCGGCCGCGTGCCCTGACGGGCTCTCGCTCACGACAGACGCTTTCGCTTATGCGCGAACGGATTTTGCTTTTCCCGCAGCGTAATGCGGACCGGCGTGCCCGGCAGATCGAACGCCTCGCGGAGCGAGTTGGTGAGATAGCGCAGGTAAGCCTGCGGCACCGCGTCCGCGCGCGAGCAGAACAGCACGAAGCTCGGCGGCCGCGCCTTGGTCTGAGTGATGTAATTGAGCTTCAGCCGCCGTCCCGACACCGCCGGCGGCGGATTGGCCGCGATCGCCTGCTCGAACCAGCGGTTCAGCGCCGAGGTCGCCACGCGCCTGTTCCAGATGGCGTGAGCATCGATGATCGCCTGCATCAGGCGGTCGATGCCCTCGCCCATCAAGCCCGAAACCGCGACGATGGGCGCGCCGGCAACCTGCGGCAGCCAATGGTCGGCATCACGGCGCAGCGCCGAAATCTCGCCGGACTTGCCGGCCACCAGATCCCACTTGTTGACCGCAATCACCAGCGCTCGCCCCTCGCGCTCGATGAGATCGGCGATGCGCAGATCCTGCTCCTCGAACCTGTTCTGCGCATCCATCAACAGCACGACGACCTCGGCAAAGCGCACCGCGCGCAGCGCGTCGGCGACCGACAACTTCTCGAGCTTCTCCTCGATGCGCGAGCGCCGCCGCAAGCCCGCCGTATCGAACACGCGAAACGCGCGACCCTTCCAGGCGATCTCGACCGCGATCGAATCGCGGGTGGTGCCGGCCTCGGGACTGGTCAACAACCGCTCCTCGCCGAGCAGATGGTTGATGAGGGTCGATTTGCCGGCGTTGGGCCGGCCGACGATGGCCACACGGATGGGACGCGTCGCCAAATCCTCCGTTTCCTCCGGCCCATCGGCGGTCTCGTCGTCATCGGCCGGCTGCGGCATCAGCGCGCGCAAGGCCTCGTAGAGCTCGGACAATCCCTCGCCATGCTCGGCCGAGATCTGCACGGGATCGCCCAATCCGAGCGCATAGGCCTCCATTGCGCCGGCATCGCCATGCTTGCCCTCGCTCTTGTTGGCGACGAGGACGACGGGCTTGTCGGCGCGGCGCGCGACATCGGCAAAGGCGCGGTCGGCAGGCGTCAGCCCTGCACGGGCGTCGACCACGAACATCAACGCGTCCGCGAGCTTGATCGCCGTCTCCGTCTGCTCCTGCATGCGCGCGGTCAGCGATCCCCGCGCGCCCTCGTCGAGGCCTGCGGTGTCGATGACGGTGAAATCAAGGTCGCCCAGGCGAGCCTCGCCTTCCCGGCGGTCGCGCGTCACGCCCGGCTCGTCATCGACCAGCGCGAGCTTCTGTCCGACCAGACGGTTGAACAGCGTCGACTTGCCGACATTGGGCCGGCCGATGATGGCGATGGTGAACGACATGAGTATCCAAGCGCATCTTCAACTGCGCATGTCAAATGCAACGAACGGAAAGTCAGCGCGTAAAGGTGCCGCCGGGCAACGGCGCCGGGAACGGCGCCGCCGATTGCTGGGCGGGCGGTGCCGCCTGCCGCTGCGCGGGCTGGGCCTGCTGAGCGTCGGGCTGATCGGGCGGCGGCGCGGTGGTGCGCTTGCGTGCGATCTTCTTCGGCTTTGGCGCGGGCGGCGCGGCGGCTGACGCGTCATCGGAAGCAGCCGCGGCTTCGCCATCCACCTCGCCCGCGGGCTGCTGAGCAGCAGTGTCAGCCGGCTGCCTGGTCTTTTTGGCTTTCGCCTGCTTCTTCGGCGGCGTCTCGGCAGGCGGCTGAGTTGCGGCCGCGGCGGCGGCTGCCGCCTGCTCATCGCGCTGCTCCTGCGTGCCCTTGTAGAGATCCTTCGGTACACCCTGCTCCAGGCCCGGAACGCCCTCGGGGAAGACCGGCTTGCGCTCGCCCGGCAGCTTCTTTTTGGTGTCGAGCCAGTCGAGCATATCGGTCGGGTCGAAATTGGTGCCGAAACCGCTGCAGCCGCCGAGCACGCCCGAGAAGGCGATCAAGACGGCGGCTGCGATCAGACGGGGCGGACGGCGCATGGTCTTGTCTCGGTCAGCTCTTGGCAACAGGCGGCAGCAAAGCCTGCAACGCTTCGGCACGCGAACGCAGGCCCGGTGGCGTATCGGCGTCGAGCGCGATCTGGTCGAGCCACTGCCGCGTGGCCGCTGTGTCGTTGGCGCGGAACGCCGACAACGCCAGCATCTCGCGCGCGACATGGCGGAAGGTGGCGCCCGGCGCCGTCTCCGACTGCAGCCGTTGCAAGATTTCCGAATAGGGTGCGCTGTCGAGCAGGAGACCCGCAGCGCGAACCCGCGCCAGCTCCTGCTGCTCGGTGCCGACGGAACTATCGACCGCAAGCTCGTCAAACAGCTTGGCACCGGCCTTCGGATCGCGGGCAGCGACTTCGGCAGCGAGATGGAATCGCGACAACGTGCGATAGCCGCTCGGGCCCTTCGCCGCGAGATCGGCAAAGGCCGCTTCGGCCTCGCTGTGCTTGTTCTGCTCGGACAGCTCGACGGCCCTGTTGAAGGCGTCCCCGGCCTCGGCCGCCTTCTTGGCCTCCAGATATTGGTAGCCGCGCCAGCCGCCGACCGCGGCAATGATCAAGAGCGCCGCGCCGACGATAAACAACGAGTACTTTTCCCAGAGCTTCTTGAGCTGCTCCCGGCGGACCTCCTCGTCGACTTCGTCAAATATCTCAACCACTTATTAGGATCCCATCCCCGGTCGCGATGGCAGCCCAAAAGGCTTGCGCGAAAGCTTTCCTGAGCCAGCGTGGCGGTCGCGATAACTCATTGATATGGCACTGGCAAGGCAAAGCCGTGGTACGAACGTTAATAGAATACCGGGCGGGCGACCGGAAACCACCCTCAAATGCCCGACAGCGCCTCCCGCAACAGCCGCTTCAGCACCTTGCCGTTGGCGTTGCGCGGCAGGAGGTCCTTTGTCAGCACGATCGTCTCGGGGACCTTGTAGTCGGATAGCCTCGCCGCGCAGAAGGCGCGCAGCGCATCGGTGCTGACGCCGTCGCGGATCACGACCACGGCATGGACCCGTTCGCCGAGGACCGGACAGGGTTTTGCGACGATCGCGCTCTCGACCACGCTGTCATGGGCTGCAAGCACGGATTCGACCTCGGCGGAATAGATCTTCAGGCCGCCGCGATTGATCATGTCCTTCTGGCGATCGAATACGCGGACGAAATTGTCGGCGTCGATCGAGCCGAGATCGCCGGAGTGCCAGAAGCCGCCGGTAAAGCTTTCGGCGGTCGCCTTGGGATCGTTCCAATAGCCTTTGATGACCTGGGCGCCGCCGATCCAGATTTCGCCGATCTCGCCGCGCGGCACTTCACGGCCTTCCGCATCCATCACCACGATACGCGCGCCCGGACAGGGCAGACCGACACTGTCGCTATGGGATGCCGTCAAATCGCCGGGCATCAGAGTCGAGGGCGAGGTCGTCTCGGTCGCGCCGTAGGCGTTCATCAGCCTCAACCCAGGCACTTTGGCAGCGAGGCGTTCGATGGTCGCAACCGGCATCGGCGCACCGCCATAGCCGCCAATCCGCCATGACGACAGGTCGTGCGCATCGAAATCCGGCTGCAGCAGGCAGAGATTGTACATCGCCGGCACCATCACCGTGTAGGTGACGCGCTCGGCTGCTGCGACCCTCAGATATTCGGCCGCCTTGAATTCCGGCATGATGATCAAGGCGCCCGCGCAGCGCACCATGCTCATGATGTTGACGACGATGCCGGTGACGTGGCCGAGCGGGACGGCTGCGATCGAACGATCATGCGGCGAAAGCTTCATGCAGGTCTCGTACAGCATTGCTGAATGAACGACATTGCAATGCGCGAGCATCGCGCCCTTGGGCCTTCCAGTCGTGCCCGAGGTGTAGAGGATCATCGCGATGTCCTCTTCGCCGACCTGGACAGGACTCGGCGCAGGCACGCCGTCGAGGCGAGCGAGAGATTGCGCGAGGAATTGCGATTGACTCGTGTCGTCATCGACCGCGATCCGATGCAGGAGTTCGGGAACGTCCCGCGCATCCGGCAGGCGGTCCGAAAGCGACGCCTCATGGATCAGAAGCCTTGCACCGCAATTTTCCAGGACATAGGCGATCTCGGGCTTTTGCTGGCGGACCGAGAGCAGCACCGTGACCAGCCCCTCACGGGCTGCGGCGAACACCGACAATACGAACTCGATACGGTTGCCGAGCAACAGCGCCAGGCGGTCGCCGCGCTTCAGCCCCCTCGCACGCAGGGCGCCCGCGATCTCGGCGGATCTGGCCGCAACCTCGCGCCAGCTCATGCGGGTCTCGCCGCAGATCAGCGCCTCGCCATCGCCATTGCGCGCGACCGCTTCCTCTACCATCGCCCAAACGCTTCTCGGCCGCTCGCAAAATGCGGCAACGACGCGATCGCCGAAGCGGGTTTCGAGCCGCATCGCAGGATCGGTGTAATGCGACCAGTCCATCTCAGTTTCCGACCACGGGGATGCCGATCACGACAGGATGGAATGCAAAGGCGAGCGCGAGATAAGCGACGAAACCGACCGCGACCGCGATCAGGTCATTGGTGGCGCCGCCGACCGGGATCGGCGGGCCGCCGGCATCAGCGCGGTGTTTCAGCGAAATGCGATCGAACACCGCCCAGGCGAGGAACGAGCCGAACAGGATGATGCCGCCGAGATCGCCATTGGCAAGCAGATGGCCGAACGCCCAGAGCTTGATGCCCGAAAGCATCGGATGCTTCACTTTCTGATAGATGCTGCCCCGAATATAGGAGGCCGCCACCAGAATTGTGGCCGGGAGCATCAGCGCGACATTGAGATGTTTCAGAAATTTCGGCGGATACCAAATGTTCCACATGCCTGTCGCGCGGTAATGCGCAAAGCCCCAGATGATCAAGACGAGCCCCGCGAGCGACACGGCGGCGTAGCCGATCTTGTAGCCGCCCTCGCCCATCGACGCGACAAAGCGGGCGCGCAAGTCCCGCTGGGTGGTGAGCGTGTGGGCTGCGAAGAACAGCACCAGCCCCAGGATCATGACGACCAGCCCCACAATGTCCTCCCTAGTCGCAGATCATTTCGGAGCTGAAGCCATCGTGGCAACTCCGCACCCTCAGTCGTCATACGCGGGCTTGACCCGCCGTCCGCGCGAGCGGACGCTATGAATCATTGAAGAGGATGGATTGCCGGGTCAAGCCCGGCGATGACGAACTTTGGCGCTTTGCGCGCCACTCACTTGGTCTCGGTTGCCTTGACGAGCGCGCGATTGTCGACATAGCGGATCGCAATCGGCCGGCCCGCCAGCGCGCCGCCGAGGCCGTCAGTGAATTTGAGGGGAATGCAGGCCGACAGCGAGGCGTTGATCGCGTTCAGATAGGTCTCGCGAATCTCGGGCGTCACGCCGGCGGTGGCAAAGGTCATCCGCGGCGGACCGATCATCTCCCCGGACTTCTTGAAGCTGAAGCGCACCGACATCTGCATGCCCTCGCGCGCAACGTCCGCCGGCGGCGGCGACCAGCAGGATCTGAGCTCCGCAAAGAGATCGCCGATGGTATCGAGATCGTGGTCCGGCTTCCGGTATTTGGCTTCGTCCTCCCCGGCCGGCACGGTCTGGATCGTCAATTGCAGGTTCTCGCCGTAGGGATAGAAGATTTCGGGGATGCAAGGCCCGCGTTGCAGCGGACTGCAATAGGTCGGCGTGCAGGGTTTATCGCTCAGGACGCTGCAGGGCGCGTGCCAGAACGGCGTGGCATTGATCTGATTGCGCCGCGCGTCGGCGGAATTGCCGATCGCGGCCGCAGCGGCGATCACCAGAGAGAGGACAATGCGCCGCAGCATCGAAGGCACCTTGAAAGCGATACACCTCAAGAATGATGCGCCGAAAGAATGATGCGCCGAGCGTGCGCGATCAAGCCAGCCGGCAATCACAACCGCGCGTTCATCGCGGCGGGTTCCGAATCCGCGCAGCCGGCGCGCAACCGCCGGCGCTATTGCCGGCCATCACGAAGGCAGCCTAACCCTGCTTCTTCACGTCCTTGACGTTGGCGAAGTCGATGCCCTCGGCGCGCTCGCGTGTATAGCCGAGATAGAACTCGTTCCTGGCCATGAAGACGGGATCGCCGTCGACGTCGTCGGCGATGCTGGACGCGTTCGCCGCAATGAAGGCCTCGAGCTTCTTCCTGTCGTCGGAGGAGATCCAGCGCGCCAGCTGGAACTCCGAGACCTCGAACTCGACAGGGAGCGAATATTCGGCGTCGAGCCGTGCCTTGAGCACATCGAGCTGCAGCGGGCCGACCACGCCGACCAGCGCCGGCGCCCCGTCGCGCGGCCGGAACACTTGCACGACACCCTCTTCCGACATCTGCTGCAAGGCTTCCTTCAGCTTTTTCGCCTTCATGGCGTCGGTGAGCCGGACGCGGCGGACGATTTCCGGCGCAAAGCTCGGCACGCCGACAAAGGTCAGATCCTCGCCTTCGGTGAGCGTATCGCCGATCCGGAGCGTGCCGTGGTTGGGAATGCCGACGACGTCGCCGGCAAAGGCCTCGTCGGCGACCGAACGGTCCTGGGCAAAGAAGAATTGCGGGCTTGCCAGCGGCATCGCCTTGCCGGTCCGCACCAGCTTTGCCTTCATGCCCCGGCTGAGCTTGCCCGAGCAGAGCCGCGCAAACGCAATGCGGTCGCGATGGTTCGGGTCCATGTTGGCCTGGATCTTGAAGACGAATGCGCTCATGCGCGGCTCGGAGGCCTCGACCTTGCGCCGATCGCTGTCCTGGGCGCGCGGCGGCGGCGCGAATTGCCCGAGCCCCTCGAGGAGATCGCCGACGCCAAAATTGCGCAGCGCGCTGCCGAAATAGACCGGCGTCAGATGGCCTTCGCGAAAAGCGTCGAGGTCGAACGGCTTGCAGGCCTCCGTCACCAGCGAGAGCTCTTCCTGGAGCGCGGCGACGTCGAGATTGGCATTGAAGCGAGTGAGCTCGGCAATCTCGATCTGTTGGGCCGCACCGGTCTTGGCGCCGCCGCCCTCGAGCAGGCGCACGCCGCCGTTGCGGACATCGTAGGTGCCGACGAAATCGCGGCCGCGCCCGACCGGCCAGGTCATCGGCGTGGTGTCGAGCGCCAGCGTCTTCTCGATCTCGTCCATCAGCTCGAAGGTGTCGCGGCTTTCACGGTCCATCTTGTTGATGAAGGTGATGATCGGAATGTCGCGCAGCCGGCACACCTCGAACAGCTTTCGCGTGCGCGCCTCGATGCCTTTTGCCGCGTCGATCACCATCACGGCGGAATCGACCGCGGTGAGTGTGCGATAGGTGTCTTCCGAAAAGTCCTCGTGGCCGGGCGTATCCAGGAGGTTGAACACGAGCCCTTCGAACTCGAAGGTCATCACCGAGGTCACGACCGAAATGCCGCGCTCGCGCTCGATCTTCATCCAGTCCGAGCGGGTGTTGCGCCGCTCGCCCTTGGCCTTCACCTGCCCCGCGAGATTGATGGCGCCGCCGAACAAGAGGAGCTTCTCGGTCAGCGTGGTCTTGCCGGCGTCAGGGTGCGAGATGATCGCAAAGGTGCGCCGCCGCGCCACTTCGGCAGACAGCGGCGAGCGGGACGGCGAATCGGCGGTGACGGCAAGATCGGTCATGGGGTCGAGCGTTTGGCAGGGAAAATGCGGGGGATCAAGCATTTCCCGCATGGCCGATATAGGTATCCCAGCGCCCTAGCGAAACGCCTGCACCGCCCAATAAGCGAGCGCGGCGACGATTGCCGACGCAGGTATCGTGATCACCCAGGCATAGACGATCGAGCTTGCCACGTTCCAACGCACCGCCGAGACGCGCCGCGCCGCGCCGACGCCGACGATTGAGCCCGTGATGGTGTGGGTGGTCGATACGGGAACCCCGAGCACCGTCGCCATGAACAACGTGATTGCGCCTCCCGTCTCGGCGCAGAAGCCCTGCATGGGCGTCAATTTCGTGATCCGCAAGCCCATGGTGCGGACGATGCGCCAGCCGCCCATCAAGGTGCCCAGCGCCATTGAGGCCTGGCAGGCCAAGACCACCCAGAACGGCACCGAGAACTCGTTGCCGAGATGGCCTTGTGAGTAGAGCAGCACGGCAATGATGCCCATGGTCTTCTGCGCGTCGTTGCCGCCATGACCAAGCGAATAGAGCGAGGCCGAACCGAATTGCAGGATGCGGAAGGCGCGGTCGACGGCAAAGGGCGTCGAACGCACCGAAGCCCAGGACACGATCGCAACCAGCATCATGGCCAGCAAAAACCCGACCAGCGGCGACAGCACGATCGCGGCCAGAGTTTTTGACAACCCGCTCCAGACCGCGGCCGAAAGGCCGGCCTTTGCCATGCCGCCGCCGACGAGGCCTCCAATCAGGGCATGCGAGGAGGAGGAAGGGATGCCAAGGCCCCAAGTGATCAGGTTCCAGACGATGGCCCCGACAAGCGCCGCAAAGATCACCTGGGCATCCACGATCGACGGCTCGATGATCCCGGTGCCGATGGTCTGCGCGACATGCAGGCCGAACACGAGGAAGGCGACGAAATTGAAGAACGCCGCCCAGAACACCGCATAATGCGGCCGCAACACGCGCGTGGAGACGATCGTGGCGATCGAATTGGCGGCATCGTGCAGGCCGTTCAGGAAATCGAACGCGAGCGCGACCACGATCAGGCCGGTGAGGATCGGAAGTCCGAGCGCTGTATCCATGGCTGCGTCAGACTTGTTCGATCACGATCGAATTGATCTCGTTGGCCACGTCATCGAAGCGGTCGGCGACCTTTTCCAGATGGTCGTAGATCTCGGCGCCGACGATGAAGTCCATTGTGTTGGCGTTGCGGTGCTTGAGAAACAGCTCCTTCAGCCCGATGTCGTGGAGATCGTCGACCCGGCCTTCCAGCTTGGTCAGTTCCTCCGTGATCGCCGTCAGCAGCGAGACGTTGGCGCCGATCGCCTGCAACAACGGCAGCGCGCGGCTCACGAGGCTGGAACACTCGACCAGAAGGCCGCCCATCTCCCGCATCGTCGGCTCAAAGCTTTTCACCTCGAACAGCATCACCGCCTTCGCGGTCTGCTCCATCTGATCGATGGCATCATCCATCGAGGTGATCAGGTTCTTGATGTCGCCGCGGTCGAACGGGGTGATGAATGTTCTGCGCACCGCCGTCAGCACCTCGCGGGTGATGCTGTCGGCGTCGTTCTCGAACTGGTGAACCCGCTGGCAGTAGACGTGCGTTTCGTCGCCGCCGCGGAGCACGCCCTGCAAGGCCACCGCGCCCTCGGCAACGACCGCCGCATGGCGGGCGAACAGGTCGAAAAAGCGCTCTTCCTTCGGGAGGAAAGCACGAAACCAGCGCATCATCGATGCAAGCCCTTGAGCAAGGTGTCCTCACGCTGAACCCGCGGACGACCCGCCCGGTTCTTAGTCACAAATCTGTCATAGACGGATTTGGCGCGAAATACCCCTGCTCCGGCTGGCGAAGTCCGGTCATCCACCGATTTATCGGGTGGAAAACCCGCTCAATAGCAGGCGCTTACAACGAGCGCTTGAGAAGATGGGCGAGTTCGCCGACGACGCCGCGGCGGAACAGGAGCACGCAGGCGACAAAGATCACGCCCTGGATCACCGTGACCCATTGGCCGAAGCCTGCGAGATATTGCTGCATGGCGATGATCACGAAGGCCCCGACAACGGGACCGAACACCGTGCCGAGGCCGCCGACCAGCGTCATCAGCACGATTTCGCCCGACATGCTCCAATGCACGTCCGTCAGCGAGGCGTTCTGCGCCACGAACACCTTCAGCGCGCCGGCAAAGCCCGCAAGCGTACCGGACAGGATGAAGGCGAGCAGCTTGTACTGGTCGGTCTTGTAGCCGAGCGAGATTGCGCGCTGCTCGTTCTCGCGGATCGATTTCAGCACCTCGCCGAACGGCGAGTTGATGGTGCGGTAGATCAGCAGGAAGCCGGCGAGGAAGCCGACCATCACGACGTAGTAAAGCATCGTCGGCTTCGACAGGTCGAAGATTCCGAACAGCATTCCCTGCGGGATGCCCTGGATGCCGTCCTCGCCATGGGTGAACGGCGCCTGCAGATAGATGAAATAGAGAAGCTGCGACAGCGCGAGCGTAATCATCGAGAAATAGATGCCCTGGCGGCGGATCGAGATGTAGCCTGCAACGATGCCGAGCGCGGTGGCCGACGCCGTGCCGACCAGAATGCCGAGCTCCGGCGGCAGGCCCCACACTTTCAGCGCATGCGCGCTGCAATAGCCTGCCGTTCCCAAGAACATCGCGTGCCCGAACGAGAGCAGGCCGCCATAGCCGATCAGAAGATTGAACGCGCAGGCGACCAGCGCGAAGCACAAGGCCTGCATCACGAAGAACGGATAGATGCCGGTGAACGGCACGATCGCCAGCAACAAGGCCATGATGGCGAACACGATCATCTCGTCGCGCATCGCGCGCGGCGTGATCGGTATTGTGTCGTCGGTCAATGCAGTCATGTCAGGCCGCCCGTCCGGTCAGTCCCGTTGGCTTCACAAGCAAGACCAGCACCATCAGCACGAAGACCACGGTGTTGGAGGCCTCGGGATAAAAATACTTGGTCAGCCCCTCGATCACGCCGAGCGCAAAGCCGGTGATGATCGATCCCATGATCGAACCCATGCCGCCGATCACGACCACCGCGAACACGACGATGATGAGGTCGGCGCCCATCAACGGCCGCACCTGATTGATCGGCGCCGAGAGCACCCCGGCAAGCGCGGCAAGCCCCACCCCCAGGCCATAGGTAAGCGTGATCATGCGCGGCACGTTGATGCCGAAGGCCCGCACCAAAGTCGGGTTTTCGGTGGCGGCACGAAGATACGCGCCAAGCTGCGTGCGCTCGATCAGGTACCAGGTCGCAAGGCACACCACGAGCGAGAAGATGACCACCCAGCCGCGGTAGATGGGCAGGAACATGAAGCCGAGATTGATGCCGCCCCTTAGCTCGTCGGGGATCGCATAGGGCAGACCGGAGGAGCCGAAATAGTTCTGGAACACCCCCTGCACGATCAGCGCGATGCCGAAGGTCAGCAACAGGCCGTAGAGATGATCGAGCCCGGTCAGCCATTTCAGCATCGTCCTTTCCAGGATCATGCCGAAAATGCCGACAATGATCGGCGAGATCAAGAGCGCCCACCAATAGCCCAGGCCTGCGAGGCTGAGCAGGAAGTAGGCGCAGAACGCACCCATCATGTAAAGCGCGCCATGCGCGAAGTTGATGATGTTGAGCATGCCGAAGATCACGGCGAGCCCGAGACTGAGCAGCGCGTAGAACGAGCCGTTGATCAGTCCCACCAAGAGCTGTGCGTAGAGAGCTTGCATCGTTCGATCCCGCCACTCAATCCCATTGCATCAGGCCTCGCCCGCACCGCGGCGGGGGCCTTCATTTCCTTCACCACGGCCTTCGGCCGTCATTTCTTCACAAGCGCACAGGCGCTCTCGGACAGTGGCCGGAAGGCCTGGTCCGCGGGCGTCGTTCCGACGAGCTTATAGTAGTCCCAGGGCCCCTTCGACTCCTCAGGCTTCTTGACCTCGAAGAGATAGGCCGGATGCAGCTTGCGGCCGTCGGCGCGGATCGTCCCCTTGCCGAACAAGGGATCGTCGGTCGGCAATTCCTTCATCTTGGCGACCACCTTGGCGCCGTCATGCGGATTGCCGCCCAGCGCATCCAGCGCCTTGAAATAATGTAACAGGCCCGCATACACGCCGGCCTGCACCATGGTGGGCTGGGCATGGCTCTTCATGCGCTCGGAGAAGCGCTTGGCAAAGGCGCGGGTCTGGTCGTTCATGTCCCAATAGAATGTCTCCGTGAAATTCAGGCCCTGCGCGACCTTGAGCCCGAGCGAATGGACGTCGGTGAGGAACAACAGCAGCCCCGCCAGCTTCTGCCCGCCCGATACGATGCCGAATTCGGCCGCCTGCTTGATGGAATTGGTGGTGTCGCCGCCGGCGTTGGCAAGCCCGACGATCTTGGCCCTGGACGCCTGGGCCTGCAGCAGGAAAGAGGAGAAATCGGCGGTATTGAGCGGATGCTTGACCGAGCCGAGCACCTTGCCGCCGGCCGCGGTTACGACGGACGTCGTGTCGCGCTCGAGCGCTGCACCGAAGGCATAGTCCGCAGTCAGGAAAAACCAGGTGTCGCCGCCGGCCTTGACCAGCGCCTGCCCCGTGGAGTGTGCCAGCATGTAGGTGTCGTAGGTCCAATGCACGGTATTGGGCGTACATTGCGCATTGGTCAGGTCGGACGTCGCGGCGCCCGAATTGATCATGATGCTGTTCTTTTCCTTGACGACGTTGTTGACCGCGAGCGCCACGCCGGAGTTGAGCACGTCCATCAGGATGTCGACCTTGTCGACGTCGATCCATTGACGGGCGATATTGGTGCCGATGTCCGGCTTGTTCTGGTGATCGGCGGAGATCACGTCGATCTTCCAGCCCTTGGCGGCCATCCCGGAATCCTCGACCGCCATCTTCGCCGCCTCAATCGACCCCTGGCCGCCGAGATCGGCATAGAGTCCCGACAGATCCGTGAGCACGCCGATCTTGACGACCTTGTCGTCGGCGCTTGCAGCGCCTGCCGCCGCAAGCGCCAGCGCCGGTCCAAGCAAGAGCCGCGCAAGCAAACTGGATTTCATAAGGCTTCCCTCCCTGTATCCGGCCTTTAGACGCCGAGATAGGTGTGCAGCTTGTCCATGTTGGCCGCGAGCTCGGAATTGGCAAAACCGTCGATGACCTTGCCGTGCTCGACGATGTAGTAGCGATCGGCAACGGTGGAGGCAAAACGGAAATTCTGCTCGACAAGCAGGATGGTAAAGCCCTCGTTCTTCAGCCGCGCGATGGTGTGGCCGATCTGCTGGATGATGACGGGAGCAAGCCCTTCCGTCGGCTCGTCCAGCATCAGGAAGGACGCGCCGGTGCGCAGAATGCGCGCGATCGCCAGCATCTGCTGCTCGCCGCCCGAGAGCTTTGTGCCCTGGCTCTTCAGGCGCTCCTTAAGGTTTGGAAACAGGTCAAAGATCTGGTCGAGCGAGAGCCCGCCCTGCCGCACCACCGGCGGCAGCATCAGGTTCTCGCGCACATCGAGGCTTGCGAAAATGCCGCGTTCCTCCGGGCAGAACGCGATCCCCATCCGCGCAATCCGGTCGGATGAGGTGCGGATGATCTCGTTATCGCCGAAGCGAATCGAGCCCGTACGCTTGCCGATGATGCCCATGATCGACTTCAAGGTCGTGGTCTTGCCGGCGCCGTTGCGGCCGAGCAGCGTCACCACCTCGCCGGAGTGGACGTTGAAATTCACGCCGTGAAGGATGTGGGACTCGCCATACCAGGCCTCCAGGTTCTGGACGTTCAGCACCTGGCGCGCCAACGCTGCGGTCGATTTTGCAGGCGCCTCGGCCATTCTTGCATCAGGCATGACCGGCTCCCAGATAGGCTTCCTTGACGCGCTCGTCCTTCGAGAGCTCGGCGTAATTGCCTTGCGCGAGCACCTGGCCCCGGGTCAATACGGTGATGACGTCGGAGAGGTTGGCGACGACGCTCAGATTATGCTCGACCATCAGGATGGTGTATTTCGCCGAGATTCGCTTGATCAGGCTTGCGATCTTGTCGATGTCTTCGTGGCCCATGCCGGCCATCGGCTCGTCCAGGAGCATCATTTCAGGATCGAGCGCCAACGTGGTCGCGATCTCGAGCGCGCGCTTGCGCCCATAGGGCATTTCGACGGCGGGGACGGATGCGAATTCACTCAGTCCCACGTCGTTCAACAGCTCGAGCGCGCGGCTGTTGTAGCGGTTGAGCACCGATTTGGAGCGCCAGAAGTCGAACGAATGACCGTGCTGGCGCTGCAGCGCGACCCGAACATTCTCCAGCGCGGTCAGGTGGGGAAACACCGCCGAGATCTGGAACGAGCGCACAAGCCCGAGGCGCGCGACATCGGCCGGCGCCATCGCCGTGATGTCCTGCCCCTTGTAGCTGATCGTGCCCGCGGACGGTTTCAGGAACTTGGTCAGCAGGTTGAAGCACGTGGTTTTCCCGGCCCCGTTCGGACCGATCAAGGCGTGAATGTGCCCGCGGCGAACCTTGAGCGTGACATCGCGAACGGCGAAAAACCCGGCGAATTCCTTGGTCAATCCGTGGGTTTCGAGAATGAACTCATCGGCCAAACATTTTCCCCCTGCCGCGTGCATCCCGTGTCGCACACGGCTCTTGTGTTCGGCAGCTCCCGACCGTCTTGAAACTGATCGCGGACTGCCGCCTCCGGAGCGGAATATGCCGGAGGGAGATGGGGTTAGGCAAGGCGGAAAGCTTCTGGCCGCCGCGAGCTTCGCCGTTAGTCGAACAATTCCATGCGGCTTCCCCGGCGCGTCTCGCCCTCTCATTTCCGCCGCGCACACCGGCCGCCGTAAAGGCCCGTTAACGCTGTTTCGGCTGGCCTGCGGAATTTCATAGAAAATTTTCCCCCTCACTCCATGGTTTGGGGGTTTGCATTGAGCCGGGGATCATTGCCGTGGATTTGGTCAGCGCCAACCCGACCGTCGTCAAATCGATCAAGCAACGCGAGCTCCTGAATAGCTGGATCAGGCTCTATGCGCGCGAGCAGCGGATGCCGCGTTTTGAGGACTACCGGCCCGAGCGGCTCGACGACGAACTTCCAGACCTCGTCTATTTCATCGTCGATGCTGCGCAGGAGCCGCCGCGTTTCACCATCGAGAGCGACGGCACACGCATCTTGACGGCTTACGGCAATACCGGCAAGGGCAAGCGGCTGGAGGATTATTTCGGCGCACGCCTCGCAGCGATGGTGATGCCGGTGTACCACGCTTGCGTCGAACGCGCCCTTCCGGTCTACACAATCGCCCATATCGACGACATCCATGGCCGCGTCGTCGCCTACGAGCGGCTCTTGATGCCCTTCGGAGCCGGCGGCATTGTGACGCACCTCATCGCCTCGCTCAAGACCATCTCGGAGGACGGCGGATTCGAGATGAAGAACCTGATGCGCG
>Ga0335076_10001449_pt1 | contig 22943 bp, 26 predicted proteins | sample Lox_Sample_25_FD_206717 | JGI IMG/M metagenome (GOLD analysis project Ga0335076, IMG submission 206717) | Soil microbial communities from Loxahatchee National Wildlife Refuge, Florida, United States - Lox_Sample_2.5 | ecosystem: Environmental > Terrestrial > Soil > Wetlands | place: USA... | reverse complement strand
AACACCCGGCAGCAGCCCGGCCTCGGTGAGGATCTGGAAGCCGTTGCAGATGCCGAGCACCGGCGTCCCGCGCGCAGCGCGCGCGCTCACCTCGCGCATGATCGGCGAATGCGCTGCCATCGCGCCGCAGCGGAGATAGTCGCCATAGGAGAAGCCGCCGGGGATGACGAGGATATCCGCCTTGGGCAGCTCGCTGTCGCGGTGCCAGACCTTGAGCGGCTTCTTGCCCGATGCCCGCGCCAGCGCATCATAGACGTCCTGCTCGCGGTTCGAGCCGGGGAAGACGATGATGGCGGCTTGCATCGACGCGGGGCCTCTGAGGCGCGGGGCGAGACAGGCTTGATCTAGCCCGCCCCCCGCCGCCGATCAAGCGTGGCGCGCCTTGTCTCAGCGCGAGCGGCGCCGGGTCTTGCGAGTCGTCTTGCGCCGCGCCGTCGTGCTGCTCTTGCGCCGACTCGTCGTGCGGTCGCGCGTCGCTTTGCCGCGGCTGCTGCTGCTCTTGCGCGCCGTCTTGCGCACGTTCTTCGGTTTGCGACGCCGATTGCGCGACTGACCCGATTCGGACATGGCGATGGCGACCGCTTGCCGCCGGCTCTTCACCTTGCCGCGGCGCCCGCGCCCCGCTTTGAGCTTGCCTTGCTTGTATTCACGCATCACCTGCCGGACCTTGCGTCTCTGCCGTGGTGAAGCCATCACGGAACCTCCGCTGCCGTTTCCCTATCCTGGGAAACGATGTCGCATCGGCTCCGTTCCCGCGCGGGGTGAGGGGAAGCTGTCAGCCGTCAGCTCTCAGCTGTCAGATTTTCTTGGCTGATCGCTGACAGCTGATGGCTGACAGCTTCCTTACGCCAGCTCGATCTGATAGCTCTCGATCACCGTATTGGCGAGCAGCTGGCGGCACATCTGCTCGAGCTCGGCCTGGGCGCGCGCAGGATCGCTCTCGGCGAGATCGAGGTCGATGACCTTGCCTTGCCGCACTTCGTTGACGCCCGTGAAGCCGAGCGAGCCCAGCGCATGCGCGATCGCTTTGCCCTGCGGATCGAGCACGCCGGGTTTCAGCATGACATGAACGCGCGCCTTCATCACTGCACCGTCTGCGTGCCCTTGACGTCGCCGGGACCGCCTTCGGGCAGGATGCCGAGGCGCCGCGCCACTTCCTGATAGGCTTCCTCGACACGGCCGAGATCCTGGCGGAAGCGGTCCTTGTCCATCTTCTCCTGGGTCTTCACATCCCAGAGCCGGCAGTTGTCGGGGCTGATCTCGTCGGCGAGCACGAGGCGCATCTCGTCGTTCTGAAACAGCCGGCCGAACTCGAGCTTGAAATCGACGAGCTTGATGCCGATGCCGAGGAAGAGGCCGGAGAGGAAATCGTTGATGCGCAGCGACATCTGCATGATGTCGTCGAGATCTTGCGTCGTCGCCCAGCCGAAGGCGGTGATGTGCTCCTCGGACACCATGGGATCGCCGAGCTCGTCCTTCTTGAAGTAGTACTCGACGATCGAGCGCGGCAGCGCCGTGCCCTCGGCAATGCCGAAGCGTTTGGCGAGCGAGCCCGCCACCACGTTGCGCACCACCACCTCGATCGGAATGATCTCGACCTGCCGCACCAGCTGCTCGCGCATGTTGAGGCGGCGCACGAAATGCGTCGGAATGCCGATCTCGGCGAGCTTCATCATCAGGAATTCGCTGATGCGGTTGTTGAGCACGCCCTTGCCGGTGATCGTGCCCTTCTTCTGATTGTTGAAGGCGGTGGCGTCATCCTTGAAGTATTGGACGAGGGTGCCGGGCTCGGGGCCCTCGAACAGCACCTTCGCCTTGCCTTCATAAACCTGTTTGCGTCGGGACATGGCCGTAACCTGCATGAGCCAGGGGCGGCGGGAGTAGGCGGTGTATAGCAGCCTTGCTCTCAACCCGCCAGCACATCGCGCCAGGGCATCGCCTCGGGCTGCCAGGCGCGAAACCGAAACACCGGCTTCGCGCCGTGCCGGGCGATGCCGGGCAAAGCGATGAGCGCGCTCGACACGGTGGCGAAGCCGCGCTCGGTCACAAAGCGCATGGCGCCGGCCGGCCCATCATGGGGCGAGGTCTCGGTCTCGGCCAAAAGCGTCTCCCAGGCCGACCAGTCGCCGCTGCCGGGGTCGGGCGCGGTCGCGGCGGCAAAGCGCGGGCGGTAGCGGCGCAGACGCGGCGTCTCCGCCTCGTCGAGATCGCCGGCGGCGATGATGGCAAGGCCGGAGGCGAGCGGCCGCGCCGTCGGCGGCTCGTCCGCATCGGCGTGCCGCAGCCAGAAGGCATCGCGATTGTCGGCGATGATCATATTGAACGGGCGATAGGCGTGCGGGTCGATCTCGACGAGCGCGTCGGCCGCGGCCCGCGCATCGGCATGGTCGAGCGCTTCCAGCACCAGCTCGCCGCGCGAGCGCTGTCCCGGCGCCGGGCCCAAGGTGCCGAAGCGATTGAGAATGCCGGCGACGACGCCGTAATCGTTGAGGCCGAGCCAGGAGCCGCGGGCCAGCTCGTCGAGTCCCGCCACCACCTCGGGCCGGTCGGGCCAGTGCCGCGCCGGCGGCCGCCAGGGGCGGTCGATCATCTCGTCGCGGTTGGCGCCCAGAAGAAGCGGCCAGTCATGGCCCGGGCGCCGTAGAACGATGACGGTGCACATGCGCTACCCTGATCCTTCTCTCGACCGGGCGATAATGGCCATCGCACCCGGGCACGCCAATAGGCGGCGGAGAGAAGATTAGGTGCTACTGTGTCCTAGGCCGCATCAGGAGGTACGCATGCCGGACGACCAATGTGGCGAGTCGCATGTGTCGCTCCGCGTCCCGGACGGCGTGATCGAGGCATTTGACAAGCTTGCGGAGATGCTCGACCGGCCACGATCCTGGGTGCTGCTGCGTGCCTTGCGGCGCTATCTTGACGACGAGGGTGCCGAGATCGCCGCAGATGCCGAAAGCTTGGCGCAGCTCGACCGCGGCGAGGGCGCGCCGCTCGCGACGATCATCGATGAGGTCGGGCAGATCACCCGCGGGCCTTCGAGCAAGCGGTGACGTTTCACGTTACCCGCTCGCCTCATGCGGCGGCGGAGATTCGTGCCGTCGCTGTGGGTGCGCGGCGCTCAGCTCGCGCCGAACACGCGCTTGAAGATCGTGTCGACGTGCTTGACGTGATAGGCGTCGTCGAAGAGCGCCTCGAGCTGCGCCGGCGACAAGTGTCGCGCCACGTCCCTGTCGGCCTTGAGCAGATCGAGGAAGCGGCCTTTGCCTTCCCAGGCGGGCATGGCGTTGCGCTGCACGGCGCGGTAGGCGTCCTCGCGGCTCATTCCGGCTTGAGTCAGTGCGAGCAGCACGCGCTGCGAATGGACGAGGCCGCCGAGGCGGTCGAGATTGGCGCGCATCGCTTCGGGATAGACGACGAGCTTGTCGACGACCTGGGCGAGCCGCGCCAGCGCGAAGTCGAGCGCGATGGTGGTATCGGGAGCGATGACGCGCTCGACCGAGGAGTGCGAGATATCGCGCTCATGCCAGACCGCCACATTCTCGAGCGCCGGCACCACCGCGCCGCGGATCAGCCGGGCAAGGCCAGTCAGATTCTCGGTGAGCACCGGATTGCGCTTGTGCGGCATGGCCGAGGAGCCCTTCTGCCCCGGCGCGAAATACTCTTCCGCCTCGCGCACTTCGGTGCGCTGCAGGTGCCGGATCTCGGTAGCGAGCCGCTCGACCGAGCCGGCGATGACGCCGAGCGTGGCGAAGAAGGCGGCGTGACGGTCGCGCGGGATGATCTGGGTCGAGATCGGCTCGGGCGTGAGCCCGAGCTTCTCCGCCACATGCCTCTCGATCTCCGGCTCGATATTGGCGAAGGTGCCGATGGCGCCGGAGATGGCGCAGACGGCGATCTCGGCGCGCGCCGTCTCGAGGCGTTGCCGCGCGCGCTGGAATTCGGCGTAGAAGCCGGCGAGCTTCAGGCCGAAGGTGGTGGGCTCGGCATGGATGGCGTGGGTCCGCCCGATGGTGAGCGTCCGCTTGTGCTCGAAGGCGCGGCGCTTCAGCACGACGAGAAGCTGGTCGAGATCACCGAGCAGCAGCTCCGCCGCTTGCTTCAGCTGCACGGAAAAGGTGGTGTCGAGCACATCGCTCGAGGTCATGCCCTGATGGACGAAGCGCGCCTCGGGGCCGATGCGCTCGGCGAGATGGGTGAGGAAGGCGAGCACGTCGTGATGCGTCTCGCGCTCGATCTCGTCGATGCGCTCGATATCGTAGGGACCCTTGCCCCTGGCCCAGATCGCCTCGGCGGCGCTCGCCGGAATGACGCCCGCCTGCGCCAGCGCGTCGCAGGCATGCGCCTCGATCTCGAACCAGATGCGAAAGCGGTTCTGCGGCGCCCAGATGGCGCTCATGTCCGGCCGGCTGTAGCGCGGGATCATCGGCAAAGCGCTCGCATGCAAAGGGCGGCGAAGGCTTAGCCCAGCCGCCGCGTCGGCGCAACAGCGGCGCTACTGCGCCGGCACCTCGCTGACCAGCCGCCAGGGCCCATCACCGTCGCGGCAGGCAATGCCCTGGACCGGCACGGCGTTGCCGGTGAGCGTCGTCGTCGAGGTGTAGGGTCGGCACTCGCGCTGCGGCGTCGCGGCGCTGGCGGCCGCCGCTGCGGGCGCGCCGGCGCCGTTCGCGGCCGCCGACGCTTGGACGGGCTGCCGCACCAACTGCACCGGCGGCCCGGTCGCCGCCCCCTCTTGTATCGATGGCGTGGTGGCCGGTGGCGGCGAGGGGGTCGCTTGAGCTGCGGGTGCGCTTGGCGGCGGGAATGGGGGCGGCGGCGGCACAGGTGGAGGCACGAGCGCCAGCGGCGCCGAGGATGCGGGGAGGGGCGGCAGCTCGTCGGCGTCGATCGGCGGTGGTCGCGAGCCCGTCTCCGCGGTTGCCGACTTAGACTCGTCGGAGTTGAGCTCGCGCTGCATCATCTGCTGCGTGTCGTTGGGCTCCTGCCGCGCCTCGCGCTGCGGCTTGGGCTCGGCCGGGCTTTCGGCCCGGGCCTCGCGCTGCGGTTTTTCCGGTGGCGGCTTCTGCGTCAAAATCGGGTGGGGCCGCTTGTGCTCCACGACGTGCGGCTTTGCCGCAGCGGCCTCGCGGGCCGCCGGCTCTACCGGCGCCGCTGGCGTCGGGGTCGCGGCTGGCGGTGGCGGCTGTGGCGGCGCTGCTTGGACAACCACCTGCGGCAGAGGCGTGACCTTGGTTGGGCGCGGCGCCGGCGGCGGTGGCTCGATCATCGGCTTCGCCGCCATCATCACGGGCGGCGCGGCCGGAAGCGGCGGCGGCTCCGTCTTGGTCTCTTGCGGCAGCGATGCCGGTGGGGAGGCGGGGGGCTGCCCCGCCAGCGGCACTTCGATTTCCGCCTGGCGCAGCATGGTGGTGGGTATGCCGTCGTTGCCGTTGAGGCTCCACGCTGCGACGGCGGCGCCGATCAAGACCAGAGCGCCAACAACGATGGCTGCCGTTCGCCCGGGACGCCGACGGCGCGCGAGATCATGTGTCCGGGGAAATTCGGCGCGCAGTGGCGCGGCATAAAAGCGCCGGTCGAGCAGAGGCTCGTCCTCGAACGGGTCTTCCCGAGCGGGCTCTTCCCTTAGCGGCTCTTCCTGCAAACGCTCTTCCCGCAAGTGCGCTTCGTGCAGGCGCTCTTCCGGCAGCCGTTCTTCCCGCGGGCGCTCTTCCCAAAAACGGTCTTCCCGCGGCGGATCGGGGCGCGGCGGTGCCGGGGCGTGGATGGTGGGCTCGGTCACCGCCGAGGCGCCGACGGGCGTCATCGCCATGTCTTCCGGCTGCAGCAACAGCTCGATCACGGCGTCGGCCCAGTCCGGATCGGCAATGTCGAGGCCGGGAGCGGTCTCGAACGCCGCTTGCAGCTTCTCACCGACGGAGTCGAGCTCTGCCGCGGTCACGCCCACCGCCACGATCGGCAACTCGCCGGGGAAGAACTGGCTGAAGCGCTCGCGTTCGAGGCGGGCGCCCAGCGCCGCCCGCGCTGCTTCCGGTGGCTCCGATGCCAGATCGATCAGCGCGACGCCGATGCCGGGGTGAATGAGGACGCCGTCAGCCCCTACATCGCCGATACGGCGCGCGCGCAGGAGGGTCCATTCCTCCGGCAACGCCGCCAAAGTCCCGGCTAGTAGTGCCCCAGCATCGTCGACCGCGCTGTCCCCCGCGGTCAGCGGAAAAACCTGTGCCACGGGGGATTAAACAATTGGCGAGGCATTTTATCCAGCGCGACAACCGACTTTCACCCGAAAGTGCGATTTTTGCCACAGAGGGGGGAGACATCACCGCCGATCGAGCGAGGGCAGCATGCGTTGCAGCACGTCGTTGTGCCGCACGAAGTAATGGTGCAGCGCCGCGCCGATATGCAGCGCCGCCAGCGTGTAAATTGCCCAGGGCAGCGCGGCGTGAACCGAAATCGCGAGCTTGGCGAGCGGCTTGTCCGGCGCTACCAGCGCCGGTACGGCGATCAGGCCGAGATAGTGGAGGGTGATGCCCCTGAAGCTGATATAGAGGTAGCCGGTGATCGGCGCTGCCAGCAGGATCAGATAGAGCGCGGCGTGAACGGCGCCGCTGGCGCGCCGCTCCAGCGGGGCGAGATCCGCCGAGGGCGGCGGCGCTGGATGGGTGAGGCGCCAGAAGGCCCGCAGCACGGTGAGGCCGAGCACGGTGACACCGAGGGATTCATGGGTGATGAACAAGGTGTCTTGCAGCAGGCCGCGCGGCAGGCCGCCCATGACGAGGCCGATCGGGATGATGATCAGCAGCAGCGCGACCGTGATCCAGTGGAAGGCGCGCGCGCCGGCGCCGTAGCGTGTCCCGCGTTCCATCGCCTTTCTTGCACATCCCTGGTGATAAGTGCGGCCGCGGCCCATGATTCCCCGCGCGCTTCGTTTATTCCCGTCCCAAACGCAATTCACAAGGGCGGCGCGTCCTCACCCGAACAAGTCGCGCCATGCGGACTGAGCCGCCTCCACCGGCAAGGCGGCCGCTTCATAGATGCCGCGGCCGATGGCCCGCGCCATGGCAAGCGCCGCGGCGTAGCCGAGCTCGGTCAGCTCCGCGATGGGGTCCGTCAGTGGCCGCAGGCCGGTGGCGGCGGCAAAGATCGTGTCGCCGTCGAGCGGTGCGTGGGCGGGGAGCACGGCGCGCGCCAAGCCGTCATGCGCCATGATCGCCAGCCGCTTCGCCTGGCCCTTCGTTAGCGTCGCATCGGTCGCAACGAGACCGATGGTCGTGCTGGTGCCGCGCACGGGTTTGAGGCGCAGCGAAGGATCGATCCGCTCCGGCCAGCCGCGACCGCCGAACTCGCCGTTCTGCTCATAGGGCGCCGCCCAGAAGCACGGGCCGTCGGCGATGAGCGGCGAGCCGACCGCGTTGACCACGGCGAGCGCCGCCACCGTGTGACCAGCGGCAGTGCGCGTGCTCGCTGTCCCGAGGCCGCCTTTCACGGTCGCCGTCATCGCACCCGTGCCGCCGCCGACGCTGCCCAGCGCGAAATCCGCGGCTGCTGCCATCGCCGCTTCGTAGCCCAGGTCGCGATAAGGCGCAAAGCGGCCCCAATCCTTGTTCCCGCCATTGGCAAGATCGAAGATGACCGCTTCGGCGACGATCGGCACGCGCACGCGACCCAGCAACAGGCCGCGCCCGATCTGGCGCAGCGCCGCCTGGACGCCGCCGGCCGCGTCGAGCCCGAAGGATGAGCCGCCGGCGAGCACGATGGCGTCGACCGAATCGAGCGTCATTCCTTCATCGAGCATGGCGACCTGCCGCTCGCCCGGCGCGCCGCCCAGTATCGATGCCGAAGCCACCGCCGGCCGCTCGAACAGGATCGCGGTGACACCGGAGCCCAACGCCAGATCCGTCGCATGTCCGACCGTGATGCCGGCGACGTCGGTCAGCAGATTGCGCATGCCTCATCCTCCGCGCGCGAGATGCGATCCCGCCCTGCGGAGAAGCTAGCCGCAATTGCCCCGTGCAGGGAGGGCGCATGGCAACGGCCGACCAGCTGGATGGCTGCTCGTACCAGGGCGTGCGGGTCGAGCGTCCCTCTTCCAATTCGCCAGAATCGGCGCCTGCGAGCCCCTTCAGTGCAGCATCGCATCGTCGCATCTCGGGATTTTCCCGATTGGCCCGGCGCTGCCTCTCTCGACACTGGTGAGCGGCAACCAGCAGTGCCGAATGCTCCTCATCGATCTGCGGCTCAAGTTTGCCCGCGACCTGGTCGCACATTGGCTCGACATCCGGCACGGCGCAGCGGTGCCGCTCGAGGAGCATCTCGATCCGCGCGCGCTGCTGCCCTGGCTCAGCCACATCGGCATCATCAGCCTGACACATCCGTCGAAGCTGATTATCGAGCTCGCCGGCGCCGCTGTGCGTCGCCGCTTCGGGCGTGAGATCCACCACATGAATTGGGTTGACCTCGTGCCGCCGACGCTCGGCGACGCAGGACAGCGCGCACGCGAGCGCATTCGCCGGGTGCCCTGCGGCTTCTATCACAAATTGACCGTTGCCCGTAACGGCACGGATGCCGTGACGGCAGAAGCGCTGGCGCTGCCTTTGCGACGTCGCAATGCCATCTTTCCGCATGCCGTGATCGGCATCACCCGCGAATTCGGCAACAAGAATGTCCGCACGCCCGCCGGCTGGCTCACGCCTTCAGCCCATGTCGCACATTACTTTATGGAATTCGTCGACCTCCAATAATGTCCGCTCCGGTAAGCGGCTTCAGATCAGCCCGAGGCTGCGGAAGCTCGAATGCCGGCCGCGGCCGATGACGAGATGGTCGTGGAGCGCGATGCCGACCGCGGTCAGCGCCTTCGCCACGGCGCGGGTCATGTCGATATCGGCCTTCGACGGCGTGGTGTCGCCGGACGGGTGATTATGCACCATGATGAGCGCGGAAGCGTTGAGCTCGAGCGCGCGCTTCACCACCTCGCGCGGGTATACGGGGGTATGATCGACCGTGCCGCGCTGTTGCCGCTCGTCGGCGATGAGCGCGTTCTTGCGGTCGAGGAACAGCAGGCGGAATTCCTCGCTCTCGGCAAAGCCGGCCTGCGCCGCGCAGTAATCGATAAGCGCCTGCCAGGAGGAGATGATCTCGCGCTCCTTCACCTCGGCTTTGAGAAAGCACGCCGCGGCGGCGCGCACCGCCAGCACCGTCGCTACCGACGCATCGCCCATCCCCGGCACCGCCTTCAGCGCCGCGCGATCGGCGCCGAGCACGGCAGCGAGGCCGCCGAAGCGAGCCATGAGCGCCTTGGCGAGCGGCTTGGTGTCGCGGCGCGGTTGTGCCGAATAGAGCAGGAATTCGAGCAGCTCGTAATCCGGCACGGCATCGGTGCCGCCGTCCAAGAGCCGCGCGCGCAGCCTTTCGCGATGGCCGAGATAGTGCGGCGTTTCCGCCGCCACCGGCGCTTCGGCGGCGCCCTGGGGCAAGGTTCGGGATTTAGCCACGGGTTACGGCCGGCCCTCCTGGTCACAACGCTATCGAAATCGCGCGCCTGGCGCCAGAAGCTGAAGCCTCCTCCCAAATTGCCCGCACTTTGCCCCAATGCCGTAGCGCGACTGTCGCAGCTCCATGCCATGCTCTGCTGGTGCCACGGAGTGCCTGATGTATCTCTTCAACGACGAGCCGACGGTCGATGAGCTGTTGCGAGACGAGACGGCGCGCCTGCTGATGGCGCGCGACGGGCTCAGCGACAATATCGTGCGCGCGTTGGTGCGGGACGTTCAGCGCCGGCTCAGGAGCCGCCGCGACGCCTTGGCGGCGGCGGCCTATGCCGAGCGCGCCGCTTGACGGCTTTAGAGATTATTCACCATAGGTTAGGCCGCCTTTAATCATCATTGCGGCATGATGGCAGCCGGGCGAGGTCGTCCAGGAGGCCAAGCATGTTCGCAGGTCTTGCCAAGCTCAAGCCGGCGCCCGCCAAGCCGGATGCAGCGCCGCAGGTGCCGTTCGCGCCCGCCGACGCGGTGCCGGTGCGCGAGCAGCTGAGCCGGCTGCGGCGGGCCTTCGCCGCGCCCGCTGCCTCCGCTTTCCTCGCGCGCTTCGTCGTGCTCAACCTCATCGGCGTTGCGCTGCTGCTCGCCTGTTGGGCGGAAGGCCTGCTCTATCGCCCCTACGCCGCCGACCGCTCGGGTATGTGCTGGCTCATCACCCTGCTGTTCGCGTGGGGCCTCGTCTCCGTCTTGCGCCAGGACTGGCAGAGCGTGCGCTGGTCCGGCAACGCGCTCGTCTATCTCGGCATGGTCGGCACGGTTCTCGGCCTCATCATCACGGTGAGCGATCTGTCCGCCGACAACGGACAGAGCTTTGCCGATTTCAAGCAGGTGGTGACGTCGATCTATGTCGGCTCCGCGACCGCGCTCTACACCAATCTGCTCGCCTGCATCGGCTATCTCTGGCTCGGCACCAACGCGCATCTGCTCGCCCGCCAAGAGGTGTGAGGTCCTTCAGGGCCTGAGGACGATTTTGGCGGCTGCGGTCTCGCCCTGGTCGATCGCTCTGAACGCGGCAGGGCCGTCGGCGAGCGAGCGCAGCTCGATCCAGCTCAAGGGACCGAACCGGTCCGCCATCAGCGCGGCGACGACCTCCTCGAAATCCCGGGGCGTATAGCAGTAGCTGCCGATCACCGTGATTTCCTGAAGCGTAATGCGCCGGATGTCGAAGCCCGCCGCGCCCGGCAGCAACCCGACATGGACGATGACGCCGCCCGGGGCGACGAGGCGGCTTGCCGCGGCACGCGTCTCTGCGGCGCCGACGGCATCGATCGCCAGCGCCACGCTGCCGGCGCCGGGCCCCGGCTCGCTTCCGGGATCATAGACCTGGAACGGACCCGAGCGCCGCGCCGTATCACGGCGCAGCGGGTTCGGCTCGGCAATCCAGATATCGCGCGCGCCGAAAGCATGGAGCACGAGCGCGCTCGCGAGCCCGATCGCTCCGGCGCCGAGGACCAGGGCCGACGCCGTGACCAGAGGCTCAGAGAAACGTTCGCCGGCGATGCGCACCGCATGCCATGCGACCGCAACCGGCTCCGCCAGCGCGGCTTTGGCAAAATCGGCGCCGGCCGGCAGCGCGATGACATTGCGCTCCGGGATGGTGACGAACTCGGCGAAGGCCCCCGGCCGCGGCGGCATCGAGATGATCTGGCGATCCGGGCAGAGATGCTGTCGGCCTGAACGACAGGCCTGACACAGGCCGCAGGTGACCAGCGGGTTGACGACCACCCCTTCGCCGGCTCTGGGTCCGGCGGCAATGACGCCGGCCGCTTCATGCCCGAGTATGAGCGGCGCCGGGCGCCTTTCATCATGGCCGTGATAGGCGTGCATGTCGGAGCCGCAAATGCCCACCGCCTCGACTTTGAGCAGCACCTCGCCCGCTGCCGGCGCGGGTGTCGCAAGCTCGCGCAGCTCGATACGGTGTGGCGCGGTGTAGACCAAGGCTTTCATGGCTTGCTCCTTCGAGGCCGGTCACTTGGCGGTGAAGCCGCCATCGACGAACAAGGTCTGACCGGTGACATAGGCCGATGCATCCGAGCAGAAGAAGATCGCGGCGCCGTAGAGATCGGCCAGCTCTCCGTTTCGCCCGATCGCGGTCTGCGCCGCATTGCGCCGCGCGAGCTCGGCGTCGGCGAACACCGGCGCGGTGAGCGCCGTCGGGAAAAGGCCGGGCGCGATCGCGTTGCAGGTGACGCCCTGCGGCGACCAAGCCTCGGCGATCGCGCGCGTGAGCTGAACCACCCCGCCCTTGGCCGCGCCATAAGGAGCGGAATTGGCGAAGGCGCGCTGGGATTGCAGCGAGGCGATCATCAGGATCCGGCCCCAGCCGCGCTTCGCCATGCCCGGCGCGAAGATCTGCGTCAAGCGGAAAGGCGCCCGGAGATGGATCGCCATGTGAAGGTCGAACTCGGTGATGCCTACGGCGGCGAAGGGCTGACGGAGATTGACGCCCGCGGCGTTGACGACGATGTCGAGGGGCTCGTCCCGGAGCGCCGCTGCGAGCCGATCCGGCCCTTCGGGCACGCCCAGATCGACGGCGGCGAACCGGGCAGAGATGCCGTCAGCAGCGAGCGCGCTCGCGGCGGTAGCGAGTTCGCTCGCGCGCCGCGCGGCCAGCCACAGCGATGCACCCTGCATCCCCAACGCGCGCGCGATGGCGAGGCCGATGCCGGAGCTGCCGCCGGTGACGAGCGCCGTGCGGCCGGCGAGCGAAAACAGGGAATCGAGGCTTCCCGCCATAGGTCAAGACGTGACCGGCTGGCCGAGATCGAGATTATGGCCCGGCCGGTAGCGCGCCAGCCGGAGATCGGCGGTGCGCGCATGCGCCTCCATGCCTTCGAGGCGCGAAATGCGGGCGCTCACCGCGCCGATCTCACAGGCAGCCTCGCGGCTCATCTTTTGCCAGGTCAGCGGTTTCAGGAATTTGTGCACGGAGAGGCCGGCGGAATAACGGGCGGCGAATTTGGTCGGCAAAATGTGATTGGGGCCGGACGCCTTGTCGCCATAAGCGACCGTCGTCTCCTCGCCAAGAAAGAGCGAGCCGTAATTCCTGAGGTGGCCAAGCCACCATTCGAGCTCGGCGCAATGCACCTCGAGATGCTCCGGCGCGTAGCGGTCGGCCGTAGCGGCCATCTCCTCGCGCGTGTCGCAGAGCGACACCTCGCCGTAATCGCGCCACGCTGCCTCGGCGGCCGCCAGCGCTGCCGGCGGCAAGGCGGCGATGAGTTGTGGAACGCGCGCCATGACTTCCTGCGCCAGAGCGCCCGACGAAGTGATGAGCCATGCCGGACTTTCCGGGCCATGCTCGGCCTGTCCCACCAGGTCTGCCGCGACGATGTCGGGATCCGCCGTGTCGTCCGCCAGAACCGCGATCTCGGAGGGCCCGGCGAAAACGTCGATGCCGACTTGGCCGTAGAGCAGGCGCTTTGCTTCGGCGACGAATTTGTTGCCGGGTCCGACGATGATGTCGGCGGCATGGCCGGTGAAGAGACCGTAGGCGAGAGCGGCGATGGCTTGCACGCCGCCCAAAGTGAGGATGATGTCGGCTCCCGCCTGATGCATGGCATAGAGCACGGCAGGATGCATTCCGCGGCCGCGATAGGGCGTCGAGCAGGCGATGACCTGCTTCACTCCGGCGGCCTTGGCGGTCGCCACCGACATATAGGCCGACGCGATGTGCGCGTAGCGTCCGGTCGGCACGTAGCATCCGGCGACGTTGCAGGGGACGAGCCTTTGACCGAGCGTGACGCCCGGCGCGACCTCCAGCGCGAAATCGCGGATCGAGGCGCGCTGCGCTTCGGCGAAGCGCCGCACGTTATCGATCGCGAACTGGATATCGCTCTTCACCTGTTCCGGCAGCTCGGCGCTGCGTCGGGCGATCTCCTCGGCGCTCACCACGATCGGCCCCGACCAATTGTCGAGCTTGCGGGCGTAGCTCCGCACCGCTTCCTCGCCGCCGGCGGCGATCGCGGCGAGCATGCGTTCGGCCACTTCGCGCGCACCCGCGGTTTCGCTGAGCGCGGTTTTTGCCGCTTTCTTCAGGTAAGTGATCATCGACCAGCCATTTGCTTGTTGCCGCCGAGCGCCAAGGGAGAGCCGAGCCGTCGCCTTACTGGCTGCTGTTTGCGAATGCGCGGAGCTTCGGGTCGGAGGACACCAGCTCCATATAGGTCCCGGTCACATAGGATTTGGCCTCGGGCGGGCTGGCGACCGAGCCCACCTTCTCGAGGAAGGTCCCGATGTCGGTCATCCACTTTCTGAGCTCGGATTGATCGTTGCTCACCTTCATCATTGCCAGCTCCTGTTCGAGCGAGAAGGTCGGCCGCTTGAACTCCTCCTGGAGGCCGCTGTCGCTGAGCGGTACGCCGCCCTCGACATCCGCCGCCTTCAGCATCTCCGCCGCATCTTCGGGGTGCGCCTTGGCCCATTGCCAGGCATGGACGTAGACGGCGAGATAGGCGGCGACGAGCTTGGGATGGTCCTTGGCGTAGGCTGCCCGCGCGACCAGAACGCCCGGAATGGTGACCCCCGCCGTCTTGCCCGAGCACAGCACCTTCGCTCCCGCTTTCTCCTCGGCCGAGTAGCTGTAGGGCGCCCACAGGCCGCCGAGCTTGGCATCGCCGGAAATGAAGGATGAGACGATGGCGGCCTGGCCGAGATTGACCAGCTGCACGGCGTCTTCGGCGATGCCCCAATGCGCAAGGCAGCTGCGCACGGCGTAATCGACCGTCGAATTGGTGGTCAGCAGAATACGCTCGCCGGTGATCTTCTTCGGATCGGCCGAAAACGCGGCATAGTCCTTCGCGCTCGCCAGCAGCGCGTTGGTCGTGGACTCATCATTGTCGACCCCGATGGTCAGGACGCCAAAGCGCGCGGCGCCGATCACCGCCGGAACCGAGCCCGTCGCCCCGACATCCCACGACCCTGCGGCGGCGGCGGCCATTTGCGGCACGCCGGCGGGAAACAGCACGAAATGCGGCTCGAGGCCAACCTCTTTCCACCAGCCCTTCTTGGTCGCGACATAGAAGGGGAGCGCCCAGTAGTTCGTCGGCTGGTAGCTGATGTTGATGGAGGTGAGCGCTTCCGCCCGCGCCTCTGGCGCGTGCGCCGCGGTCGCGATCACGCCGATGGCGCAACATGCGGTGATGACCGATTTCTTCATGCTGCGTTTTCCTTCCCTGGCTTGTTGCCGTCTTTGCGGCTCCATTCCGACGTCCGTTGCTCATCGCGCAGCAGGCGCCAGATCTCCGTGCGCAGTTGCACGAAAGACGGTTGGTTCATGACATCCTCGATCCGCTCCAGGCGATCCCACGCTTCGCGTTCGCGGATCGGCTTGACCGAGATGATCTCCTTGATGCGGCCGGGATTGCGCGTCATCACCACCACGCGGTCGGCGAGATAGACCGCCTCCTCGACGGCATGCGTGATGAAGAGGACCGTGCGCGGGCGGACACGCGCAAGCCGCACCAACTCCTCCTGCATGCCCACACGGGTCTGCGCGTCGAGCGCGCCGAAAGGTTCGTCCATGAGCAGCACCTCGGGCTCGAGCACATAGGCGCGCGCAATGGCGACGCGCTGCTGCATGCCGCCGGAGAGCTGATGCGGAAAGGCGCTCTCGCAGCCCTGGAGCTTCATCAGCTCGATCGCTTCGGCGACACGCTCAGTGCATTCCTGCTTCGGCAGCTTGCAGTTGCGCAGGCCCAGCATGATGTTGGCCGAAACCGTCATCCACGGGAAAAGCGCGAAGTGCTGAAACACCACGGCGCGTTCGGGCCCGGGACCGCGGACCGGACGGCCGCCCACCGTAACCGCGCCGGAGCTCGGGAAATCGAAGCCGGCGGCGAGGCGAAGGCAGGTCGTCTTGCCGCAGCCGGAGGGACCGACGATGGCGACGAACTCCTGCTCCGCGATCCTGAGCGAGATGCCGTCGAGGGCGACGGCCGTGCGCGACGGCAGCTGGAACACCCGGCGCACGTCGGTGAATTCGATCGCGCTCATGCCGATGTTCCAACGACGCCATAGCGCCGGCGCACCGTGCGTTCGCCGAAGCGGAGGATGCCGTCGATCACGGTGCCGACGATGCCGACGGCGATGATCCCGGCCATCACAGTCTTGGTCGACACCGCGGCTTGCGCCTGGACCATCATATAGCCGATGCCCGACGAGACCACGATGAGCTCGGCGCCGATCAGCGACTGCCAGCCGAGACCGGCGGCGACGCGCAGCCCGGCGATGATGGAGGGAACCGCGTCGGGAAGGAGAATCTCCGTCAGCATACGGTGATGCGGCGTCCCCAGCATGCGCGCTGCTTCGATGAGCTGCGGGTCGATCAGACGCGCGCCGCGATAGGCGCCAATCAGCGCCGGCGGAAACGCACCGGTGAAGATGATCAGCACCGGGCCGCCCAATCCCGTGCCGAACCAAAGGGCGGCGAAGGGAACCCACGCGATCGGAGCGATGAACCGAAGCCCGTTGAAGATCGGCGTCACGATATTGTCGAGAAGACGAAACCATCCCATCAGCAGGCCGAGCGGGAGACCGACGAGGCAAGCGAGCAGCAGGCCCGAGCCGTAGCGCAGGAGGCTCGCCGCGAGATGTTCGGGCAGGGTGTGGCCGGCATAGGGGTGGCGGAGCAGATGCGCGAGCTGCGCCAGCACCGTGCCTGGATTCGGCAGAAAGGTAGGCGAGACCAGGCCGCTGAGCGAGCAGCTCAGCCAGACGGCGAAAAAGAGCGCGAGCCCGAGCGCGCCGAGCAGCAGGCGCTCCGGGGCGGACAGCGGCATGCGCCGGCCAGGACTAGGCATGAGCGGCGCTCCGCGAGCTGGCGTGCCAGCCGAGGCTCTGCGCTTCTACCGCCGCGAGGAGGAGTGTGGTGAGCCAACCGAAGAGTCCGACGCAGGCCATGCCGACGAAGATCATCTCGGGATCGATGTCCTGCTGGGCCGCGTTCAGGACATGCCCCAGCCCGTAGAACGAGCCGACAAGCTCGGCGGCGACGAGCGTCGTCCAGGATGCCTGCAGCGACAGCCGGAGGCCGGTGAAGATCTGCGGCAGCGCCGCGGGAATGACGATCTCGCGCAACATGCGCAGCCTTGGCGTGCCCAGCATCCGCGCGGCTTCGAGGAGATGCACGGGAATGTCGCGAACGCCGGATTCCGTGTTGATGACCGCCGGCACGAAAGCGGCAAACCAGATGACGAGAATCTTCGCGGCGGCGCCGAGACCGAGCCAGAGAATGGCGAGCGGGATCCAGGCCAGCGGCGGAATCGGCCGGATCAGCTGAAACACTGGATTGACCAGCGCCGCGAAGCGCGGGCTCCAGCCCATGGCAAGGCCGAGCGCGGTGCCGGTGCTCGCCGCGACGAGGAAGCCCTCGATCACTAGGCTCAAGCTAGAGAGAATGTGAACCCACAGCGTGGCGCCGGCAAACCCGCGCGTGGCAATCTGAACGAACGCGGCGACGACCAGGGGCGGCGAGGGGAAGCGCATCGGCGAGATCAGGTCGCCCGGCCCAGTGGACCAGGCCCACAACGCCAGCAACGCGGCGAGCGCGACGACGGCAACGATGCCTCGGCGGGCCGGCATGTGCGCTCCTCCCATCCTGCGCGGCATTTCGCAGGCACTTTCCGCAAACGTTTGCATGACCGCGGCGGCCAGGTCAAGCCAAAACTGATGTTATGCTTAATTCGGCTTGTCGGCGCATTGCAAAAAATTTTGCAATCCGGCATTGTTGGCGGAGCCATGCGCCTGCGTCGCCCGGTTCGCCCGACCCTCCACGACGTCGCCCGCCACGCCAAGGTGTCGGTCGCGACGGTGTCGCGGGCGCTCTCGCGCCCGGAGCTGGTCAACGTCGAGACGCAGCAGCGGATTCGGGAAGTTGCCGGTTGGCTCGGCTATCTTCCCGACGCTGCCGGGCGCGCGCTGGTCTCCGGATCGAGCCGGACCGTCGGCATCGTCGTGCCGACGCTCGATGCCGCGATCTTCTCGCGGGCGATCCATGGCTTGCAGCGCCGCCTCGCCGAGGCCGGATACCAACTCCTGGTCGCGGCTCACGACTATTCTCTCGCCGCCGAGGCCTCCGCCGTTCGCGCCATGCTGGCGCACCGCGTCGACAGCCTTGTCCTGGTGGGTACCGACCGGGCGGAGGAGACGCGCGCGCTGTTGCGCGCCACCGATCTGCCGGTCGTCGTCATCTGGTCGTTCGACGATGACTTTCCCTGCATCGGCTTCGACAACCAAGCCGCGGGCAGGCTCGCCGCCGAGCATCTCCTCAATCTCGGCCATCGGCGCATCGCGATGATTTCCGGCCTTACCGCGCAAAACGATCGGGCGCGGCTGCGCCTCGCCGGAATGCGCGGCGCCTTGCGCAAGGCGGGTTCGGAGCTGCCGGCATGGTATGTGGTGGAGCGGCCGTTCACGCTCGACGGCGGTCGTGCCGGCCTTTCGCACTTGCTGGCGCTCGAAGAGCCGCCGAGCGCGGTCGTCTGCGGCAACGACCTTCTCGCGGCCGGTGCCATGTTCGAAGCCGGGGCCCGCGGCATCGCGGTGCCGGGCGGCATGTCGATCATCGGCATCGACAATCTCGACATTTCCGCGCATTTAAATCCGCCGCTGACGACGGTTCACCTGCCGACAGGGCAGCTCGGCGACGCCGCGGCGGAATACGTCCTGGCCCGTCTTGCCGGCCAGGCGCCGCCGATTCGGCAGGAGCTCCCCGTGGCCCTGGTTACGCGCGGTTCGACCGCCCGCCTCAGGTAACGGTTGCCGCTGGCGCCGAGCGGGATTCGTCGCTAACACCCGCTCGGGATTTGCTGCCAGTACCAAGGGCTCTCATGAACGCGCGTCTCTCTCTGTCCAAAGACCGAATCCGCATCCTGCTGCTCGAAGGCGTGAACGACGCCGCGGTCGAGCTGATCAACCAGGCCGGCTACGCCAACGTCATGCGGCTGCGCCAGGCGCTCGCTCCCGCAGAGCTGCCTCAGGCACTCGAGGGGGTGCATCTGCTCGGCATTCGCTCGCGCACGCAGCTCACCGGGCCGCTGATCGCCGGCGCTTCCCGGCTGATCGCCGTCGGCTGCTTCAGCGTCGGCACCAACCAGGTCGATCTCGAGGCGGCGCGGCATCGCGGCATACCGGTGTTCAACGCGCCGTTCTCGAACACGCGCAGCGTCGCGGAGCTGGTGATCGGGGAGATCATCATGCTGCTGCGCCGCATCTTTCCCCGCTCGGTGAGCGCCCACGCCGGCGGCTGGGACAAGTCCGCGACCGACAGCCATGAAGTCCGCGGCAAGACGCTCGGCATCATCGGCTACGGCAACATCGGCAGCCAGCTCTCGAACCTCGCCGAAGCCATGGGCATGCGCGTCATCTTTTTCGACCTCACCGACAAGCTGCGGCACGGCAACACGGAGCCGGCTGACAGCCTGGCCGACCTGCTGGCGCGCAGCGATGTCGTGACCCTGCACGTCCCGGAGACGCCGGCAACGCACGGCATGATCGGCGCCGCGGAAATCCGCCGGATGAAGAAGGGTGCCTACCTCATCAACAACAGTCGCGGCACGGTCGTCGATCTCGACGCTCTCGCGGCCGCGCTCCGCGACGGCCATCTGCGCGGCGCCGCCGTCGATGTGTTTCCGTCCGAGCCGGCCTCGAATGCCGAGCGCTTTGTCTCGCCCTTGCGAGGACTCGAGAACGTGATCCTGACGCCGCATATCGGCGGCTCGACCGAAGAGGCGCAAGAGCGGATCGGTGCCGAAGTCGCGCGCAAGCTCGTCGACTACAGCGATGTCGGCTCGACGGTGGGGGCGGTCAATTTCCCGCAGGTGCAGCTGCCGGCGCGTCCGACCGGAACCCGCTTCATCCAAGTGCAACGCAACCTGCCCGGCATGCTGCAGCGCCTCAACGAGATCTTCGCCCGGCGCGGCGTCAACATTGCGGCCCAGTCCTACCAGACGGATGGCGAGATCGGCTACGTCGTCATGGAAGCCGACCAGACCGGCGAGGATGCGCGCGCGATCCTGGAGGAGATCCGCACCCTGGAAGGCACGATCCGGGCGCGCCTTCTCTATGATCGTGGCCAGGACGGTCGCCGGTGAAGCGGGAAAAGAGGTTGGGGGCGTGTTTTTCAGATGCACATCACCGACCGGCCCCGGCCGCGCCCGACCCGATTAGCCGCTCCTTAACCATAGCCTGCTACACCTTGTCGCGGGGGCCGATCACGCGTCGCCCCTGAGAGCGTCGTAGGGGGTGGGACTCGTGCACATTCTGCGCAGCGCACAACATCAGCCGAAAAGCGCAGGCTGAGCCATGCCGTGGCGGGGGATGAATGTCTCGTTCCGGGACATGCTGTTCCTCCTCGTCTTCGCCTATCTCGTCATCGGCGCCGTGGCCCTGGCGCATGTGGCGAAGAAGCAGGAAGAGACGAAGGGCGCGGCGCCGCCGGGCAGCGTCATCGTCGACATTCATTGGGACGACAAGATCGACGCCGATGTCGATCTCTGGGTGCAGGCGCCGGGCGACGTGCCGGTCGGTTACTCCAACAAATCCGGCATGATCTTCAACCTGCTGCGCGACGATCTCGGCCATTCCGGCGACCCGCTGTCGATGAATTACGAGATCGCCTATGGCCGCGGCCTCTGGCCCGGCGAGTACACGGTGAACGCGCATCTCTATCGCTCGGCGGATGGTCACTTTCCGGTACCGGTGCTGGCCAAGGTGTCGGTACGCGGCGCCGATGGCGAGGTCACCAATCTTCTGCGCGCCTCGGTCGATCTCAACTACGTCGGGCAGGAGATCACGATCTTCCGCTTCAAGCTCGACGACAAAGGCCATCTCGTGCCCGGCAGCCTCAACCGCATCCACAAAGCGCTGCGCAGCGCCTGGCAGCGTCAGAGCGAGGCGGGGAAATGACCGCCTTCATCCTCGCCTTCCTGTCGCTGGCGCTGGTCCTCGGCGCCTATGCCTTTATCGGGCTGCCGCTCGGTGGGCGCCGGCGCCGCGCGCTGATGAGCGGCTTTTTCGCGCTGCTGCTGGCCGGCCTCTTCTTCGGCTATTCCGACATGCTGGGACGGCCGAAATCGACGCGGCTCGAGCTGCTGCGCAGCGGCGACCGCGACGCCAAAGTGCTCGGCTCCTATATCCGCGAGGGCAGCGGCATCTATCTCTGGCTGCTGCTGCCCGGCACGCCCGAGCCGCGCTACTACGTGCTGCCCTGGAGCGAGAAGACGGCGAACGCGCTGCAGCAGGCGATCGAAGACAATGCGCGCCAGCATGGCGGCGGCATCGTCATGCAGCTCCCCTTCGAGCGCTCCTGGGACAAGCGAGAGCCGGTCTTCCACCCGCTGCCGCAGCCGAAGCTGCCGGACAAAGGCGGCGCACCGCCGCCCGCACCGCTCTACACTGCCCCCGAGCAGGGCGCCTGAGCGCGAGAAGATGGACCACTGAGGCAGTGAGGCACTGAGAAGCTTATTGGCGCGCAAAGCGCGCCCTAAATACGCCTCACTGCCTCACCGCCTCTGTGGTCTTCAACCTTCGTAAGGCGGGCGGGTCCAGCCGTTGGGGGAGAGGGTGAAGATCTCGCAGCCCTCGCGCGTGACGCCGACGGTGTGCTCGAATTGCGCCGAGAGCGAGCGGTCCTTGGTCACCGCAGTCCAGCCGTCGCTGAGGATCTTCACCTCCCAGCGCCCGGCATTGATCATTGGCTCGACGGTGAAGAACATGCCTTCGCGCAGCTCGGGCCCGTCCTCGGGCAGGCCGAAATGCAGGATCGACGGCGCGTCGTGGAAGATGCGGCCGATGCCATGGCCGCAGAAATCGCGCACCACCGAAAAGCGCCGCTCCTCGGCGTACTCTTGAATGGCATGGCCGATCGCGCCGACCCGCACGCCGGGCCGCACCGCCGCGATGCCGCGCATCATCGCCTCCCAGGTCACCTCGACGAGACGGCGCGCCTTCAACGGCACTTTGTCGCCGACGAGGAACATGCGGCTGGTGTCGCCGTGCCAGCCGTCGAGGATGACGGTGATGTCGATGTTGAGGATATCGCCCTCGTCGAGCTTGCGGTCGCCCGGGATGCCGTGGCAGACGACATGGTTGATCGAGGTGCAGATCGAGCGCGGGAAGCCGCGATAGTTGAGCGGCGCCGGAATTGCGCCGTGATCGACGATGAAGCCGTGGCAGAGCCGGTCGAGCGCGTCGGTGGTGACGCCGGGCTTGACCTGCGGCGTGATGAAGTCGAGCACCTCGGCCGCCAGCCGCCCGGCCTTGCGCATGGCGGCGAAATCCTCGGCGCCATGAATCCTGATGCGTCGCTCTTCGGGATCGGGCGCTTTCATTCCGGCCACCACCGCACGTTGCTGTAAGTTCATCATTTACTACCTGCTCCAGCCGCGACCTCGAGCGGCGCTTCGATCTCGATGCCGTCGGTCTCGACCCGGCAATAATAGCACAAGACTTCGACTCCGGCCGCCCGGGCCTCCTCGAAGGCCATGGCATAGACGGGGTCGATATCGGCGGCGATGCGGAAGCGGGCGCAGTCGCTGCGCTGCACCACATAGAGCATCACCGCCCGGTGCCCGGCCGCCGCCATGGCGCCGAGCTCGGCAAGATGCTTCGCACCCCGCGCCGTCACGCTGTCCGGGAATTCAGCGTCCCGCCCGCGCCGCAAATGGACGTTCTTGACCTCGATATAGCAGATAGGGCGTTCGGGCGCCGTCAGCAACAGGTCGATGCGGCTGTTCCGGCCATAGGCGACCTCGCGCCGCATCGCGGGATAGCCGCGCAGCGCCGCAATGCGTCCGGCGGTGATCGCCTCGGCGGCGAGGCGGTTGGCGTGGGCGCTGTGGATGCCGACGAGATGCTCGCCGGCGCGGACCAGCTCCCAGGACCAGGCGAGCTTCCGCTTGGGGTCGGCGGAGGGCAGCAGCCAGACCTCGGCGCCGGCCGCGTTCAGCCCCAGCATGCTGCCGGGATTGGCGCAATGGGCGGTGGTTTCGGTCCCATCCATCAGCCGGACATCGGCGAGAAAGCGCTTGTAGCGCCGCAGCAGGACGCCGCGGCGGAGCGGCCGGGGAAAGCGCATGACGGCCGCTATAGGGTTCCGGTCGCGCTGCCGCAAGCGGCGGGGGCCGCCCATTGTGCCGGCAGGGACTTTCCGTCTAACTAAGGCGCGCCGTTTTGCCGGGAGGAGCCATGAGCACCGAGAAAATCGTCACCGCCGCCGTCCTCATCATCGGCAACGAGATCCTCTCGGGCCGCACCCAGGATACGAACCTTGCTTATATCGCCACCGGCCTCAACGAGGTCGGCGTCACCTTGCGCGAGGCGCGCGTCATCCCCGACATTGCCGAGACGATCATCGCCACGGTCAACGCGCTGCGCGCCACCTACGACTATGTCTTCACCACCGGCGGC
>Ga0335076_10001445_pt1 | contig 22967 bp, 15 predicted proteins | sample Lox_Sample_25_FD_206717 | JGI IMG/M metagenome (GOLD analysis project Ga0335076, IMG submission 206717) | Soil microbial communities from Loxahatchee National Wildlife Refuge, Florida, United States - Lox_Sample_2.5 | ecosystem: Environmental > Terrestrial > Soil > Wetlands | place: USA... | reverse complement strand
TCCAGAATCTCCGTGACGCGTTCCTGAACGACCAAGGTCCCGCGCACACCGGCCCGGCTTGGGGGGTGCAGCTTGTCGAATTCCACTTGGGCGATTCCCAGGATCTTGTGAACTTCAAGGATTACGTCCCTGGCGTCGCGATCCTTTACGACTACTGCGGAAAGTTTCCCGTTCGAACCAACCGGAGGGAGGCCCTGCTCCGTCCGCTTGCGGGCTCGTCGCTCGCCGAGTAATTCTTCCAGAGGTATCACCGGAAGAATGCCACCGCGATATTGCATGACGGTCTTGCCAGCCAGCGGCTCTTTCGCGCTGACATCGAATTCCTCCAACCGTTGGACGCCATCGAGAGGCATCGCCATGCGCTCGCCGTCCGAGCCACCTAAAAGAAGCAACGTCAACTTTTCCTTGCGCTTTCCCGTTTCGGAGTGGCCATTGCTTGTCTCCTGGCCCACAACCATTCCGGCACGCTTGGCGAGCGCAGCGATGTCAAGAATCAACGCGACGCGTCCATCACCCAGCACCGCTGCGCCGGAGTACAGCGCGATGGACTTAAAGCGCTTGTCGAGCGGCTTGATGACGATCTCTTCGGTGCTGCGGACGGAATCGACCTGGAGAGCAATCTGGTGGCCTTCCGTGCGCACCACGACCAAATCGATGGTGGCCGCGTTACCCTCGTCCGAATTGAGAAGTTTCAACTCCTGCCGCAAATTCAGCAGCGGCAACACGGTGCCGCGGAACCGGAATACCGAGGTTCCGTCAATGCATTCGATATATTTGTCAACGCTGTCCGAGTCCAATCCAATCATTTCGACCAGAGCAGCTTGAGGAATAGCGAAGACCGATTTGCCACTTACAACCGTCAAGGCGGGGATGGTAGCCAGCGTGAGAGGAATTTCCAGGCGCGTGGTGGTCCCACGCCCCAAGTCGCTTTCGATCTTGGCGCGGCCGCCGATGCGTTCGATATTGGTCTTAACCACATCCATGCCTACACCGCGCCCCGACACGTTCGTGACTTTCTCCGCGGTGGAGAGCCCCGGCAAAAAGATCAGGTTGATTGTTTCGGTTTCGGTGAGTCTGTCGGCTTGTGCCTGGGTGATAAGCCCTTTGGCGATGGCCTTTTCTTTTACACGTTGTGAGTTGATTCCCGCGCCGTCATCGGCAATTTCCAGGTGGAAATTGCCGCCTTCGTGGAAGGCACTTACGCGAACCGTACCCTCTTCGGGCTTCCCTTGCTGCAGGCGTTTTTCAGGCAGCTCCACACCATGATCGATGGAATTGCGCAGGATGTGCGTCACCGGGTCCTTGATGGCCTCAAGCAACGATTTGTCGAGTTCTGTTCCGCCACCCTGGGTCTCCAGGCGGATTTTCTTGCCCATTTCCTTGGATACGTCGCGGACGATACGCGGCAATTTGTCAAAGAGTTGGCTGACCGGCTGCATGCGCGTTTTCATCACGTTCTTGCGGAGCTCGGACGTAACGTAGTTCAGCCCGTGCACGGAGGAGTTCAGATTGCGCTCATTGGTTTCCGCGGCAATCTGCAACAAGCGGTTACGCAACAACACCAGTTCGCTGACCAGGTTCATTTGCTTTTCGAGCAGGTTTACGTCAACGCGAATCGCCGCCTCTTTCGGTTCTTCCTGCTTAGACTGGCGGACGATCTCCTCAACCTGCCGTGGGGTGACCAAACCTAACTCGACCAGTATTTCTCCCAACCGGCGGGTATCTCCGGCTTGCTGCATCTCCAGAGCCCGCAACACATCCTCAGGCTTGACGTTTGCCTTCTGGACCAGCGCCCCGCCAAGACGTTTGGCGATCACCTCATGTTTTCCCTTTTTTGGCTTCGCCTGAGCGGTTTTCTCGCTGGCACCTTGCGCCGGCACGCCGGCCACCGAAGGCGGTGATTGTTCGGGCGATGGCGCCGCCGGCAGCACTGTTCTTTCCACCTTCGGCGCCTCGACTGGTGCTGCAGACAGAGCCGTGGCAGGTTGCGAGGCACTTGACCCACTAACACCATGCTCCTGTTGAACCTTGATACGGGCGATGAGATCGCTGGTATCCGCGCTTCCCTCTTCTCCGGAGGATTCGATTTCTCGAAGATACGCGCGAACCGCATCCACCATCTCTAGAAGGACGTCTGCGGCGGCTTCGGTCAAACGCAGCTCGCCATCTCGCAGCAATGACAGAAGGCTTTCGCCCGCATGTGTCAGCGCTTCCAGCTTCGCAAAGCCGAGGAAACCGCAAGTTCCTTTGATGGTGTGGATGGTGCGGAAAATGCTCTTCAGAAGCTCGAGATTTTCCGGTTCGCTTTCGAGTTTCACGAAGTCCTGGTCGAGATGATCCAGATTCTCCGTACTCTCTTGCAAGAAATCTTTGATCAGTTCGTCCACGATTTGCCTCGTTTCGTCTGCCGATCCTGGCGTTAGAACTTGAATCTGCTGGTCAATTCCTTAAGCTCGTTCGACATACGCGCCAGTTCGTGTGCGGCCTTCTGTGAGTCTGCGGCTCCATGAGAGGTGCTTTGTGCGGCTTCGGCAACGCCGGCGATGTTCTTGGTGATTTCGCCCGAACCGCGGGCCGCATCGGTGACGTTACGAGTCATCTCGTTGGTGGTGGCGTTTTGCTCCTCAACGGCGGAGGCAATGGTCGTAGAGATATCATTGATTTGGTTGATGACTCCGCTGATGGTGCCGATGGCGTCCACGGATTCTTTTGTGTCCGTCTGGATCGTCTCTATTTTGCGGCTGATATCCTCTGTGGCTTTTGCGGTTTCCTTTGCGAGTTCCTTGACCTCATTGGCCACAACCGCGAAACCCTTTCCAGCTTCGCCCGCGCGCGCTGCTTCGATGGTGGCGTTTAAGGCCAGAAGGTTGGTTTGTTGTGCGATCGAGGTAATGACTTTGATTACTTCCCCGATTTCCGCGCTGGACTGACCCAGTTTGGTCACCGTTTGATTGGTCTTCTGCGCCACACCAACCGCGGAATTCGAAACCTTCGCGGCATCCGAGGCGTTTCTGGCGATGTCTTTGATGCTCGCACTCATCTCTTCCGTAGCCGTCGCAACGGTCTGCAGATTCTTGTTCACCTCATCGGAGGCGGCCGTGACCACATTGGCTTGACTTGACGTTTCTTCCGCGTTGGCACTCATTTGCTGGCTGGTTGCAGTCAGTTCTTCCGCGGCAGATACCAGGGCATTCGTAGTATTAGCGATCTGCAGAATCGCCGCATGCACCTGCTCGCTCAGTTTGTTGACGGCCGAACCCAGCTCCGCAAAATCGCCCTGGTAGCGCGCGTTAATTTTTGCTGTGAGGTCACCGCTGGCCAGCCTGGCAATGACTTCCGCCACTTCCCGCATCGGCGTAATTACGGAATCGAGTGTGGCATTCACACCCTCAACGATCTTCCGGAAATCCCCACCATGCTTGTTGGCATCTGCGCGCGTTGAGAGCTTTCCCTCCACCGCCGCCCTGGACAGCATGTTGGCGTCCGCCACCAACGCATTTACTGCATCAATGCAGGTATTCAGATTGTTTTTGATGTTATTGAAATCGCCGTTGTACTGATCAGAGATTCGCGGCGGAATATTTCCTTTGCTGATTTTGTCGACATAGTCGGCAGCCACGTTCAGTGGGCCAATCACGGAATCCAACGTGGCGTTTACGCCTTCTACGATCTTCCGGTAATCACCTTGGTGCTTTGACGCATCCGCCCGGGTTGAGAGCTTTCCTTCCACGGCGGCCTTGGAGAGCATGTTGGCGTCGGCAACGAGCGCCTCGAGATTGGCCATCAAGGCGATCAATGCCGGAATGAGTTCATCGTGCTCCGATCGCCGGCCGACCTTGCGATATTCCGGTAACTCCTCGAGATTGCCGACAGCGACTTTCTTGACCGTTTCGAAAAGATGTCTAACCCTGGATTGAGCACCGTTGATTCCAGAAGCCAAGTCTGCGAACACACCGAGGTAATTGCCCTCCACACCTTTGCTGTAATCGTTGACAGACATCGCCTGCGCAACCACGCGGGTTTCCAGGAGCGCCCCTAGACCATCAATGCACTGGTTGAGATTGGTTTTGAGGGTGTTGAAGTCACCGTTGTAGTTGTCCGTAATTTTGGGAGGGATAATGCCTTTGCTGATTTTGTCGACATAGTCGGCAGCCACGTTCAGCGGGCCAATCACGGAATCCAACGTGGCGTTTACGCCTTCGACGACTTTGCGATAATCTCCGCGATGCTTCGTGGCATCTGCGCGTGTGGATAACTTGCCCTCGACCGCCGCATTCGACAAGATGGCGGCGTCGGCAAGCATGGCATTGAGAGCAAGTTTCTGCTCGGTGACGTCGGTGGCATACTTCACAACCTTTGTGGGTTTTCCGTTGGCGTCCAGGATCGGATTGTAAGAGGCTTGGATCCACACTTCTTTTCCGCCCTTGCCGATGCGCTTGAACTCATCCGCGACATATTCGCCGCGGTTAAGCTTCGCCCAAAACTCCTTGTATTCCGCGCTACGGCGGAAATCTTCCTCGACAAACATGCTGTGATGTTTTCCTTTAATCTCTTCGAGCGTGTAGCCCAAGGCTTTGAGGAAGTTATCATTCGCGGTGATCACTGTTCCGTTGAGCTGAAACTCGATGACCGCTTGCGCCCGTTCAATCGCCGCGAAATATCCGGCATAGTCTGCGTTTCTGGCCTCCAACTTCAGTCGTTCGGTGATGACTTCCCAGGTGACCATGGTTCCTTGGAAGTGATGTTGCCCGTCATAAATGGGGCTGACCAACAGGCTCAGGGTCTCCGGACCCAATTGAATGTTTGCTTGATGCGGCAGATTCCGCGGATCGGCCATCAACTTACGCTGATACGAAGGGTTCTTGTGAAAAATGTCAACCGAACTGCCGACGATCTGCTCCACTGGACAGGGGAGAAGATGCTCGAGACGCTTTAGCGTGTTTCGTGACGCAGTATTCATGTACCGGATCACCATGTCCGTGTCCGCTTGCATCACGTTGATGGGGGCAGAATCGAGCATTTGCTCGAACAGCTCGCCACGGTGCCCGGGTTTTTGACCGTTTCGCTCGAACTGTTCCTCTGTCACCTCGACTGCCACGCTGCCGTGGTGTCCGTTCCGTTTACTTCTCATTTGGCGTTCCCCTTCCTTTGCGAATGGCGCCGTTTCCTTGCGACAATTCGCTAAATTCGTTTTCGGAGTGCTACTTTCCTGTACGATCGGTGCCGCCCACTGTGCGCTCCGAGTCAAGTACTAGCAAAAGCTGGTCCTTCAGCTTGTAAACACCCTGCACAAGTTGGCGCATCTCGGCGGACAGCGTTTCCGGAGGCTGCTCCGCACAGTCCTCACCTACTTCGATCACGTCGCCGATTTCATCCACCAGGAAGCTGACGGTCTCTCCGTCGGCGCGGACGACTACGTTCATCGGTTTTTGCCCTTCGGGAGGTTCGGGATAACCAAGGCGCTTGCGTAAGTCGAAGGCGACGACGATCTGACCTCTCAAGTTGATCAAGCCGCGAATCACCGGCGGCACCAAAGGAACCCGGGTCATCTCCTGAAACTTGATGACCTCCTGCACTTGTTGAACGGGCACGGCGAAGAACTGCTTTTCGATGAAGAAGGTACAGAATTGCTGGGCTGTAGCCATGTCATCGCTCCCGGCCTATCAGTTCACTTTCGAAAAAATCCGGAATAGCACCGCGAATCAAACTGTGGACATCCAACAGATCCGTTACTTTCTGCTGGATAACCGCAGAGCCGAACAATCCCTCGCGCTTCGACGGACGCTGGCGAATCACCGTTTCTTCAACGATATCCACAATACGGTCAACCACCAGTCCGACGCTTCGCCCATCCTCCGAAAAGACGACCACTTGCGTTTTTCCGGTGCGGTCGCCTGTCCGCTCTTGTTCTGGCAGGTGAAGGGCCTCGGATATGCGGATCAGAGGCATGATCTCTCCGCGGTATTGCACGACCATTTGTTCGCCGGCTTTTTCGATCGACTCCGATTTGAACTCTTCCAGGCGGGCGACCAACGACAGATCCATCGCCATGCGCCCTTCCGAACCACATTGGAAGAGCAGCATCGTCTGTTTCTCTCCGTTGGACGCGACGGCTCCCAATTCCTTCTCAGCAACGGCACGTTCGTGGTTGCCACCGACGACGTTTGCCGATTGGGCGAGTCCCAAAACATCCAGGATCAGAGCCACCCGCCCGTCACCCATAATCGTCGAGCCCGCAAAGCTCCTGATCCCTTTGAGCTGTTTTCCGAGCGGTTTCACAACGATCTCTTCCGTGTCGGTGATTTCATCAACAACGAGGCCAAATTGCCGATCGTCGGCCTGTAAAACAACAATATTGACCACCGACGATTTTCCGCTCTCGCCCGCCGCTTCGGGTCGTAGTTCACGATCTAGATAGACGAGCGGCAAGAGACGTCCCCGAAGCCGATACACGGGCGCGCCCTGCACGGACTCCAGGCGCTTTTGCGCGTCTTCCCCCTCAAGACGTACCAACTCCAACAGGCTAATTTGGGGGATTGCGTAGCGATCACCTCGATTGGTTACCAGAAGCGCGGGGATAATCGCCAACGTGAGTGGGATTTTCATTCGAACCGTAGTGCCGCGGGCGAGCTTCGTTTGCACGTCGACGCTGCCACCGATCTTGTCGATGTTTGTGCGAACCACGTCCATGCCGACTCCCCGGCCAGAAACGTTGGTCACTTTCTCGGCGGTAGATAGCCCAGGAAGGAAAATCAGGTTGGCGGCTTCGCGCTCGCTCATCCGCGAGGCTTGGTCAGAGGAAATCAGTCCTTTTTCCAGGGCCTTGCGTTTGATCTTGTCCAGGTCGAGCCCTGCACCATCGTCGGAAATCTCTATGTTGACCTGACCACCCTCGTGGTAGGCGCGCAGTCGCAGCGTTCCTTCGACAGGCTTGCCAACTGCCAAGCGCTGTTGAGGCGCTTCAATCCCGTGGTCCACCGAGTTGCGCACGATATGGGTGAGAGGGTCTTTGATAGCCTCGATGATCGTCTTGTCAAGTTCAGTCTCTTTGCCTTCCATTTCAATCCGGACTTTTTTACCGCAAGACACGGCGACGTCTCGGACCGTGCGAGGAAACTTGCTCCAAACATTACCGATCGGTTGCATTCGCGTCTTCATGACGCCCTCCTGCAACTCGGTGGTGAGGAGGTTCAACCGCTGGCTGGTAGCCAACAACCCGGAATCTTCACTGGCATTGGTGAATTGCAAAATCTGGTTACGCAGCAGGACGAGTTCCCCGACGCGATTCATCAGCCGGTCCAATTGGCTGACCTCCACGCGGATGGTGCTGTCGCTGGTGTTACTTGCGGCGCGCGCCTGCTGCTGTAAATTGAGAGCTTCCACGAGCTCTTGTGGTTTTACCGCTCCCTGTTGAACGAGAATTTCGCCCACCCGACGCGGGTCGCCTTCGGCCTGTTGCTGAACAGCATCGTAGACGTCGATAACTTTAGCAGCTCCACGTTTGATAAGGATTTCGCCGATGCTCGCTTCGGGTGGAACGGCGGGAGCAGGCTCCTCCCCTTTTGTAGTTTCTGTCGCAGACTCTTCTTTCGGTTCTTGAGGTGGTTTCAGCAGGCGTGTAAGCGTTTCGATGAGCTGCTGGTCGTCACGCTCACCCTCATTCCCGGTGTTATCAATGCTTGTGAGCATGCTGCGCACGGCATCCACCATTGCCAGCAGCGCAGTCGTGATCTCCGAATTCAACGAGAGCTGCCCATCCCTGAGAAGCGAAAGAAGGTTTTCTCCCGCATGCGCAAGGGTCTCCAACTTTGCAAATCCCAAGAAACCGCAGGTGCCTTTTATCGTGTGAATCGTCCGGAAGATGCTCTTCAACAATTCGAGATTGCCAGGGTCGGTTTCCAGCTTCACGAACTCCTGGTCCAAGCGATCTAGGTTCTCGTAGCTTTCCAGCAAAAATTCTCGTGTCAGGTCATCCATAGTTGGACCCGAGTTGAAGGTCAACCGCTCTTCGCGGATACAGAGCCTTGCAATCCCTCAACCACATCGCCGCGGGAGCATTAAACAAGGCCCTCCGAATTTCTCTGGGTCGCTGCTGCACCAACTCTCGCCGTCTTGTTCGTGTCTGCCAACATACGCGAGTAACTCCAATGCCCGCTGTGCGTTTCCGCGAATCCCGCCCAGGTTGGCAGCTGGGTCGCAGTTTCTGCAAGCACTTGCGGTGGGGCACACTGCTCGACAGGAATTCGCAAGGAGAAAGCTCTCGGTGGCAACCGAACGGATTCGGTTCCAATGCTGGAAAGCCGTCCCGGATCGGTGCAGTCCCGTAAGAAACAGCGCTAGTAACAGGACGATCATTCTGGTTTTGACTGCTCTTGCTGCCCGCCGTACACTCGTTGCTATGGGAACGCGATTCGGCGCGCCGCGCATACGGTTTGATTGGCGGGGTTTCATCACTCCGGCGGTCAAGCTGTTGGTGCTGGTGTGCTCGGGTGTGTTTCTCGCACAAACCCTGATCGAGATTTTCCTCCCTCGTAGTGCTACCGCCTGGTTTAACTATTGGTTTGGGCTGGTACCACGGGGTGTGGTCTTCGGCCTAAGAGTCTGGCAACCGCTGACCTACCTGTTTCTACACGGCAGCATTTGGCACCTGCTCATTAATATGCTCATGCTCTGGATGTTTGGCCGGGAACTAGAACTGGTTTGGGGTAAGAAACGGTTCCTGAATTACTTCTTTCTTTGTGGCGTTGGTGCCGGGTTATTGACGGTAGCGGTGAAATTCATACCGTTGTTTTGGGGACATTCACCATCGGACATACCAACGATTGGGGCATCCGGCGCGATCTTTGGCATCCTGATCGCGAACGCTGTGTTGTTCCCAGACCGCCAGATCTGGCTGTTTCCTCTGCCTATCATGATTCCTATGCGGCCGTTCGTCGGGGTTATGGCGGCGATTGAATTTTTCTCTACGCTTCGAGCGGGAGGCGACAACGTTGCCCACCTGTGCCATCTCAGCGGGATGTTGATAGGGTGGCTCTATTTGCGGCGGGGCACGTTTCTATTCCGCGTCAGGAATGAAATGGCCGACTGGCAATACCGGCGAAATCGCAAGCGCTTTGAAGTTTACATGAAGAAGAACAGGAACGAACCACCATCCCGTTCCGACCACTGGGTAAATTAATCGCGGCGATCGCATACTCGGATGTGCAGCCGCTTACCGCGGACAGAAACTTACTATTACCATATAACTATTATTAGTTTGTTGGCAAGCTAGGAACAACACTGCGGCCGATTTCTTCACCCCACAATTGGCCCAGGCGTGTTGGCCGGGAATCCTTCCCGGCCTCTTTTGTCTTTCAGGAATTGGAAAAACCTAGGCCTTGCCGCCCCCAATTTCGTGGAACTTCATGAAGTTAGTGGTTCCCCGCACGCCGAGGGGAGTTCCCGCCACGATGCCGATCACGTCGCCTTTGCGCACCAACCGTTCTTCCATCAAACGTCTTTCCGCGATACCAGGAAGGGCGTCAATTTTCTTGATGTCGACGATACTGCGGGGAGTCACGCCCCAAAAGAGCGCCATTCGGCGGCGAGTATGAGCCTCTGGTGAAAAAGCAACAATGGGAACGAGAGGCCGGTAGCGCGACACCAGTCGGGCGGTGAATCCGCTGTGTGTGAACACCGCGATAAGCTTCATGTGAAGTTCTCGCGAGGCGTGGCAAACCAATTCCGCAATCGTTTCTGGTACTTTCAGGCGTTCGGTGCTGGCGGGGCGGGGAAATTCGTGGATACTTGCTTCTGCTTCCTCAATGATGCGGGCCATCATGTCGACGGCTTCTGCGGGCCATTTACCGGTTGCTGTTTCCGCACTCAACATCACGGCATCGGAGCCGTCAAATATCGCGTTAGCCACATCTGAGGCTTCGGCACGCGTTGGCCGGGGGTTTTGGGTCATTGACTCCAGCATCTGCGTAGCGGTGATGACCGGACGTCGAAACTCGCGAGCACGCGCAATGATATTCTTCTGCACGACCGGAACACGCTCGGGTCTCATCTCCACACCCAAATCGCCCCGTGCCACCATGACTCCGTCGGCGACTTTCAAGATTTCGTCCAGATTCTCTATGGCTTCCGGCTTTTCCAACTTGGCGATGATTGGTGTATCTCGCCCGGAGCGTTTCACCAGAGTCTTCGCCATAACTACGTCCTCGGGGCGCCGAACAAAGCTGACGGCGATGTAGTCTGCTTCCTGAGCCAACACAAATCGCAAGTCTTCGCGATCCTTCTCGGTTAAAGCTGGTACATGCAAGGGGACGCCAGGCAAGTTGATGCCTTTGTGTTCGCCAAGCAGTCCCCCGTTAGCTACTTGACAGATCACCTCGCGATGAGTCGTGTTTTCGACTCTGAGCTCGATCAAGCCATCACTCAAAAGAATACGGTCTCCGCGTTTCACCTCAAGCGGCATTGGCAGAAAGGTTGTGTTTACGCGGGTAGAGTCGCCAAGGATCTTGGAAATCGTAATGACAAAGCGCTGCCCCGCCCGTAACAGAACATCACCACCACCAGCCAACGCACCGGTGCGGATCTTGGGTCCTTGTAAGTCGGCGAGAATGGCGATGGGTTTCTTCATAGCCATCGCTGCGTCTCGCAAGATGGCCATGCTCTGCGCGTGTTCTTCGTGCGTCCCGTGAGAGAAATTCAGGCGGGCCACATCCATGCCGGCGGAGAGCAGCTTGCGGATCATTCGTGGAGAGCGCGTGGCGGGACCGATAGTGCAGACGATTTTGGAGTGCCGCGAAATCATCGGTGCCTCTTTCTTCTTATATACCAGAAATGTGTATCTTCAGTGTGTGACGGAGAACTCCGCGGCAATACGAGTTAACAGGTCCACGCCCTGAGCGAAGGAGGCCAGCGGCAAACGCTCATCATCGCCATGTACCCGCGCATCATCTTCGGCACTCATGGGGAATGGTCGCAAGCCGTACGCTTGCACATTATGTAGTCGCAACTGTGCAGAGTCGGTTGCCCCTGTCGATAAAAAGGGCAGCACTGGAGCACCAGAGAACTCCTTGGCGCATACCTTGGTCAAAAGGGCGTAGAAATCGGTATCCATCGAGGAATTCGGCGCCGCTAAGCCCGAGTCGGGCATTACCTGAAGCTTTACGGCGGGATCATTCACGAGCTTATTGAGTTCGTTCAACAGCACGTCGATGGTGTCGCCCGGCAGTAAACGCACGTTCAGGACCGCATGGGCGTCGGAAGGAATAACATTGGCGCGAACTCCAGCCTGGAGCATCGTCGGAGCGATGGTGTCGCGCATCATGGAATTCCACAGCGGACTCATGTCCGAGAGCACACGTGCGGCGTGCTCCCCACGATCAGGGGTGTCGATGACTCGGAGCCACTTGGCAATCTCGTCGTCCTCGATTCCGGCTAAGCCCTCGAAATACCGGCGCACAATGGAAGTCAGGTGGACCGGCGCAGTGTAGTTGCCGATTTTGTCTACGGCCGCTGCCAAGTGGACCACCGGATTCTCTTTTGTAGGTGTCGAAGCGTGACCACCCTTCCCCGTGGCGGTGACCGCGATGTTGACCGGCACTTTTTCTGCGACCTGTACGCCGACATATTGGACCTTGCCGTTTTTCACGGCGACTTTACCGCCCTCGTTCAGGGCATATCCGGCGGCAATTTTGTCCCAATACTTCGCGACCAGGATCTTCAAGCTGGCATCGCCAAACTGCTCTTCGTCCGCCGTCGCAAGGAAGATCACGTCGCGATTCAAATGCACTGCGCCACGCTTCAGTGCGATGAACGCCGCCAAATCAGCCGCGACCGAACTCTTGTCGTCGACTGATCCACGGCCATAGAGATATCCATCCTTTATGACACCGGCAAAGGGATCGACTGACCACTTGCTCCGATCCACACCGACGACGTCCATGTGTGCTACCAGCAGCAACGCCTTGGACGGATCAGGCACCGCGGAACTACGCAGCCGTGCGACGACCGCGCTGCGCCCTGGCGTCAGATCGAGCACCTCCGGAGTAATCCCTTCCTTGGTCAGAATGCCAGCAATGTACCTCGCGGGTTGCTGTTCGTTTCCTGGCGGATTCGTGGTATTGATCTTTACCAATTCAACGAGCCAACCCTGCGCTTCGCGGGCCAGAGCTGAGGTATCCCCGACCACCGACGGCCCCTGGGGAATACCCATCGCCGGGGAGTTTTGCTGAATCTGTGCGCACAGGGGAGAAGAACTGACTATCAATGTGGCTACGGCACCCGCCAGGCAGAAGCTCAAGCGCTTCCCATTCACGTAGAAACCCTCCCCTATCCGTTTTGCAATGACCAAATTCCATACTAACATGCAGATTCGGACGCCTCCTGGGGAGCGCCTACTGCGTGCCTAATGTGCACCGCGTATCAGGTAGAGGCGGACGACTTCGGCTGGAGTACCCGCATCTTATTTAGGACGCGTCTTAGATACAGAATATCGGGGGTCTGGATGGGGCTGAGAGTGAACACTAGCGCAATCAAGTTCGTTGCAGTAGGAATTTGGGCCTTGATCTTGTTCGGCGTCCCAGCGCTTGCGCAAGCCCCCGCTGGCCCGCAAGGCACGCCTCCGGCGCAGCCGAGCACTGTCCCACCGGCAGCCTCCAAACCACCGACACAAGAACAGAAGCCGCAGGAAGCAGGAGCCACCATCGCGGTGGAAGTCCCGGTTGTGACGCTGGACGTGATAGCCACGACGCAACACGGCGACCTGTTAACGGGATTGAAGAAGGAAAACTTTCGGGTGCTGGAGGATGGACAGCCGCAACCCATAACCAATGCCGGACCTTCCGAATCACCCATCACGATGGTGATCCTGATGGAGTTTAGTGCCAGGTTTTCAGGATGGTACTCCTATCAAGCGAAATATTGGGCCGACGCACTTTTCCCGAACCTTAAACAGAAAGACTGGGTGGCGTTGGTGACCTTTGATATGAAGCCACGCACAGAGGTCGATTTCACGCAGAACAAGGACGAGGTGCGTCAGGCACTTTACAGGCTGTACTTTCCGGGTTTCAGTGAATCCAACGTTTTCGACGCAATTCTGGACACCGTAGACCGCCTGAAAGACGTTAAGGGCAAGAAGTCGATTCTAGTCTTGGCCAGCGGAATCGACACCTTCTCTAAGCACACGTTAGATCAGACGATGAAAGCGTTACGGGGAACGGACGTGACCATCTTCTCCGTCGGGGTCGATAAACCTATCATGAACTGGCTGGAGTTACACGGAGCGTTGGGTTCCATGCGGGAGTTGAACTATCTTCAGGCCGAGAATCAACTAAAGACGTTCTCTCAAATGACCGGTGGATTTGCGTGGTTTCCCCAGTTCGACGGCGAGCTACCCGGAATCATGCGGGACGTGACCGAGTTCCTGCGGCATCAGTACAGCATCACCTACACACCGACCAACCGTGCGACCGACGGTAAGTACCGCAAGATCAAAGTAGAATTGGTTGCGCCAGACGGCGGACCACTAGTTGTGACCGACCAAAAAGGCAAAAAACAGAAGTGGGTGGTATATGCCAAAGAAGGTTACACCGCACCCAAGGGCGGCGTGGGTGACTGACCGCAAACGCATTCTGCCCGCTCTATTTGTGCAGAATCCGAAGATCTTTGCCGGTCATATCGGCGGGAGCCGGCTCGCCTAAAATTCCCAACATGGTGGGCGCGATATCGCGCAACGCTCCGCCTGGAGCCAGTTTCAACTGCTCATTTTCCGTGACGCAGATAAAAGGAACAGGGTTTGTGGTGTGATAGGTGTGGGGGCCACCGGTCTTCGGATCAATCATTGTTTCGGCGTTCCCATGATCGGCCGTGATAATCCACGCTCCACCGCGGGGCTTCAACGCCTGGTAAATACGGCCGAGTCCGGCGTCCACTGCTTCCACGGCCTTTATCGCGGCTTCGAGCTTTCCCGAATGCCCAACCATGTCGGCGTTAGCAAAATTCATGATGATGGCGTCGAACTCACCTTTCTCGATCGCGTTTACCACCGTGTCCGTGATTCCGCCTGCAGACATTTCCGGTTTCAAGTCGTAGGTAGCGACTTTCGGCGACGGCACCAGGATGCGCTCCTCGCCGTTGAACGGTTTCTCAATTCCTCCATTAAAGAAGTAGGTCACATGCGCGTATTTCTCGGTTTCGGCGCAGCGCAAATTCTTGTACTGCAATTCCTGGAAAACCTGCGCCAGAATGTGCTCGAGTTTCTCTGGTAACAGGACACACTTCAGCCACGGCCAATTCTTGTCGTATTTGGTCATCCCGACGAAGAACAGGTTCTTCGGTCGTTTCGAGTCGGCAAACTTGTCGAAATCCGGAGCTTCGAGCGCGTAAGTGATCTGACGTGCGCGGTCGGCACGGAAATTGTAGAAAATGACCGCGTCATCATCCCGTATTAGCCCTACGGGAGTCGCGGCGAGCTCGGTTCCCGCGGTGATCAACACGGGTTTTACGAACTCGTCGGTGACACCCTGTTCGTAGCTGGCCTGCAGCGCGGCAACAGGGTCGTTGCTGTGGGTTTCGGCTTCACCGTGAACCAGCGCGCGGTAGGCGAGTTCGACCCGCTCCCAGCGATTGTCACGGTCCATCGCATAATAGCGGCCCACGACCGTGGCGATCTTGCCTGCGCCCAACTCCCGCATTTTCTGCTGAAGTTGCCGGACGAAATCGCGCCCGCTGTTTGGAGGGGTGTCTCTTCCATCCATAAAACAATGCACGAAAACGTTTTCGACTTTTTCTTTCTTCGCCATTTCCAACAGCGCAAACAGATGATTGATGTGCGAGTGCACGCCTCCATCGCTCAATAGTCCCAGGAAGTGGAGTTGGCGCTGGCGACCGCGCTCCATCGCTTGCTTGAACAGCGGCACTTCCGGTAATTGCCCGTTTGCGATCAGCAGGTCGATGCGCGTAATGTCCATGTGGACAATTCGGCCCGCCCCGATATTCATGTGGCCGACTTCGCTGTTACCCATCTGGCCCTCCGGCAGTCCGACAAAAGGTCCGGAAGTTTGAATCAAGGTGTTGGGGAATTGGCGCAATAGTTCATCATAGGTCGGCTTGCGTGCCAGGGCGATAGCATTCCCCTGGGTTTCGGCGCGATAACCCCACCCGTCCAGCACCGTCAGTACGATTGGTTTTGCTCGTTTGCTCATGGCTCTCTTATCTATTCGCTCCTTTTCGAGATTGCTGTATTTGCACAGCGAAGGAGCGTTCGCTTGACGGCTAGTTGCTATGTCGAAACAAACTCGCGCAGGGCGGCCAGCAAGCGCTCCACCTCCTCCGTCGTGTTGTAATGCACCAGTCCGATCCGCAACATCCCGCCCTTCGATTCCACCCCCAGGCGCTCCGAGAGGTTCAGAGCGTAGTAGTTCCCGTCCCAGGTGAAAATTCCCTTGTCACCGAGGAACTTGGCAATGGCCGTTGGATTATGGTCACCGACACGAAGCGACAAAGTGGAGCAGCGCTGATCGAAACAGCCCGGGTCGGTAATCCCGTAGATATGAACACCGCGAATTGCCTGCAGGCCCTCGATCAATCGAGAAATCAACCGGCGCTCATACGCAACTGTAGTGCGATACGCGGATGCAAGCGCATCGCGTCTTGTGTGGCACGATGGGTCACCGTGCCGCCCTACCGACGCGATATACTCGATCGCCGCTCCGACTCCGGCGATCAATTCATGGAGCTGTGTTCCGGATTCCCATCGTTCCGGCACTTGTTCTGTGCACGGACGGACTTTGTACGGCTGAAATCCCTGCAAATGCTGGCGCTTTCCGTAAAGGACACCCATGTGCGGCCCGAAGAACTTATACGGAGAGCACACCAGAAAATCGCAATCAAGTTCCTTCACGTCAATGAGGCCGTGCGGCGCGTAATGAACTGCATCGACATAGACCATAGCACCGGCAGAATGAGCGCAGCGAATGATTTCGGCGACAGGGTTAATGGTGCCGACTGCGTTCGATGCATAGCCGACTGCTACCAGCCTTGTTTTATCGTTTAACTTGGTTTTCAGATCGTCCAGATCCAGCGTGCAATCCTCTTCCTGAATATCGGCTAGACGAATCACTACGCCTTTCTCTTCCAAGGCTTTCCACGGAGAAAAGTTAGCGTCATGGTCGAGCGTAGTAAGCAGAATCTCGTCGCCAGCCTCGAGCTCGCGACCAATCGCCCGAGAAATGGAAAACGTGATCGTGGTCATGTTCTGGCCGAATACGACTTCATCCGGATCGCAGCGAAAAAAGTCAGCCATCGCCGCACGGGTGGCAGCGAGCATCTCGTCGGAACGCTTACTGGTGAGAAACGCGCCGCAGGTATTAGCATTCGCACTCATCAAATAACTCTGAATGGCGTGCATTACCGGCGTAGGGACCTGCGTTCCCGCGGGGCCGTCCAAGAAAGCGGCAGGCTGCCCATTCACCTGGGCTTGCAGAGAGGGAAACTGTCCTCGTATCCACTGAATGTCAAACGAAGTTGTCGCGGCGCGTTCTAACTGAGGTGTGCTCATAAGTTCCAGACTCTCTCAAAAATTCATTTTCTTAGTCCAGTTTCTCATAGAGAGGCCGTGGCATGTATCCTCGAAATGCGCGGGAACATCCTAGCGGTTGAGAGCAGGAGGCAAACATGCAATTCCAGAGGTTGGGGAATACTGGATTGGTGGTTTCGAGGTTAGCGTTCGGCAACATGACATTTGGCAGCGATCCCCGGTTCCCCGCCGTCGCTAAAGTTGACCTGGAGACGGCGCGCGCGATGGTTCATCGATCCTTTGACGCCGGAATCAATTTCTTTGATACCGCCGATGGCTATTCCGGCGGTGAAGCCGAAAAGTATCTGGGCGAGTTCCTGGGCGACAAACGAAAAGAAGTGGTCGTTGCCACCAAGGTGGGCTTCCGCTCCGGTGAATCCATTACTCAGGCTGGGCTTTCCCGTCGCCACATTCTGGAGGGCTGTGACTCCAGTCTGAAGAAACTGAATACGGATTGGATTGATTTGTACATTGTGCACAAGATTGACGCCTACACGCCGATCGAGGAGACCCTGGAAACTTTGCATGACCTGGTCCGCTCCGGAAAAGTCCGATACATCGGATTTTCCAATTGGCCGACATGGATGGCCGCATTGGCTTTGGCCATTCAGCGAGAACGTGGCTGGGCACAGTTTACCAGCGGCCAGATGTACTACTCGCTGATCGGTCGTGACATCGAGCACGAGTTCGTCTCTTTTTTGCGGGCGACCGGAACTGGCTTGACGGTCTGGAGCCCTTTGGCAGGAGGCTTTCTCAGTGGCAAATACACTCCCGACAATCTGCAGGCCAAGGAAAATAGGCTTTCTGGAGTGAATTTTCTTCCGATCGACAAGGACGCTGGATTCCGCGTCGTTGAGGAGATGCGGCAGATCGCAAAGTCCCACGGCGCCACTGTGGCGCAGATTGCGCTTTCTTGGCTGCTATCGAAAGCTTATGTCACCAGTGTCATCGTCGGGGCTTCGAAAACGGCTCAACTGGAAGACAATTTGAAAGCCGTCGAGGTGCGATTGCGCGGAGCGGAATTGGCTAAGCTAAACGAACTGACGGCGCCGCCGGCGCAATACCCGAATTGGTTCACCGAACTAACAACGGACCAAAACCACAAGCAGGCGCTCGACACTGCGTGATAGCATCGTAGGACAATCCACTCATGCCGCAATGACGCCGGCTATCAACTCTGCGTCATGTTGTATTTGAGGCGTTTCATGGCGGATCTGTTTCCGGTCACCGAGCGCACGCGGATCATCCGCGAGGCGAACCGTGCGGTGTACAACCGCGAGGCTATTTACAAAATTCTGGATGAAGCTTTTGTTTGCCACATGGGATTTGAGGTCGACGGTCAACCGTATGTGATTCCCACGATGTTCGCTCGCGTGGAGGATTATCTGTATTTCCACGGCTCTGCGGCGAGCCGGATGCTGCGCGGTCTAAGCGAAGGACTTTCGGTATGCATTACCGTGACTCTTATCGACGGGCTGGTGTTGGCTCGCTCGGTGTTCAACCACTCTATGAACTATCGATCCGTTGTGGTACTCGGCCGCGCAATATTGATTGACGAGCCGAGCGAGAAGTTGAATGCGCTGCGGATGTTTACAGAAAAACTGCTGCCGGGGCGTTGGCACGACGCGCGCCAGCCGAGCGAGAAGGAGTTGAAAGCCACTAGCATTCTGAAACTTCAACTGACAGAAGTTTCTGCGAAAGTTCGCACCGGGGACGTTGAAGATGATGCCGACGATTACGCTCTCCCCGTTTGGGCAGGAATCATTCCTCTCCGCTTGGCCGCGGATACTCCGATTCGCGATGCTCGTAGCGACAACTCGATTCCGACGCCAGCCTACGCGCTTCAGTTTAAGAGGTAGGCCATGGACAGTTTTTCTCCCGCTCCCATAAAACGGGTGGTGCCATTCAGTGCGCTGGAGGCTCTGGACATTCGTGCCGGTACCATCGAACGCGTCGACGAAGTACCACGGTCCCACAAGCTCATGCGCTTGACGGTTAATTTCGGCGACCACACCCGGACGATTCTAGCCGGCATCCGTCGAGAGCGCGCCAATCCTCAAGAGATCGTTGGAAAGCAGGCCCTTTTCGTGGTCAATCTGGAGCCGCGACAGATCGCGGGCGAAGTCTCCGAGGGAATGTTGTTCGATCTGGGTTACGCCGACGGAATAACACCGGTATTGGCAATGCCAGAGAAACCGATTCCGAACGGCGCCCGAGCGGGCTGACACAGGAAGGGAGTCACAACTGCACAGCCCGAAGAAAATCCGCCATTAGTCCATAAGCAGTGGCTTCGATACCCGGGTTGTGTTCCACCATAGATAATCCGAAGACGTCCAAATCGAAACGAACGGCGGAACTGGTTCCTTCAAGGGCTGCCATTGGATCGGACAACAAGAGCAGTTCTGGAGCGACACGACAATCGACTCCCTCGCCGCGGCGCTCCGCCCGGCAAACCAACTTGTAACGCATCCCCGCCGACCGCACGGAGCGGATCTTCTCTTCGGATAGCTCGCGGATCCCCGTGCGCTGTACTTGATTCACATGAGTCGGAATGCCCATGAGTACGGTGGTCATCGCCGCTATCTTAACAGCGGAATCCCATCCATCCAGGTCTTGCGACGGATCGGTTTCGGCAATGCCCATCGCTTGTGCGCGCTTCACTCCTTCTTCGAAGGAGCGTCCCCGTTCGACTTCCGTCAGGACAACGTTAGTGGTCGAATTCAGAACCCCCGAGAATCCACGCAACTCGGTGGCCGGAAGCCCCCCGGAGAACAAAGAAAAAATCGGAGCGCCGTCCATGACCGTGGACTCGAACAGGAATTGGCGTTTCTTTTCTTTCGCGAGCGACGAGAGCTCGTGGTAGGCGTGCACCACCGGCCCCTTGTTGGCGGTAATGGCATGAGCCCCAGACTCCAAAGCAGCCTTTAGATGTTCGATCGCCGGTTGTCCGCTGGTAGCGTTGAGCGATGTTATTTCAAAGAGAACATCCACTCTTCCCTGTTCCAACCATTCCTTAACCGCTCGTGAGGATGCTCGGGCGTTCGGGAAATAGCCGGAAAGAGCAGCAAGGGGATTGAGCCCGTCGGAATCGGCAAGCCAACCAATTCGTCGAGAAGCCACACCTGTCAAGCGCCAGCGGACATCGTACTTTCTGCGCAGCTCTGTCTCTTTTGAAATGAGCATCCGCAAAAGTGCCCGGCCCACATCGCCAAATCCCAAAAGTGCGAGGTTATAGGAAGGAATTGACGTCTCTCCCGAATAAAATAGAGTAGGCCATCATGATTGCGCCAAGATTACAGATGATCGTGCGAATCGAGCGTTCCAAGAAAGCTATTTCGCCAGCGCAGACAATTTTGCCGACGCCTCATTGATGAGGGCGGCTTCATTTTCCAGAACCTGGGCTACACGAGCGGCAGCTTGCTCTGCTTCCTTCCATTTTTTCTGTTCCAAATTTTCGCGTACCGCCGGTATAGCTTTTGCCGCATAGCCTGTGTACGCGCCCGGCGCATAAAGCTCATGCTTGTACCAAAAGCGACCTGGAAGACCTTCCGGAGTGGTCAATCGACGCTCGCTTTGGATGAGAAGCTGGTTCACTTCCGCAACGGAGTGCTTGCCGAGTGCGGTGGCTCCATTTGCAGAAGCGCGGTCGAGGACCTTTTGGTACTCCGCAGAACTCCGCGCCAGATCCTCAACCGCGTTATCAAGCGGAGCAAAGTTCAAGTGCGGCGGAACGTCTTCCTTCTTTGGACCAACCCAGGTTTCGCGCGGGTCATCCGTGGCGGTAAAGACTCCTTCCTGGATCTTTAGATTGCGTTCTGTAATGTCGTCACGTTGTTGAGTCGCGAATTTTTCCACTTCTCGAACATACATGCGCACGTCATCCGCGAAGTTCGCAAACTGAAATGGCAAAAGATCCGCATCGGCCATACGCATCATCAACGTGCCCCCTGTCTGGCTGAGCGCTCGAGAGTAGGTGAAATCGGTATCACTGAAATGGGTGTACCAGTAGAAATCATCGTAGATGGAGTGGTAAATACCACCGTGATCTTCACCCGCAAAGCCGATTCCCAGCGAGGCGATGCCAGCAAAATTGATGAATGGAGCGTGGTCCGATCCCCCACCCAGCATATCCAGGCGAATGTCCTGGCGGTCTCGGATCTCGCGCCGCTCGTCAGCCGAACTGGCATCTGCGATTTCCTTGAGTTGTGCCCGTTTCCAGACGGTTAGCTTCGTTTCCGGATCAGGAATGTCGCGGGCCACATCATTCGTAAAATGTTCCAGCGTGTGAGAGCCTTCCAGCTCCAAAAAACCACGGCTGTTGCTGTCAGAGTTGATGTACACCACCGCATGCTTCTTTAGCTCATCGACGTGAGTTTCGACCCACTCCGTCGACCCCAGCAGACCAGGCTCTTCACCATCCCACGCACAATAAATCATGGTGCGCTTGGGCTTCCAGCCTTGTTTCACAAGATCACCCATAGCACGAGCTTCTTCGAGGACCGTGACCATTCCCGAAATTGGGTCTTCTGCTCCGTTCACCCACGCGTCGTGGTGATTTCCACGAATCACCCATTCATCCGGATACTCAGAGCCCGGGATTTTTGCGATTACGTCGTACAAGGGCTTCTGATCCCAGTTCGAAAATACCTTCAAGTGCACCTTGGCGGGCCCCGGGCCAATCCGATAGGTGATCGGCAAACCACCGCGCCACTCGTGTGGGGCCACCGGACCACGGATCGCAGAGAGCAATGGCTCCGCGTCAGCGTACGAGATTGGCAAAACCGGGATTTTGGTGAGCGTCTGCGCTTCCTTGAGCGGGACACGTTTTGCGTCGGGGGTCGCGCCTACACCCGGAGTGAGAGGGTCACCCATAAAGACAGTGCTGTCTTGAACGCTGCCGCGCTGCACACCGTCCTTCGGTCGCCACGGGCCATCCGGGAACACCTCCCCACCGGAGTAACCGTCGTCACGCGGATCGGAATAGATGATGCAGCCGATGGCGCCGTGTTCCGCCCCAACGAGCGGCTTGATGCCGCGCCAAGAGCGCCCGTAGCGGGCGATCACGATCGCGCCTTTCACCGAGACACCGCGGCGTTCTAACACTTCATAGTCTTCGGGTGTTCCATAGTTCACGTAGACCAGCTGGCCCGTGACGTCACCGTCAATCGAATAAGCGTTGTACGTCGGCAATTGCTCGTCGGTCTGCCCAGAGGTTGGATCCACCGCCAATGAAGGCTCCTGCAACCTCGCGGTGAAGCGTGGTCCACCCTCAACCAACTCCACTAATCGTTCCTTCGGAGTCGGAAATAAAACGCTGAACGTCTCAATGCGTGCGTCTAAGCCAAATTCCTTGAACTTGGCAAGAATCCACTCCGCGTTCTCCTTATCATAGGGCGAACCGACATTGTGAGGATGCGCCGTGAGATGTTCCATATATTCTCGCGCCATCTTTGGATCGGGAATGGCGCGCATTTTTTCTTCCCACTGACGCTCCGCGCGGGAAGATTCCGCGGTATAGCCGTAGAAAGGCGGATTTTCAGCGGTGACGTGGGGTTTCAGAGGAAAGAAGGAAACGACAATCCATACGAATCCAAGCAAGAGAATAGAGCGAAACGATGTTTTCACAGTGTGTCCTTGGAACCGGCTAGAGATTATTTCTCTAACCGAACAGTGATGCAAGTACACGATCGACACAGCGACTCTTCACGAACGATAAAATAATCCACTCCAGAACGCCTTCCCGCCGGGCAGGACGTTTTGGGCGTGATGCTGACATTGGAAGCCTCTGGCCCTAAGAGCTCCACAAAGCCAATCCGGATCGACCAAAGCAAAATCCTCTGCCAGCTTTTGCATCGAGGGGAATCCAGTGGCGCTGACATTTTGTTCCGTGCTGGCAGGTAGCTGTAGCACGGTCGCGAAAGTACCGCCGGGGGCGACCAATTTCACGGCATTGTCCAAGCATTGGCCTGCTCCGGCATGCTCGAAGAGCAGTGCGGCATACACCAGTTCAACGGGTTCCAGTTCCGGCAAAGGCTCCTTAAGATCCAGGCAATGTAATTCGATCCCGACGCGCTTCGAGTGGCGTTTCCACACCGCATCGAGGTAAAGCGGATTAATGTCTATACCTACGATGCGATTCGTGATGCTGCTGTCGATACGGTCCAATCCGTTTCCTCCGGCAACACCCAGAATGGCGACAGATTCCGGCCGCGTCCGCAATAACGCGTCACCGAACAAATCCGACAAGACTGCCAGTTGCTCCACATTGGGAGTATTCATATGCCCTTCGTAATCGGATAAAGGGATTTCCAGCCACGGGTTAGACATGCTTCATGCTAAGCGTACGAAGCCCAGGTTTCAATTTTCGAAGCTGTCCTATCGCACCAAGCGGAGAATTTGC
>Ga0335076_10001444_pt1 | contig 22991 bp, 17 predicted proteins | sample Lox_Sample_25_FD_206717 | JGI IMG/M metagenome (GOLD analysis project Ga0335076, IMG submission 206717) | Soil microbial communities from Loxahatchee National Wildlife Refuge, Florida, United States - Lox_Sample_2.5 | ecosystem: Environmental > Terrestrial > Soil > Wetlands | place: USA... | reverse complement strand
ATGCCGCGCCTGGACGCCCAGCCGGGAGAGCCGTTGATTCCGATCGAGGGCACGCCCCCGGACCTCCGCCGCGCCCCCATCGGTTGCGCCTTCGCCTCGCGCTGCGCCTGGCGTCTCGATCGGTGCTGGACGGAGACCCCGCCGCTGGAGCCGATCGATCCCGTCGGCGACATCGTGACCACGGGTCCGAATGCGACCCATCGCGCCGCCTGCTGGAATCCGGCTACGGCCGAGGAGGGCCTGGCCGCTCATCCGATTCGCGCCGGCTTTACGCCGGCGGCTCCTCCGGCGGAGGCGCTGTCGTGACAACTCCGATGGGTCCGTCGTTCGCGGCTGTTCCCGCCACGCTCCCGCCCGACGCGGCTGCGGCCCAGTCGCGGCCGCTGCTCGAGGTCAGCGACCTGCGGATGTACTTCCCGATCTTGCGCGGCATCCTCGTCAGCCGCCACGTGGGCGACGTCAAGGCGGTCGACGGCGTTTCACTGACGATCAAGCGGGGCGAGACGGTCGGCCTGGTCGGCGAGTCGGGTTGCGGCAAGAGCACGGTCGGCCGGACGATCCTGCGGCTCTATCAGCCAACCGGCGGCCGGATCGTTATCGATGGCCTGGACATCACCACCGCGCACGGAGCCCAGTTGCGGTCCGTCCGGCGGCGGATGCAGATGATCTTCCAGGACCCGTACGCCAGCCTCAACCCGCGCATGACCGCGGCGGGGATCGTCTCGGAGCCGATGGAGATCCACAATTCGGGCGACGCCCGGGCCCGCCGCGAACGAGTCCGCGAGCTTCTCGCCACTGTGGGTCTCGACCCCGACTATGGCGACCGCTTCCCCCACGAGTTCAGCGGTGGCCAGCGGCAGCGTATCGGCGTGGCCCGGGCCCTGGCGCTTCATCCCGACCTGATCGTCGCCGACGAGCCCATCAGCGCCCTCGACGTCTCGATCCAGGCTCAGATCATCAACCTCCTCGAGAACCTCCAGGAGGAGTTCGGGCTGACCTACCTGTTCATCGCCCACGACCTGTCGGTGGTCCGCCATATCTCCGACCGGATCGCGGTCATGTACCTGGGCCGTCTGGTGGAGGTGACCACGGCCCATGACCTCTACGACCGGCCGCTTCATCCATACACCGTGGCGCTGCTGTCAGCAGTCCCCATTCCAGATCCGGTCATCGAGAACCGGCGCCAGCGGATCATCCTCACCGGCGACGTCCCGAGCCCCTCCAATCCGCCGTCGGGTTGCCACTTCCATACCCGCTGCTGGCTGCGGACCAGGCTCGGGGACCCCGAACGATGCGCGGTCGAGGCCCCCGTCCTTCGAGACCTCGCCACGGGCCACGCCGTTGCCTGCCATTTCGCCGAATCGGTCGACGGCTCCCCAGAGCAGACCCTCCAGGTCAAGGGGGAGGTGGCGTCGCGTGCCCCGTCGAGGGCCTCGGGCGCGGCTGCCTCCGAGCCCGCGGCTGCGGCACCGATCGTGCCCCCGTCGGGGCCGCAGGGGCCGGCGTCGGCCAGGCCGCCCCGCAACTGAACCTTTCGGCCGGCGGGCCGACCCCGCCGGGAGCGCCCGGCTCGATCTGCCGTATAGTCGGAGCATGCCTGGCGTTTCCGGGGCGGCGCGTCCACCCGCCGGTCAAGATGCCCCTCCAGCGGAGCTCCGATGCCGCTGACGCGTCCGTGGCCGCGCCGCACACTGGCTCTGGCGCTCTGCGCGGCGCTTTGTGCCGTGCTGGTCTGGCAGGCCGCCGGTTGGGCCGGCTCGGCTTCGCCGGCCAGTCCGTCTACGGCGACCCCATTCGGGGCCGTGGGCTCCGCGGCCGCGACCAGCTCGTCCGCGTCGTGGAACGGCCTGCCGGAATCGTTCGCCGCCGCTGCCACTGACACGGCCACGTCCGCCGCCAGCGCCACTCCGGCCTCCACGCCGAGCCCCGTGGCCGCGACCAGACCGCCGACCCCCCGGCCGACTCAGACGGACCGCCCCTGGAGCGCGGACCCGGTTCTCATGGAGGCCAAGATGGATGGTCGCGTCGTCGTCGACTCGTCCGGTGAGGTGACGATTCTCGCCCAGGCGCCGGTCCAGCCGAGCTATCCAATCGCCCTGTCGCTCGACACCGCCTGGACGGGGCTGATCCAGGAGCCGCCCAAGTCCGGGACCGACGACAAGGGCGTGGCCTACACCGACTACAACTACATCCTGTTCTGTGGGCCGGGGACCGCCGCCGTGGTTCTGTATTACTGGCCGGCTTCTCATCAGGTGGTCACGACCAGGGCCGGGCAATTCGTCGAGCCGGTCGACGTCGGTGCCCACCGCTACGCCAGCACCTACTGGAAGGCCCAGGACGCCGGCGGGTACGCCCGCGGCATGATCGCCTACATGGCCGAGGTCGAGTGGCCGGCTCCGGACAAGGGTCTGTCCTGGTGGACCCGGCCGGGCATCATGAGATGGAGCGCTCATCCGGCGACCTACGTCGAGAATCTGGTCGACGCGCTCAACTGGGAGGCCTCGGGGCATACCAGTCTGGGTTACTTCTACGTGATCACCAAAGCCTCGGACCTGACCGCGGCGGCTCTTCTCGACCACGTCCACTCCGACATCGCCATGGGCGTTCCGGTCGTGGTCGCGGCGCGCACCTCGGACGGCAGCCACTCACTGCCGTTCTGGAAGGTGCGGTCGAAGAGCTCGGCCGGCAACCATTTCGTCACGGTCGTCGGCTACGACGATTCGGCGGGCACGTACACGGTGATGGACACGTGCGGCCTGACCTGCAACGACCGCAACGTCCGGGCGGGAGTCAAGACCATGAGCCAGGCCGCCCTCTACGACCTGATCGTGGCCGAGTCGGACAACGACGGCATCATGTGGTAGCCGGGCGTCATCGCAGCCACGGCCCCGGCTCAGCCGCCCGCGTAGACGATCGCCAGGCTGTTCGACCAGATTCGGCGGTAGCCCGCGGCGATGATTTCGTTCTCGGTGCTGGCGACCACGTCGGCAGGCAGACCGTCGGGCTGCAGGACTACGTAACCGTAGTGGCTGTCGAGCTCGGGGACGAGGCGGTCGAAGCCGTACAGCCGGCCGCCGACGGTGTGGATGCTCAGCTCCGGCGAGAGTGAGATCGAGGTCTCCATCGCCCCCGTGAAGACCCCGATCGGGACCGCCACCCATTCCTGGAACCACCAGGCGATGTTGAGGACGCGAGTCGAAGGCCCCAGCCGGCCGGCGGCCTCTTCGGATCGGAGCTCGTCCACGACCTCCTGTCGCGGGGCGTCGATGATGGTCCGGGTATCAGGATAGCCGTTGAAGTTCCAGTAACCCAGCTGGGCCTCGCGCAAGGCCAGACCCAGCGACTCGGCGGCTCGATGCTCGCCGATCTGGACGTTGGTGGCCAGAGGGTACTCGGACGGGTAGACCGCCACGATCAGGACCAGGCAGATCGCCAGTGGGCGGACCGCCCCGAGCGGCCTCAGCCGGACGATGGCCGTCAGCGCGCCGGCCGCGCCGATGGCGAGCATCACCGGCAGCCAGTACTCGATCGACTTCGGGACCTCGTAGTGGACGGCCTGCTGGGTGAGGTCGGCCGAGCCGACGAAACCCGAGGCGGTCCAGCCGGCCAGCCCGGCGACGATGCCGCAGCCCAGCAGGACCCAGCCGCGCCGGAGCCGCCAGACCGACAACGCGACGCCGAGAAGCGACAGCCAGACGAGGTGGGGGAAGTCGAGCATCAGCTCCACGGACGGGTCGGTCGGATTCGAGGGGTCGCCCGAAGGCACCACCACGGCCCTGGCCCAGATCAGAAGAACCACGATCGCGCCGCCGAGCAGGGCCGCCCGAGCCAGATCGGCAGGCGGCGCCGAGCCCTCGAAGTAGACGGCCGCGGCCCGCCAGCCTATCGTGCGAGCCTCGGCCAGCCGGGCCACCACGGCCACGACAGGCGCCACCGCGAAGGCGACCGCCACGCCCGCAAGCAGGAATATCGCCCCGACCCAGGCAGGAGCGTCGATCGCTCCCATGGTCAGCACCTGCGGCGCGGCCATCACCAGCCCGCCCGCGAGCGCCGGGACCAGACGCCGCGACAGCCGGGCCGGATACATGATCAACGCCAGCCCGGCTGCGGTGACCGCGACCAGGCCCATCAGTGGGTGGACGAGGAAGCTCGCCGCCAGGGCGAAGGTCAGGCCGATGTCGGGCCGGCGCGACTGCCAGGCACTCCCGGCTCGGGCGTTGAGCTCGGCGGCGATGCTCGACAGGACCCAGGCGGCGACAGGAAACACCGTCACGGTGGCGCGGCTGTCGGGGATGCGCATGAAGGTGAACGTGAGGGGGAAGGTGACCAGGACCCAGAAGCTCGCGCTGCCGCCGAAGAGCTGGCCGGTGAGACGGCGCAGAGCCAGGGCCACCAGGATCGTGAGCGGCAGGGCGAAGGCGGCCTCGGCCAGGACGGCCTCGAGGTTCGTGATGGTCGTGGCCTGGCCGAGCAGGGCAATGTAGCCGAGCATCAACCGCGAGGGCCCGTAGATCGGCGACGGCGAGGTGGTCAGGGTGGCGAAGCTGCCGAAGACGCGGATGTGCTCGACGGGCGCGGTGTGGTTGGGCAGAACGTCCATGAAGGGCACGGCCGGGGAGGCGAGCTGGATGATCAGCGGCCCGGACCAGACGGCCAGCACGAGCACCCACCAGGCAGCCGGTCGCGAGACGCGGAACCGGACCTGGCGGGCCAGGAGCGGGCGCTCCCGGCGAGTCACGGCGTAGGCTGCCGCCACCGCCAGGTGGAGCAGGAGCAGCTCCGGCCAGCCGAAGAAGCCCAGGCTGCCAAGCACGAACAAGACCAGGGAGTCGAGCATGACCGCCGCCGAGAATCCGGCCAGGACCAGGTCCGAGACTCGCTCGAAGGCCGGCGTGCCGAGGAACCGCAGGACCACGGCACCGGCCAGAATGTTCGCGCCGACCGCCACAGCCACCAGGACCGCAGCCGGGGCGGTGACCGAGAGCTGTGACAGGATACCTTTGAGGGCGCCGTCGTAGCTGAAGCCCCAAAGCGGCGAGACCCGCACGATCTCGAGCCCGGCGACCAGGAGGCCGACTCCGACGACCAGGATCACGCTCATCGACGCCGTCGCGACGTTGCGGCCGATGTACCCGCCGGCCAGCCCCAAGGGCCGGACCGGCGGCCGCGAGCGGTCGTCCGTGCTGGTGGCGTCTGTCTCGGTCACGATCGAGATGATCCCACAGGCGACCGGCGCGCCGTTGGCGACGAGGCCGCCGCCGATCGGCGTCCGGGCTGGCGGTTTGCGGGTTCGCCCCGACTCGTAAAGCCGGCCCGCCACGCTAGGATGCGGCCATGACGAGCCTCACCCGCGACATCTGTCCTTCGTGCGGTGCCTGGCTGATCCTGTCAGAGGTTCTCTACGTGGCGCCGCCGTGGCGCCGCTACCCCGAGGTCGGCAGTCGCGTCGTCTACGAGTGCCCGAGCTGCGCCGGCGTCTTCGAGACGTGGGCCGTCGAGGCCGATCCGCTGGAGGCCATTACGCCGGCCCGGCTGGCGCTCCGGAGTAGCCTGGCCGCGCATCGGTCGAAGCACCGGACCTGACCGGAAACCGTTCCAGAATGGGGGGCCCGCGTTCGGCCGCGGAGCTAGAGGGTCGCGAGGCTATCAATCTCCTCGGCCGAGAGCCGCCACTCGGCGGCGGCGACGTTGGCCCGGACCTGCCCCGGGCCGCTGGCGCTGGCGATGACCGAGCCCACGAGGGGCTGGCTCAGGAGCCAGCCGAAGGCCAGGTCGAGCAGCGAGTGGCCGCGCTCGGCGGCGAAGGACGTGAACGCCGCGATCCGCTCGAAGTTGGCCGGGGTCATGAGCCGTCCCTGGCCGACCCCACCCGGCCTGTACTTGCCTGACAGAAAGCCCGACTCGAGAGGGAAGTAGGGGATTATTCCCAGCCCGTGCGTCCGGCAGGCTGGGATAACCTCGGCTTCGATGGCCCGGCTCAGGAGGTTGTAGTGCATCTGGGCCGAGACGGGGCGCGCCAGATGCTCCACGCGCGCGGTCCAGGCCGCGTCCGAGATCTGCCAGGCGGCGAAGTTGCTGTGACCCACGTAGCGGACCTTGCCCGACGTCACGAGGTCGTCCATGGCCCGCAACGATTCGTCGATGGGAGTCTCGGGGTCCGGGAAGTGGATCTGGTAGAGGTCGATGTAGTCGGTTCGGAGCCGGCGGAGGCTGTTCTCGGCCTCGGTCAGGATCCAGCGGCGCGAGGCCCCTCGCTCGAGCGGCGACTCGCTCATGGCCATTCCGACCTTGGTCGCGACCACGACCTGCGTCCGGCGCCCGGCCAGCAAGCGGCCGAGCTGGCTCTCGGAGCCGCCCGTGCCCTCCTCGGAGCCGCGGCCGTAGACGTCGGCCGTGTCGATGAAGTTGACCCCAAGCTCAAGCGCCTCGCTGAGAACGAGACGCGCGGCCTCGTCGTGAAGCCTTCCGGCGAAATTGTTGGTCCCGAGGCCGACGGCCGAAACCATGAGGCCCGACTGCCCGAGCCGACGCAACTCCAACTCGCACCTCCTGTCCCGGCAAGCCTACGTCCACTCCGGTGACGGCGCAGCCGGCGCGCCGTCGTGGGCCTGAATCGGCCCCGGGTGCCGAAACGGAGACGACGCCGGCGCGGTGCGAGGCGCTATCTTTGATTCGGAGGCGAGAGGCTCTCCCGTCCTTGAGAACGGTCGGGCATGATCCGATACTGCGGGGGAAGAAGGAGAGGACGTGGGCATCCCAACACTCCAGGAGGTGGCTCTTGCGGCGGGGGTCTCGCGCGCGACGGCCTCTCGGGTTGTGAACGGCAGCCCGACGGTCGGGCCGGAGGCCCGCAGGTCCGTCGAGCGGGCGATAGAGCAGCTCGGCTACGTTCCCAACCGCGCGGCCCGGAGCCTGGTGACCCGCCGCAACGATTCGGTGGCGGTGCTCATCGCCGAGCCGACCGGTCGTATCTTCGGCGACCCATTCTTCGCCGAGGTCTTGCGAGGCATTAGCGCCGGCCTCGCCGCCCGTCAGATCCAGCTCGTCCTGGTGCTCTGCCAGACTCCCGAGGAAGAGCGTCGCGCGGAGCGCTACCTTACCGGCGGTCACGTCGACGGCGTGATCATGTTCTCGCTCCACGGCCAGGACCCGCTGCCGGGCCATCTCCGCTCGCTCGGGATCCCGGCTGTCGTCGGCGGCGAGCCGCCCCTCGGGACGAGCATCACCAACGTCGACAACGACAACTTCGGCGGTGCCGTCGCCGCAGTCGACCATCTCATCCAGCTGGGGCGAACGAAGATCGCCACGATCACCGGGCCGAACGACATGCCGGCCGGGGTCACCCGCAGGCGCGGTTACGAGGAGGCGCTTCGAGCCGCGGGCCGGACGCCGGACGAGACGCTCGAGGAGGTCGGCTGGTTCACCCGCGAGGGCGGGATGCGGGCGATGGAAGTCCTCCTGGCGCGCCATCCGGACATCGACGCCGTATTCGCCGCCTCCGACCTGATGGCCGCCGGAGCGATGCACGTGATCTACGGCGCTGGCCTGCGCGTCCCGGAGGATGTGGCCATCGTCGGTTTCGACGATTCGATCATCGCTCTCTCGACCCAGCCGCAGCTCTCCAGCGTGCGGCAGTCGATGGAGGTGATGGGCCGCGAGCTGGTAAACGCGCTCCTCCGGACCATCGAAACCCACGACGACGTGGCTCGTCACCTGGTCCTCGAGACCGCACTCGTTGTTCGTGGTTCGAGCGTGTCGTCTTGACCCAGATCGCGCCCGCCCCGGCTGGCGCCGTCTTCGGGCCGCCCTGAGGCGCGGTCGCGACGGCCGCGCGCCAGCGCGGGTGAGCCGGACGTGGAGGCGGCCGTATCCGTAGAATGTCCGGCAACCAGAGACCGGCCTCCAGGCGCGGATCGGCCGGCAGTGTCGATCGGGCGAGCGACGGAGCCGACGGAGGCGAGATGACGACATCGATCACGAAGGCGGGCGCCGGGGAGGTCGCCGGCGGCACTCTGGGCCAGCCGCTGATGGGCCTGACCTTCGACGACGTGCTGCTGATCCCCCAGTACTCCGAGATCCTGCCCGGCGACGCGGTGGTCAGCAGCCGCTACTCGCGCCATATCGGCCTCAACACCCCGGTCGTCAGCGCGGCGATGGACACCGTGACCGAGGACAGGATGGCGATCGCCATCGCCCTCGAAGGCGGGATCGGGGTCATCCATCGCAACCAGGCCCCGGAGCGCCAGGCGGACCAGGTGGCGGCGGTCAAAGCGGCCCAGGTTCCGGCCGGCGCCGACCTCGCCAATGTCGATTCGCGCGGCCGGCTGCGGGTCAGCGCGGCGGTCGGCGTGGGGGCGGATTCCGTGTCCCGAGCCGAAGGGCTCGTCCGGGCCGGTGTCGATGCCCTGGTAGTCGACACCGCTCACGGCCACACTCGTAACGTAATCGAGGCGCTCCGCCGCTACCGAGCCTCGTACGGCGACGCGATCGACATCCTGGCCGGCAACGTCGCGACCCCCGAGGGAACGGCCGCACTCATCGAGGCGGGCGCGGACGGCGTCAAGGTCGGCATCGGGCCGGGGTCCATCTGCACGACCCGGATCGTCGCTGGCGTTGGCGTGCCGCAGCTGACCGCCATCGTGACCTGCGCCGCCGTCGCCCACGATCACGACGTCCCGATCATCGCCGACGGTGGCATCCGGTACTCGGGCGACATCGTCAAGGCCCTGGCAGCCGGAGCGGACTCGGTCATGCTTGGAAGGCTCCTGGCGGTTGCCGAGGAGAGCCCAGGCGAGTCGGAGCGTGTGGGCGGCCGCGTGGTCAAGGAATACCGGGGCATGGGTTCGCTCGGGGCCATGTCGGCCGGCAGCGACCGCTACCCCCAGGTCGATCGCCACAAGCTCGTGCCCGAGGGTGTCGAGGCTCGGATCTCGGTGGAAGGCCCGCTGGCCGACATCCTCTACCAGCTCATCGGCGGGATGCGGGCCGGCATGACCTACTGCGGCGCCGAGTCGATCGCCGACCTGCGCGTCAAGGCCCGCTTCGTCCAGCTGACCCAATCCGGCCAGGTGGAGAGCCACCCCCACGACATCGAACTGGCTCGCTCGGCCCCGAACTACAGGTAGGGCCCTGATTCTTACGGCCCCCGGCCGGGCTTAGTTCAGAGGAGTTGCTTCCTTCGACGCCGACGTCCAGAGTTTGGCATAGTCGCCGCCCGGAAGCCCGGAACCGGACCTGATTCCCGCATCTGAAAACGCGGCTATTGCCCCAGGGCAGACGGATCGGCCGCCTGATAGCGCCCGGCAGCGCCGATGGAGGCGCCGGATGTGGCGCTCAGGGCGGCACTCACGACGGCTCGTCGAATCTCTTCCTGGCCCGATCTTAGCCCGTCGCGGGGAATTGCCGGATCTGCCGGTCAGGCCTTCGAGCCGGGCCGCCTACAATCGGTCTGTGACCCCCCAGCTCGATGCGACGCTCAAGCGACTTCCGGATCGGCCCGGCGTGTACCTCATGAAGGACAGCCGGGGCGCAGTCATCTACGTGGGCAAGGCCCAGAGCCTGCGCAACCGCGTCCGAAGCTACTGGCAGAAGCAGTCGATAGGGCCCGAAGGCCAGCTGGTCCGGAGCGTCATCGACAAGATCGCCGATCTCGAGTACACCCTCACCGACTCGGTCAGCGAAGCGCTGCTGCTCGAGATCAACCTGGTCAAACGCTATCGCCCGCGCTACAACGTCCGGCTCAAGGACGACAAGAGCTACCCCTTCATCAAGATCACCGGCGAGGAGTTTCCGCGGATCGAGCGGACCCGCAAGCTACCCGCGGACGGCAGCCGCTACTTCGGGCCGTACGCCTCGGCCAGCAGCGTCGACGAGGCGATGAACCTGATCCGGCGGCTCTTCCCCTTCCGGACCTGCACGCTCGACATCCATGAGGGGCGCAAGGCCATCGAGCGGCCCTGCCTGCTGTACCACATCAAGCGCTGCCAGGCGCCCTGCGTCGGCTACATCGGCAAGGACGAATACGCGGCTCAGATCCAGCAGATCGAGCGCTTTCTCGAGGGCCGCCAGGAAGACGTCGCCCGGGAGCTGACGCGCCAGATGCAGGCGGCGTCAGAGGCGACCGAATACGAGCGCGCGGCGGCGCTCCGGGACAAGGTCAGGGCCATCGAGCGGACGATGGAGAGCCAGAAGATGGCCGCCCACAAGACCACCGAGGAGGACGTGCTGGGTCTGGCTCGCCAGGACAACGAGGCCGCGGTCCAGCTCTTCGCCGTCCGAGGCGGCAAGATGGTCGGCCGCGACGTGTACCTTCTCGACGCCCCGCGCGAAACCGGCGACGCGGCCGTCCTGGCGGGCTTCGTCCAGCAATACTACGAGCGGGCCACGAGCATCCCGCCCGAGGTGCTGGTGGCCGCACCACCCGACGCGGCCCCGGATCTGGAAAGCTACCTCGCCGGCCGGCGAGGGTCGGGCGTGCGCTTCCACGTCCCGCGGCGGGGGGAGAAGCGCGAGCTGCTCGAGCTGGCGGTCCGCAACGCCACCGAGACGCTGGCCCGCGAACATGCCCGCTGGCTGGCCGACCACGGCAAGACCCTGGCGGCGCTCGACGAGCTCGCCTTCGCCCTGGACCTGCCCGCGCCGCCGGTCCGGATGGAGTGCTACGACATCAGCAACTTCCAGGGTGCGCAATCGGTGGGCAGCATGGTCGTCTTCGAAGAGGGTCGGCCGCGGACCGGCGAGTACAGGCGGTTCCGGATCAAGGAGGTCCAGGGCGCGAACGATTTCGCCAGCCACGCCGAGGTGCTGCGGCGCCGCTTCCGGCGGGCCCGGGCGGGCGAGGAGGGCAACGAGGAGGAGCTCCGCTGGCGGGTGCCGGACCTGGTCGTGATAGACGGCGGCAAGGGCCAGCTGTCCGCCGCCAAGGGAGCCCTGGACGAGCTGGGCTACAACGATCTGGCGGTCGTCGGGCTGGCGAAAGAGCGGGAGGAGATCTTCCTGCCGGATCGCGATGAGCCCGTTCTGCTGCCCACCACCTCGCCGGCGCTGTACATGATGCAGCGTCTCCGCGACGAGGCGCACCGTTTCGCGATCACCTACCACCGGGCCCTGCGGGCCAAGGCCGCGACCCGTTCGGCCTTCGACGACCTGCCGGGAGTGGGCCCCAAGAGGCGTGCGGCTCTGCTGCGCGTCTTCGGCTCCGCCAAGCGAGTCCGCGAGGCGCCGGTTGAGCAGGTCGCGGCTGTGCCGGGCATCGGCCCGGCGCTTGCGGCGAAGATCAAGGCCGGCCTGGACGGGTAGGGGTCCGGACAGCAGCGTCGAGTGGGTGGCGCGGGTCGGGCGCGCGCCGCCCGGCCGAACCCTGGTATCATCCCGCCTCGTGCGAAGACTAGTGCCAATCCTGATCCTGGTCGTGTTCGGCCTGGCCATGTATATCGACTTCATGCCGGGCGCCAGGTTCGCTCTGCTGAGCGACGTGAACTCGGGGTTCGATCACACCCTGACGACCAAGCTCGGGCTGGATCTGCAGGGCGGCTATTCCGGGACGTACATCGCCCAGCCGAACACGGAGAACGGCGTCACGACGTATCCGGACTCCTCGGCCATGGCGGAGATCCAGAGCATCGTCGAGAACCGCGTCAACGCCGCCGGCGTCGGCGAGATCGTCGTCCAGACGCAGGGAGACAACCAGATCCTGGTCGAGGTCCCGGGCGCGACCGACGCCAACGCCATCCAGCAGCTCGTGTCGGCCCAGGGCGATCTCGAATTCGTGCCGCTGGACCCGACCATCTACGGCAGCTACAGCGCCACGAGCGGTTATACGGCCGGCACGAAGGATCTACCGACGGCGGGAACGGCCATCAACATAAGCGACTACGGCACGCCTCTCTTCGGCGGCCGGCACGTCGTGGGCGACAGCTCGAAAACCAAGGCCTTCTATGACAGCACCCTGACGCCCCCCGGATGGGCGGTCCAGGTCACTCTGGACAGCACCGCCTCGCAGTCCTTCTCGACCTGGAGCTCGGCAAACGTCGGCAGCTACTTCATGATCGTGCTCGACAACAAGGTCGTCGAGGTGCCGTACATCGCCAGCGCCATCACCAACGGCACGGCTGAGATCAGCGGTAACTTCACGCCCGACTCGGCCAAGCAGCTGGCCACGATCCTCCAGTACGGCGCGCTGCCGTACCAGCTGACCTTCGACACGGGCTCCAATATTCCGGCCACGCTGGGCAAGAGTTTCATGGACCAGACGCTCTTCGGCGGCGCCATCGGCATCGTCCTGGTGATGCTCTTCATGCTGACTTACTACAGGCTGCCCGGACTCGTTGCCGTCATGGCCCTGAGCTACTACGGCATCGCCGTCCTGGCCGTCTTCCGGATCGTGCCGGTGACCCTCAGCCTGGCCGGCATAGCCGGCTTCGTCCTGTCGATAGGCATGGCGGTGGACGCCAACATCCTGATCTTCGAGCGGACGAAGGAGGAGCTACGCACCGGCAAGACACTCGTGTCGGCAATGGAGGCGGGCTTCAACCGCGCCCTGAACTCGATCATCGACTCGAACGTCTCGACCCTCATCACGGCCACGATCCTGTACTTCGGCGGCTCGCCGACGGTCAAGGGCTTCGCCCTCGTCCTGATCATCGGCGTCCTGACCTCGATGTTCACAGCGGTGACGGTCTCGCGCCGGGTCTTGCGGGTGGTGGTCCACCAGGAGTTCGCCCAGCACGCCTGGCTGTACGGCGTGACCGACGAGGAGTTCAAGGCGCGAGCGGTCCGCCTGGGCCGACGGGAGGCCCGCGGTCGTGTTTGACGTCATCGGCAAACGGAACTGGTTCTTCCTCTTCTCTGGTCTGGTCGTCGTCCCGGGTCTCATCTTCATCCTGCTGACCCCGATCACCAACGGCAAAGAGGGACTCCAGTTCTCGATCGACTACACCGGCGGGACGGTCATCGAGGTCAAGTTCCAGCAGCCCAACGTCTCTGTCGACGACGTCCGCGCGATCTTCGTTCAATACGGCGTCTCGGACGTCCAGGTCACCGAGGACTCGGCCCAGGACTTCACGATCCACACCAAGCAGGAAGACCTCTTCCCGAAGCCGACGCCTATCCCGCCGACCCCGACGCCTGCCCCTTCCTCGAGCGCGTCTGCCAGCGCGAGCGCCTCGGCTTCCGAGTCGGCCTCGCCAAGCCCGGCCGCGTCAGCCAGCGCGTCCGCGTCCGCCAGCGCCTCGCCGAGCCCCAACGCGTCGGCCGTGGCCAGCGCCTCGGCCTCGGCTCAGGCCTCGGCTCAGGCTTCCGCGTCGGCCGCGGTCGTAGCCCAGTCGTGCGTCCAGCTCCCGACCGAGGGGAAGCTCTCGACGATCGTGGCCGCGATGCAGGACGACCCCAAGATCGGGCCGATCGCCTGCACGATCCAGACCAATACCGTCGGGCCGATCATCAGCACCCAGCTGATCACCCAGACGATCGTCCTGATCCTCTTCGGCTCGCTGGGAATCCTGATCTGGGTCTGGATCCGGTTCGGCAGCCCCAAGTTCGGGCTCACCGCCCTGGCCGCCCTGGTTCATGACGTCATCGTCGTCGTCGGCCTCTTCGCCATCATGGGCACGCTCTTCGGCGTCCAGATCGACTCGTTGTTCGTGACCGCGATGCTGACCGTCATCGGCTTCAGCGTCCACGACACCATCGTCGTGTACGACCGGATCCGCGAGAACAAGACCCGCCACGCCGGCGAGCCGTTCGACCAGATCGTCAACCACTCTGTCCTGCAGACGTTCGGCCGGTCGATCAATACCAGCCTGACGGTCATCATCACCCTGACCGCCCTGCTGCTGTTCGCCGGAGCCTCGATCCACTACTTCGTCCTGGCGCTGCTGATCGGCATCATCTCGGGCACCTACTCGTCGATCTTCAACGCCAGCCCGCTGCTCGTGGTCTGGCAGCTCTGGGAGGACCGTCGCCGCGCCGAGCGGATCGCAGCAATCCGGGGCGTGCGGCGCGCCTGACAGCGGGCCGCCGGGCCGAGTCGCCCGCCCTAGATCGGGTGAGTCGATGAGCCACGGTTACGTCGCGGTTGAGCCAGTGGTGTCATCCTGGGGAACATGATCACGTCGGCGTTTCGATGGCATGTGGCGCGGCCGCCCGCGCTCGACCCGGGTTGCGTCGCCCTTGCGGCGGAGCGGGGGATATCGACTCGTCTGCTCGGGGTGCTGGCCGCCCGTGGCGTCGTCTCGGCCGACGATCTGGGCAGGTTCCTGGCCCCGCCGGAGGATGGGCTGTTCGATCCTCGACTGCTGCCTGACGCGGCCGCGGCGCTCCGGCGGGTGGAGACGGCCCGATCCCGAGGCGAGAAGGTCATGGTCTTCGGCGACTTCGACGCCGACGGTCTGACCGGCCTCTCGATTCTGGTGTTGGCGTTGCGATCGCTCGGTCTGGACGTGGCTCCGTACGTGCCCGAGCGGCTGGCCGACGGTCACGGCCTGTCGAAGCCGGCCGTGGAGCGGGCCGCACTGGAGGGCCGGAAGCTCATCGTCACGGCGGACTGCGGCACGAGCAGTTCGGCCGAAATCGACCTGGCGGCCTCGCGGGGGATCGACGTGATCGTTACCGACCACCATCACGCCCAGACGTGGCCGGCGGCGGCGGTGGCGGTGGTGAACCCGATGCGCGCTGACTCGGCGTATCCGGAGCATGGGCTGACCGGGGCGGGCGTCGCCTGGAAGTTCGCCCATTTGCTGGCCGAGGAGAGTGGCGGCTCGAGTCGCGAGGCCGGGGCAAGGGCCCCGCTTCCGCGGGCGGTCCTCGACCTGGCGGACCTGGCCTTGATCGGGACCGTCGCGGACGTGGCGGCGCTGGTTGGGGAGAATCGCTCTATCGCTCAGCTGGGGCTGGAGCGGCTTCGGAGCGCAGCACGGCCCGGGCTCTCAGCCCTGATGGCGCGCGCAGGGGTCGCCGCCGACAGGCTCGACCTGGACGACGTCGGCTTCGCGATCGCCCCGCGGCTCAACGCCGCCGGCAGGGTGGGGGAGGCGGCGCGGGCTGCGCGACTGCTGCTGGCCACGGACGCCGCCCAGGCGACGGCACTGGCGGAGGAGATCGAGCAGGCGAACCTCGACCGCCGCGAGATCACGCGTCGGGCCCTGGTTGAGGCAAGACGGGCGTTGGGCCTCGATCCGGCCGTGGAGGGCGAGATCGACGTGTCGGATGAGAAGGTCGACGGTGGTGGGGGCGCGACGACTGGGACCGCGCCGGGCGATCTCCCGGCCGCGCTCATCCTCCGTGGGGAGTGGCCGGTTGGGATCGTCGGGCTGATCGCCGGCCGGCTGGCCGAGGACTTCGGACGCCCGGCCGTGGTCGCGACCGACCTGGACGCCGAGGCGGGCACGCTTCGGGCCTCGTGCCGGAGCGGCGGCGGCGTCGACCTGGCCCGGGCTCTGGTCGCTTGCTCGGATCTGCTGATACGCCACGGTGGCCACCGCGCCGCGGCCGGCTTCGACATCGCCGCCGACCGCTGGCCGGAGTTCGCGGCGCGCTTCATGGCCATCGTCGCAGCCGAGGCCCGGGTCCCGGTCGCGGCCGGGCTGGCTGTCGACATGGTAGTGCCGGCTGAGGCCGCGGACTACGGCCTGGTACGCGAGATCGGCCTGCTTGCCCCGACCGGGCCCGGCAATCCACTTCCGAACGTTGCCGTGACGGGGCTCACGGTCGTGCGCGTCCGGGCCGCCAGCGGCGGCCATACCCAGCTCGTCCTCAGGCGCAGGCTCGACGTCATCGATGCAGTGGCGTTTCGCCGAGCTGACCTGGCGGCAATGCTCCACGAGGGCGATCGAATCGATCTGGTGGGCCGGATCGCCAGCCGGCGGTTCGGCGGGATCGAGTCGATCCAGGTCGAGGTCCTGGACGTTTCGGGCGAGGGCGCGCAGCTCCGTCCAATCGGGCTCGAGGTCGGCTAACCTAGGGTCATGACCGGCTACCTGGATCGTCTGGCGAAGCGCACGCGCGAGGTCGGGACCGTGCTGTGCCTCGGCGTGGATCCCCAGCCCGAGAGCCTCCCGGACGGCTTCCCCCCGACGCTCCTGGGCATTGAGCGGTTCTGCGAGATCCTCGTCGACGCTGCCGTTCCCTACGCCGCGGCGGTCAAGCCAAACCTGGCGTTCTTCGAAGCCTTCGGCTCGGCCGGGCTTGGGGCCCTTGAACGGCTCCGGGTCAGGGTGCCCCCGGACGTGCCCTTCGTCGCCGACGTCAAGCGGGGAGACATCGGAACCACCGCCGCCCGCCAGGCGGTAGCCCTCTTCGACATGCTGGGCGCCGACGCGATCACGGCCAACCCGTATCTCGGATCGGAGGCGATCGAGCCGCTGCTGGCCCGCGGCGACCGCTTCGCCTATCTGCTCTGCCGGACCTCGAACCCCGGCGCGGGCGAGCTGCAGAGCCTGGAGGTCGCGCCCGACGCGGTCCTCGGGGCGCCCGCGGAGCCGCTCTACGCTCGGATAGCCCGGAGAGCTGTCACCTGGGGCCCGGGCGGTACCGTCGGTCTCGTGGTCGGCGCGACCGCGCCGCTCGAGCTCGAGCGAATCAGGGCCATTGCTCCCGGCCTGGCGTTGCTCGTGCCCGGCGTTGGCGCCCAGGGCGGCGAGGTGGAGCCGGTTCTGCGCTTTGGCCCGGCTACCGCGGCGCCGGCCGGCGCTCGACCCGGTGGCGGGCTCCTGGTCAACGTCTCACGAGGCATCTCGGCGGCGGCGAGCCCGACCGTGGCCGGGTCGGGCCGAGAGGCCGCGCCGGCGGGTGGCGCTGATCTCGCGGAGCGGCTCGCGTCCGCGGCGCGAGATTGGGCCGTGCGTCTGCGAGTCTCCTAGCTCCGCGGCGCGGGGCGCCATTCCTGCCGACACGCGCGGCTCTCGATCCGCTCACGCCGGCCGATGCCTATCTACGGGAGCGCGGTCTAGAACGTGTCCGGCCGCGGCCGCCCCGGACTGCGGCTCAAGAGGAATCGATGCCGACCGACCCGAATCTCGACCGCACGCGCAGGTTCTCGGTGGCCGAGGTAAAGCGCATCCTCGGCCTGGCCGAGCCTACGACCGACCGGCTCTTCACCAGGGCTCGGGCGGTCCTGGGTCAGGACCGAGCCGGCAGCTGCCTCGAGCTGGCCAGGCTGGCGCCCCTGACCAGGCGACACATTCCCACCTCGTCGATCGCCTCGCTCGTTGCGGGCACGGCCGAGCTCGGGCCGGACTGGTGGACGACCTCGCACCAGGAGTTCACTCCCGAGCGGTCGTGGCTGCCGCTGGGCACCCCGGATGCCGTGCTGGCCGCGGGCCACGCCGACTCCGAGAAAGAAGCCGGCGGGTCGTGCCTGAGCGATCTGGGGTCGTGGATCGCGGACGACGCCGCCGACCGCGACTGGGGAAGGCCCGTCGATCGCGTCGCGGCCGGGACGCCGCTGGTCGAGGGCGGTGTCGTCCTGCCGCCCGACGCGCGGCCGGGGGACAGACTGAGCGTGGCATTCGCGCCGGGCGGGCGTATTTGGGTCGACGTCGTGGAGCGTGACGGGGCGCGCGGTCGCGGACCCGGGCGCTTCAGCACGAGACCCGCCGAACGGCGGGTCCACGACGTCGCCGAGGTCCGATCGGCGTGGGCGATGGCCGTCTCCGCCGCCCCGATCCGACTGCCCGGCGAGACGCAGGGCCGCGCGAGCGATCCCTATGGCGCCAAGCTGGACCCGACCGATTCGCGCAGCCTCTTCGAGTGGGCCGTGGCCCACGGGGCCAACGGCCGCGAGCTGGCCGGCCCGTGGCGGACCAAGGACGCGCTCTGGACCGCGCGGCTACGGCTTGGCCTGCCATTCAGCCGCCCGGGCGCCTGGGTCACGTTCGACGAAGCCGTCGCGGCCCTGATCGACGACGACGGAGCCGAGCTGTCGAGGGCTTTTGCCGCGCTCGGCTGCTAGACAAGCCAAGCCTGGTAGCCTTGTCTCGCCCGGCGACCCCCAGCCAGGTGCTTTGCGAGTGGCTCCGTCCGAGAGGGCGGCGCCGGTTCCGGAACGGGCCGCGAGGCGGCGGGGTTCGGGCGCGATACACTGGCCGTATGACCACGAGATCCAGACCTGAGGCAATCGCGAGCGGCGCCGTCCCGGCTGGAGCGGCGATTTCCGGGCCGGCTCCGAAGCGGGCGGCGGTGGGTCCCAGGCAGGGACTGCGCCACGCTCCGCCGCGTCGGGACGCCGAACAGCACGTGGTGATCCTGAGCGGCCTGTCGGGCGCGGGCAAGACGGCGGCGGCGAAGGCGTTCGAGGATCTTGGCTACACGGTCATGGACAATCTGCCGGGCGAGCTGCTGCCGGATCTGGCCGAGCTGGTCTCGATCGACAGGCAGCGCTTCGAGAAGGTCGCGGTCGTGCTCGACGTCCGCGCTGGCAATGCCCCACTGGCACTGGCGGCCATGCGAGGGGCGCTCGAGGGTCGCGGCATCCAGCCTCGCGTCATCTTCCTCGAGTCCCGCGACGACATCCTGATCCGGCGGTTCTCGGAGACTCGCCACCGCCATCCTCTGGCCGGGACACGCGGCATCGCCGACTCGATCGCTGAGGAGCGGCGGCTGCTCGAACCGGTTCGGGCCGACGCCGACATCATCGTCGACACGTCGGAGCTGTCGCTTCGGCAGCTCAAGGAACGGATCTTTGCCAATCTGGATATCTCGCCGGCCGACCAGCAGCTCGTCTTCCAGCTGATCAGCTTCGGCTTCAAGCACGGCGTCCCGCTGGAGGCGGACCTCGTCTTCGACGTTCGCTTCATGGAGAACCCGTACTACGTCGACGACCTCAGACCGCTGTCAGGCCTGACGCCCGAAGTCCGGGATTACGTCATGGGTCAGCCGATCGCACGGCAGTTCTTCGACTTTCTCGGCAAGTTCCTGGAGTTGACCATCCCTGGCTTCCGAAGCGAGGGCAAGACCCGCCTGACCATCGCGATCGGCTGCACCGGCGGATATCACCGCTCGATCGTGATCACCGAGGAGCTTCGGTCGTGGCTCGAGGAGCGCGGCTTCGGCACGGTGGCCGTCTTCCATCGCGAGCTGGAGCGCGAATGAACGTTCCCGGTCTGCGGGTCAGCGGCTCCGTCCTGCGGCGCTGGCTGGTGCCGGGCATCGGTCTCAAGCGCTGGCTGCTCGTCGTCTTCGCCGGCGAAGCCCTCCTGGCCCTCGCGGGAGCTCTGATGCTCCGCCAGGTGTATCGCGACTACGACTTCTCCGGGCCCGGCCAGAGCCTCCTCTTCGTGGTGACCCTCCAGTTCTTGCCCTACTGGGTCCGCGGCGTGATCGTCGGCGGTGGCGGCCTGGCGCTATTCCTCTATGGATCCTGGCGGGCCATCCGGGTCCTGATGGGCCCCTTCCTGACCCCCGAAAGCGATCAGCCCCTTGTCGAGGTGATCTACCAGAAACGATTCCTGTCTCGCGGCCCGAAGATCGTGGTCGTCGGCGGGGGCACCGGGCTGTCGACGCTGCTGCGCGGCATCAAGGAGCACAGCAGCAACATCACGGCCGTTGTCACGGTCGCGGACGACGGGGGTTCGTCGGGCCGGCTGCGCGAGGAGCTGGGCATCCCAGCGGTCGGCGACATTCGGAACTGCATCGTCGCCTTGGCCGACTCCGAGCCGCTGATGGGCCAGCTGCTCCAGTACCGGTTCCCCGGCGAAGGCGAAGCCAGCCTGGGCGGCCACACCGTCGGCAACCTGCTGCTGGCCGCGATGGCCTCTGTCCAGGGTGACGATTTCGAGGAGGCGGTCCGACAGATGAACCGCGTCCTGGCCGTCCGAGGCCAGGTTGTGCCGGCGACCGGGACGGCCGTGACGCTCCACGCCCGCCTCCTGGACGGCACCTCGGTGTCGGGGCAATCCGAGATCGCGAGGTTGACCGGCATCGAGCGGGTCTGGCTGACGCCCCAGGACGTGGCCGCGAGCGACGACGCCAGGCGCGCCATCGAGGACGCCGATCTGGTCGTGATTGGTCCCGGGAGCCTGTACACGAGCATCCTGCCGAGCTTGCTCCTGCCCGATCTCCTCGAGGCCATACGTTCCTCGTCGGCGGTCAAGCTGTACGTCTGCAACGTGGCCACGCAGGAGGGCGAGACCCAGGGCTACGACCTGGCCGACCATGTGGCCGCCATCGAGCGCCACACCGGTTCGGGCTGGATCGACGTGGTCCTGGCGAACAACAGGTTCAACGCCCGGCGTTCGGGGCGCTACTCGCCCAAGCCGGTTCGGCTGCGCTGGCCGCCTCCTACCGCGGCGCCGGGATCGGTGACGCCACGGCTCGTCCTCGACGACGTCGTCGACCAGGACAACGCCCACCACCACGACCCGGCCCAGCTCGCGGCGGCGGTGATGCACGTCTACGAGCGCGAGTCGTTCGGCCGGCGCCGCTCCCGGGTATCCCGGACGGCCTGATGAGCCGCGGCCGAGGCGCCGGGCGCCGGGGTGGGGGAGCAGCCCATGGAGGCTCGATCACGGGCCCGGGACCGGGCGTCGGGCGGGCCGGACCGGCGAACCCCGGATATCGCCGTCCGGGGGCGGCGTGACTACCGCCGAACGCGATCTCGTCGGTGCCATCAGGGCCGAGCTGGCCTCGATCGACCCGCACCGAAGCTGTTGCCGTACCGCCGAGTCGGCCGGCCTGGTGGGAGCCTACGAGCCTCGCCGGCGCGGCGTCGCGCGGGTAGCCCTGCGCCTGAGCAGGACTCGCCCGGCTGGGGGAGGGCCCGCGGCCGGGCGGCCGGCCGCCACGCGGCTGGATCCGGAATCCCAGGGTCGCGAGCCGGAGCCGGCGTTCGATTGGGCCCATGCCGCGGATCATTGCCGGATCGCCTATCTGCGAGGCCGGTTTCTGGCCCACGCGTCCTTGAGTCTCGCCGCCGGGAGAACCCACCTCGAGTTCGTCCTGCCGGCCGACCAGGCTCAAGCCCTCTGTCAGCAGTTCGAGGAGATGGAGTTGCCGGCGCGCTGGCGGCTTCGCCGTGGTCGGGGCGTCGTCACATGGAAGAGCGTCGAGACTGTGACCACGTTCTTGAAGATGGTGGGCGGCGGGGCGGCGCTCCTGGAGCTGGAGTCGCGGCAGGTCTCGCGGTCGGTGAGGGGTGATCTCAACCGCGTCATTAACGCCGAGTCGGCCAATCTGAGTCGGGCGGTCGCCGCCTCGGCGGAACAGCTCGAGGCCATCGCGACCCTCGAGTCGGACGGCCGGCTGGCCGAGCAGCCGTACGTGGTCCGGCTCGTGGCCGACGCCCGTCGAGAAGAGCCCGAGGCCACCTTCACGGAATTGGCAATCCGGCTTGACTTACACAGATCGGCGGTCCAGCGAGCTCTCGACCGGATCGAGCAGCTGGCCCTTCATCCCGACCGCGAGATCGGGCGACACGCGGACGGTCGGGGCCGAGTCGGGGCCGGAGGGCCCGGAGGGCCCGGAGAAGGTCCGGACCGCCGCTGACAGCACTGGCGGGGCCGGAGGGGATCGGCTCTGGCCGGGCTCGGGCGACCGGACCATGGCAGCCGGGGCGGGGTTCGTTCACACGCGAGGCCGTGTGACCCTTGCCGATCTCCCGGAGGCCACGCTCAGAAAAGGCCGAACATCCCTCTGTGGAGCGGCCTCACTCTGTCATCATTCGGCGCATGAGACCCTTGATCATTGCTGCCAACTGGAAGATGAACACCACCCCCGCGGACGCTGGAGAGCTTGCCGCGACAATCGCCGCCCGAACCGAGGAGCCGGGCGTGACCCGAGTCATCTGCCCGCCCTACGTCTGCCTGGCCGCGGTTCGCGATGCGCTCGTCGGCAAGAACGTCGGGGTCGGCGCACAGAACGTTCACCATGAGCTCGCCGGCGCGTACACCGGCGAGGTCTCCGCGGCGGCACTCTTCGGGCTCGCGACCTGGGTAATCCTGGGCCACTCCGAGCGACGCCGCGATGAGTTCGAGTCGGACGCGCTGATCGGCAAGAAGCTGGCTCGGGCCATCTCCTCCGGGCTGCGCCCTATCCTGTGCGTCGGCGAGCTCCTCGCCGAGCGAGAGGCCGGGCGGGCGGTCGAGGTCGTCGCCACCCAGCTGCGCGGCGCGCTTGCCGGGCTGGACGTGGAATCGCTAATGAGCGGCGGGTTCGTCATCGCCTATGAGCCGGTCTGGGCCATCGGGACGGGTCGGACGGCCTCGCCGGCCGATGCCGCCGCGATGGCGGAGGCCATCCGGTCGACTCTGGCCGCGGACCTGGGCTGGGGCGCCACGGCCGAGAGCGTGCCGGTCCTGTACGGGGGCAGCGTCACCAGCGCCAACATCGGCGACTTCCTGGCCGAGCCGTCGATCGACGGTGGGCTTGTCGGCGGGGCGTCGCTCAAGCCCGACGAGATGGCGGGCATGGTCGCGCGCGCGGCCGTGACCGCCCGGGCCCGGGCGCAGGCCGAAGGCCGGCCCGAATGACCGCCCAGACCCCGCCTGGCGCGGCCCGGCCGCGCCCCGTCGTCCTGGTCGTGCTGGATGGCTTCGGCATCGGCCACAGGCCGTCAGTCGACGCCATCGCCATGGCCCACATGCCCAACTACATCGAGATGCTGGAGCGCTGGCCGCACTGCTCCCTGGAAGCCTCCGAAGAGTTCGTCGGGCTGCCGGTCGGCCAGATGGGCAACTCGGAGGTCGGCCATCTTAACCTCGGGACCGGCCAGCCGGTGCTGCAGGACCTGCCGCGCATCGACAAGTCGATCTCGAGCGGCGCCTTCTTCACCAGGCCCGTGCTGCTCGAGCTGTGCGCCCGAGCCAAAGAGGCCGACCACACCCTCCACCTCATCAGCCTTGTTGGGCCCGGAGGCGTGCACGCCAACGACCGCCACCTGGTGGCGGTCGTCGAGCTGGCCGCCCGCCAGGGGGTCAAGCGCGTTCGGGTCCACGGCCTGCTGGACGGGCGCGACACGCCGCCGCGTTCCGCCATCGAGTTCGTGCCCGATCTTGAGCGGC
>Ga0335076_10001439_pt1 | contig 23027 bp, 25 predicted proteins | sample Lox_Sample_25_FD_206717 | JGI IMG/M metagenome (GOLD analysis project Ga0335076, IMG submission 206717) | Soil microbial communities from Loxahatchee National Wildlife Refuge, Florida, United States - Lox_Sample_2.5 | ecosystem: Environmental > Terrestrial > Soil > Wetlands | place: USA... | reverse complement strand
ACCGAGCTTCGTCACGGCGGGGGAGTGGCGGGCGCGATCTCGCGCGCCGGCGGACCTTCGATCCAGGCCGAATCGAATGCCCGCGCTCCAATCGGGCTCGGCGAGGCGATCGAGACCTCCGGCGGCGACATGCCGTGTAAGTGGGTGATTCACGCCGCCACGATGGAGTTGGGAGGCCCCACGTCGGCCGAGATCATCCGCGCGGCCACCGCCGCGACGCTGCGCAAGGCTTCCGAGTTGGGAGCGCGGTCGCTGGCGCTGGTCGCGTTCGGGACTGGTGTCGGAGGCTTTCCGCTCGACGAAGCGGCCAGGATTGAGATTGATGAGGTTTCCAGGTATCTGGAGGCCGGCGGGACCGCCATCGAGCGGGTGGTGTTCGCGGTGCACGGCGACGCGGCTCGCGAGGCATTCGAGGCCGCGCTGGCAGACTGAACCGGCCGATGCGCGCGCTGGTGATCGAACACGAGCCCGACGTGCCCGCCGGGCTCGTCGACGACTGGCTCTTCGACCGAGGCGCCGTCCCGGATCTGTATCGGATCGCCACCGATCTTCTCGATCGCGATCCCCGTGGCTACGACCTGATCGTCACGCTCGGCTCCGTGGTCGGGGCCTACGACGACACCGTTCCATGGGTCGCGCTCGAGCAGCGGCTCCTCCGCGAGGCGTTCGATGCGGACGTGCCGGTGCTCGGCATCTGCTTCGGGAGTCAGTCGCTCGCCCGGGCGATCGGGGGGCGGGCGATGCGGGCGGACCGAACCGAGATCGGCTGGATCGAGATCGACTCCCGCGATCCCTCGCTCGTGCCGGGCGGCCCCTGGCTTCAGTGGCACCAGGATACGTTCGCGGCTCCCCCCGGCGCCGCCGTGCTCGCCCACAGCCCGGCCGGACCGCAGGCGTTCACGATCGGACGGAGCCTCGGGGTCCAGTTCCACCCCGAGGTGACGGCCGAGCTCGTCGCGGGCTGGGCCGACGATTCTCGCGACGAGCTCGAGCGCGCCGGGGTCGACCCGGATCGCCTCGCGGCCGAGGCGCGCGCGCACGACCTCGACAACCGGGTTCGGGCGCTCGCGCTGTTCGACGTGTTCTTCGATCGCGTCGCCCGGATCGGCGTCGCGGCATGAGTGCCGAGTCTCGGCCGGTGATCGGGATCTGCGCCGTGCGCGAGCGCGCCCGCTGGGCGTTCTGGAAACAGGACGCGCACCTGGTCGCCGACTCCTACGTGGCGCCGGTGCAGCGCGGGGGCGGCGTCGCGGTGCTCTTGCCGGTCGACGCGCGGGCGCCGCTCGAGCTGCTCGACCGCATCGACGGCTTGATGCTGATCGGCGGCGCCGATCTCGACCCCGCCTCCTACGGCGCCCAGCCCGACCCCGCCACCGAGTCCACCTATCCCGCCCGCGACCAGTTCGAGCTCGCGATGGCGCGCGCGGCGATCGAGCGCGACATGCCCGTGCTAGCGATCTGCCGCGGGATGCAGATCCTCAACGTCGCGTTCGGGGGAACACTCGAGCAGAACCTGGTGGCGTCCGATGGCAGCCACCCGCACCGCAGGGTGGTGGGCACGTTCGAAGGCAACGAGCACACGGTGACCCTGACGCCTGGCTCCCTGGCGGCCGGCGCGGTCGGCGAGCACGCTCACATCGCCCGCTGTCACCACCACCAGGCGGTCGACGATCTCGGTGACGGGCTCGTGGTGACCGGCCGCGCGGACTCGGACGGCGTGATCGAGGCCATCGAGCTTGCCGACCATACCTGGGTGCTCGGAGTGCAATGGCACCCGGAGGCCGACGACCGCAGCCGCCTGTTCGCGGCGCTGATCGAGGCAGCGCATGAATACGCCTCGAACCAGTCGGCTGTCTGAACGGCCGCTGACCTGCAAATCACGTCAATGCGTGCGTTCGCCGCCGACCGTGTCGAGTTAGCCGTGTGGGGGCACGCGTAACACGACGCCGTCCGAGAGGAGCGGCTCCATTGGCGCGTTACGCATGTCGCCACCGCGCGCACCCGGCTCGCGCCCCGCGCCACCGTCCGCCTCCCCTCAGATGCCCGCAGTTCATGCTGCCAACCCGTTCCAACCCCGCGACTACCGAATCTCGAACCTGCTGAGCCCCTCGGGAGCTTCGTCGGTCACATCGATGCGCTCGACCGACGCCTGACGCGGCCCGATCTTGCAGAACCTGAGGACCCGCTCGACGTGGTCCGGGCGGCCTTCGAGAACCGCCTCGACGGCACCGTCGGATCGGTTGCAGATCCAGCCCGAGACGCCGTGGGCCCGGGCGCGCTCGCGGACGGAGTCGCGGAAGAACACCCCCTGCACGCGTCCCTGCACGACCACCCGGCGGCGTATCCGATCGGTTGCCACGGGGAGCGATTCTTGCACCCACTCAAGTTCGCGCGTTTTGCGGGAGTTTCGTTCCGTCCGAGCCCGGCGCCATGCTGAACAGCCCCATGAACGCAGCGTGGTTGCTGATCGGATTGATAGTCGGCGCGGGCGCCGTCCTGTTGGCGCTCCGCCCCCGGATGCGCGCGCTGTCGCGCGAGGTCGGCCGCGCCGGCGAGCTCGAGCGCGAACTGGTCCGCGCCCGGTCGGACCTGGAGCACGAGCGGACGCTCGCCCAGGAGCGTCTGGCCACGCTCACCGACGCCCAGGAGCGGTTGTCGGACTCGTTCAAGGCGCTGAGCGCGGACGCGCTCAAATCGAGCATCGACCGGCTGACCGAGCTCAATCGCGCGCAGTTGAACGCGGCCAAGGCCGAGGCCAAGGGAGATCTCGACACGCGCCGACAGGCGGTCGAGCAGCTCGTCGGCCCACTGAAGGACCAGCTCGGACGCGTCGACGCGCAGTTGCTCGCGCTCGACCAGGAGCGGCGGGAGTCGCGTGGGCGCCTGGAGGCGCAACTCCGGAATCTCGCGGAGACCGGCGAGAAGCTGAGGACCGAGACGGGCGCGCTCGTGACCGCGCTGCGCAAGCCCAACGCCCGCGGCCAGTGGGGGCAGATGCAGCTCCGCAACGTCGTCGAGCTGGCCGGCATGGTGCGGTACTGCGACTTCGCCGAGCAGTCGTCGGTCGCCGGCGACGAGACCACGCTGCGCCCGGATCTGGTCGTGAACCTGCCGGGTGGCAAACACGTCGTCGTCGACGCCAAGGCTCCGCTCCAGGGCGTGCTCGACGCCTACCAGGCGCCGAATGAGGAGGAGCGCCAACAGCACCTTCGGGATCACGCCCGGCTGCTACGCCGGCATGTGAAGGCGCTCGCCGACAAGGCCTACTGGGCGGGGCTCGATTCCGCGCCCGACCTCGTCGTGATGTTCCTCCCGGGTGAGCACCTGTACGGCGCCGCGCTCGAATCCGATCCAACGCTGATCGAGGACGCGATGGCGCGGCGCGTGCTGATTGCCACGCCGACGACGCTGCTCGCGATGCTGCGCGCCGTCGCCTACGGCTGGCAGCAGGAACGCGTCGCCGAATCCGCGCAGGCGATCTCGGAGCTCGGGCGCGAGCTCCACGGCCGTCTGGTCAAGCTCTCGAGCCTGCTCGCGACCGTCGGCACCCGCCTGAACAGCACCGTGCGCGCGTACAACGACGCGGTCGGCTCCTACGAAGCCCGCGTGCTACCGGCGGCGCGGCGGTTCGAGGACCACGGGTCGGTGGCCGGCGGCCGGGAGCTGCCCGAGCTCGAGCCGGTCACGGTCAGCGCGCGAAGTGTCCACGCTGCCGAACTGACTGCCGGCGCCGGCGAGCCGCGGCGACGGACTGACGTGCCCGAGCAGCTCACGATGCGCCGGCTCCGCTCGGCGGACTGAGCTCGGGGCCCATGCGCTCCACGAGGCGCTCGCCGCGGCGCCGCACGGCCTGGAGGCGGCCGGCTAAACGCCGGGCTACACGCCGCTGGGGTAACATGCAACCGTGCGGTTGCTCATTCTCGGCGGAACGATGTTCCTGGGCCGTCATATCGTGGACAGCGCGACCGCGCGCGGCCACCAGCTGACGCTGTTCAACCGCGGGCGCACCGACCCAAGCCCGATCGCAGGCGTCGAGCAGATCCACGGCGATCGGGAGCACGATGTGTCGCTCCTCGCCGGTCGCGAGTGGGATGTGGTGATCGACACGTCGGGCTACCTGCCCCGTGTCGTCACGGCATCGGCCGAGCTGCTCGCCGGAGCGGTCGACCGCTACGTGTTCATCTCGAGCATCTCCGCCTACGGAAGCTTCCCGCGCCGAGGGATCGACGAGAACGCCCCAACCGCCCCTCCGCCGCCCGCTGACTCCGAGGACATCTCCACCTACTACGGAGAGCTCAAGGCCGCTTGCGAGCGCGCGGTCGAGCAGGTGTTGCCGGGGCGGACGCTGGTGCTCCGGCCGGGGCTGATCGTCGGACCCCTCGATCCCACCGAGCGGTTCACCTACTGGGTGCGCCGGCTCGCCGAAGGAGGCCGCGTCCTCGCCCCCGACGCGCCAGGCCAGCCCGCCCAGTTGATCGACGCCCGAGACCTCGCGGAGTGGACCGTCATGATGGCCGAGCGCCGAGGCGCGGGCGTGTTCAACGCCACCGGACCGGCCACACCGCTGACGTTCGGTCAGATGCTCGAGCGGATCCGGGCCGCCACCGGTAACCGGGCTGAGCTCGTATGGGTACCCGAGGAGGGGCTTGCCGAGGCGGGCGTGTCACCGTGGGATCAGTTGCCGCTGTGGGTCGACCTGCCCCGCAATCCCGAATTGCTGGGCCTTCTCGCGGTCGACGTGGGGCGCGCCGTCGCCGCCGGCCTCGAGTTTCGCCCGCTCGAGGACACGGTCGACGACACATTGGCATGGGTCCGGACCCGCGACGGGGTGCCGAGAAGGACCGGCGGCGTTGCGCTCGAACCCGCGGGCCTCGCGCCCAGTCGCGAAGCGGAGCTGCTCGCCCGGCTGGCCGGTTGAGTCAGGCCGCCCCGTCGGCATCGCCCGCCTCCACCTGCCGGCGCCACTCCCACCACCGCCGCAGATCCGCCCGCTGATGGGGGAGCGGATCGGCCGACGGCTTGCGCCGGCGCACATATTCGAGCGCCTCCGCGATGTCGGCCCCGGTGCGGACGGCGACCACGCCGGCGGCTACAGCCGCGGATCGCTGCCAGCCCGCGCGGCAATGGAGATAGATGCGCTCGCCCTCATCCAGCCAACCGCCGATGACGCCGACCGCGAGGTCGAGCTCGTCGGCCGGAAGGCCGCCATAGTCGGTCAGCGGCAGCCGGGACTCCGCGATCCGCGCGTCGGCGAATGCTCGTTCCACCTCCTCTCGATCCCCAGGCTCGTATTCCTCATCCTCGGTGAGGTTGAGCACGCGGCCGATCCCCAGGTGGACGAGCGTCTCGACGTCATCCCGATCGAGCGGATACGCGCCCACGATCAGGTCGTCGAACACGTCCGCGAAGCCGTAGGACCGAAACCACCTCGACACGCTCTGGATGATCGCGGCTCGGCGACTCCGGGCGCCCGCAGCGACCACCGGCCTCGTGTGTAAGCTCGGATATCGGGATGTCGTCGCTGCGCACCGACACGTTCGATCTCGGTGGGTTGCGCCTCACGTCCGGCGAGGGGCGCCGTCTCGACCTGTCGGTGGCGATCGAGCCGTTCTCGCTCGCCGGCGAGCGTTACCCGGTCGAGCCGGCGCTCGTGCCCGTGCGTCTGGACGTCTCGCGCACGACCGGCAACGGGTACGCGCTGCGAATGCGATTCGAGGCCTCAATCGCGGGTCCCTGCATGCGCTGCCTCGAGCCGGCGGCTCCGTCCTTCGCGGTCGACGCTCGCGAGGTGTGGCAGCCGAACCACGCGGGAGCTCAGCGCGGCGACGCGACCCCGCGGGGTCGCCACACCCGCGCGAGCGAACCTGACACCGACGAGCTGGTTTCCCCTTATGTCGAGGACGGGGTATTGGACCTGCATGGTTGGGCGCGCGATGCGCTCGCGCTGACGGTCCCGGCCAACCTGCTCTGCCGTGAAGATTGCGCGGGCCTGTGCCCGCTGTGCGGGGTCAACCTGAACGAAGCGGGACCCGATCACCAGCACGAGCGCGAGCCAGATCCGCGCTGGGCAGCGCTGTCAAAGCTCCGGTTCGAGTGAGCGGCCTGCCGCTCTGAGACTGGGACGACCACGGGCGCGACGGCGTTTCGCCGGGGCCCCGGCGGCTACACTGCCCGGCATGGCCGTCCCTAAGCAGAAGCAGTCCCATGCACGGACGACGCAGCGCCGATCGCAGCACAAGATCAGCGCGCCGTCCTACAACGCCTGCCCGCAGTGCCACAGCCCTCGCCTTCCCCATCGCGTCTGCCCGGTGTGCGGCAGCTACAAGGGTCGCGAGGTCATCGTTCCGGATCGGGACGAGCGGATCGCCTGAGAGCGCCGCGCGTGGTCACGGTCGCCGTGGATGCGGGCGGAGCCGACCTCGGCCCCCGCGAGGTCGCGCTGGGCGCCGCCCGCGCGGCCGCTAATGGGATCCAGGTCCTGCTGTTCGGCCCCGCCGCCGAGATCGGAGACGTGCCGGCCGGCGTCGAGCTTGTAGACGCGCCCGTCTCGATCGCCAAGAAGGCCGACCCCGCGAACGCCGTCCGCACGACACCCGAGGCGTCGATCGTGCAAGCCACCCGCGCGGTCGCCGATGGCCGCGCGCAGGCATTCGTCTCCGGTGGGTCGACCGGATCGGCGCTGGCGGCCGCGCTGTTCAACCTCCGGCGCGACCGCGGTGTGTATCGCCCGGCTCTCGCGCTGCCGCTACCCAACCCGGGACGGTCGCCGATCCTGCTGCTCGACGTCGGCGCCAACGTGACCTGCCGTCCTGAGCACCTCGTGCAGTTCGCGCACATGGGATCTGCGTTCGCTCAGGCCGTACTCGGCATCGAGGCCCCGCGAGTGGCGCTTCTGTCCAACGGCGAGGAGCCCGGAAAAGGCACCCCCGAGCTCGTTACGGTCCACCAGCAACTCGCGGGTTCGCGCGGGGCCGGCCTCAACTTCGTCGGCAACGTCGAGGGGACTCAGATCGTCGAGGACGTCGCCGACGTGGTCGTGATGGACGGCTTCACCGGCAACATCACGCTGAAGCTGATCGAAGGGATCTCGGGCCGCGCGCTTCGGCTCGTCACAGAGACCGCGGACGCGACGGCCCGCGGACGGCTCGGCAGCCGGCTGATCGAGCCGTCACTGCAGCAGCTGCGCGAATCGATCGATCCCGAGGGCCCCGGAGGCGCCTACATGCTCGGACTGAGGCAGCTCGGCGTAGTCGCACACGGCCGCTTCAGCGCCCGCGGCTTCGCCCATGCGATAGGCGTGGCGGCTCGGGGCGTTCAGCACGATGTGATCGGCCGGACACGTGCGGCGCTCGTCCAGGCCGGCGCACTGCGCCCCGCTCCCGCAGGCGACCGCCTCGAGCGAGAACCAACCGGTGGCCCGTCCGAAGCGACGGCTACGGTTTCCACCTAGTGGCCCTCCCCGCAGACACGATCGCATTCGAGCGCACCCTGGCGGCGCTGGGGTGCGTCCTCGTCACCTCGCGCAGCGCCGCTGCGCGTCGGCTCCTGCGTCCTTCCCCAGCATCCCCCAGTGAGCGCCCTCGGTGCGACCGTGCCTGCGCGGAGAACCACTCATGACCCGCGAGGAGATCTTCCAGGCGATCCGGGGCCATCTTGCCGACGAACTCGAGGTGGATCCCGGGACGATCTCCGAGTCAACTCGCTTCCGAGAGGACCTGGAGGCCGACTCGCTGGACCTCTACACGTTGGTGCAGGAGCTGGAAGATTCCTACGGCGTGCGCATCCCCGACGAGGAGGCGATGAAGATCAAGACCGTCGGACAGGCCGTCGAGTTCGTGCTGGGCATCAGCGGGGACGAGACGCATGCATCGGCGTCGGCGAGCGCAGGCCCCGATGCTGAGTGAGCACGAAGGCCGTTCCACGCCAGAGTGACTCGCCGGCGCTCCTCCGGGAGCTACTCGACGGGCTCCCCGACGACCTCTCCGCCTCCGTGTTCACCCATTCCTCGTGGACGGCGCGACGCTCGGATTCCTACGAGCGCCTGGCGTTCCTCGGCGACAGCGTGTTGGCCCTTGCCGTGACCTCCCATCTCTATCCCCGGCTCGAGGCGGAGCGATTCGGCCCCGGCCGGCTGACCAAGATCCGCGCGCAGGCGGTCTCCGGTCGCTCCTGCCGGGAGGTCGCCGAGCGGCTCGGCGTGCCGGCGCGGCTGACCACCGCGGCACCGCCGGGCGTGGCCTCGACGGTTCCGGCCCTGATCAGCACCGAACGGGTCCTGGCGTCGGTGATCGAGGCTGTGATCGGCGCGTGCTTTCTCACCTACGGTTACGAGCGCACTTCGGAGGCGGTTGTCGCAGCCTTCGCGCCCGAGATCGAGGACGCTCTCGAGCATCCCGTCGACTTCAAGTCCGCGCTGCAGGAGCGGCTCGCGCGCAAGGGCGCGCTCGTGACCTACGACGTCGTCGATGAGCAGGGACCGCCGCACGACCGCCTGTTCTCGGTCAGCGCGACGATCGCAGGCGTTGAGGTCGGGCGCGGGCGAGGTCGGAGCAAGAAGGACGCCGAGCAGGAGGCCGCCCAGGTGGCTCTGGAGGCGCTCGAATGAGGCGCGCATGTACCTGAAATCGATCGTGCTCAAGGGCTTCAAGTCCTTCCCGGACCGGACCAAGCTCGAGTTCGGGCCGGGCGTCAGCGTGATCGTCGGGCCGAACGGATCGGGCAAGTCGAACATCACCGATGCGGTGCTGTGGGCGCTCGGCGAGCAATCTCCGCTGGCTGTCCGCGGGCAGTCGATGCAGGACGTGATCTTCGGCGGTGCTCCCGGTCGGCAGGGCGCCCGAGGCGCCGAGGTCGAGCTCGTGCTCGACGACCGCGAGGGGACGCTCGGATTAGGTGCGCCGGAGGTCTCGATCGAGCGCCGGCTCGATCGGGCCGGCGAGGGGGAGTACCGCCTGGCGGGCGCGCGGTGCCGTCTCGTCGACGTGATTGAGGTGCTGTCCGACACCGGTCTCGGCAAGGAGATGCACTCGGTGATCTCCCAGGGCAGGGTCGAGTCGATCGTGACCTCCAAGCCCCGCGACCGGCGGATGCTGATCGAGGAGGCCGCCGGGCTCGGCAAGCACCGAAAGCGCCGACGCCGCGCGCAGTTGAAGCTCGCCCGCACTCAGGACAACCTCGACCGGGCGCTCGACGTCGAGCGAGAGGCCCGCTCCCGCCTGCGGCCGCTGAAGCGCCAGGCGGAGGCCGCCGAGTTGCACGCCCGAATCGAACGCCAGACGCTCGAGGCGCGGTGGGAACTCTCCCGCGACGATCTGCGCCGCCACCGAGCCGAGCACGCTGCCGCTGAGGAGGCGGCCACGCAGGCGCGAGCGCATCGCGAGCAGGTCGAACGCGAGCTCAGCGACGTCGCCGGTCGCCGGGAGGCGGCCGAGGAGGCTCTCGCGCAACGCAGTGCCCATCGGGAGGAGCTATCCCGGCGCTGCTTCCTCGCCCAGTCCGCCGGCGAGCGCGTGTCCTACCGCGCCGAAGCGGTCCGGGCCGCGGAGCGGAACGTCGAGGGGCGCCTCAGCAGCGCTCGTGAGCATCTCGCCCGGTTGCGCGACGCCGCGCAGGCCGATGTGCCCGACCCGCAGAACGACGCACGGATCGCGCAGCTCGAGCAGGAACTCGCCCGGCTCGCGCGCGACCGCGAGGCCGAGCTCGCGCGGCAGCTGGCCGAGCTCGAAGACGAGCTGCGGGCCGCCGGCGCGGCGGTCGGCGAACGGACCGCGGCGGTGGAGCAGACCCGCATCGCGCGCGAACAGGCCAGGGAGGGTCTCGAGCAGGCGCGGGGCGATCTGCGCGAGGCCGAGCGAGCGGTCGAGGCGGCGCGCCGCGAGGCGGCACGGGTCGGCGGTGAGCTCGCCGCCTGCAACCAGTTTCTGCGGAGCCAGGCCGCCGCTCCCGGCGGCGCCACCGTCCTCGCCGACCAACTCGAGGTCGATCCCGGCTACGAGCTGGCGGTGGCTGCCGCGCTCGACGGCCGGCTGCGCGCGGCGGTCCTGCGCGACCTGCCCGCGGCCGGCGCGCTGCTCGATCGCGCAGGCGCCGATGGCGGCCGCGCGTTGATCGCGCCACCCGAGGGCCCGCCACAGGCGACCGGCACGTCACCGCCGCACGACGGAGCCGAGCCGCTTGCTGGTCGCGTTCGCGGGCGCGCCGACGCGATCGCGCTCGCGCGGGTGCTGCTGCGCGACGTATGGGTGGTCGAGGACCTCGACCACCTACCCGCCGCGTTCGACGGAGTCGCGGTGACGCGGGCCGGTCGAGTCTGGTCGTCCCGGACGCGTGAGCTGCGCCAGGCGCCGGCGGTGGGCGAGGAGCGCGTCCTCGCCGAGCGCAACCGCCGCGATGCGCTGGTGCGGGCAAGCGAGGCCGCGGCGCAGACCGAGCTCGCGGCCGGGGCAGCGCTCGAGCGCCACGGCGAGGCGGTGACGCGCGCCGACAGGGAGTCCGAGGACGCGATTGCCGCGCACCGAACCGCGGTCACCCAGCGTGATGAGGCGAGCGAGGCGGAGCGGAGGATCGCGGCAACGATCGAGCGACGGCGGTCCGCTCCCGATGACGGCCCCGACGCCGGTCGTCGCATGCAACTGTCGGCCGAGCTGGCCGCGGCGCGCGGCACGCGCGAGCGCGAGCAGCGCGAGCGCGCGGAGCGCCAGGCGCGGATCGAGCGCCTGCACGCCGCGACCCAGCGCGACGAGGTGCTGCTGCCGAGTGTCCGCGCGGTGATCGTCGCGCTCGAGCAGGTCGCGAGCGCGATCGCCGGACGACGCGAGCAGTTCGAGGTCGCGCTCAGCGGCGACCGCGAGGCGGGCGAACACGTGGCGGCGGAGCTCAAGGAATGCGCGCAGCGCGAGGCGGCGCTGCACGCGCAGCTGCGTCAGGGGAACGAGCGCCTGACCGAGTGCCAGGTCCGGCTGCAGCGAGTCGAGGACCGGGTCGAGGAATCCACGCACGAGCTGCACGCGCTCGCGGCGCGGTTGGAGCTCGAGGCCGAGCCGGCCGCTGCCGAGCTCGCCGAGGACGAGCGCGAGGCGCTGACGAGCCGGCTCGAGCGGCTGGCGCGCCGCCGCGAGCAGATTGGGCCCGTCAACCCGCTCGCACAATCCGAGTACGAGGAGGCCGTCGCCCACGTCGAGGAGCTCGAGCGCCAGCGCGACGATCTCGAGACCGCTCTGCGGGAGCTGACCAAGCTGATCGCCGACACCGACCGCCAGATCCGCGAGAGCTTCGAGCAGACGTTCGAGGCGGCCGCGCGCAACTTCGAGCAGGTCGCCGCGCGGCTTTTCCCCGGCGGCCGCGGCCGGCTGCGGCTCGTGACCGAGCGAGAAGGTCCCGCCCGGGTGCTTGGAGGGGAGCCGGCCCTTGAGGCCGCGAAACGCGAGTCAGACTACGACGAGGGCGACGATTCCGAGGAGACGCGCGACTCGGCCGACGAGCAGGAGGAGGATCTGCTCGGCGTCGAGATCGAGATCACGCCCGTCGGCAAGGAGATGAAGCGGCTGACGCTGCTGTCCGGTGGCGAGAAGTCGATGACCGCGCTGGCGTTCCTGTTCGCTGTGTTCCTCGCGCGGCCGTGCCCGTTCTACATTCTCGACGAGGTCGAGGCCGCGCTTGACGACCTCAACATCGACCGGTTCCTGGAGCTGCTCCGCACCTACTCCCAGCACGCCCAGTTCATCGTCGTCACGCACCAGAAGCGCACGATGGAGGCCGCGGATTCGCTGTACGGGGTGTCGATGGGCGCCGACGGCATCTCGAAGGTGATCTCGCGCCGGCTGCCCCCGGAGGAAGAAGCAGCGTAACCTCGCCGCTCCGTGGCACGAGACTGGCGAGACCTGTTCATCGTCGACGGCGATCTGCCGCCCGACGCCGAATCCGAACCCGCGACTCAGGAGCGGCGCCGGGGCATGTTCCGCCGGCTGCGCGAGAACCTCCGCAAGACCCGCCAAGCTCTCACCTCCGAGATCCAGGCGACGCTGTTCGAGGACCTCAGCGACGAGACGTGGGAGCGGCTCGAGGAGGCCCTGATCTATGCCGACGTGGGCGCGAAGACGACCGCGCAGGTCGTCGGTCAGCTCGAGCAGGAGGCGACGGGCGGCACGATCACCGGAGGTCAGGCGCTGACCGAGCGGCTGACCGAGCTGCTCGCCGAGATCGCGCGCACGGGGGACGACAAGATCGATCTGCGGCCCGAGCCCACGGTGATCCTGGTCGCCGGCGTCAACGGTACGGGCAAGACGACGACCGTCGGCAAGCTCGCATGGCATCTGAGCAAGGAACTCGGACGCACGGTGGTGGTCGGCGCGGCCGATACGTTCCGCGCCGCCGGCGTCGAGCAACTCGAGGTCTGGGCCCAGCGCGCCGGTGTGGGCTTTGTCAAGGGCCCCCCGAACGCGGACCCCGGCGCCGTCGCCTATGACGCGATCGCGACGGCGCGCCGCGACGGCGTCGACGTCGTGATCATCGACACCGCGGGGCGGCTGCACACGCAGGACGATCTGATGGCCGAGCTGTCGAAGGTCAAGCGAGTGATCGCCAAGCAAATCCCGGACGCTCCGCACGAGACGCTGCTGACGGTCGACGCCACGACCGGGCAGAACGGTCTCCGCCAGGCGCGGCTGTTCTCCGAGGCGGTGCCGGTCAGCGGGCTCGTGCTGACAAAGCTCGACGGAACCGCCAAAGGCGGGATCGCGCTCGCGATCGCCAACGAGCTCGGCATCCCGGTCAAGCTGATCGGGATCGGTGAGCAGCTCGAGGACCTGCGGCCGTTCGACTCGGCCGATTTCGCCAGAGCGCTGGTCACCGAGTAGGCGCGCCTTCGCGGCCGTATCGCCCCGCTGGGCCTGCAGCACCCTAGGGGCGTACCCGCACTCGCCGCTCCTGCGTGACGACGGCGAGGTGGCGGCGTACGCTGGCCTAGGTCAGGCGGTCCGCCCACAGGTCGGCGCTGACCTGCACCCGCGCCGGGACACGCCGGGTCCGACGCAGTACGCTGAGAGCGCGAAATGTTCGATTCGCTGGCAGAAAAGCTCCAGGCGACGCTCTCCGATGTTCGCGGTCGCGGCACCCTGACCGAGGCCGACGTAAACGCGGCGATGCGGGAGATCCGGCTCGCACTGCTCGAGGCCGACGTCAACTTCAAGGTCGTGAAGAGCTTCACGAACGCGGTCAAGGAGAGGGCGCTCGGGGCTGACGTGATCGGCAAGCTCAACCCGGGCCAGCAGGTCGTCAAGATCGTCTCCGACGAGCTGACCGAGCTGATGGGCGGCGCCGCGCACGAGCTGTCGTTCTCGCCGCGGCCGCCGACGGTCGTCGTGATGGCCGGTCTCCAGGGGTCCGGCAAGACGACCGCGACCGCAAAGCTCGCCCGCTACCTGAAGGAGCAGCACGGTTCATCGGTAGCGGTGGCGGCATGCGACGTGTACCGGCCCGCGGCCGTTGACCAGCTAATCAAAGTCGGGACCCAGGCCGGCGCCGCCGTCTACGAGCAGGGCACCGATCGCGATCCGGTCAAGATCGCCGCCTGGGCCCGTGACCGCGCCATCTCCGAGGGCAAGGACGTACTGATCATCGACACGAGCGGCCGGCTCCACGTCGACCAGGAGCTGATGGCGGAGCTCGCGAACATCAAGAAGGCGGTCAACCCCCACGACGTGCTGCTCGTAGTCGACGCGATGACCGGCCAGGACGCGGTCAACGTCGCCGAGCAGTTCGCCGAGGTGGTCCAGTTCGACGGTGTCGTCATGACCAAGCTCGACGGCGATGCCCGCGGTGGCGCGGCGCTGTCGGTCAAGGCGATCACCGGCAAGCCGATCCTGTTCGCGTCCACCGGCGAGAAGCTCGACCAGTTCGAGCGCTTCCACCCCGACCGGATGGCCCAGCGGATCCTCGGGATGGGCGACGTGATGACGCTGATCGAGAAGGCCGAGACCACGTACGACCAGGACCAGGCAGCCGAGCTCGAGCGCAAGCTCCGCAAGCAAGAGTTCGGACTCGACGACTTTCTCGAGCAGATGCGCCAGATCCGCCGCCTCGGTCCGCTCCAGTCGCTGATCGGGATGATCCCGGGGATGGGCAAGGAACTCCGCGGCGCCAAGATCGACGAGCGCGAGTTCGACCGGATCCAGGCGATCATCCTGTCGATGACGCCCCAGGAGCGGCGGCACCCGGAGCTCATCAAGGGCTCCCGCCGGCTCCGGATCGCGCAGGGATCAGGCACCAACGTGCAGGCCGTCAAGGCGCTGATCAAGCAATTCGAGCAGATGCGCAAGGTCATGCGACAGGTCGCTCAGGGACGCATGCCCGACCTCGGCGCGCTGATGCGCCAGGCGCGCTGAGGACCCGGCCGCCGGACATCCGCGCTCACCCGCTACCCTCATCGCTCACATGTCTGTACGACTTAGGCTGACTCGCATCGGTGGACGCAAGAATCCGGTCTGGCGCGTGGTGGTCGCCGATCAACGCGCCAAGCGCGACGGGCGCGTGATCGAGACCGTCGGGCACTACAACGCCCAGACCAATCCGTCGACGATCACGCTCGACGAGGAGCGAGTCCGGGACTGGCTCGCGCGGGGGGCTCAACCCACGGACACGGTCCGCAAGCTGCTGCGCATCCAGGGCATTCAGTAGCGCCGCGGCGATGAAGGAGCTGCTCGAGTACCTGGCGCGCGGTCTCGTCGAGCATCCCGACGAGGTCCGCGTCAACGAGGTCCGAGAGGACGACGGGGCGATCGTGCTCGAGCTCTCTGTCGCCGACGACGATTACGGCAACGTGATCGGCCGCGGTGGCCGCACCGCCGCCGCCCTGCGCACGGTCGTCAAGGCGGCCGCGGTCAGGAGCAAGCAGCGCGTGTTCGTCGACATCGTCGACGCGTGAATGCTCTGCCCGGGTGAGCGCTCAGCCTGAGTGGCTTCTCGCCGGTCGCGTCGGCCGGCCGCATGGGCTCGACGGCAGCTTTCACGTCACCCGTCCGAACGCCCAGCTGCTCGAGGCGGCGTCGAGGGTCCTCATCGACGACCGCGAGCTCGAGATCACTCGTATGGCGGGAACCCCGCGGAGTCCGATCCTGCGGGTCGCCGACCACGACGACCGCGAGGCCGCCGAGTCGCTGCGTGGGAAAGACCTCCTGGTGCCGCGCGCCATCGCCCCGGAGTTGGGCCCCGACGAGTGGTGGGCCGAGGATCTCGCCGGGTGCGCGGTCCGGGACGGCGATCGCGTGGTCGGGAACGTGCGGCGGCTGGTCGAACTCCCCTCGTGCGAGGTGCTCGAGGTCGAGCGGCCGGACGGCGGCGATCTGCTGGTGCCGCTGGTCACCGATGCGGTCCGCGACGTGGATCTCGACCGGCGGGTGATCGACGTCGATCTCCGGTTCCTCGGCGAGGCCTAATTGCAGATTGACGTCTTCACGCTGTTCCCTGACGCGTTCGCGTGGTTTGAGCGTCAGCGTCACGTCGCCAACGCGCTCGCGGCCGGTCATCGGCTCGAATACGTCAACTATCGCGATCACACGCCCTTGAGTGCCGGGCAGGTGGACGACACGCCGTTCGGCGGCGGAGCCGGGATGGTGTTGCGAGTCGATGTGGTCGAGGCGGCGCTTCGTGCGCGCTACGGCCGCGACCCGGTCGAGCTGCGCGACGAGCGGCGGGTGATCGTGCTCGCCGCCGGCGGGAGGGTACTCGACGACAGTCTGGTGTCCGAGCTCGCGCGGGAGGGCGCGCTGACGCTGCTGTGCGGGCGGTATGAGGGCATCGACCAGCGCGTCGTCGATCACTTCGCCACCGACGAGATGTCGATCGGCCGCTACGTTCTCGCCGGCGGCGAACTGGCGGCGATGGTGGTGTGCGACGCGGTCCTGCGGAAGCTCCCGGGCGCGCTCGGCCATCCCGACTCGGCGCTCGAGGAGTCCTTCAGCGAGGCGCTCGCCGGCGCGCGCGAGTATCCGCACTACACGCGCCCGGCGGACTACCGCGGCTGGCGGGTGCCCGAGGTGCTGCTGTCGGGGCATCACGCACGGATCAAGGAATGGCGGCTTGCACAGAGCGCTGCGAGGGGAGCAGGCTCCGCAGACGGTCCGCTACCATAGGCGGCCCCGCGCAGGCTGACGTCTGCGAGTAAGTGCCCCGCCGCGGAAACACACCCGGTGCGGCAGGGACCTGCACCGTCATGAGCACCGTGATCGACAGCCTGGAGCGCGCCCAGCTCCGTCGTGTACCGAGTTTCGACGCGGGCGATCGGCTGCGCGTCCATTTCCAGGTGATCGAGGGCACGCGGCGCAGGACGCAGGTGTTCGAGGGGGTTGTCATAAAGCGCCAGGGGCACGGCGCGCGCGAGACCTTCACGGTGCGCAAGCAATCGTTCGGTGTGGGCGTCGAGCGCACGTTCCCGCTGCACTCTCCGAAGATCGAGCGGATCGAGGTCGCCGCCCGCGGTGACGTCCGCCGCGCGAAGCTCTACTACCTGCGCGGTCGTGTCGGCAAGCGCGCGCGGGTCCGCGAGCGTCGGAGCGCGGCGCCCGAGGTCGCGGTCGAGCGCGAGCTGCTGCATGCAGCGACGGCGGACGAGGAGCTACAGGACGTGGACGGGCAGCCGGACGTCGAGGCCGCCGAGTCGGTGGACGCAGTGCCGGAGAACGGCGCGGCGGAAGCCGAGGCGCATCCCGAGTCCGGCGCTGAGGCGGAGGCTGAATCGGGCGCTGAGGTACAGGCTGAGTCGAGCGCGGAGGGTCCGAGCGCTGAGGAGTCCGAGGATTCCGTCCCTCCGACGGCGCCGCAGGACGCCAGTCCGGCGGCCGCGGAGGCACCCGCCGGCGAATCCGAGGAGTGACGAAGGCCAAGAAGTCGCCGGCGAGCACGCTGTTGGAGCTCGCGGTGATTGTGGTGACGGCGCTGGCCCTGGCGCTAGGGATTCAGGCGTTTCTGGTGAAGCCGTATCGGATTCCGAGCGGGTCGATGCTTCCCACCGTACGCATCGACCAGCGCGTGCTCGTGGACCGGATCGGCATGGACTTCTCCTCGCCCCACGTCGGCGACATAGTCGTGTTCCATCCGCCCAAGAACTACGAGCAAGGGTGCGCGGACCCGAACCAGGGACAGGACGGCGGTGGCCAGGACGCCCCCGCAGCGTGCGCGCTGCCGTGGCGGCAACCCTCTTCGCAGACGTTCATCAAGCGCGTCGTCGGGGTCCCCGGCGACCGTATCTCGATCGTCAACGGGCACGTGATTCGCAACGGGAAGCGGGAGTCCGACGGCTACATCGTCCAGTGCGACGGCGATTCGGCCTGCAACTTCCCGCAGACGATCACGATCCCACGTGGCGACTACTACATGATGGGCGACAACCGGCCCGACTCCGAGGACAGCCGCTTCTGGGGACCCGTGCCGAGAGCGTGGATCATCGGCAAGGCGTTCCTGACCTATTGGCCGCCCGATCGGATCGGGCTCCTCTAGTGACGCTCACGCGCCGGCATCGCGGATAGTGCCTGGAGCCGTCCGGTGAAGGGGTTGATCGAGCTGGTGGTCACGGTCGCGATCGCGGTGGCGCTCGCCCTCCTGATCCAGGCCTTCATCGTCAAGCCCTACCGCATCCCGAGCCCGTCGATGGTCCCGACCCTCGACGTCGGTCAGCGCGTCCTGACCAATCGCCTCGCCGGCAATCCGAGCGTGGGCGACATCGTCGTATTCCATCCGCCGCACGGCGCCGACTTCGACAATCCCGTGTGCGGCGATCCCAATCAGGGAGGCTCGGGCGGCCCGAACGCCGAGGCCTGCGACAAGCCGACTCCGCAGGAGTCCAGCCAGACGTTCATCAAGCGCGTCGTCGGGCTCCCCGGCGACACGATCCGGATCGTCAACGGCCACGTGATACGCAACGGCGTACGGGAAAAGGACGCCTACATCGAACAGTGTGGGGACACTCCTTCGTGCAATTTCGGCAAACCGATCAAGATTCCGCCCGGCTACTACTTCATGATGGGCGACAACCGTGGCGCGTCGGACGACAGTCGTTTCTGGGGGCCGGTCCCGAGCAAATGGCTCATCGGGACTGCGTTCTTCACGTACTGGCCCCCTGACCGGATCGGCTTCCTCTAGCCGGGCAGCCGCTCCGCGGCGCAAGACCCCGCCGCGCGCGGCCCGCAAGCTGTTCAAGTTCGACCGCGCGCTGGGCGTGCGCTTCGTCGCCGGCGCGGACGAGGCGGGCCGAGGCTGCCTGGCGGGGCCGCTGGTCGCCGCCGCGGTGCTGTTCGATCTCAACTCGCTCGGGCCCGCCGAGGTCCGGGCCCTCGGAGCGCTGAACGACTCAAAGCAGCAGACGCCCGAGGCCCGCGCGGAGCTGTTCCCGGTGATCCTCCGCCTCGCCACCAAGGTCGCGATCGTGTCGCGCTGCGCGCCCGGTATCGACGCGCGCGGGTTGCACGTCACGAACCTCGCCGCGCTCCGCGACGCGCTACGGAAGGTGGCGCGCGACGGGTGCATCTGCCTCAGCGATGGCTTTCCGGTGAGGCCGCTCGGCTACGACCAGCGCGCCGTGGTCGACGGCGACGCGAAGAGCGCCGCGATCGCCGCCGCCTCGGTGATCGCCAAGGAGACCCGGGACCGCTACATGCGCCGCGCCGACGCCACGCATCCAGGGTGGGAGTTCGCCCAACACGTCGGGTACTCGACCCCAGAGCATCGGGAGGCGATCGAGCGGCTCGGAGTGTCGCCTCTGCACCGGCTCTCGTTCCAGTCGATGGCGTATCAGCAGTTGATGCTCGCCGAGCCGGTCGCTCTGAACGACAGCTAGATGTCGACGTGCCGAAGAGAACCTGCAAGACATGACATTCGGTCCGTCCCGAGACGACCGTGACAGACGGTGCACGTGGGGGGCACGCAGGGGCTGCCACGGTCGGGCGGCTTGACGCCGAATGGCAGACCATGCATGCCGGCCGTCCGGGCAACGCCATCGATGTAGGCGGCACCGCCCCGACTAGAACGCGCCCTCGAGGTGCTCGAGGCCAAGCAGCCGGCCGGCGCCATCGACCGTGACCCCGATCGCGTCGAACCGGAGCATGTCCGCCCGAGGCCGGTCGGTGCGCTCGATCAGCCACCGCCCCGCCATCTTGCGAACCTGGGCGCGCTTCAGCGACCGGACCGCGTCGAGCGGGTTCGCGCCGGGCGGACCTGCCCGGCGCGTCTTGACCTCGCAGAACGCGAGCGTCCGGCCGTCGAACGCGATGATGTCGAGCTCGCCCCACCGGGTCCGGTAGTTGCGCTCGACGATCTCGAATCCACGCCTGACGAGATGCTCGGCCGCGAGCTGTTCACCGAGCGCTCCGAGGCGGCGTCGGGGGTCACTGGTCACGCCGGCGACGCTACGCCGGCGCGCGTGAGGTGTGGGTCACACCGCGTTCCAACACTGCGTAACCCGGATGTCGCGCCCTACGTAGATTTGGAACAGCGCGAGGACCACCGCTGACGCGCCGGCGCGTACGTTGGACGCGATGCTCGCGCGCATCGCCACGTTCGCAATCGACGGGATCGATCCCCGCCACGTCTGGGTCGAGGTCGACATCCGGAGCGGCCTGCCTGCGTTCACGATCGTCGGGCTCGGGGACGCGGCGGTCCGCGAGTCGCGCGACCGGGTCCGCTCGGCGATCGCGAACTCGGGGTTCGACTTCCCCCAGACGCGGATCACCGCGAACCTCGCGCCGGCGTTCCTGCGCAAGGTCGGGCCGGGGTTCGACGCGGCGCTCGCGCTCGGCGTGCTCGCGGCCAGCGAGCAGGTCCCGGCGGACGCGCTCGGTGCTTACGCGGTGTTCGGCGAGCTGTCGCTCAGCGGCGAGCTGCGCGATTCGCCGGGGGCGCTCGCGGTCGCCGAGGGAGCGCGCCGGGCCGGGCTCGAGCGGCTGATCGTCCCGCGCCAGCGTGCCCGCGAGGCCGCGCTCGTCGATGGGCTCGAGATCGCGGGAGTCTCGAGCCTGCGGGCGGCGGCCGAGGTGCTCGCGGGGGCGGCGCCACCACCGCTCCCCCCGCCGGCCGTGGACAGTCGCGCAGCGGCGCCCGCCGAACCCGACCTGGCCGATGTCAGGGGCCACGCCGGCCCGTTATTGGCACTCGAGATCGCGGCCGCCGGCGGCCACAACCTGTTGTTCGAGGGCGCGCCCGGAACCGGCAAGACGATGCTCGCGCGCCGGATCCCTTCGATCCTGCCCGCGATGAGCCGGGCCGAGGCGATCGAGGTCACGAGGATCCACAGCATCGCGGGGCTGCACGCCAGCGGGCTCGTCCAGGCGAGGCCTTTCCGCGCCCCGCATCACACGATCTCGCCGTCCGGGCTGGTCGGCGGGGGAGCGCCACCGAGGCCCGGCGAGGCGACCCTCGCCAACCACGGCGTGCTGTTTCTCGACGAGCTGGCCGAGTTCCAGCGGTCGACGCTCGACGCGCTCCGCCAGCCGCTCGAGGACGGATGCGTGACGATCGTGCGTGGCCAGCGAGCGCTCGTGTTCCCGACGCGGTTCATGCTGGTCGCGGCCACGAACCCGTGCCCGTGCGGGTTCGCCGGCGTGGGGGACCGGTGCCGGTGCGGCGAGGCCGACCTGCGGCGCCACAGCCGCCGGCTGAGCGGTCCGCTGCTAGACCGCATGGACCTGCTGATCAACGTCGAACGGCCCACCGAGCCCGAGTTGCGGGCCGCGCCGCAGACCTCCTCGGCGCGTGCCCGTGACCGCGTGGCCCACGCCCGCGAGCGGCAGCGATTCCGGCTGGCGGGGTCGGCCGCACGGTGCAACGCCGAGATGGACGCACGGCTCGTCCGGCGCCACATCCGGCTCGAGGAGGCTGCCGAGCAGGCGCTCGCCCAGGCCTACGCGGTCGGCGCGCTCAGCGCGCGCGGTCGCCATCGGGTCGTCCGGGTGGCCCAGACGATCGCCGACCTCGGAGGTCACGATCGCGTCACCCACACCGACCTGCTGACGGCGCTCGGCCTGCGTCAGCGCGGCGAGGCCGAGACGACCCTCGCGGCATGACCGAGCGGGCGTGCGACGCGTGTGTCGCTCGGTCGTGGCTTGTCGCCAGGCTCGCGGGACACCTCGAGCTGGCACGCGGCCGAATCGAGCAGGTGCTCGCGCTCGGGGTCTACGAACTCATCGCGGCGATCGGCGGGCGGGAAACGGCGCGGTTGGGGCGGGAGTTCGAGATGCTGGACGTCGACGAGGTGCGCTCCCGAGCGCTCGACGCCGGTCTTAAGGCAGTGTGCGGGTGCGATCCGGCTTACCCACCGGGACTGCGGGCGCTCGCCGCCCCGCCTGCGGTTCTATATGTCGTCGGCGGCGTGGTCGACCTTCTCGCCGGGGACTCGGTGGCCATCGTCGGTTCCCGCAGGGCGACTCCGTATGGGCTCGATATGGCGCGCTCGCTCGGACGCGACCTCGCCGTGGCGGGGTTGACGGTCGTAAGCGGGATGGCGCTCGGGATCGACTCGGCCGCGCATGCGGGTGCGCTCGAGGCTGGCGGGCCTACGATCGCGGTCCTTCCCGGGCAGGCCGACCGCCCGTATCCGCCGGGCAAGAGGGGGCTCTACCGGCGGATCGTCGGGGAGGGCGGCGCGGCCGTTTCCGAGCTCGGGCAGGGTCGCTCCGTCTGGCGGTGGATGTTCCCGGCGCGGAACCGGATCATCGCGGCCCTGGCCGCGATGACCGTGGTGGTCGAGGCCGGGGAGCGGTCGGGTTCGTTGGTCACGGCCCGGCTGGCGAGCGGCGTCGGCCGTCCGGTCGGAGCCGTGCCCGGGCGGGTGACGACGCCGCAAGCGAAAGGCTCGAACGGACTTCTCGCGGCCGGCGCCTGCGTCGTGCGCGGGCCGCAGGATGTCCTCGACCATCTGTTCGGCGTCGGCGAGCGGACCTTTCGGGAGCCGCGCCGCGAACCGCCCCGTGAGCTGCAACCGTTGCTGACAGCGATCGCCGAGGGCCGCGAGACGAAGGCGGCGCTCGCCCGCGCGGGTTTCGAGCCCGACGAGGGGCTCGCGGCCCTGGCGGCTCTGGAACTCGAAGGGTTCGTCCGGCGCGGGCCAGGCGGCCGGTACCGGGTCGCACCGTGAGGTGACTGCGATTTTCACTGATAGTCGACGAAAATCGCAGTCGCGTACGCTCGGAGTCGTGTTACCGAGAGTCCTTTCGATTGCCGGCTCGGACTCCGGCGCCGGCGCCGGCATCCAGGCCGACCTCAAGGCGTTCGCCGCCTGCGGCGTTCACGGCATGACCGCGATCACGGCGATCACCGCCCAGAACACCGTCGGGGTCACCGCCGTCCATGCGATCCCCCCCGACGTGATCCTCGCCCAGGTCCGCGCGGTCAGCGACGACATCGGGATCGACGCCGTCAAGATCGGGATGCTCGGCGATCGCCCCACGATTGAGGCCGTCGCCCAAGCCCTGCACGAGCTTCCGGACACGACGCCGGTGGTGATCGACCCGGTGATGGTGGCGGAGTCCGGGGCGGTGCTGCTTGCCCCCGAAGCCCGCGAGGCCCTCATAGATCTCCTGCTTCCGAGAGCGACCGTGCTCACCCCGAACGTACCCGAAGCAAGGACGCTGACCGGAGACGCCGAAGCCGAAGTCGACAGCCTCGCAAGACAGATTCATGCGCTCGGCCCGCAAGCAGTCGTCGTCACCGGCGGCCATCGCGAGCCCCTGACCGACGTGTTCTTCGACGGCCACCGACTGGTCGAGCTGGAAGGTGAGCGCCACCAGGACGGGGCCGCTCACGGCTCGGGCTGTACGCACTCCTCGGTGCTCGCGGCCCGTCTCGCGCACGGCGACGAGCCGCTCGAGGCCGCGCGCATAGCCCGCGCGCTCGCCTCTCGGGCGGTGGCGCAGGGGCTGCGCGAAATCGGCGGGGGACCCGGTCCCGTCGACGTTCTGGGGATTGCCTGCAAACCCGATGTTTGGGCAGTTTTGGTACCCACGGATACCTCGGGTGCCGACACGCTTTTGGCATAATCCTTATGT
>Ga0335076_10001437_pt1 | contig 23046 bp, 19 predicted proteins | sample Lox_Sample_25_FD_206717 | JGI IMG/M metagenome (GOLD analysis project Ga0335076, IMG submission 206717) | Soil microbial communities from Loxahatchee National Wildlife Refuge, Florida, United States - Lox_Sample_2.5 | ecosystem: Environmental > Terrestrial > Soil > Wetlands | place: USA... | reverse complement strand
TCGGGATGATTGGCGGCGATGGCATGGGCGATGTTCTGCAGCATCACCGTCTTGCCGGTGCGCGGCGGCGAGACGATGAGCGCGCGCTGTCCCTTGCCGAGCGGCGTGATCAGGTCGATGACGCGGGTGGTGAGATCCTTCTTGGTGGGATCGTCGATCTCGAGCTTGATCTTCTCTTCGGGATAGAGCGGCGTCAGATTGTCGAAGTTGATGCGGTGCCGCAGCCGCTCCGGATCGTCGAAATTGATCTGATTGACCTTGAGCAGCGCGAAATAGCGCTCACCATCCTTGGGCGAGCGGATCTGGCCTTCGACCGTATCGCCGGTCCGGAGGCCGAAGCGCCGCACCTGGCTCGGGCTCACATAGATGTCGTCGGGGCCCGGGAGGTAATTAGCCTCGGGCGAGCGCAGGAAGCCGAAGCCGTCCTGCAGCACCTCGAGCACGCCGTCGCCGTAGATCGCCTGGTCATTGTCGGCGAGCGTCTTCAGGATCGCGAACATCATGTCCTGCTTCCTCAGCGAGGACGCGTTCTCGATCTGCAGCTCCTCGGCGAAATGGAGCAGCTCGGCGGGGGATTTGCGCTTGAGTTCTTGTAGGTTCATGGGGGGTATGGTGGGCCTGAAGGCTGGAAAAGGCAGGGGACCGGAGGGAGAGCGCCCGCAGAAACCGCGGGACTTCTATCGGAAAGGACGTTCGTCCTTTGCGCGCGACCGAACGGGCGGGGTTCCGAATGACTCGTGGAAAACGGGAGACGCCGCGATCGGGCCTTTTCACCCTTAGCGAAAAGCGCTCCAGGAGTCAAATGGCTTTCAGTGGAGCGTTGTGCAAGGGGCAACGGTTGCTGCGCCTGCCAAAGCCGGCGCCCCTCTGTCGCCAGCCGGGCGCGGCCGATTCGCGGGGCGAGGCGAAGCGTGCGGTTCGGCAGGGTGGCGACGCTTGCCGTTCTGCGTCGCGCCCAGGCATCAATTGCGTTTCGCTGCAAGGAGATGCGTGCCTTACAAAGACCTTCCCTTCCCCGGGACCGCACATCATATTGCAGGCCAGAAACGGGAGGGACGCGATGGCGCGGAGACGATCGCTCTTGGCGGTGGCGGCGCTGATACTGCTCGGCGCGATGCCCGGAAGAGCCGCGGCGCAGACCCCGGCGACGCTTACGATCTTCGCCGCCGGAACCTTGGCGGTGCCCTTCACCGCGGTGAATACCGCCTTCGAGAGCAAGAACCCCGGCATCCATGTCGAGGCCGAGTTCGGCGGCAGCGTCAAAATGGCGCGCCAGATCACCGACCTTCATCGCCCGGCCGATATCCTCGCCGTCGCCGATTACAGCGTGATCCCGCAATACCTCTTCGCCGGCGAGGGCAGGACCGCCTATGCCAGTTGGTATGTCGGCTTCGCGCGCAACGCCATCACCTTCGTTTATACCGACAAGAGCAAATTCGCCGACGAGGTCACGCCGGAGAACTGGTACGAGGTGCTCGCCCGCCCCGGGGTCGAGATCGGCCGCTCCGATCCCGACACCGATCCCTCCGGCTACCAGACGCTGCAAATGCTGGAGCTGGCCGCGAAGCTTTACGGGCGGCCACAGCTCCGGGCGGAGATCCTCGCGAATGCGCCCGAAGCCAATATGCGCGACACGGAAACCTCGCTGATCTCGGCGTTGCAGCTCGGCCAGCTCGACTATCTCGCCATCTACCGCTCTGACGCGCTGCAACATCAGCTGCGCTATATCCCGATGCCGCCACAGATCGATCTCAGCGACCCCGCCCGCGCCGCCGACTATGCGAAGGGCTTCGCCCAGACCCGCAACGGTTCGATCGCGGGACGACCGATCGTTTATGCCCTCACCATTCCTTCGGTCGCGACGCAGGCGTCCTGGGCCGAGCGCTACATCGCTTTCCTGCTCGGCCCCGACGGCCAGCAGATCCTGGCCGAGAACGGCTTCGCCACCGTCCACCCGCCGCTCGCGGTGGCGCCCGACGCCATGCCGGCATCGCTGCGGCCGCTGGTGGCGCCCTGGCCGCCGGCGTGACCGCCGTCGCGCGGCACCGCCCCGCGCGGCCGCCGGCGCAGTCGCTGAGTCTCGTTTTCGTCTTCTCGCTCTGTGGCGGCGTCCTGCTCGCCTTCATTCTTTTGCCCCTGCTGCGGCTCGCCGCAAGCCAAAGCGCCAGCTCTCTCGCCCGCATTGCCGCCCTCGCGGATGTGCGCCAGGCAATCACGCTCAGCCTCGAAGCGGCACTCATCACCGCGCTGCTCGCGGCGCTTCTGGGCGTACCCCTGGCCTACCTCCTCGCCCGCTCGCGCTTTCACGGCCGCGCCGTCGTCGCGGCGATCATCGATCTGCCGCTCGCCGTGCCGCATACCGTCGCCGGCATTGCGCTGCTCTTCGTGCTCGGGCGCCAGGGCATCATCGGCGCGCCGCTCGCCGCACTGTTCGGGCTTCGCTTTTGGGGCACGCTCGCCGGCATTGTCGCCGCCATGCTCTTCGTTTCGATCCCCTATACCGTCAACGCCGCGCGCATCGGCTTCGAGGCCGTCGATCCGCGGCTCGAGATGACGGCGCGAAGCCTCGGGCTCGGACCCTGGCAGGTACTGCGCCGGATCAGCCTGCCGCTGGCCTGGCGCAGCGTCATGACCGGCCTCACCCTCACCTATGCTCGCGCCGTCAGCGAGTTCGGCGCGGTCGTCATTCTCGTCTATCACCCGATGACGGCGCCGGTGAAGATCTACGAGCTCTTCCTGCGCTTCGGCGTCGACGAGGCCGCCGGCATGTCGGTGCTGCTGTTGCTGATCACGCTTGGCCTCTTCATCCTGTTGCGCGCCCTCGCTTTCGGCGGCGCCGCGCCGCACGGCCAAGGCCGGTGATCAGGTCCGGCCTCGCGCTCGAAGGCGTGGCGCTCCGCCTCGGCGCGTTTCGCCTCGCTTCGATCGATCTCGCCGTCGAGCCCGGCGAGGTCCTGGTGCTTCTCGGGCCGAACGGCGCCGGCAAATCCGTCACCTTGGAAGCGATCGCCGGCTTTCACCGCCTCGCTGCCGGCCGCATTCTGCTGGGCGCGCGCGACATCACCGATATACCGCCGGAACGCCGTCGCATCAGCCTGCTGTTCCAGAATTTTGCGCTCTTCCCGCATCTCTCCGCCGCCGGCAACGTCGCCCTCGCGCTCCGTGCCGCGGGCCTGGCGCCGGCACCGGCGCGCATTGCCGAGCTGCTCGCGCGCTTCGGCGTCGCGCCGCTCGCGGCGCGCCAGCCGGAACTGCTCAGCCCCGGCGAGAAGCAGCGCGTGGCGCTCGCCCGCGCCCTCGCCGGCAAGCCCGAGCTCTTTCTCTTCGACGAGCCTTTCTCCGCGCTCGACGCACCGACGCGCGCGTCGCTGCGCGACAGCCTCAAGGAGTTTCTCCGCCAGGCCGGTGCGCCATCGGTTTTCGTCACGCATGATCCGGTCGAAGCGCTGGCACTCGCCGATCGCCTCGCCTTGCTGCGCGACGGCGCGGTCATCCAAAGCGGCGCGGCCGCCGACGTCTATCGCGCGCCTGCCGACCGCCTGGCGGCGCGCCTGCTCGGCGTCGAGAACATCCTCCCGGCGCGGCTCGTCGATTGCGCTGGTCCCGGCTGGCGCATCAGGGTGGGCGAGGCCGTGCTCGAGCTCGCTGGCAGCAATGTGCCGCACACCCTACCGTCTGAGCTCTTTTTCTGTCTGCGCGCCGAGGAGGTGGTCCTCGCGGCGGCGGCCGGCGAGCGGCAGAGCGCATTCCCGTCGAACCACCTTGCTGCGCGGATAACCGCCATACGCCACGCTGGCGCCTTATTGAAGATATCGCTCGATTGTGGCTTTCCTCTCATCGCCGCGCTGACCGAGCGCGAGGCGCGCGCGCTCAACCTTGCTTCGGGCGTCCAGGTGCTGGTCGAGATCGACCCGATGGCAATCCGCCTCGTCGGCTAGCGCAGGCGACGCCTCGACGGCAGGACCGGGCGCCGTCTAGTCCGCGGCGTCGGCATTCTGATCGAGCGGCGGATCAAGGGCCCGCGCGCGTTCCAGGCAACGTTCCGCCAAGAACGACAGCTCTTGGGCCACGACGGGCTCCCGCGTGAGTACCATCAGCCGCATCAATTCCGCCGCAATGCGCCGGAGATCGGCTGGCGACTGGCTGCCAGGTGCGATGAGCGCGCTGCTCATGGCCAGAGCGGCGGCGTCGCGCGCCGGAACGAAATGATCTCGGCGCTGAGCGGCGCCGCGCTCTCCACGCGATACGATATCTCGCCGCGAGGCTGCCGTGCCACGCTATCCGCGCTCTCGGCCTCGGATGCGAGCAGTTCGCGCGACGCGCGCCCGTTCCGAGTCACGCCTTCCAATGCCTCGTCGAGCGCGGCCTGAAGCAAAGCCTGAATGCTTTGACCAAACCGCGCGGCCGCCGCGCGTATGTCGTCTCGCTTCTCAGGCTGAACCCAGATCGCAAGCTTGTGCCGCTGGCCCTGCGCGGCCTGTCGCGCGGGGGCTTTGCCGATCATCGCGAGCGCCATCGCGGCGGCGTCCGGGACCGCGGCGCATTCCGTCAGAAAGCCGTCAACGGCGCTCGTCAGGATCGCTTGGCAGGTCAGTTTCCGTTGCGCAGCGGCTTGTTTCAATTTCGAACGACGCGCCGCGTCAAGGCGCAGCCACACTCTGACGCGCTGCGCCGTCCCCGGCGCCGCGCGGACGGCGGAACCGATCGGTGGCTGTCCATCGCTCAGCGGATCGAAGCCATCCGCCGATGCGGCGCCTTTGCCGCAGAACAGCGGCGCCGCCCTTCTCTCCGATCGCTCTTCGCCGCCGCCGCGGACGACATGGCCGCGGTTTTGGTTAAGCAGAGAGCGGTCGATGCGAGGGCCGGCACTCCTGGGGTTAAGCAGCGTTGCCGTCAGAGCTGCTCGTTGACTCGAATCACGCATGGTTAAGCTGGCGCGCATTCACTCACCCCAAACGTGTAACGCTCGAAGCCTCTTACAAACCGCGCTAACTTGCCAGCAACTTCGCCTAAAATTTGAAACGTATTGCGCCCGATATCCGCCGGTCAGGGAGCACGCAAAGAATCGGCCCGACCGGGGGTCGGGCCTTCCAGTCCTTGCGTGATTGACCGATCGATTATTCGGCGGCGACCTGCTTCTTTGCGTAGAGCCGCACGTCGTCGAAGCTCTCGCTCACGCGCCGCGCAATCACGCCGAACACATCGACGCTGGCCTTGGTGCCGAGCTCGTTCAGCTCGCGCGCATTGGCCAGACCTTTCTCGAAGGCCTGCTTCGCCATTTCCGTGCTCTTGATGAGCCGCTCCTCCGGAGCGCCGAGCTGGGTCAGATCGCGCAGCAGCCCCGACGCTTCCGCGAACGCCTCTTGCACGATCTCGGCCTGGCGCTGCGCAACGCTGCGCATGCCCTCGAGCGCGAGCTGGTTGGCTCGAGTCAGCGCCTCGAAATTCTTGCGCTGCACATCGACGATCGCCTGCACATCGAACTCGGGAACGCGAAAATCACCGAACGCCTTGGCGGCGTCGAAGAACCCGTTACCGGCGGTCACTGTCTTTGCCATGATCTCCTTCATTTCTCTGGGTTAATAGCGGCCATTGTGCGCCGCACAATCGCCTATGTGGGCCTGCCGGTGCACGATGTCAACAGTAATGTTGCAGCGCAGTATGGGCGGAAAAGCGCCGCGCCCCAGAGAAAACCCGCGCAAATCCTGGCCTTGCACAGCCTGATTTTGCCGAAAATCTGTCGCGCGGCCGAAAACCGCCATGCCCCTTAAATGACATTGTCCGTTAACGCGCGCAGATGGGAACTTGCGCAACCCTCGCGCGTTGGCGTTCGCATCCTTTGCCAGATTCGCCCCGCCACACCGGCAGGGCCGCTCCGACCACTCGACCGGGAGCGCCTACGACGCATCGGCTCAGAAGCGGAGGAACCATGCTCGCACTTTTCCTGCGATGGCTTCATCGCACACTGGCTCGGCAGCGTTATCGCGCGATCATGGTCGCCGGCGTCTTGTCGCTTGCCGGCGTCGCGGGTTGCACGACGGGCATCGATACCGCCGATGTCTCTGTCGTGCCTAGCCCGACGCCAGCGTCGGCGCCTGCCCCGGATCCGGCGCCGGTGGCGGATTCCCTGCCGCAAACGCCGCAGCTCGAGCTGGCGCCAGAAGAAGAATCCGCTGCGGACTTTCAGGCTGAGGATGTGCCGCTTGCCGTCGGCATGAACGAAAACGTCGAGGGCGCCATCAAGAATGCGACCCGCGTGGTCGGCATCAAAACCAGCTACCTGGTGGTGGTCGCGGCGCGCGAATCAAGTTTCGATCCGCGCAAATGCGCCCATCGCACGAGTGCCACCGGCCTCTACCAATTCACGGCAGATACATGGCTGCGTGCGGTCCATGCCTTCGGCGCCCGGCATGGGCTCGAGCGCTACGCACGGGAGATCACCGTCGACCGGCGCGGCGCCGTGTCGATGCGCGATGCCGCCGCGCGGACGAAATTGCTGCGCCTGCGCGCCGATCCTCGACTCTCGGCGCTCATGGCTGCCGAACTGGCCCGCGACAATCAAACCCGACTGAGCCACGTTCTCGGTCGTCCGGTGACGCCGGCGGAACTCTATATGGCGCATCTCCTCGGCGTCATGCAGGCTGCACGCGTCATCGAAGCCGCGCGCTCCGCTCCCTACACCCCCGGGGCCCGGCTGGTGCCTGCCGCCGCCCGCGCCAATCCCGGCGTGTTCAAGCCGCTGGGACGCGTCGCCTCCGCCCGTGCCATCGTCCATAAGATCACCCTCTACTACGAGCGCCAGGAGCTGCGCTACGTGCAACGCACGACGAAGGCAGCCAACCGCTCGCCCGCATTGGCCAGCCTGCCGGGGTAATCCAGCGTGCTGCTCCGCATCATTCGTTGTTGAGCCGCGCGGCCGGGAAATAGAGGCCGAGCAAGCGCCGATCCCACCATTGGCCCTGCGCTTTTTGCGCGCTGTCGGCATAGGTGTAATCGTAGAACGCGGCGCGCACATAGGTCGGCGGCTTGTCTGGAAAGGGATTCTTTTCCAAGAGCGCCGTCACTGTCGGCTCGTTCTGCAGCAACCGCTCGAGGAAATGCCAGAACCAGGGCAGGCGCTGCGGATCTTCGAGTGCGGCAAACCACATCTGCCAATCGAGCCGCGGCTGGTGCGGGATGTTCCAGAGCGGGCGGCGCATGACATCGCCGGGCTTGTAGCGGAATTCATAATCGCGCCACGCGACGCCGTCATCGGAGCCCTGGATGACGATTTCGTGGCGCGTCGTCGTCATCACCGCAAACAAGCCGTAAGCGCTGACGAGGTGTAGCGGCTCGATGACCGCGTCGACCGCTTGCGCCGGCGCGGGCGGATTGCCGCCGAAGCGCTCATCCATCTCCACCAGGCTGCAAAACACCATCACCAGCGCCACGGCGGTGATGACGATCGTCACCGCCCGCGCCGGCCCCTGATCTCCCTTGCGCGACGCCAGACGGCGCCGCCACCGGCTCGGCATGAGCTTGCGCACCGCCGCGTCGTCGAAGAGCGGCAGGCACAGCAGCATGGTCTGCAGGTTGAACCAGTTATAGTTCCCGGTCAGAAGAATGCAGCTTTGCAGCAGCAGGATGCCGAACCCGGCGACAAAGCGCAGCCGGCGCGGGCAGAAGATCAGGAACGGCAGAACCAGCTCGACGACAAACATGCTGCCGGTGGCGGCTCTCAGCACGCCGGGCGGCAGCCGCGCCGCGTACCAGGCGAGCGGCGTCGGCAGCGGCTGTGTGAGAAAGTGATAGGACAGCGCCGAAAGATTCCACCAGTTCGGATCGCCGCTCAGCAGCTTCACCACGCCCGACATGAACATGAAGCGGAACAGCAGCCAGCGCAGCAGCCAGATGCCGGGTTTCGGAGCGATGCTGAGCAGAAGAGCGATGAAGCCGGCTTCCAGCAGGAACGTGTCCCACTGGAAGCTCATGAAGACCTGCCCGGCGTAGAACAGCGAGAGGTAAAGCGCGTAGAGCAGGAACAGGCTCAGCCGCGGCAGGAGATTGAGGGTCAGCAGCAGCGACAGCCCGACGCCGCCCCAGCATACTGCCTTGATGGCAAGATCGCTGTCGTTCAGCCAGAACACCATCGGCGCCAAAAAGAACCGCTCCGGCCCGAGACGCCCGGCGACGGTATCGACCATCTCGGCCAGCGGCAGGATGCCGTGGCTGCCGACAAGCCCCACCGCCTGAACGGCGAAAGAGCAGAATGCCGAAAGGTAGATGAGCCCGAAGAGGCGCAGGAACAGGAAGGCGACGAGGTCGTAGCGCGGCGGCTCATGATCCCTGCCCCAGAGCGCCAGGCTGATGCGGAAAAACGCCGGCCGGTGCGCCGCGATGAACCCGTAAGCCGCTTCCGAGACGGGCGCGAAACCGGGCAGGTTCCGATAGAGCGCGAGCCAGAAGCCCTTGCCCCGTGCATGGCTCAGCGTCAGAAAACTCGCTTCGGCCGCGCTCGCACGCCGCCCGTCGGGCGCGATGAATTGCACTGCGCGCTGAAACTCGGCTGGCGCGATGGCGGGGTACCGCGCGGCCACCTCTTGATAAGGCCGATAGTCGACGCGGTCGCCGGTGAGCTTCTGCCAGTAGCGCGCCCAATAGCCGCAAAACCCGCAATCGCCGTCATAGACCAGCACCGGCCGCGCCGGGGCGGCGGGCATGTCGGCGGCGGCAGCGGGATTTCCGGATGTCTCTGGCACGACAGCGATGATCATGGGCGCGAAGTGACGCCTCGGCGTCTCTGATCCTGGGCCAGCTCGGAGGCCATGGCAACCGTGCTGCGCCCGCACCGCAATCCTCCGCGCTTGCGGCGGCACGCCCGGTTCGGTACACGGCTCCCCGGTTCGACGCATTTTCGCTGATCTCGTCGCACGGCCGCGAGGCAAGCGGGGGAGGCTTCTCTGCGAGCGCTACGCGTTCTTCTCGTCGTCCTTCTCCTCGTCGCCCTGGCAATCGGTGCGTTCCTTCTCTGGGCGCGCCAGAGCGAGATCGCGGCGATCGACCCGTCGAGCCGCCCGCCGGCGGCCGCGGCCGTTCTCGCCAAAGGCGCCGAGCTCGCGGCGATCGGCGATTGCAATGTCTGCCACACCGTTCCCGGCGGGCCGCCCTATGCCGGCGGCCGGCCGATCGCGACGCCGTTCGGAACGATCTACAGCGCCAACATCACGCCCGATGCGCCGACCGGCATCGGCCGCTGGTCGGAGGCGGCTTTCCGCCGCGCGATGAAGGACGGTGTGTCGCGAAACGGCGACTATCTCTACCCCGCCTTTCCCTATGACCATTATGCAAAGCTCAGTGACGACGACATCGCGGCGCTCTACGGCTTCCTGATGAGCCGATCGGCGGTGCCGAGCCGGCCGCCGGCCAATACGCTGCCTTTCCCGCTGAATTTGCGTTGGACCGTGGCCGTCTGGGACCTGCTCTATCTCGATCGCACGCCCTTCCACCCCGACCCGAAGCAGAGCGAGGCCTGGAACCGCGGCGCTTATCTCGTGCAAGGCCTCGGCCATTGCGGCGATTGCCACACGCCGCGCGATCGGCTCGGCGGCGAGAGACCCGCGGCGGCCTTTGCCGGCGGCACGGCGGAAGGCTGGAGCGCGCCGGCGCTCACCGCCGCGTCACCCGCGCCGCTGCCGTGGAGCGAGGCGCAGCTCTTCCGCTATCTGCACCAGGGCTGGGACGCCGCGCATGGCACCGCGGCAGGTCCGATGGCGCCGGTAACCCGCGACCTGGCGCGGGCGAGCGCGTCGGATGTCGAGGCGATCGCCACCTATGTCGCGACGCTCGAAGGGCCGGGCGCTGCAACGCCGGCGACCGCACGGCCGCTCCCGACCCAGACCGTCAGCGCCAGTACGGCGGATTTGGGCGCCGTCCTGTTCGAAGGCGCCTGCGCGAACTGCCATGCCGGGGTCTCGCCGATGGTCCCGCCGCACGGCATCGATCTCCGGCACAGCACGGCGCTCGGCGCGCCGGACCCTGGCGATGCGATCTTCGTTATCCTCGACGGCATCCGCCCGCAGGAAGGCGAGCCCGGGCCGTGGATGCCGCGCTTCGATGGTGCGTTCACCGATGCGCAGCTGGCGGCGCTGCTCGACTATCTCCGCGCCCAACACAGCGGCACGCCGCCCTGGAGCGACCTCGAGAGCCGCATCCGCGCGGTCCGGCAGTCCAAGGAGCGATCATGATCGAGCTCACCGTCAATGGTACGCCGCATCGGGTCGATGTCGATCCCGCAACGCCGCTGCTCTACGTGTTGCGTGACGAGCTTCAGCTCAACGGCGCGAAATTCGGCTGCGGTCTCGGCCAATGCGGCGCGTGCACGGTGATGGCGGAGGGCGAGGCGATCTATTCCTGCCTCACGCCGCTGGCGGCCTTGCAGGGACGCAAGATCACCACGGTCGAAGGCCTTGGCACCGCGGACAATCCCGGCCCGCTGCAACGCGCCTTCATCGCCGAGCAGGCGGCGCAGTGCGGCTATTGCATCGCCGGCATGATCATGCGGGCACAGGCGCTGCTGCAGCGCAGCCCTTCAGCCTCGGATGCCGAGATCCGCGCCGCGATGGAGCCCAATCTCTGTCGCTGCGGGACCCATATGCGGATCCTGCGGGCGATCCGCCGCGCGAGCAGCGAGATGCGGACGGCGTCGGCGCAGAGCGCGACGGAGGCAAAACCATGATCGACGCTCTCGCTGCCCGGCCATCGCGCCGCCGCGTTCTCGCCGGCGGCGCCCTCATTGTCAGCTTCGCGCTCGCGCCGCGCGCGCTGCTCGCGCAACCCGCGCCGGGGGCAGCCGCGCCGCCGCTCCCCGGCAGCCTCAAGACGGAGCCGATGCTCGATGCCTGGATCCGCATCGATGCCGATGGCGCGATCACCGTCTTCACCGGCAAGGCCGAGCTCGGCCAGGGGATCGCGACCGCGCTGATCCAGCTGGCCGCCGAAGAGCTGGTGGTCGAGCCCGCGACGATCCACCTGGTCACCGCCGACACCGCGCGCACGCCCAATGAAGGCTTCACCGCGGGTAGCCATTCGATGCAGGACAGCGGCACCGCGATCATGAACGCTGCCGCCCAGGCGCGCGCCATCCTGGTCAAAGCGGCCGCCGACCGGCTCCGGCTGGCGCCAGAGCAGCTCAAAGCCGAGGACGGCGCCGTCATTGCCGAGGATGGCAGGCGCGTCGCTTACGGCGAGCTGGTCGCGGGCGCGATCCTCCATGTGCAGGCGGCGCCCCGCTCCGATCTCATCGATCCCAAGCAGCACCGTCTGATCGGCAAGCCGTGGCCGCGCATCGACATCCCGGCCAAAGTGACGGGCGGCGCCGCTTTCGTGCAGGATTTGCGCCTCCCCGACATGGTGCATGCACGCGTGGTTTGGCCGCCCTCCTACGGCGCGACGCTGAAAGCGGTTGATGTCGGCCCCGTCGAGACGATGCCGGGCGTGCTCAAAGTGATGCGCGACGGCAGCTATCTCGCCGTCATCGCCGAGCGCGAATACCAGGCGATCGCCGCCATGCGCGCGCTCGCCGACGCCGCGCAATGGGACGAGACGCCGACCTTGCCGACCGAGGACGAGCTCTTCGCCTATCTGGCGCGCCAGCCTTCGCAGCTGATCCCGGTGCGGCAGGACAGCGGCTCACCGCCGCCACCCGCTCAGAGCGTTGCGGCGCGCTATCGGCGCGCCTATCAGATGCATGGCTCGATCGGCCCTTCCTGCGCCATGGGGCTTTTCCGCGACGGCGCCCTCACGTTGTGGACGCACACCCAGGGGGTCTTTCCGCTGCGCGCTGCCGTTGCCGAGCTGCTCGCGCTTGCGCCGGAAAAAGTGCGCTGCATCCAGGTCCAGGGCTCGGGCTGCTATGGCCACAATGCGGCCGACGATGTGGCGGCCGACGCCGCGCTGCTGGCGCGGGCCTTCCCCGGCCGGCCGGTGCGCGTGCAATGGATGCGCGAGCAGGAGCATAGCTGGGAGCCCTACGGCCCCGCCATGCTGACCGAGGTGAGCGCCGGGCTCGACGCCACGGGCAAGATCTCGCAATGGCACTATCGGGTGCGCAGCAACGAGCATTCGACGCGGCCGGGCACCGCGGGCAATCTCATGCCGGCCTGGCATCTGGCGCAACCCGTCGCGCTGCCGGTGCCAAAGCCGATTCCGCTGCCCGAGGGCGGCGGCGACCGCAACGCGCTGCCGCTCTACAGCATCCCCTTCGCCGATATCGTTTACGATTTCGTGCCGGCGATGACGCTGCGCGTCTCGGCGCTGCGCGGCCTCGGCGCTTATATGAACGTCTTCACCATCGAGAGCTTCATGGACGAGCTGGCGCTGGCGGCCAAGGCCGACCCCGTCGCGTTCCGGCTGCGCCATCTCGAGGATCCCCGCGCGCGCGACGTGATCACGCTGGCCGCCGAGCGCTTCGGCTGGTCGAGCTATCGGCGCCAGCTTGGCCGGGGGCGCGGCTTCGCCTTCGCCCGATACAAAAATCTCGGCGCCTATGCGGCGGTCGCGGTCGAGGTGGCGCTCGAGCATGAGACCGGAAGGCTGCGCGTCATCCGCGCCGTCGCCGCCACCGATAGCGGCGAGGCGGTCAATCCCGACGGCATCCGCAACCAGATCGAAGGCGGCATCCTGCAATCCGCGAGCTGGACGCTGTATGAGAGCGTCAGCTTCGACCGGACGCGGATCACCAGCCGCGATTGGAGCTCCTATCCGATCCTGCGCTTTTCCGCCGTGCCGGAAAGCGTCGAGGTGCATGTCATCGACCGGCCGGGCCAGCCCTTCCTCGGCACCGGCGAAGCGACGCAGGGCCCGACCGCCGGCGCGATCGCCAACGCGCTCGCCGATGCCGCCGGCGTTCGCATCCGCGAGCTGCCGCTGACGGCAAAACGCGTTAAGCAGGCGATTGGCGTGTGAGTGGCGGCGCGCGGGCGCGGGCGGCTAATCGACCGAGAGCGAGAAGGCGAAGGGCGAATCCGCACCGCCCGCGATGATCTGGTTCTCGCCGCGATGCAGCGACGCCGCGTCCTTCATGAAGTGGTGACCGATCGCCTGGCCGTTCACCAGCGTCCCGAGGGTACTGCCGAGATCCGATACCATAAGGTGGCCGCCGCCGCGCACGATCATGAAATGCTGGCGCGACAGGCGGAACGGCTCCTGGTCCTCGATCATCAGGTCGGGCCGCCGCAGCGGCGGCGCCTCGTCGGTGACGACGGCGCGTCCGACCACGAAGGGCAATTTGCCGATGGCAATGGGCGCGGCGCCGATCTGCGCGCGCAGCAAGCCGGTCTCAGCGGTGAGTGAAACCCCGGCATCGCCGGCGCTCGCGCTGTCCGGCGCGGGGGCACCGCGCCGCTCCAAATTGCGGCCCTGCGAGAAACTCACGAGATCGCCGGCGATCTTATCCTCGATGCTTCTCAGCCTGATGCTGAGCCGCAGAATGAGCTCGCGCGCGAGCGCGGCATCGCTGCTGATCCGATCGAGAAACTGCTGCGCCGTCAGGATCTCGATCTCGCCATCGGTCGCGGCGCGTGCCGTCGCGCTGCGAACGCGATTTTCGATCACGCCCATCTCGCCCAGCCATTCGCCGCCTTTCACACGGCCGAGCAAAACCGAGGCGTCGCCGACCTCTCTCAGAACCTCGATCTCGCCGCTTCTCACCCGGAGGACGCAGTCGCTGGCATCGCCCTCGTGGAAGAGGACATCGCCCTTGTTGAAGCGGCTTGGCGTGGTGTCGGCGCTCACCGATAAATATTATGCTCGGGAGACGCCTTCGAGCTAGCTCAATCGTCGTATGGCGGCCAGTGTGCCGACACCGCCGCGGCAGGCCTCGATCGTTCAGGTTTTGCGCGGCGGCGTGGTAATTCCCTATGAAGCGAGAGCAGGAAAACCGCATGAGGAAAATCTGCATCATCGGCGCCGGCGCGGTCGGCGGCTTCATCGGCACGAAGCTCGCGGCTTCGGGGCGCAGCGAGATCAGCGCGCTGGCGCGCGGCGCCACGCTCGCGGCGCTGCGGCGGCATGGCTGGCGCCTCAATACGGCGGCCGGCCTCCTTCAGGCGCCGGCGCGGGCCAGTGACAGCGCGGCCGAGCTCGGGCCACAGGATCTGATCGTCATTGCCGTCAAGGGCCCGGCGCTCTCTTCGGTCGCCCGCAGCATGGCGCCCCTGCTTGCACCGCAAACGCTCGTGCTGCCGGCGATGAACGGTGTGCCCTGGTGGTTCTGCGAAGGCGTAGCGGATTTCCCCGGCGGTGCGCTCGAGAGCGTCGACCCCGGCGGACTGATCGCCGCGGCGATCCGGTTCGAGCAGGTGCTGGGCTGCGTCGTACACGCCAGCGCGTCCACCGCCGAGCCGGGGCTCGTGCACCACCACATGGGCGAGGGGCTGATCCTCGGTGAACCCCGCGGCGGCCAGAGCGAGCGCGCTGCGGCGGTGGCGGGCTTGCTGGCGCAGGCCGGCTTCCAGGTCACGCATTCGCCCGATATCCGGCGCGAGATCTGGTACAAGCTGTGGGGCAATATGACGATGAATCCGGTGAGCGCGATCACCGGCGCGACCATGGATCGCGTGCTCGCCGACCCGTTGGTGCGCGACTTCTGTTCCGCGGCGATGCGCGAGGTCGCCGCCATCGGCGCGCACCTCGGTTGCCGCATCGAACAGAGCGCCGAAGATCGCCACGCCATCACCGCCCGGCTCGGCGCGGTCAAGACCTCAATGCTTCAGGATGTCGAAGCGGGAAGGCCGATCGAGCTCGACGCCATCGTGTCGTCCGTGCACGAGATCGGTCTGCGGCTCAAACAACCGATGCCCAATACCGCAGCTCTGCTCGGCCTGACGCGGCTGTTCGGCCGCGTGCACGGCCTCTATCCGGAGTCCTGACGCCCGCGGCGGTTGCGTGTCGCCTCCGGCGGCACGACCCACGCGTTCGCGCGTTTGCGGCCGGATTCATCGGGTGCCGAGATCGCTTTTGCACAGGGGCGCTCAGCCCAAACTGATCACATACGTTGGTCTTCCCGCGGATGGCGGGTACCGCTCCTCTCAGATACAATCACGCGATGCTGAACACCCGCGGCCGCCGAAGCGTACGAAACGCAGGTGAGGCGAAGACACTTCCGGTCCGCTGACATGCGTCACTCCTACGGCTCCTATCGAACGCTGATTATCGCTGCGCTGCTTGGGCCGGCGCTGCTGGTCATCGCGATGGCATGGTGGAGTTGGGATCGCGTCGAGCGCGAGGCGCGCCGCGATGTGATGCGCATCAGCGATCTCGTGCTCGAGCAAGCCGAACGCGTCATCGATTCCGACGCGTTGGTATTGGCGCACATCGACGACGCGCTCTCGGGCAGATCATGGCCGGACATCCTCGCTCATGCGAGCGAGGCCCAGCACTTTCTGGAGCGGGTGACCGGCCGTGTCGACGGCATTTCCGGGGCGCTTCTCGCCAACGCCGAAGGCGTCGTTCAGCTCCGCGCGCTACGCGATCCCGCCGTGGCGCGTTTGGCGCCGGCAGCGATAGCGGATCAGCCCTATTTCACGGCGGCACGCGACAGCGCGTCGCCGGTTCTGGGCGGACCCTTCGTCGACCCTGCCACCGGCCGCGCCGTTCTCACGCTCGCCCGGCGGGTTTCGGGATCCGATGGCGCGTTCCGCGGCGTCGCCGTTCTCTTCCTGGCGCCACGCAATTTCGTCGCCTTCCGCAACGGCCTGGCGACCCCAGCCGACACGGTGAGCCTCATCCGGCAGGATGGGACGGTCCTGGCGCGGTTTCCGGAAATCGATATGCGCAGCGGCGATGGAAGCCCGCCGCGCTACAGCGATCGGACCGTCGAAAAACTGCAGACCTCGGAGGCAGGAACGCTCGACACGGTTTCGGCGGTTGACGGGATCGCCCGCATCACCGGCTACCGAAGGCTTCGGGACTATCCCGTCTACATTCTCTACGCCATCGAGAAGCAAGCCGTGCTGCGCGACTGGTATCCGAGTCTCGCCGCGTTCGCCGCCTTGGCGGCGGCCGGCGCTGCGGCGCTGGTGCTGACCGCGCTGGTCGTGATCCGGCGCGCCCGCGGCGAGGCTGAAGCGCTGGACCGCGCCGAGCACGCCACGGCAGCGCTGCAAGAGAGCGAGGCGAGCCAGCGCGCGCTGTTCCGCAACGCTCCGGTGCCGATGCACGCTCTGGACAAGAATTGGTGCGTCATCGACGTGAATCGGAGCTGGCTCGAGCTTTTCGGCCGCGAGCGCGCGGAGGTGGTTGGGCGAGCCATCACCGAGTTCGAAGACGGCGGCGCCGTCTCGGACCGACAACAGCCCTGGGGAGAGATTATCCCGCCCGGCGAGCTGCAGGACGCACATCTGCGTTACCGCAAACAATCCGGAGAGATCGTCGAGGCTTTCGTATCGAGCACGATCGAGCGCGACAGCAACGGCGACTTCGTCCGATCGATCAGTACCGTCATCGACGTTACCGCTCGGCTGCGCGCCGAAGAGGCGGTGCACCATGCCCAGCAATTCTCGCAGCTGCTTGCCGACAGCAGCACCGATGGCATCGTCGCCGTCGATGCCAACTTTCGCTGCACGGTCTGGAACCGTGCCATGGAGGCCTTGTCCGATGTGCCGCGCGGTGTCGTCCTGGGTCGGAACCTCTTCGCCCTGCGGCCCGACCTCGTCGGCAGCCCCGTCGAAATCGCCTGGCGCGATGCCCTGCAGGGCAAAAAGACCGCGATCCACAACCGGGCGTTTCGATTTCCCAGGACCGGCCGGGGCGGAAGCTTTGACGCCGATTTTGCGCCGCTTTACGCATCCGACCGATCGGTCATCGGCGCTTTGGCCTTTCTGCGCGACGTCACGGAGCGGCAGCGCATCGAGCAGCAATTGCACCAGGCGCAGAAGATGGAGGCCGTCGGACAGCTCACCGGCGGCATCGCCCATGACTTCAACAATCTGCTCACCGTGGTGCTCGGCAATATCGACATGCTGCGGCAGCAGCTTGCCACCGCGGCGATTTCGCGAAACGACCCCGGGGTGCAGCGAGCGGCGGATGCCGTGTCGCGCGCCGCCGAACGCGGCGCTCTGCTGACCCAGCAACTCCTCGCGTTTTCCCGCCGTCAGCCGCTCGACCCGGTGTCCGTCGACCCGAACAAGCTGGTCGCCGGCATGTCCGAGCTGCTCCGCCGCACCTTGGGCGAAGCGATTGCCGTCGAGACGATCCTCGCCGGCGGGATCTGGCGCACGCTGGCCGATCCGAACCAGTTGGAAAACGCCATTCTGAACCTCGCGCTCAACGCGCGCGATGCGATGCCCAGCGGCGGAACGCTGACCCTCGAGACGGCGAATGTATTTCTCGACGAGAACTACGCCGCCGCGCACGACGATGTCACCCCCGGTCAGTATGTCATGATCGCGGTTTCCGACAGCGGGCTTGGCATGAGCAAGGAAGTCGCCGAGAAAGCCTTCGAGCCCTTCTTTACGACCAAGCAGGCCGGCCAGGGCACGGGCCTCGGCCTCAGCCAGGTCTATGGCTTCGTCCGGCAGTCGGGCGGTCACGTGAAGATCTATACCGAGCCGGGACAGGGAACGACCCTGAAGATCTATCTTCCGCGCCTCCGCTCGGCGGCAACCGCGCTCGACGCCGCCGGGAAGACAGAGGCGATCGCGCCTCAAGCCGATGGCGAATTGATCCTCGTCGTCGAAGATGACGAGGATGTCCGCGCCTACAGCGCCGGCGTGCTTCGGCAGTTGGGGTACCGCGTGCTCACCGCCGCCGACGGGGCCGCGGCCTTGCGGCTCGTCGAAAGCGAGCCCGAGGTGAAGCTCATCTTCACCGATGTCGGGCTTCCCGGCGCGCTCAACGGCAGGCAAGTCGCGGATGCCGCGTTGCGCATCCGACCCTCCCTGAAGGTCCTCTTCACCACCGGCTATGCCCGCAACGCCATCGTCCATCAGGGCCGGCTCGATCCCGATGTCGAGCTGCTGGGCAAGCCGTTCTCCTGGTCGGCTCTCGGCGCAAGAGTACGCCAGATGCTTTCGCCGCAGGAAGGGAGTCGGCCGGCGTAATACCGGTAGAGCTGTCGATACGGGGTCCACGCCAAGCCGGCCTTCGATCAAGTCAGGCGCGAAGCGACCGACTGATATCGCCGGCACTTACCGGCGCGATGAGCGCCGGCCGCTGGTAGTCCTCTCAGCTGTGCAGAACCTGCCCCGCCCGTGCGCCGGTCAGAACGCCTTCGGCATAAGTGACCTCGCCATTGACCAGGGTCCAGACAATGCCGGTCGACGGCATGACGAAGCGCTTGCCGCCGCCGGGCAAGTCCTGCCGCCGGACCGGCCGCTCAGGCGAGCCGACGGTGCGCGGATCGAAGATCACGATATCGGCGGCGAGCCCCGCGGCGAGACGGCCGCGATCTCTGATGCCGAAAAGATCGGCGGGCTGCGCCGTCAGGCGATGCACGGCGTGCTCGAGCGACATCAGCTCCTTGCCGCGCACCCATTTGCCGAGCAGGTAAGTGCAATAGCCCGCATCGCACATCAGATCGACATGCGCGCCGCCATCGCCAAGCGCGAGCAGATTGTGCGGGTCCTTGAGCAGCGCCCCGACCCGATCGTCGGCGACATTGAGGAACAGCAAGGTAAACTCGGTCTCGAGCTCGTCCTCGAGCGCGATATCGAGGAAGGTGTCGACGCCATCCGTGCCGCGCTCCGCGGCGATCTCGGCGATGCTGCGCCCTTCCAACGGCTTCAGCCGCGGCGCGGCGACCTGATTGACGCTGATCAGCTGCCAATTGCCGCTGAAGACCCGCGGTTGCCGCAGCTCTTCGCGGAAGGCGTTGCGGAAGCTGGGATCACGGTAAATCACACCCTGCTCCGCTACCGTCTTGTTGAAGACCGGCGCCCAGCTGTCGAAAGAAGCGAAGGAGAACGGCATCTTCAGCGACACTTCGCGGGTGAGCGGCCTGGGGCAGGTCTGCGGCACGGCGCCGCGCGCGATGAGCGGCTCGATGCGGCGTCGCGACTCGACGCAGGCTTCGGGCAGGTCGTCACGCTCGAGCAACGCCAGGAAGGTCACCGGGCGCGCGCTCTCGGCCAGCATGAAATCGAGCAGCGCATAATCCTCGTCCGAGACGACGGAGACGCGCGGGGTGAGCGCGATCTCGATCGTACCGGCCGCCAACTCGCGCAGCGCGTTGCAATAGGCTTGCATCTCGCCGCGACTGGCGTTGCGGCAGGCCAGTGGCCGGCCTTGGTGACCGATATGCTGCGTCAGCGCCGTCGTCGAGAAGCCGAGCGCGCCGGCCGCGACCGCCTCCTTCAGCAGCGCCTTGATGCGCGCAGTCTCGGCCGCCGTCGCCGCCCGCTCGATCGACGCTTCGCCCATGACGTAATGTCGGAACGGCGTCAGCGGCGCGAGAAAGCCGAGATTGAGGGCCGAGCCGCGCTGCCGGGCCGCGGCGAGGTATTGGGGAAAGGTCTCCCAGTCCCAGGTAATGCCCTTGTCCAGCACCTCATAGGGGATCGCCTCGACATTGACGAGATCGCGCATCGCGACCTCGCGCGAGGCCGGCCGGCAGGGCGCGATGCCGACGCCGCAATTGCCCATGATGACGCTGGTGACGCCATGCCAGGACGAGGGCGAGACCTCCGGATCCCAGCAGATCTGCGCGTCGTAATGGGTGTGCGGATCGATGAAGCCGGGCGCGACCACCAGATCCGACGCATCGATCACCCGCTTGGCGCCGTCGCTCACCGGGCCGATCTCCGCAATCTTTCCGTCATGGATGGCGAGATCGGCGCGCCGGGCGTCCCGACCCGTCCCGTCCACGACCATGCCGTTCCTGATCAGGAGATCGTAGGACATCGGTTCCTCCCTTTCGGGCGGCCGGTCATTCGCCGAACTCGCCCTATGCCGCTAGGATCGCACAGTCCGATGCGGTCGAAATCAGGAATTTTCGCTGACCAGCTCTCGCCAAAAGCGATACCTCACGCTTCACTAGCAGCTGCGACCCAGAATCGCACCGACGGAGCGCTCTTCCCGTGATGCCGTTCCTCTCTCAGGGCGACGTGCCGCACCTCCTGCACAGCTACGGCTACTGGGCGGTTGCTGCAATCATCGCCTTGGAGAGCATGGCCATACCGCTTCCCGGCGAGGCCACCCTCATCGCCGCGGCGGTCATCGCCGGCACGAGCCACGAGCTCGATATCGCTTTGGTCATCGCCGCGGCCGCCATCGGCGCGACCCTCGGCGACAATATCGGCTTCTGGCTTGGACGCGAGCTGGGCTATCGCCTCGTGCTGCGCTACGGGCGCTATATCGGGCTCGATGAATCCCGCATCAAACTGGGACAGTACCTCTTCCTGCGCCATGGCGGCGCCATCGTCTTCTTCGGTCGCTTCGTGTCGCTGCTGCGCGCGTTTGCCGCCTTTATAGCCGGTGCCAATCGTATGCCTTGGCCGCGTTTCCTCGCCTTCAACGCCGCCGGCGCCGTTCTCTGGAGCGTGCTCTACGGCTCGGGCGCCTACTATCTCGGCAAGGAGGCCCGTCATTTGGCCGGACCGGTCGGCATCATCCTCGGCGGCGCCGCGGCCATGGCGATCCTCGCCGCGGTCTTCTATTTGCGCCGCCACGAAAGCGAGCTCGAAGCCGAGGCGGACAAAGCGCTGCCGGGAGAGCTGGCACCGCTGCGGAAGATGCGGCGGAAAAAGCGCGGCATGGGATCGCTGGGATGAACGCCGAGCGCCGCGATTTCCTCTGGCTCACCGCGCTCGGCCTCGCCGGCGGCGCGCTCGCCGCCGGGCTCGATGCAGCAGCCGCGGCAAATGCCGGTGCAACCTTCGACATCAGGTCTTTCGGCGCTTCGGGCGATGGCAAAACCATCGATTCACCGGCCATCAACCGTGCCATCGCCGCGGCCGCCGCGGCCGCCGGCGGCGTGGTACGCTTTCCCGCCGGAACTTACGCCTGCTACTCGATCCGCCTGGCCAGCTTCGTGACGCTACTCTTCGAGCCGGGCGCAACCATTCTGGCTGCGCCCCCGCCCGGCTACGACGCCGCGGAATCGAATGCTCCCTGGGAGGCCTATCAGGATTTCGGTCATAACCACTGGCATAACAGCCTGATCTGGGGCGAGAATCTGCACGATGTGGCGCTGCTTGGCCCGGGACGGATCTGGGGCCGCGGCTTGAGCCGGGGCGAATGGCCGGAGGCGGGATTGCCGCCCGCCGATGCGCCTGGCGCGGGCGACAAAGCGATCGCGCTGAAGCGCTGCCGTAACGTGATCCTGCGCGACTTCTCCATCCTTGCGGGCGGCCATTTCGGCATCCTCGCCACCGGCGTCGACAACCTTGCCATCGACGGAATTTCGATCGACACCAACCGCGACGGCATGGACATCGATGCGTGCCGCAACGTGCAGATCTCGAATTGCCGCGTGAATTCCCCCTTGGATGACGGCATCTGCCTCAAAAGCTCGTTCGCGCTGGGCGAGGCGCGCGCCACGGAAAACGTGACCATCAGCGGCTGCCACGTCACCGGCTACAAGCTCGGCACGGTATTCGACGGGGCGTTCGAGCCGCTCGCCGCCGCGATGCGCCAGGTCCCGACGGGGCGCATCAAGCTCGGCACCGAATCCAATGGCGGGTTCAAGAACATCAGCATCAGCAACTGCACCTTCGAGAGTTGCCGCGGCTTCGCGCTGGAAACGGTGGATGGCGGCGCGCTCGAGGATATCAGCTTCACCGGGGTCACGATGCGCGATATCCGGAACGCGCCGTTCTTTCTGCGCCTCGGCGCGCGCCTCCGCGGGCCGCCGGGCATCACGGTGGGAACGCTGCGCCGGATCATCATCAGCGATGTCGTCTGCGACGCACCGGCAAACGACATGCCGGCGATCATCAGCGGCATTCCCAGGCATCCCATCGAAGATGTCACGATCTCCGACGTCTATCTCGTGCAACGCGGCGGCGTCCCAACCGAGCCCGCGGCCATCGATCCGCCGGAAGAAGCAAAGGACTATCCCGAGCCCAGCCGCTTCGGCCGGCTGCCGGCCCAGGCCCTGTTCGTACGCCATGCCCGAAACCTCGAGATCAGCCATCTCGAGATCGCCAGCAAGACACCCGATGCGCGCCCGGTCTGTTGGCTGAGCGATGTGGACGGCGCCGCGTTCACGCGTTTCAAGCCGCCGTCCAACGCGCAGGGCGCCGCGTTTCTGCTGCAAGACACCCGGCGATTCCGCATTGCCGCAAGCCCTCCCGTGCCCGATACCACGCTCGACACCATTCACCAAAAACGGCTGCCCTAGCGTCGGCTCACCGCGGCGGGAGAAACAGCGCCTCATCCCGGGAACGGCGGCGCACCTGCGCCGTTTGGACCGTGACAGCCGCTTGCGAATGCAGTCGTGATGGTAATTTCACGATACTTGTCGGCCCTGCTCTCGGCGCTGCTTTGCCTCTGCTGCATTGCGGCGGCAGCACGCGCCCAGACCATCGGCTCTCCGGCGAGCAGCCTCCCTGCGTCTCCTGCGACGACGGCCGCACCGTCGGGGTCAACGACGACAACTGCGCTCCCAGGCGGCTCAATCGCTTCGGTGGTGTTTGGCTCCGCCGGCAGCACTCTTGCGGTGACAACCGGCTTTCCGACGACGGCTGTCTCCCCACTGTCCGGCGGCGCCAGTACCTTCGGCTCGGCAAGCATCAACGGGTCCAGTGCGGGTGCCGCTTCGGCGACCGCGCCAGCGGGCCCAAGTGTCGGCGCCACGGCGCCGCTCTGGCTGGAATGTCCTCCGAGCGACATCTCGACCGTCGACGCCGCCCTCACCGGCAGCGGCATGACCTGCGCACCTTAGGCGCCTCGATCAGGCGCGTTGCGGCAGGAATCTCGATGCCGCCCGCAGCGGCGCGCCTTCGAGTGCCGAAGCGAGCGCATACCACCCCGGTTTCGGCTGCAGCCCCGCGTCGAAAGGCAAAGGCCGCGGTGGCAAGCCATCCTTGCGCCAGCCTGCTTCGCTGCATTCGCGACGTACGATCCAGCTAT
>Ga0335076_10001436_pt1 | contig 23057 bp, 24 predicted proteins | sample Lox_Sample_25_FD_206717 | JGI IMG/M metagenome (GOLD analysis project Ga0335076, IMG submission 206717) | Soil microbial communities from Loxahatchee National Wildlife Refuge, Florida, United States - Lox_Sample_2.5 | ecosystem: Environmental > Terrestrial > Soil > Wetlands | place: USA... | reverse complement strand
CGCTCCCGCGGCGCACGTGGCCAGCAAGGTTCCGCAGATCACGGTCTACTTCTGGATCATCAAGATACTGACCACCGCGCAGGGCGAGGCGACGTCGGACTACCTGGTCTACAAGATCGACCCGTTCGTCGCCGTCGGCATCGGCTTCGTGGCCCTCGTCATCGCGCTGGCGCTCCAGTTCCAGGCCCGCCAGTACGTGGCCTGGAGGTACTGGCTGGCGGTCGACCTGGTCGCGATCTTCGGCACGATGGCGGCCGACGGCATGCACATCAAGCTGCACATCCCGTACGCGGCGTCCACCGCGTTCTTCGCCATCGTGCTGGCCGCGGTGTTCGTGACCTGGTACCTGACCGAGAAGACCCTGTCCATCCACAGCATCCGCACGCCGCGCCGGGAGGCGTTCTACTGGGCCACGGTGCTGGCCACGTTCGCCCTCGGCACCGCGCTCGGCGACATGACCGCGACCACCCTGCACCTGGGCTACCTGGCGTCCGGGATCATCTTCACGGTGATCTTCTTCATCCCGGGCATCGGGTACCGGTGGTTCGGCCTGAACGCCATCGTGGCCTTCTGGTTCGCCTACGTGGTCACCCGGCCGCTCGGTGCCTCCTACGCCGACTGGATGGGCGTACCGAAGGTCGTGGGAGGCCTCGGGTTCGGCCGCGGGCCGGTCGCCATCGGCCTGACGATCCCGATCGTCGCCCTCGTGGCGTACCTGGCGGTGACCCGCAAGGACGTGGAGCAGCCCGCCGCGTCAGCCCCGCCGGCTCCGCCCGCCCGCGGCCGCCACCGCGCGTGACGGGCCAGGCCGGCCACGCTCCGGCCCGTTATGGTCCGCGCTAACGGCGGCCCAGCGACCGAGGTGTATTGACCTTGTCGGGAGCGATCTTGAGGATGATGCGCCCCTGCGGGCCGATCGGGTTGCGGTAGTCGGAGCCGGAGTACTTGCGGGACAGCTTGTCGATGTGCTCGCGGGCCTCGCTACCGCCCACCGTCTCGACCACCCGGCCGCGCACCTCGGACCAGTCCCAGGGATCGGTGTCGGAGTGGATCAGCACGGTGATCCGGGGGTCCCGGCGGAGGTTCCGCGCGCGCTGCCGCTGCGGCTCGGTGTTCACCAGCAGGTGCTCGCCGTCGGTGTCCACCCAGGTCAGCAGCGCCTGCGGCTGGCCGTCGGGCATCAGCGTGACCACCGTGGCCAGGTTGGCGCCCCGGGCCAGGCGTACCGTGTCCTCGTCCAGCGCCATCTGCCCTCAGCCCCTTCGCTCAGTGGCCGAAGACCGGAACGATCACGGCCCGGGCGATGGTGTGGAACCGGAGGTTGAACCCGGCCACGGCGGGGGAGACGTCGGAGTCGATCCCGAGCTTGTCGGTGTCGAGGGCGTGCACGGCGAAGACGTACCGGTGCGGCGGGTCGCCGGCGGGCGGGGCCGCCCCGCCGAAGTCCTTGGTGCCGTAGTCGTTCCGGACCGAGAACGCGCCGGCCGGCAGGCCGGAGCCGTCGGCGCTGCCCGCCCCGGCCGGCAGCTCGGTGACCGACGCCGGTATGTCGATGACCAGCCAGTGCCAGAACCCGGACCCGGTCGGGGCGTCGGGGTCGTAGGCGGTCACGGCGAATCCCTTGGTCTCTGCAGGGAACCCGTGCCAGCGCAGGTGCGGCGAGATGTTCTGGCCGGACATGCCGAACGAGTTGTAGACCTGGTCGTCGCCCATCTGCTCGCCATGGCTGACGTCATCGCTTTCCACCGTGAACGAGGGCACCTCGGGATGGAAGTCGTACGGCAGCGGCGCTCGGTCGGTCATGGTCTCCTCCTGGTGGCCGTGCGATTCAGGGCGGTTATGGTGGCCGGGCCGCGGGCATGGTGCGTCCGCGGCCCGGACTCATCGTGATCAGCTGCCGGGCCGCGGCGGTTACCGGCCGAGGACGGCCGGGTTGGCCATGACCGGCGTGCAGGTCTTCACGCGGGCGGTGGTGTGAGCGGTGCCGGTCGCCCGCGGCGCCGCCGCGCACCGGTTCGCGCTCGGGAACCTGGCCCCGACGATGATGGCCGAGGCGACGATCCCGAGCGCGACCGGGAAGAACAGCGCCGCGCGCAGCCTGGCCCGGGCCGGCGCACCGAACCATCTGGCGACCGACGCGACCCAGCGGTGCACCCGGGCCAGGATGATGGCCGCGCGGGCGCGCACCTGCTCGATGCCGGGCATCTCCTCGTCCCGGTTCAGCCGGCTGAATATGGAAAAGAGCGCGGCCAGGCGCGGGTCCGATCCGCGCAACGCACTCTCGATCCTTTCGAGGATTTTGCGCTGGTGGGCGGGAAGGCCCATGGAAACCTCTCGGTCTGTTCGATCTGTACCGTGATTCCCCCAGGCACAACCTAGCAGGCAGCCCCGGGGCTCATGGCACCGGTCGCGCAGAGTCGTGCCGCGCCGGGCCGCGGGTCGCGGGCTAGCTGGCGGCTGACCTGCGGGCGCGGTACGCCGCGACGTGCAAACGGTTGCCACAGGTGCGGCTGTCGCAGTACCGGCGCGACCGGTTGCGGGACAGGTCGACGAAGACCTCGCGGCAGGTGGGCGACGCGCAGCTGCGCACCCGCCGGCTCTCGCCGGCCACCACGAGCTCGGCCAGCCCCATCGCGAGGTGGGCGGCGATCCGGTCCGCCATCGGCGCGGCCGGGCGGGACACATGGATGTGCGGGCCGCGGCCGTCGTGCGCGACGATCTGCGGGACCGCCCCGGTCTCGGCGAGCAGCGCGTTCAGCATCCCGGTCGCGGCCTCGTCGTCGCCGGACTCGCAGTGCCCGGCGATCGCGTCGAGCCGGGCGCGGTGCGCGCGCAGCCGGGACACATCCCGCGGCCCCGCGGGTATCCCGTGGAACGCGTAACGGTCGCCGAAGGCCTGAACGTCCGCGACCGTGCGCAGGCCGTCGCCGTCGGCAGAGCGGCCGGTGTTGACCAGCTCGGCGCAGGCCGCCAGCGCCTCCAGGAGGTCAGCACCAAAAGCGTTTTGACTCCTGTCAGACCGCTCCCGTAGGGTGGAGATCATGTCAGCACCATATGCGAGTACGGTCATGACACGCAACGACCGGGCCGGTGCCGACCGCCGGCCGCTGCTGCTGGCCGGGCTCGGGGCGGCCTGCATCTCGGCCTCGGGAATCTTGATCAAGCTGGCCGACACCGGCGCCGCCACCGCGGCGTTCTACCGCTGCTTCCTCGCGCTGCCGTTGCTCGTGGCGCTGGCCGTGGTGGAGCAGCGGCGGCGCGGACCGCGGCCGTGGGCGATCCGCGGCGGGGCCTTCGCGGCCGGGCTGGTCCTGTCCGTCGACCTGGTGCTGTGGAACCACGCGATCGCCGAGGTCGGGGCCGGGATCGCGACCGTGCTGGGGAACCTGCAGGTGCTGTTCGTCGCGCTCGCGGCCTGGGTGCTGTTCGCCGAGCGCCCGCACCGCACGTTCCTGGTGGCCCTCCCGGTCGTGCTGGCGGGCGTGGTGCTGGTGTCCGGCCTGATCGGCGACACCGCGGGCGGCACCCACCCGCTGGCCGGGATCGGGTACGGGATGGCCACCTCGGTGGCCTACGCGACCTTCCTGCTCATCTTGCGCCGGACGTCGGCCGGCGCCCCGCACGTGGCCGGCCCGCTCGCCGAGGCCACGGCGGGCGCCGCGCTCGGCGCGGTAGCGCTCGGCCTGGCCTTCGGCGGGTTCGGCCTGCACATCGGCTGGCCCGCGTTCGGGTGGCTGCTGCTGCTGTCGGTCAGCAGCCAGACGATCGGCTGGCTGCTGATCACCTCGTCGCTGCCCCGGCTGCCCGCGGCCATCTCCTCGCTCACGCTGCTGCTCCAGCCGGCCGCGGCGATGCTGCTGGCCGCGGTGGTGATCAGCGAGCGCCCCAGCCTCATCCAGATCGCCGGGGCGGTGGTGGTCTGCACCGGCGTGCTGGCCGCGAGCCTGACCGCGCCGGCGCCGCGCGACCGCCCGCCCGGGCGGGCCGATGACGCGGCGGCGAGCGAAGACCGGATCCCCGCTCCCAGCACGAGCCTGGCCTCGGCTCCCTAGGCCGGGCGCGGCTACTGGTGATAGCCGGCCAGGAACTCGGCCAGCCGGCCGATGGCGTCGTCGAGCACGTCCACCGCGGCCAGGAACACCAGCCGCAGGTGATCGCTGGTCGGCAGGTTGAAGCCGGTGCCGTGGGTGACCAGCATGTGCTGCTGCTCCAGCAGGTCGATGACCATCCGCTCGTCGTCGGAGATCTTGTAGACGTCCGGGTCCAGCCGCGGGAACAGGTAGAGCGCGCCCGCGGGCTTGACGCAGTCCACCCCGGGGATCTCGGTCATCTTCCGCCAGGAGTGATCACGCTGCTCGCGCAGCCGCCCGCCCGGCCGCAGCAGGTGGGCGACGCTGTGCTGCCCGCTCAGGGCCGGCGGGATCGCGTACTGGGCCGGGACGTTCGGGCACAGCCGCATGTTCGCCAGCAGTTCCAGGCCCTCGAGGTACTCGGCCGCCTCGTGGCGCGGGCCGGAGACCACCAGCCAGCCGGAGCGGAACCCGGCCAGCCGGTAGGTCTTGGACAGCCCGCCGAGCGTCAGCACCAGCAGGTCGGGGGCGAGCGCGGCCGCGCACTCGTGCACGGCGTCCTCGTACAGGATCTGGTCGTAGATCTCGTCGGTGAGCACCAGCAGCCCGTGCCGCCGGGCCAGGTCCAGCAGCCCGTGCAGGATCGGCGCGGAGTACACCGCGCCGGTCGGGTTGTTCGGGTTGATGATCACCAGGGCCCGGGTCCTGCGGCTGATCTGCTCGGCGACGTGGCCGAGGTCCGGGGCCCAGCCGTCCTGCTCGTCGCAGCGGTAGTGCACTGCGCGGCCGCCGCACAGCCCGACCGCCCCGGTCCACAACGGATAGTCGGGACTAGGAATCAGCACCTCGTCGCCGGGATCCAGCAGGCCCTGCAGCGCCATCACGATCAGCTCGGACACGCCGTTGCCCAGGAAGACGTCGTCCGGCCCGACTCCGGCGACGCCCTTGCCCTGGTACCACTCGGCGACCGCCAGCCGGGCCGGGTGAATGCCGCGGGCGTCGCTGTACCCCTGGGCGTCGCCGATGCTGTGCACCACGCTGCTGAGCACGGCGTCGGGAGCGGTGAGGCCGAACGGGGCCGGGTTGCCCAGGTTGAGCTTGAGTATCTGGTGCCCGTCGGCTTCGAGCTGGCGCATCCGGCGCAACACCGGGCCGCGGATGTCGTAACGGACGTCTTGGAGCCTGCTGGCCTGCGACACCATCGCCCCGCACCTTCCCTTCGTCACGGGGCCGTCGTGCCGTCGTTGGCCGCCCGCGTTCCGAGTCCTGAGGCGACCGTACCGTAACCGGGTGCCCGGTGCGCCGCGTGTGCGGGCGCCGGGCGGGAGCGTTAGGGTTGGCGCGCCTACGCCAACTTCGCTCTGATCCGAGGAGCCCGGATGCCCGACCTCGCTGCCACCACCGACACCGCCGTGGGCGTGGCCTACCGGTCCGCGCTGGAGGTCATCGCGGCCTCCGAGCCGGACGTGGCCGACGCGATCGCGGGCGAGCTCGCGTCGCAGCGGCGCCAGCTCAAGCTCATCGCCTCGGAGAACTATGCGTCGCCCGCGGTCCTGCTGGCCATGGGCAACTGGCTGTCGGACAAGTACGCCGAGGGCACCCCCGGCCACCGCCTCTACGCCGGGTGCGAGATGGTCGACCGGGTCGAGACGCTGGCCGCCGACCACGCCCGGGCCCTGTTCGGCGCGGATCACGCCTACGTCCAGCCGCACTCGGGCATCGACGCCAACCTCGTGGCCTACTGGGCCATCCTCGCCCGCCGGGTAGAGAGCCCGGCCCTGGAGCAGGCCGGCGCGAAGCACGTGAACGACCTGGACCCGGCGGACTGGGAACGGCTGCGCCGCGACCTGCACGGGCAGCGGATGATGGGCATGGCCCTCGACGCGGGCGGGCACCTGACCCACGGGTTCCGGCCCAACATCTCCGGGAAGCTCTTCCACCAGGCCAGTTACGGGGTCGATCCGGCGTCGGAACTGCTCGACTACGACGCGATCGCCGCCCAGGCCCGGCAGTTCCGGCCGCTCGTGCTCGTCGCCGGGTACTCCGCCTACCCGAGGAACCCGAACTTCGCCATCCTGGCCGAGATCGCGGCCGGGGTCGGCGCCACGTTCATGGTCGACATGGCGCACTTCGCCGGCCTGGTCGCCGGGAACGTGCTGACCGGGGACCTCGACCCGGTCCCGCACGCCGACGTGGTGACGTCCACCACCCACAAGTCGCTGCGCGGCCCGCGCGGCGGCCTGGTGCTGTGCACCGAGGAGTACGCGCCGTACGTGGACCGGGGCTGCCCCATGGTGCTCGGCGGCCCGCTGCCGCACGTGATGGCGGCCAAGGCGGTCGCCCTGGCCGAGGCCAGGCAGGACTCGTTCGCCGCCTACGCGTCGCGGATCGTGGACAACGCCCGCGCGCTGGCCGACGGCCTGCTGCAGCGGGGAGCGCGGCTGGTGACCGGCGGCACCGACAACCACCTGGTGCTCATGGACGTGGGCGCGAGCTTCGGCCTGACCGGCCGCCAGGCCGAGCAGGCGCTGCTCGACGCGGGCGTGGTCACCAACCGCAACTCGGTACCCGCCGATCCCAACGGCGCCTGGTACACCTCGGGGGTTCGCCTGGGCACCCCGGCGCTCACCACGCTGGGCTTCGGCCCCGGCGAGCTCGACGAGGTCGCCGACGTCATCGTCACCGCGCTGCGCGCCACGGCGCCCGCCACGGTCACGGCCAAGGCCAAGTACGACCTGGATCCCCGGACGGCCGAGGCCTGCCGGAGCCGGTGCGCCGACCTGCTGGCCTCACACCGCCTCTACCCGGAGATCGAGCTGTAACGGTTGGGGAGCCCTCCCCAAATCACCGGCGTGGCGTATCCCTCCGGGGCTTAGCACCGTCTTGAGAAGCGACCGCTGCCGCTACCCGCGGCGCGGGAGGACGCCGCGAGGCCACGCCGGCCGCGGCCTACCGGGGGAGACCACCATGCACAACGCCACAGCACCCGCGGATGCTGGCCGCGGGCCCGCGGGCCCGGCCCCGCGACGTACCGCGATCGCCGCCACCGCGATCGCCTGCGCCGGCCTGGTCGCGGTGACCGGCTGCTCGGCCGACTCGCCGCCGACCCTGGGCCGGCCCGCCGGCGTATTCGCCCACGGGACGGGCTTCGGGCAGGTGAAGCCGGCCAAGATCTTTAACGGCGGCGACCCGACGGGCCTAGTCACGCACGTCGTCTGGACCTCGTGGGGCGGCAGGAGGGCCGTCGCGACCGGCGTCAGCGACTACGTGGGGCCCGGCCAGTCGGTCGCCGGCGGCACCGAGGAGACCGTCACCGTGGTGGCCTTCCACCTGGGGACCTGCGACGGCAAGCTCATGTACCAGGCCGTGGAGTGGTACTTCCCGCAGCACGGCCAGACCTTCCGCGCCGGCCAGTACGAGGACATCTGCACCGGCAGCTACGTGCCCGCCACCCCCTAGCGCCCGCCGTCATCGAGCTTCCGGCGGCGGCGCTGCAGGAAGGCCCGCTCGGCGGCGTTCGCGGTGCGGGCGATGGCCGCGTCGTAGGCCCCGGCTGCGTCGGCGTCCTGGCCGAGCCGGCGCAGCAGATCCGCCCGGATGGCATGGAACAGGTAGTAGCCGTCCAGGTCGACATCGGCCAGGCCGGCCAGGGCCACCTGGGGGCCGTCGACCTCGGCCACCGCAACGGCGCGGTTCAGCACCGCCACCGGGGTCGGCGCGAGGAGCAGCAGCCGGTCGTAGAGCTGCAGGATCTGGCGCCAGTCGGTGTCGGCGGCCGTGGGCGCGTCGCTGTGCACCGCGTTGATCGCGGCCTGGATCTGGTAGGGGCCGGGCTGGTTACGGCGCAGGCAGGCCCGGACGATGGCCTGGCCTTCGGCGATGAGGTCACGATCCCACAATTGGCGGTCCTGGTCGGCCAACAGCACGAGGGTCCCGTCGGGGCGGGTGCGGGCGGCGCGGCGGGACTGGATGAGCAGCAAAAGCGCCAGCAGCCCCATGACCTCGGGCTCGTCGGGCATCAGCTCGGCCATCAGCCGGGCCAGCCGGATGGCCTCGGCGCACAGGTCCTCGCGGACGAGGCGGTCACCGGAGCTGGCGGTGTACCCCTCGTTGAAGATCAGGTAGATCACGGCCAGCACGGCCCGCTGCCGGCCGGGCAGCTGGGCGTCGCCGGGCACCCGGTACGGGATCCTGGCCGCGCGGATCTTGCCCTTGGCCCGGACCAGCCGCTGCGCCATGGTCGGCTCCGGGACCAGGAAGGCCCGCGCGATCTCCGCGGTGGACAGCCCGCCGAGCAGCCGCAGGGTCAGGGCGACCTGGGCCGCCTGCCCGAGCGCCGGGTGGCAGCAGGTGAAGATCAGCCGCAGCCGGTCGTCTGGCACGGCTGCCTCCTTGGCCGGCCGGTCGTATCCGTGCAGGAGCTGGGCCTGGGCGTGCCGGTCGTGGCGGGACGCCTCCCGGCGGAGCCGGTCGATCGCCCGGTTCCGGGCCGTGGTGATGATCCACCCGGCCGGGCTCGGCGGCATCCCGGCGGTCGGCCAGCGCTCCGCGGCCACGGTGAACGCGTCCTGGACCGACTCCTCGGCCAGGTCGATATCCCCGAGCACGCGGACGAGCACCGCCACGGCGCGGCCGTACTCGTTGCGGAAAACCTGCTCGATCTCGCTCGGGCTGGCGGCGGGCACCGGTCCGTCAGTCTCCGGATTCCTCTTGGAACGGGCGCACCTCGACCGGCGCGGCGCAGGCCTGCGTCGCCTTGGCCGCCCAGGCCAGCGCGGCGTCCAGGTCCTCGGCCTGGATCACCCAGAACCCCCCGATGTGCTCCTTGCCCTCGGCGAACGGGCCGTCGGTCATCAGCACCTCGCCGTCGGCGACCCGGACCACGGTGGCGGTGCTCGGCGGGTGCAGGCCGCCGGCGAACACCCATACCCCGGCCGCCTGGAACTCGGAGTTCAGCGCGGCCACGCGCGCGTAGATCGACTGCACCGCCTCGGGCGGAGGGGGCGGGGTGCCGTCGACCAGGTGCACGCTGAGCAGGTACTGCTGCATCGGGACTCTCCTCTCGGGCCGGGGTGTTCGGCCGGGCCAGGTTCACCCGGCGGCGGGAGCCTCGGCCGGGGCGGGGTGCAAGGTGAGCAGCTGGACGCCGGAACCCACGGTCTTCGCCTCGCTCAGCGTGAGCGTGGCCGGGCCGGGCATCGCGTCCGGGAACACGCGCTTGCCGCTGCCGAGGATGATCGGGAAGACCATCAGCCGGTACTCGTCCACCAGGTTGTGCTGAATCAGCGTATGCACCAGCCGGGCGCTGCCCTCGACCAGCAGGTCCCCGCTGGACCCGGCCCTCAGCTTGGTGATCTCGGCTACGACATCGTCGCTGATCACCGTGGTGGGGCCCCAGGCCGCGTCGGCCTCGGCCAGCGTCGAGGAGACGACGTACTTGGGGATGCTGTTCATCCTGCGGCCGAATTCGTCGGTGCCCATCGACGGCCAGGCCTGCGCGAACCCCTGGTAGGTGACCCGCCCGAGCAGCAGCGCCTCGCTGGCGAACAGCTCGTCGAACTTGAACGCGTCCCCTTCCTGGCCGCGGTCGAACTGGAACGTCCACCGGGGCTCTTCCATCACGCCGTCCAGCGACATGAACTCGGTCACCACGATCCTGCTCATCGGCTTTCTCCTTGTCCTGTGGCCGCCCGCGCCGGGCGGTTTCCTGCTACCTCACGCGAGGCTTCTCATTCCTCACACGAACGGCGTAGGCCCGGATCGACACCCGACCGGAATCCTTTCGCCGGGCTGGCCCGGGTCAGCGCGGCGGGCCTCGTGAGATACAACTGTGCTGTGCTGTTCCGGATGGCCAGCGATCCCGGCACGCCCGGCTGGCCAGCGCGCGCCGGTGCTTGTCCTCCAGGCCAGGGATCGAGCTCAGATCGTCGGTAGGCACCGGGTCCTCCTTACCGTGGCGGTGCAGCGGCCCAGGCCCGGCGCGTACCGCGCCGGGCCTGGGACATCAGGGCGAGGCCCGGCCTAGACGAACATGTATTCGCCCTGGCCGAACCGGCCCAGACGGGCTGCGGCAGGCCTCGTGATACCCGGCCGCAGCGCAGCGGACCGCAGCCGCAGCGGTCACGACGAGCGATCCAGGGAACGGCGCGGCTGGCCGAGGATCAGGCGGGAGCGGCGATAGCGGTGCCGTCGGCGACCGCGCCGTCGACGTAGGTCACGGAGTTGGCCGGGATGGCCGGTACGCGCGGGCCGGGGAGCACGACCGCGGTGAGGTTGAGCGGGTCGGCCGCGGAGATCCGGACCGGCTGGCCTGTGTGCGGCTGCTTGCGGACCGCGCGCAGCAGGTCGACCGCGTCGGGGTGAGCGAACTGCTCGCCGCTGAACCCGGCGACGAACCGGCCGCCGCGGATCGTGCCCCGGGCCTCCATCCGGCGCAGCGCCCACAGCACATCACGCCAGGGCACGGCCAGGTTCTCCCGGCTGACCAGGTCGCGGAAGATCACGCCCCAGCGGGCGGCGAGCTGCTCGGCCACGGCCTCGGCCAGCTCGTCCCGGTCGGGCGCGCCCGCCGGGGCGGGCAGCAGGCACCACCGGCCGTTCGATCCGGCGCCGCCGCCGATCCCGCGCCGCAGCCCGCGCCGGGGCAAGGGAGTGGACCGCCCGCCGCGGTGCAGCAGCGACCGCACGGCCCGGAACCCGTCCGCGGTGACCAGCCCGCGGGCCACGCCCTCCCACAGCGCCTCCTCCACCTCGGCGGGCAGGCGGCCGGTCACCGTGGCGAGGTCGGGCCGGAACAGCGCGCCGTGCTCGCGTAGCGCGTCCAGCACGTCCTGGGTGCGGCCGGGGCCGGGCTCGGCCGGGGTCGCCTCCCCGCGCGCGGCGCGGAGCAGCCAGGGCAGGTCGTCGCGGATCGTCATGGTGATCGGGGTGGCCCGGGACGGGGTCAGCCCGCTGCGCCGGGGGACGGGGTCGGGCTGGCTGTCACGTACCGACAGCCGTCCCCAGGTGACCTGGCCGGACAGGCACAATTCATCCAGCCACTCCCGGCGGTAGCCCTCCACCCGCGCGGCGAGGACGGCGTTCTCCCAGGCCCCGGCGGCCAGCTCGAAGCCTTGCAGCTGCTCGATCACGGCGAGCACGCCGAACCGCCCCTCGCGCCGGGTGCCCGGCTCCGCGTGCTGCCAGCGCAGCAGGAACCGCATGAAGTCCCGGGAGGTGACCGGCTCGATCTCGGCCCGCTTGCGCTCCCGGGTGTAGGCGTGGATCCGGGCCAGCAGCCGCCGGGCGCAGAACTCCTCGGCTCCGTCCGGCGCGCGGAACCGGCCCCGGAGCGCGAAGCCTTCCTCCTCCAGCCGGGCCAGGGCGCGCACGATCAGGTTTTCCGGCAGCCCGGTGGCCTGGGCCAGCTCGGCGGCGGTGGACGGGCCCCGGCCGTCCAGGTGGCCGCGGAGCAGGTCCGCGGCGGCGGCGTCCTCGTCGAGCGGCAGGCTGGGCGGGGGGACCGGGCACGGGTGGTCAGGCACTATCGCGGCGTCCGGGAACAGCACCTCGATGACCGGCCGGCGTTCCACCGCACACCACAGTTCGCCGGCCGGGCCGCAGACGGCGGCGGCGCGGCGCTCGGCCACCAGGGTGTCGAACATCGGACGCCAGTCGGCCAGCGGGCGCAGCGTTATGGAAGTCATCAACAGGTCGTGCAGCTCGTCGGCGTCGCGCGGGTCGGGACGGACCTGCTCGGCGACCCGCTCGATGGCGGCCGGGTCAAGCCGCGCCAGCTCGCCCGCCTCGACCGGCAGGCCCCGGCGCAGCGGCACCGCCCGGGATCGGCGCTCCTCCAGCGGCGCGTCGTCCAGGAACGTGAACGGCTGCCCGTTGAGGATCTCGTGGGCCAGTACCGACGGCTCGGTGGTGTCCCGGACGACCACGGTGACCCGGCCGGACTCGATGCCGCCGAGCAGCTCCTTCAGCCCGTCGATGTCCATCGCCTCGTGCAGGCAGTCCTCCAGCGTCTGGCGCACGAGCACGTGATCGGGGATCTCCAGCGGGCCCGGAGCCACGTTCTCCTGGCAGGCGGCCAGCGTCGGGAACACCGCGGCCATCAGGTCGTCGGCTTCCATCCGCTGGATCGCGGGCGGGTTCTTCTTCCCGCCCCGCATGCGCAGCACCGCGAGCGACCGATTCAAGTTCCACCGCCACCGCGCGGCGAACATCGGCGAGGGCAGCACGGCCTGGCGGACCACGCTCTCGACGGTCGCGGACGCCAGGAACTTCGGCACCCGCTCCAGCTCGAAGCTGTGCTGCGGCCCGAGCGACAGCAGGATCGCGTCGTCGCTGGCCGCCGCCTGCAGCTCGAAGTCGAATGTGACGCAGAACCGCTTGCGCAGCGCGAGCCCGAGAGCGCGGTTCAGCCGGGCGCCGAACGGCGCGTGCCCGACCAGCTGCATGCCGCCGGCCTCGTCGAAGAACCGCTCGAGCACGATGGTCTCCATCGTGGGCAGCACGCCGAGCTGGGCCAGCCCGGCGCCCAGGTAGGCCGCGATCGTCTCGGCGGCGGCGTCGCCGATCCCGCACTCCGCGCGCAGCCAGGCCACGGCGTCGGCCGGGCCGGACGCCGCGAGGCGGTCGGCCACCGCCTGGCGCAGCGCGCACACCTCCTCGGACAGTTCCCGGGTGCGGCCCGGCGCCTCGCCCAGCCAGAACGGGATCGAGGGCGGCGCGCCGAGCGCGTCGACGACCCGGACCACGCCGGGCTCCACCCGGCGGATCCGCCACGAGTGCGTGCCGAGCAGGAACACGTCGCCGGCCATGGACTCGATCGCCCAGTCCTCGTTCACGGTCCCGACCAGGGTGCCGTCGGGCTCGGCCAGCACCCGGTAGTCGCCGAGCTCGGGGATGGCGCCGCCGGAGGTGAGCGCGGCGATCCTGGCCCCCCGTCGGCCGCGCAGCCGCCCGGTCACCTGGTCGCGGTGCAGATAGGCGGCCCGGCGGCCGCGGCCGGTGCGGATTCCCTCGCTGACCAGCTCGGCGACCCGGTCGAAGTCTTCTTGCGACAGCCCCTCGAACGGCGCTGCCCGCCGGACCAGGGCCAGCAGGTCGGCCTCGGGCCAGTCCGCGGCCGCGCACTCGGCCACCGTCTGCTGGGCCAGGATGTCCAGCGGCCCGTCCGGGACGTGCAGCACGTCCAGCCGCCCGGAGCGGGCCCCGCGGAGCAGCGCCGCGCACTCCACCAGCTCGTCCCGCGACGTGGGGTAGAGCCGGCCCGACGGCGTCCCCGTGCGGGTGTGGTTCGAGCGGCCTACCCGCTGCAGGAACGTGGCAAAACTGCGCGGGGAGCCGATCTGGCACACCAGCTCGACCGGCCCGATGTCGATGCCGAGCTCCAGGGACGCGGTCGCCACCAGCGCCTGCAGGTCGCCGCCGCGCAGCCGGGCCTCCACCCGCTGCCGCCGGTCCTTGGACAGGCTGCCGTGATGCGCCGCGACGTGGCCGTCGCCGAGCCGCTCGCCGAGCTGGTGCGCCACCCGCTCGGCCATCCGCCGGGTGTTCACGAACACCAGCGTCGTGCGGTGCCGGTGCACGTGCCCGGCGATCAGGTCGAGGATCTCGGCCATCTGCTCCTGCGAGGCCACCGCGCCGAGCTCGTCGTCGGGCAGTTCCAAGGCCAGGTCGAGGTCCCGGCGGTGCCCGGCGTCGACGATCGCGCACCGTGGCGACCCGTCGGCGTGGGAGCGCCCCTCGCCCGCGCCGACTAGCAGCCGCGCCACGGCCTCGACCGGCCGCTGGGTCGCGGACAGCCCGATCCGCTGCAGCGGCTCGCCCGGCCCCGCCCCCTCTCCCGCCGCGAGGTGTTCCAGCCGCTCCAGGGTCAGGGCCAGGTGCGAGCCGCGCTTGTTCCCGGCCACGGAGTGGATCTCGTCGACGATGACGGTCCGCGTCGCGGCCAGCATCGCGCGGCCCCGCTCCGACGTCACCAGCAGGTACAGCGATTCCGGCGTGGTGATGAGGAAGTCCGGCGGCTTCTTGAGCATCGCCGCCCGCTCGCCCGGCGCGGTGTCCCCGGTTCGCACCGCCACCCGGATGACCGGCGCGGTCAGCCCGAGTTCGGCCGCGGTGTCTTCGATCTCGGCCAGCGGCCGCTCCAGGTTCAGGTGGATGTCGACCGCCAGGGCCTTCAGCGGCGACACGTAGACCACCTGCGGGCCTGGGCCCGGGTCGGTGCCGGCCTCGTGGGCCCGGTAGATCCGGTCGATGCACACCAGGAACGCCGCCAGCGTCTTGCCCGAGCCGGTCGGCGCCGCGATCAGCGTGTGGCGGCCGGCCGCGATCTCTCCCCAGCCCTCGGCCTGGGGTCTGGTCGGCCCGTCCGGGAACCGCCGCTCGAACCAGGCCCGGATCGCGGGGTGGAACGACTCAAGCACCTGGTCACAGTAACCCAGGCCACCGACAAACGGGCCTGGAGCGGCTCTGCCCGTCGGCCGCTGGCCGCGTCACGGGTCGGCCTAGATCTGGCCGTAGCCCCAGTTCAGCACCTTGGCGCCGGCGGTGATGGCCGAGCCGGGGTTGCTGCTCGGCCGGGCGTGCAGGACCACGCCGATCAGCGTGCCCCGGTCGCGGACGGCGCCGAACAGCAGGCAGTTGCCCGCGGCGTTGGTGTCGCCGGTCTTGATCCCTACCGCGCCGCGGTACGACCCGATGAGCCCGTTGGTGGTGTACCACAGGTAACTGTGGTGCAGGCTCGTGGCGGGCAGGTAATAACTGCGCGCGCCGACGATGCTGCGGAAGTCCGAATTGCGCATGGCCGCTATGCCGAGCCGGATGAGGTCGCTCGGCGTGGAATAGGTGGAGTACTCGGTCGGATAAGGCATGCCGTCGAACCAGGAGAAGTGCGTTGATGTCAGGCCCAGCGCCGTCGCCATCGCGTTCATCTTCGCGATGAACGCGGGCCGGCCGGGGCCGTAGGCGGTGGCCAGCAGGTAGGCGGCGTCGCAGCCGGACGGGAGCAGCATGGCCTCCAGCAACTGCTGCGCGGTCAGCGCGTCCCCGGCGATCAAGCCGGCGCTGCTCGCGCCGTCCTTCTGCGCGTACTGGACGGCGGCCTTCGTGACCTTGATCTCCCTGCCCAGGCCCCCGGCCTGGAGCACGACCAGCGCGGTCATGACCTTGGTGATGCTGCCCATGGGCCGCGGGACGTTGGCGTCCTGGCTCCACAGCAGGGTGCCGGTGCTGAGATCTACCAGCTCGCCCCCGAGGACCTGGACCGGCGGCGGGTCGGCCGGCTGCATGGGGGGCAGCGACTCGCCGAAGGGCGGGACGACCCCGGCGTAGGCGGGCGCCGCGAAAGCGGCCGTGGCCGCCAGTACGGTCGCGGCCGCGAGGCCGCGGGCCACCAGCCGGCCGCGCCGTCGCCCGTGCGAATTCCCCCGCAAACCGAGCACGGTGCGATTTAACCAGACCCGCGAAATCCTTACTAGGGCCAGGTGAAATTCCGTACAAGCGCCGGGTGAAATTGGGTGCTGCCCGTTACCGTGCCGGGGCCGCTACGGGGTGACGACCGGGAAGCTGGGGTCGGGCTCATCGGTGAGGCTCAGCAGCGTCTTGAGCACGCCCGGGTCGCCGTCGGTGCCGATGCCCTGCAACGACCCGGACGCCAGTAGCCCCAGCAGCTGCGGATGGGTCAGCGTGAGGGTCAGGTCGGCATCGGGGGAGCGCTTGGTCGGGTAGTGGATCAGCACGCCGTTGGACAGTTCCATCCGGTAGTGCTCGCCGGTATCGGTGAAGTGCCAGAGCACCGACAGGGCGGTGCCCGCGGCCCGGGGGCCGTCGATGCGGATGGCGATGGTGTCGAAGAGCTGGGTCACGGTCATCGCCGGGGCCATCCCGGCCGCGGCGCTGACCGGGGTGGGGGTGATGCCATGGCGCAGTTCCTCGGCCCCGGTGAGGAAGCAGTTGCGCCACGTGGCGCACTCCGAGCCGTAGCCGAGCCGTTGCAGGGCCTGGGCGAGCACGTCCTTGGCCTCGGCCGAGCCGGGGTCGGCGAACACGGCGTGGCTGGCCAGTTCGGCGGCGAAGCGCAGGTCGCCTTCGTCGAGGAACTCGCGGGCGCGCGCCGTGAGCTGGCCTGGGCCGCCGGCCAGACGGGCGTAGCGCTGCGCGGCGGCCTGCGGCGGGTGCTGCCACAGGTGGGCCGGGTTGCCGTCGTACCAGCCCAGGTAGCGCTGGTAGACCGCCTTTACGTTGTGGCTGACCGACCCGTAGTAGCCGTGCGCGTGCCAGGCCGCCTCCAGGCCCGGCGGCACCTCGATGACCTCGGCGATCTCGGCACCGGTGTAGCCCTGGTTCAGCAGGCGCAGGGTCTGGTCGTGCAGGTAGGCGTACAGGTCGCGCTGCTCGCCGAGGAAGGCGGCGATGTTGTCCCGGCCCCAGGTGGGCCAGTGGTGGGAGGCGAACGCGACGTCGGAGTCGTCGAGGAATAGCTCCATCGCCTCGCCCAGGTAGCGCGACCAGCTGCGGGCGTCGCGGACCTCCGCGCCGCGCAGCGTGAGCAGGTTGTGCAGGTTGTGGGTGGCGTTCTCGGCCAGGCACAGCGCGCGCCGGCCGGGGAAGTGGATGTTCATCTCGGCCGGGGCCTCGGTGTGCGGCGTCATCTGGAAGACGATCCGGACTCCGTCGATGACCTCTTCCTGCCCGGTGCGGGTGATGTCGAGCGTGGGGGCGATCAGGCCGATGGTCCCGGCCGAGGCGGCCGCGCCCAGGCCCATGCCCACCTTGCCCTCGGCGCCGACCGGCAGGGGGATTCCCGAGTAGTAGAACCCGCGGCGCAGCATCGCGACGCCGGCGTACACGTTCTCCGACACCGAGTGCTCCATGAAGTGCTCCGGCGCGATGATCGGCACGTCGGTGCCGGCGTCGACCACGCCGAGCACGCCGCCGAAGTGATCCACGTGGGAATGGGTGTAGATCACGGCGGACACGGCCTTGTCCCCGCGGTGCGCCCGGTACAGGGCCAGCGCCGCCGCGGCGCACTCCTGCGACACCAGCGGGTCCATGACGATCACGCCGTGATCGGACTCGACCAGGGTCATGTTCGACAGGTCGGCGCCGCGGACCTGATAGATGCCGCCGGTGACCTCGAACAGGCCCTGGATCGAGGTGAGCTGGCTTTGACGCCACAGGCTCGGGTTGACCGTCTCTGGAGGGCTGCCCTGCGTGGCCCGCCCGAACGCGTCGATATCCCAGACGACGCCGCCGTCGGCGTTCTTGATCACTCCGGGTTCCAGGCGGGCGATCAGGCCGCGGTGGGCGTTGTCGAAGTCGGTCCGGTTGGCGAAGTCGGCTGGCATTCCGGAAGCTCCCGTCAGCGTGGATCGTGAAGTGCGCTCCGGCTCAGCCTGCCAGCGCAGCCCGGCCGGGCGCGTCCTCCGTTGTGGGTGGGTCGCGGGCCCGATCGCCGGCCTTCACGCGGCGTGCGGCGCCAGGCTCTCGAGGATCTGGTCCAGGTGGCTGAGCAGCATGTGCCCGCCGCCCTCGACGATGTGCAGCCGGGCCGTGGGGCACCGGGCCGCGACCACCCGGGCGTGGGCCACGGGGACGTTGCGGTCTTCGGTGCCGTGCCAGATGTGGGCCGGCATCGCCATGTCGGCGACATCGACGTCCCAGCGCCGCGCGAACAGCCAGGCAGCAACGGGCTGCGCGGCACCAGCGGCCCCACGCCGCCGACCGTGGCCACCGCGGCGACCCGGTCCGGCAGGACCGCGCCGCACGCCAGCGCGGACGGCCCGCCGCCGGACAGGCCCACCACGGCGCAGGCGGGCAGCTCCAGGTGCCTCATCGGCTCTCCCAGGTCGCGGGCGCCGGAGGCGATGGTTCCCGACCGGTCGTAATCTGACCCGCCGTGGCCGGCGCGGTCCGGCGCGATCAGGCCCAGGCCGCGGTCGCGGGCGGGCCGGTCGAGCCCGGCGAGCTGTCGCGATGACCCGGGCGTGCCGTGCAGCACGATCGCGGCGGAAGGCCCCGGAGCGCCCATCATCTGGTACGCCAGCCGGCGTCCGTCGGGCAGCGTCATCTCCGCCACAGGGCGGATGGTAACAGGGCCCAGTTCCGCGGCCATGGTGGGCCGGGCGAGGCTGATCGCGCCGGGTCAGTCGACGTCGCCGGGCGTTCCGCCGGTGATCTTTACCAGCTCGTCGAAGCTGGTGGCGAACATCGCCCGCTCATCGCCCGCCCCGGCCCACACCACCGGATAGGACGCCAGCGCGCGGTCGACGACCGTGCGCAACGGCCGGGGATGGCCGACGGGAGCCACGCCGCCCACGGCCTGGCCCGTGTGCGCCAGGACAAAGCCCGGGTCGGCCTGGCGGATCTTGCCGGTGCCGAGCCGCCGGGCGAGCCTGCCCGTGTGCACCCGGTGCGCCCCGCTGGCCAGGACCAGCAGCGCGTCCCCGTCGGCCTCGAACACCAGGCTGTTCGCGATCGCGCCCACCTCGCAGCCCAGGGTCGCCGCGGCGACCGCCGCGGTCGGCACCGGCTCGGAAAACACCTTGATGTCACCTGCGGCACCGGCGGCCTTAAGGGCCTGCTCGACCGCGGACACAGCACCTGAGATAGCACCTGAGTACACGCCGCACGAGGTTAGGGCGTCCCGGAGGCCGGCACAAACCGGTTTCGGCAGGCCGTCGCCGGGCTGATGGCCGATGGACAGATCACCGGGCCTGTGACAAGTTTGCGGAGGCCCGGGAGCGGCTATTCCGGAGTCCAGTAGCGGCGCTGGTGGAGGAGCCATGGAGGCACTAGAGACCGGCCGGGTCGATGCCGCCAACCTGGAGAAGGTCGATCACGTCGTCGTCGTGATGCTGGAGAACCGGTCCTTCGATCACATGCTCGGGTACCTCTCGCTCGCCGGCGGGCGCGCGGACATCGACGGCCTGCGTCCTGAGCTGGCCAATCAGTACCAGGGGCGCACCTACCCGGTGCACCACCTCGGCACCACGGCCGTGGAGATGGATCCTGACCACTCCTCGAGCGCGATCGACCAGCAGATCGCGGGCGGCAGCATGAGCGGCTTCGTCGCCAGCGCGGCCGCGACCCTGGCCAACAGCGGAATCGAGGATGGGGACCCGGGCTGCGTCATGGGCTACTACGACGCCGCCGACGTGCCGGTCTACGATCACCTGGCGGAGCAGTTCGCGGTCTGCGACCGCTGGTTCAGCTCGGTGCCGGGCGCCACACTGCCCAACCGGCTCTATGCCCTGTGCGGGGTGGCCGCCGGAAGCCGGGATGACCGGCCCGCGCACATACCGCCCCTGTACCACCAGCCGTCCTTCGTCCGGCACCTGGACGATCACGACGTCTCCTGGCGCTGGTATTCGTTTGACCCGGGGACGTTGCGCCTGGCTGATGCCCACTATCTGCTGGGGCACCACCAGCGCTTCGGCTACTTCAGCAAGACCGGCCTGCCGTGGAAGACCATCCTCGACGTCACCTGCAACCCGAGGATCCCCAGTTTCCTGGAGGACGCGGCGGCCGGCACGTTGCCGGCGGTGTCCTGGATCGACCCGGCGTTCACCAACTTCAACCCGCTTGGCTTCCCCGTCAACGACGACCATCCACCTGCCGACATCAAGGACGGCCAGGACCTGGTCCTGGCTGTGTACAACGCGCTGGCGGCCAGCCCGCAGTGGGACCGCTGCCTGCTGGTCATCGTCTACGACGAGAACGGCGGCTTCTACGATCATGTCCCGCCCCCGCAGGCCGCCGACGATGAGCCCGAGATGTTCGGCCGCTACGGCGTGCGCGTGCCAGCGATCATCGTCTCGCCGTGGGTGGAGCCTCGCGCCGTGTCGAGCACGCTGTTCGACCACACCTCGATCATCAGGACGGTCCTGTCGCGCTTTTGTCCCAAGGCCTTGGACGAGCCGCAGCAGGCCGGAACCGGGCGGTCCAGGCTGGGCCTGGGCCCGCAGTACCCGGGCCTGCGCGTGGTTCAGGCCAGCCACCTCGGAGGTCTCCTGACTCGCAGCACGCCACGGCCCGCGCCGCCGCGCGACGCTCTGCTGCACGAAGCTGCGGCCAGGGCCGCCCAAGCCGGAACCAGCCCGACCCAGCCTGGGGAGCAGGGTCGTGGCGACCATCCGCTCAACGACCTGCAGAAGAGCATCCTCGCCGCGACCGGCGAGCTGAGACGGCGCGGTCACCCGCCGAACGAGCCGTGAGCCCGCCGGCGCGACACCGCGCCGGCCCGTTGGGAAGGATGGAATACATGGGGTCATCGACGCGAATCATCCGGGCCCTGCTGCTGGCGGCGGCCGCCGCTGCCCTGGCCGCCGCCGCTGTTCAGCTGCGCGAGAAGCGCGAGACGGCCGAGCTGACCATGGACAGCATCCACGAACAGCTCGATGCCCTGGACCCGGTGACCCGGGCGGCGGTCGTCACCCGGCTGACCTCGGACGAGGTGCAGAAAGTCCGCAACCGTTCATGATCGCGGCGGCCGCGGTCGGCTGACCGGCGGGGCTGAAAGCCCGGGTCAGCCGTTCAGGATCCGGGCCTTCAGCTGGTCGAACTCGGCCTGGGTCAGCACGCCCGCCGACAGCAGCTCGCCGAGCTGCTTGAGCTGGTTCAGCCGATCAGCCATGTCGGCGCCCGACGGCGGGGCCGCCGGTGCTGGCGGCGGCGGGGCGGGCTCGGCGTAGGCCTGCTGCGGCGGTGCCGCGTACTGCGGTGGCGGCGGGGCGGGCGCGGCCACCGCGTTGGCCTGATCCTGCGCGGCCCACCGGGCCTGCTGCCGACGCTGGATCCGGCCGTGTACCGAACTGGCCACCGCGACGGTGGCGGCGGTCTTCAACAGGCCCACGGTGGCCTCCTCGTCGTTGGCTTGGTCAGCGGGTCCGGCTGTGCCGCCCGGGATCAGGCGGGCTCGGTCGCGTCCAGCGCGGCGATCAGGTCGTCGGCGGAGATACCGCCGTCGGCGATCAGCCGCGCGCCGTCGTGCCGCCAGGCGTCCACCAGGCCCAGCACCCACCGGTTCTCGTAGATGACCACCACCGCCACGCTGCCGGGCTGCATCGCCGCGGAGATCTCCCCGACGTCGGAGTCGTCGAGCAGGCCCGATGACGCTCCGGCCCAGGCGCTCAAGTCGACGCCTTCGGGAACGGTGAACGGGCTCAGCATGACCTCCTCAGTGAGCTGCGCGCTGCGTGGCGGGCGGCCCGAACCAGGCAGTGGGCGCGGGGCTACCTTGGCTCCATGCCGACGGTGTACGAGTGGCGGGGCGCTTTCACCAACCAGGAGGTTAACGCGCTGCACGCGGAGGCCTTCAGCACCAGGGTGTTCGACGAATCGGAATGGAACTGGGTGGAACTCGCCCACCGTCACAGCCTGGGCTGGGTGGTCGCCCGAGACGGCACCGAACTCGTGGGCTTCGTGAACGTGCTGTGGGATGGCCTGGTGCATGCCTGGCTGCAAGACGCCATGGTCGACGCCAGAGCCCGCGGCCGGGGCATCGGCACCGAGCTCGTCAGTCGTGCCCGCGATGGTGCCAAGGCAGCAGGCTGTGAGTACTTGCACGTGGACTTCGAGGACCACCTGCGCCCGTTCTACTTTGGCGCCTGCGGTTTCGTACCTACGAACGCGGGGCTGCTGTCACTCGAGTGACTCACTCAAGATCCGGGGCTCGGTCCACGGTTGGTCTGCGCAGAAGCAGAGACCGTGCGATCGGGTGATGACCGGTTAGGCTCAGGCTGATGGCAAGCGCAGGACGGCATCCATTCCGAGGTCGGCCCGTCTGACCCATCGGCTACGGTCGCGTCAGGCTGGCTCAGGGGCTTGGTGATCGCCATGATCCAGCAATACAGCCGCCAGTACGTGATCGACCTGCTCAATCGCCTGGGGTACCCGCAGCTGGCTGAGGAGGCGTCTCGCGATCTGCCTGATCCGGTTGACGCCAATCGAGTCGGATCATGGTGGATAGAGCACGGACTTTCCCGCGATGAGTTGATCAGCCAGATGGGCGGCAGTCCTTGACCGGGATCGGCGCCCACCCGGCCGGTCAATTGCGGCGGCTGCGCTCGCGAAGGTTCAGGAACCTCAGATAGAACGCGCCGAATATCACGACAATTCCGACGTTGACTATCAGGCGCTCCCAGATGTGGTTCCTGAAGAACAGGATGTCCACGCTGACCACGACGGCCACCATCACGAGCACGTAGAGCACGCCGACTGCCCGTCTTCCCACGGTTTCGTTCTACTCTGCGCGGCGGAGTGGAGCAAGGGCGGCGCTAGTCGCGCGGGTCATCGATCCGATCGAGCCTGCTGGTAAGCGCTGAAGTCGAGGGCCCTCTGCGGTGTTCCGAGCTGTCAGGATCCCAGTCTGGCCCGCACGGCCAGCATGTGCTCGTAGCGGTCGGCTACAGTCCTAGGTCCTGGCGGGCAGGTCGTGCGTCCAGAAGTCGATGAGCAGTTCAGCCAGGCGGGCTGGTTCGACCCTGTGCGGCGGGCTGGAGTGGCTGCCCTCGCTGAACACCTCGGCCCTGGCGTGCGGGATGACCTCAACGAGCCGTTCATCTTGGAGCCGGAATCGCGGGTTGCTGCGGCCGCCGCTGATGGCGAGCACGGGCACGGTGATCGCGGCCAGGTCGCTGCTGGTGAAACCGACCTGGGCCAGCATGTCTTCGAGCATGTCGTCTCTGACGTCCCACGGCGCCGGCGGTCCCAGCGGCGGGAGCGGCTCACCGGGCCGCGCAAACAGCTGCCGGCACGCCGGGATACGTTGCTCTGCTGGCAGGGCACGGACGGCGGCGAGGCTGGCCCGAAACGCGGTCTCGGCGGGGTGCCAGTCGTCGTCCCCGATCACGGCTGCTTCCAGCAGGGTCAGGCTCTGCACGGCATCGCCGAGGGCCAGCGCGGCCGCCAGCGCACCGGTCGCGCCCGCGGATCGCGGCACCGAGCGGGCCGTCGGGCTCGTGGGCCGTGGTCAGCCCATCGACCGAGGCCGGT
>Ga0335076_10001435_pt1 | contig 23064 bp, 18 predicted proteins | sample Lox_Sample_25_FD_206717 | JGI IMG/M metagenome (GOLD analysis project Ga0335076, IMG submission 206717) | Soil microbial communities from Loxahatchee National Wildlife Refuge, Florida, United States - Lox_Sample_2.5 | ecosystem: Environmental > Terrestrial > Soil > Wetlands | place: USA... | reverse complement strand
TCCGCGTCGGCCCGCTCCCGACGAGCGTCATCTGGACCGGCGAGACCCGGCGGCGGTGATGGATACATCACCTCCCAGAAGCGCAGCGCCCGCGCGCGCGGGTCGACGGACATCAGCGCGTGCATAAGAGTTGTCCCCGAACGCGGTTCACCGGTGACGAACATCGGCGCCTTGACCACTTCGTCGGCGATCGGGTAGCGGTTGCGGTCTTCGACGAACTCCAGCCGCGATGTCAGCAGCCATTGACACACCAGCGCCGCTTGGTGGTTGGCGTCGGCGTCCATGCCAAGGCTGTTCAGATGGTCGACGGCAACGCTGAAGCGTTGCGGCAACGTGGGATCACCGTAGTCGCGCAATCCGGTTTCGGCCTCCGCAGCCGCCAGCATCTGTGCCGCGTCCAAAAGCGTTGTCACGATAGGTCTCCACACAACTGCATCAGTTCGTCCTCGGCCGCACGGACGTTCGCTGCCGAAGCCTCGGCGTATTTCAAACCGGCCATGGCGCCGTAATCGAGGATCTTGGGCACGCGCAGGCCCGCATCCACGTACGTCTTGATGACCTTGGCGACCTCCTTCGGTGTTCCGTGCGGTACGACGGCCAAGACCATCTCGGGGCGAGCCTTGTCCAGAAACGCAACAATCCGTTCGCGGGTGAGCACAGCCGGGTCGATGTCCTGAAATCCGCGCCAATCGTCGCCCATGGGGTGGTCAAACCCGAAGCCGCGCAACGTCTCCGCGGATACCTGGAGCAGAAAAGCCTTGACCAGGGGTGCCCGCAGGATCTCGGCGAGGGCGTCCTCGTCCTCGCCGATCAGACACACCTGGATGAAGCACGGTGTGATCGCCAGCGGATCGCGGCCGGCACGCTCGGCGGATGTCCTTACCGCGGATAGCATTTCGGCGTAATGCTCGGGCGTCCAGGCGCCCGCCGGCCACCACCCGTCGGCGTGGCGCCCGGCGATGTCGAGCATTCGCGGGCCGCTGGCGCCGACCCAGATCTGCGGGACCCGACCACCGTAGGGTTCGGTGTCCAATCGGGCGTGGTGCAGTGAATAGAACTGCCCCTCGAAATCGACCGGCCCGTCGCTTTGCCAGAGCAGCCGAATCACGGTCAGCGCCTCCTCGAAACGGCCGACCGGCCGCGAGAAATCGAAGCCGTAGGGCACTGTGTTTTCACTCTCGCCGCTGCCCAGCCCCAGGATGAAACGCCCCTTGGCGAGGTGATCGATGGTGAGCGCCGTCTGAGCCAGTAGGGCGGGATGGCGGCGCACGGTGTCGACAACGGCGCTGACAAGCGGAACGTTTTCGGTCAGCACGGCGGCCGCGGCCGCTACCGCCAACCCATCAAGGTGTCGGTGCGGCGATGGTGAAGCTTTAGCGAGGTCGGTGAATTCCGGAGTCCAGATCGAGTCGGGCCAGAAGCTGACCATGTGATCGGGCAGCCAGATCGAGTGGTACCGGCCACTGTCCAGCTCGGCGAGCCGGGGCAGGTCGAGGGGCAGCGTCGTGCGTAAGAACGCAGCGGGTTGAACGGTCATCGAAAGATGATGCTAAGCACGTGCACAGCGTCGTGTCGACGAATTGGCGGTAGCGCCTCATGCGTCACATCGGTACCGCGGCCCCGGCCATTAGGTGATCCGCCGAGTACAGCTAGCGCTTATGGAAACTCACCTAATGGTCGGTGCGCCGTCGTCTCTGAGAACCGGGCGGCGAATGCCCGCTCAAACATGCGGCCTTAGCCCTCGATGATGAACTCTTCGAGCTGGGCGCGCGCGACGTCGTCGGGCAGCTGCTGCGGCGGGCTCTTCATCAGGTAAGCCGACGCGGGAACCACCGGCCCGCCGATCCCGCGGTCCTTGGCGATCTTGGCCGCCCGCACCGCGTCGATGATGACGCCCGCCGAGTTCGGCGAGTCCCACACCTCGAGCTTGTACTCCAGATTCAGCGGCACGTCGCCGAAGGCACGGCCCTCCAGCCGGACGTAGGCCCACTTGCGGTCGTCGAGCCAGCCCACGTGGTCGGACGGCCCGATGTGCACGTCCTTGGTCTTGAACTCGCGCTGCAGGTTCGACGTCACCGCCTGGGTCTTGGAGATCTTTTTGGACTCCAGCCGCTCGCGCTCGAGCATGTTGAGGAAGTCCATGTTGCCGCCGACGTTGAGCTGCATCGTGCGGTCGAGCTGCACACCGCGGTCCTCGAACAGCTTGGCCATCACGCGGTGGGTGATGGTGGCGCCGACCTGGCTCTTGATGTCGTCGCCGACGATCGGGACGCCGGCATCGGCGAACTTCTTGGCCCACACCGGGTCCGAGGCGATGAACACCGGCAACGCGTTGACGAACGCCACGCCCGCGTCGATGGCGCACTGGGCGTAGAACTTGTCGGCCTCCTCGGAGCCGACCGGCAGGTAGGACACCAGCACGTCGACGTCGTTCTCCTTGAGGACCTTGACCACGTCGACCGGCTCGGCGTCGGACAGCTCGATGGTGTCGGCGTAGTACTTGCCGATGCCGTCGAGAGTCGGGCCGCGCTGCACGGTCACGTTGGTGGGCGGCACGTCGGCGATCTTGATGGTGTTGTTCTCGGACGCGAAGATCGCCTCCGACAGGTCGAACCCGACCTTCTTGGCGTCCACGTCGAACGCGGCCACGAACTTCACGTCGCGGACGTGGTACTGACCGAACTTCACGTGCATCAGGCCGGGCACCGTGTGGTTCTCGTCGGCGTCGAGGTAGTACTGCACGCCCTGAACCAGCGAGGACGCGCAGTTTCCGACGCCGACGATGGCGACTCGTACCTCTGTCTGCGCCTCCGGCGCCCCTAACGGCTTGTGGTCACTCATAGGGCGTTCTCCTAACTTCATAGCTTTATGCCTCGGGTGTTGGGATTTGTGCGGGGTTTCACGTTTGTTCGGAAAGTCCGGGCATCGCCCGCTCCGCGGCGATCAGCTCGTTGAGCCACTTGACTTCGCGCTCGCTGGACTCGAGCCCGAGCTGATGCAGTTGGCGGGTGTAGCGGTCGAACGAGCTACTCGCCCGCGCCACCGCTTCGCGGAGGCCTTCTCGGCGCTCCTCGACCTGACGCCGACGGCCCTCGAGGATGCGCATCCGCGCCTCCGCCGGTGTGCGGTTGAAGAACGCCAGGTGGACTCCGAAGCCGTCGTCGGTGTAGTTGTGCGGGCCGGTGTCTGCGACCAGCTCACCGAAACGCCGGCGGCCCGCGTCGGTCAGTTGGTACACCCGACGGGCCCGCCGCACCGGGGTGCCGGCTGGGGCGGCGTTTTCGGCGATCAGCCCTTCCGATTGCATGCGCCGCAGGGCCGGATACAGCGATCCATACGAGAACGCCCGGAACGCGCCAAGCAGGCCGGTCAACCGCTTACGCAGTTCATACCCGTGCATGGGCGATTCGATCAGGAGACCCAGGATGGCAAGCTCAAGCATCGATACACCCCCTTTAGACAACTAGGTGCGGCTAGGTATGGCTGGTCGCCTGACTGACTGACTTAGCGGTCCGACGCCTCGCGTCATCGTATCGTTTCGATATATTCGCCACAACACTACCTGGCGTTGGTGCGCTATTAGTCACAGCTCTGCGACGGGCGAACGCCCCGCTAGGACGGCAGATAGACCCGTTTTATGGTGCCGTCACCTGCGAAGACGATGAACCCGCCGCCGTAGTCGCTCGAGACGTAAAACGACAGTGACAGCGCCCCCGGGGTGGTCGGATCGGTTGCGGGCTCGATCACCAAATACGTGGTTTTGACGTCGGATTGCCTCATGTGGAGGGTCTCGGGGGCCCCGCGCATGAGGCCCGCGGTAGCCGCGATGTCGAATTTGCCCAGGTCAACCGCGACCGGACCGTCGGCGCCGCCCTTGGCCGAGCTGGTCGGGTCGCCCCATCCGCCGCGGTAGTCATAGGCGAGCACACGGCGATCGTCGGAGGGGTCGGGGCGGTCGAGCGCCGCGTAGGTCGGGTAGACCACCAGCCGGAATCCCATGGTGTCCCCGAATCTTTTGCGTGTTTGCTCCATCAGGCCGGTGAGCCCGCCGACCGAATGCAGCTGCGTGGGCGGGGTCAGCACCACCGGACCAACTCCGTCGGGCTTGGCTCCCGGATCGGTGGTGAAGTCCATGGGCGAACTGGTGTTGCCGTAGAGGCCCCAGCCGATGCCGACGCCGAGCAGCACCGACGCGGCGAATGCGGCGGCCAAGACGCCCCAGCCGCCCAACTTCGGTGACTTCAACGGCTTGGGCATCGTGGCTGCAGCCGGCGCCGGCAGCGGGGCGCCGTCCGTCTGCAGATCTTCCACCAACGCCTGCAAGTCGCCCAGGGTGACCGCATTGGTTGCCGCGCCGACCCGTTCGCGGTGCTCTTGCTCGGAAAGCTCGCCGTCGTTCAGGGCGTTGTCGAGGATCTTGCAGGTGTCTTGCCGGTCGCTGTCTTTGGCGCGGGTCCCCGTTGTCGCCCCAACACGAAGCGGTGTCCCGAGCATTTTCGCCACGCCGATGATCGTAGAAGTCCGGCCTCGATTCGGCACAGGATGCGACGGTCGATGGCTGCGGCTGAGGCCCGCAACAGACTCGGTTGCGTATCGGCGGGGTGGATCGCCACGTACTCTGGTCAGCGTGCGACTGCAGCGACAAGTGGTGGATTACGCGCTTCGGCGGCGCTCCCTGCTCGCCCAGGTGTATTCGGGCCGCACCGGTGTCTCCGATGTGTGTGACGCCAACCCGTATTTGCTGCGCGCGGCCAAGTTTCACGGGAAACAGAGCCAGGTGATGTGCCCGATCTGCCGAAAGGAGCAGCTGACCCTCGTGTCGTGGGTGTTCGGCGACCATCTGGGTGCGGTGTCGGGCTCGGCGCGCACCGCCGAAGAATTGGTGATGTTGGCGACCCGCTTCCACGAGTTCTCGGTCCACGTGGTGGAGGTGTGCCGAACCTGCAGCTGGAACCACCTCGTGAAGTCGTACGTGATGGGTGCGGCACGCCCGGCACCTCCTCCCAGGGGAACCCCGGCTACGCGGACGGCGCGCGACGGCGCCCGCACGGCCATTGAGTAGCGAAGGGCGCCACGACCAGTCGCGCAGAGACCTGAACGAATCAGCGACCGAGCGCGTGGGCAAGCATGCGAGCACAGACCGGCCGGGCAACCCTGACCGTCCGGAGCCGGAAAGGCGTGACGCGCCTCAGCATCACGGCCACCGCCGCCCCGTTCCCCCCGACGACCGGTTGACCACGATCCTGCCGCCCGTCATCGATGACCGCTCGCTGCGGCGGTCCGACCCCATCGAGGAGGTCCGGGCCGCACTGGAAGGCCCTCCGTCGGCGCCCGTGCGGCGAGACGCGCTCGAGGAGGTCAAGGCCGCGCTGGACGGCCGGGCGGCGACATCTCCGCGCCGTGACGGCCCGATGCAGGGGCGTCGTCCACCCGAGGGACCGCCACCGCCACCCCGGCGACCCGATGGGCCAGGCGGCCCGGGCGGACCCGGCGGGCCCGGCGGCAGGGTTCCCAGGCCTGGGGTCGACTGGAGCTGGGTCCAGCAGATCAACTGGCTGTGGGTGCGACGCGCGGCCTACCTCACCGCGGCGGCGCTGGTGCTGTTGCCGATCGTCACCTTCGGCATGGCGTACTTCATCGTCGACGTCCCGAAGCCCGGCAACATCCGTACCAACCAGGTCTCGACGATCCTGGCAAGCGACGGCTCCGAGATCGCCAAAATCGTTCCGCCTGAGGGCAATCGGGTCGACGTCAATATCAACCAGGTGCCCGTGCACGTGCGCCAGGCGGTGATCGCCGCAGAAGACCGCAACTTCTATACCAACCCGGGCATTTCCTTCAGCGGCTTCGCGCGGGCGGTCAACAACGATCTCTTCGGCGGCGGCGACTTACAGGGCGGCTCGACGATCACCCAGCAGTACGTGAAGAACGCGCTGGTCGGTTCGGCACAACACGGTTTCAGCGGTCTGATGCGCAAGGCCAAGGAATTGGTCATTGCCACCAAGATGTCGGGAGAGTGGTCCAAAGACGATGTCTTGCAGGCCTACCTGAACATCATCTACTTCGGCCGGGGCGCCTACGGGATCTCGGCCGCCGCCAAGGCCTACTTCGACAAGCCGGTCGAGCAGCTCACCGTCTCCGAGGGCGCCCTGTTGGCGGCGCTGATCCGGCGGCCGTCGTCGCTTGATCCGGCCGTCGATCCCAAAGGCGCCGCGGAGCGCTGGAACTGGGTCCTCGACGGCATGGTGGAAACCAAGGCGCTGTCGCCGGCCGACCGTGCGGCGCAGGTGTTTCCAACGACCCTGCCGCCCGATCAGGCTCGCGCGCAGAACCAGACCACCGGCCCCAACGGGCTGATCGAGCGCCAGGTGACCAAAGAGCTGATGGAGCTGTTCAACATCGATGAGCAGACCCTGAACACCCAAGGGCTGCAGGTCACCACGACGATCGATCCGAAGGCCCAGCAGGCCGCGGAGAAGGCGGTGTCCAAATACCTCGACGGGCAAGACCCCGATATGCGGTCGGCGGCGGTGTCGATCGACCCGCACAACGGCGCGATACGCGCCTACTACGGCGGTTCTGACGCCAACGGTTTCGACTTCGCTCAGGCCGGGCTGCAGACCGGATCGTCGTTCAAGGTGTTCGCTCTGATTGCGGCGCTGCAACAAGGCATCGGCCTGGGCTACCAGGTCGACAGTTCCCCGCTGACCGTCGACGGGATCAAGATCACCAACGTCGACGGCGAGAGCTGTGGGACCTGCAATATCGCCGAGGCGCTGAAGCTTTCGCTCAATACCGCCTATTACCGGCTGATGCTCAAACTCAAGGGCGGGCCGCAGGCCGTCGCGGACGCCGCCCACCACGCCGGCGTCGCGACCAGCTTCCCCGGCGTCGCGCACACACTGTCCGAGGACGGCAAGGGCGGACCACCCAACAACGGGATCGTGCTGGGCCAGTACCAGACCCGGCCGGTCGACATGGCCTCGGCGTACGCCACGCTGGCCGCGTCCGGCGTCTATCACCGGCCGCATCTGGTGCAAAAGGTTGTCAATGCCGAAGGCCAAGTGCTTTTCGACGCCGGGAACACTGACAACAACGCCAACGGCGGCGAGCAGCGCATCGACAAGGGCGTTGCGGACAACGTCACCGCCGCGATGCAGCCGATCGCCGGCTATTCGCGTGGCCACAATCTGGCCGGCGGGCGTTCGTCGGCGGCCAAGACCGGGACGGTGCAGCTGGGCGACACCCAGGCCAACAAGGATGCCTGGATGGTCGGATACACGCCGTCGCTGTCGACGGCGGTCTGGGTGGGCACCGTCCAGGACAACGTGCCGCTGGTAACGGCTTCGGGCGCAGAGGTCTACGGTTCCGGGCTGCCGTCGGACATTTGGAAGTCGACGATGGACGGCGCTCTGAAGGGCACCTCGAACGAGAGCTTCCCCAAGCCGAGCGAGATCGGTGGCTACGCGGGCGTGCCTGCCGCGCCGCCCCCGCCGCCCGCGCCGCCGTCGGAGACCGTCATTCAGCCCACTATCGAGGTGGCGCCGGGTATCACGATCCCGGTCGGTCCGCCCACAACGATCACTAACGCACCACCGCCGCCCGGTGGTACGCAGCCGGGCTATCCACAACCCGGTGGCCCCCAGCCGGGCGGCGTTCCGCCGGGCGGCCCGCAAGCTCCGCCACCGCCACCGTGACCGACGCCGGCCAGCGGAATATCACCATCGCACCGCTGCCGTTGGCGGCCGACCTGCGCAGCGCCGACAACCGCGATTGCCCCAGCCGCACGGACCCTTTGGGCGCGGCGCTGGCAGATGTCGTGGGAGGAGCGGTGGGTCGGCACGCGCTCATCGGCCGCACTCGGGTGATGACGCCGGTGCGGGTCATGTTTGCGATCGCGTTGGTGTTCCTGGCGCTCGGCTGGTCGACGAAGGCGGCGTGCCTGCAGAGCACCGGAACCGGAACGGGCGACCAACGGGTCGCCAATTGGGAGAATCAACGCGCCTACTACGAGCTGTGTTACTCCGACACGGTGCCTCTCTACGGCGCGGAGTTGTTGAGTCAGGGCAAGTTTCCGTATAAGTCGAGCTGGATCGAGACGGACGCCAGCGGCGCGCCGCAGACCCGCTACGACGGTCGGCCCGCGGTGCGGTACATGGAGTATCCGGTGCTGACCGGCGTCTATCAGTACGTTTCGATGGCGGTGGCGAAGACCTACACGGCGCTGAGCAAGCTCGCCCCCCTGCCGGTGGTCGCCGAGGTGGTGATGTTTTTCGACGTCGCGGCGTTCGGCCTGGCTTTGGCCTGGCTGGCGACCGTCTGGGCAACCGCGGGCCTGTCGGGCCGGCGCATCTGGGATGCGGCGCTGGTGGCCGCCTCGCCGGTGGTGATCTTTCAGATATTCACCAACTTCGATGCTCTGGCAACGGCTTTCGCGATGGGTGGACTGTTGGCCTGGGCCCGGCGTAAACCGACGCTGGCCGGCGTGCTGATCGGATTGGGTGCCGCCGCCAAGCTGTATCCGCTGCTGTTCCTGGGGCCGATGTTGGTGCTGGGCTTCCGGACGGGTCGCCTTGGTGCCCTGGCCCGCACCGCGGGGACGGCCTTGGCGACCTGGTTGTTGGTGAATCTTCCCGTGTTGGTGCTCTTTCCGCGGGGCTGGTCTGAGTTTTTCCGGCTCAACACCCGGCGCGGCGACGACATGGACTCGGTGTACAACGTGGTGAAGTCGTTCACCGGCTGGCGCGGTTTCGATCCCAAGCTGGGCTTCTGGGAGCCGCCGACGGTGTTGAACACGGTGGTCGTGGTGTCCTTTGCGCTGTGTTGTGCGGCGATGGTTTACGTCGTGCTCACCGCTCCGCGACGCCCACGAGTGACGCAGCTGGTGTTCTTGGTGGTGGCGGCCTTCCTGTTGACCAACAAGGTCTGGAGCCCCCAGTTCTCGTTGTGGCTGGTGCCGCTGGCGGTGCTGGCTTTGCCACATCGCCGAATCCTGTTGGCCTGGATGACGATTGACGCGCTGGTTTGGGTGCCGCGGATGTATTACCTGTACGGCAACCCGAACCGTGGGCTGCCGGAGCAGTTCTTCACCACGACAGTGTTGCTGCGTGACATCGCGGTCGTGGCGCTGTGCGCGCTGGTGCTCCGGCAGATCTACCGGCCCGAGGAGGATCTGGTGCGTTGGGGCGGGCGCGTCGACGATCCGGCGGGCGGTCCGTTCGACCGCGCCTCCGACGCCCCGCCTAATTGGCTGCCCGACTGGCTGCGTCCGCCCGGGCTGCGGCGCTCGGCCGCACCGGCTGCCGAAACCGACGCCGACGCGGCGCCCGCGGTGACACAAGCATGACGCTCGTCGCGATCCCGCTGTTCCCGCGGTTCACCGCACTCGACGCCGTCGGACCGTACGAAGTGCTGCAACGCATTCCGTCGTTCGACGTCGTGTTCGTCGGGCACCGCCGCGGGGAGGTGCGCACGGAAAACGGGATGCTCGGCGTCACTTGCGACGCCACCTTCGAGGAGGTCGGTGCTCCCGATGTGGTGGTGGTTCCCGGCGGTATCGGTACCCGCCGGCTGATCCACGACGACGACATCCGCGCGTGGCTGCGATCGGTGCACGCGAACACCGCGTTTACCACCTCGGTGTGCACCGGGGCGCTGTTACTGGCCGCCGCGGGCCTGCTCGAAGGGCTCACCGCGACGACCTATTGGAGGGCCGCAGACGTGCTCAACGAGTTGGGCGCGCGTTACGTCCCGACGCGGGTCGTCGAGCACCTACCGCAGCGCATCATCACCGCCGCGGGCGTGTCCAGCGGCATCGACATGGCCTTGCGGCTGGTCGAGCTCCTCGTCGATCGACAGGCCGCGCAGGCCGCTCAGTTGCTCATCGAATACGACCCGCAGCCCCCGTTCGACGCGGGCGCGCTCGCCAAGGCCGACGAGGCGACCGTGGCCAGGGCCAACGAATACCTGCAAGCCCGGCAGTAACCGCCGCTGCTCCGCGCGGATTTCTCCGGCCGGGCCAGCGTCCGGTACCCTGGGGCGGTTGCCGACGCAGGCGACCCTCCTGCCACGGACCGACCGTGGCCGCACAGACCAGAGGAGGTGGTGAGGTTTCCATGCGTCCATACGAAATCATGGTCATTCTTGACCCCACGCTCGACGAACGCACCGTTGCCCCGTCCTTGGAGACGTTCCTCAACGTCGTCCGCAAAGACGGCGGAACCGTCGAGAAGATCGACATCTGGGGTAAGCGCCGGCTGGCTTACGAGATCGCCAAGCACGCCGAAGGCATGTACGTCGTCGTCGACCTGAAGGCGGAGCCGGCAACCGTGTCCGAGCTTGACCGCCAGCTGAGCCTCAACGAGTCGGTGTTGCGCACCAAGGTGATGCGCACCGACAAGCACTGACTGCCCGCTGTCGGCGCGGCTGCTTAAGCTTGTTCAAGCTCAGCGGGAGCACTTTATGACCACACACCGTGCGCAGCACCCTGCGAAGGCGGACCCAGGAGGAAATTGTGGCTGGTGACACCACCATCACCGTTGTCGGCAACCTGACTGCGGACCCGGAACTCCGGTTCACTCCGTCGGGGGCTGCCGTGGCGAATTTCACCGTGGCATCGACGCCCCGGATCTATGACCGCCAGAGCGGGGAGTGGAAGGATGGCGAGGCGCTGTTCCTGCGCTGCAACATCTGGCGGGAGGCCGCGGAAAACGTCGCGGAAAGCCTGACCCGTGGCGCCAGGGTGATCGTCACCGGGCGCCTCAAGCAGCGTTCCTTCGAGACCCGCGAGGGCGAGAAGCGCACCGTCGTCGAGGTGGAGGTCGACGAGATCGGGCCCTCGCTCCGGTATGCCACCGCCAAGGTCAATAAGGCCAGCCGCAGCGGCGGTAGCGGCGGCGGTGGCTTCGGCGGTGGCGGCGGCTCCCGCCAGGCACCGGCGGCCGCGCAGCCGAGTGGCGGATCGGGGGACGACCCGTGGGGCAGTGCCCCCGCCTCGGGGTCCTTCGGCGGCGGCGACGACGAACCGCCCTTCTGATTTCAACACTTCACAGACCAGTAAAAAACGGAAAGAAAGATACCCATGGCCAAGTCCACAAAGCGGCGGCCGGCTCCGGAAAAGCCGATCAAGGCGCGCAAATGCGTCTTCTGCTCGAAAAAGGGTCAAGCGATCGACTACAAGGACACCACCCTGCTGCGCACCTACATCAGTGAGCGCGGCAAGATCCGGGCGCGTCGCGTCACCGGCAACTGCGTGCAGCACCAACGCGACATCGCGATCGCGGTGAAGAACGCCCGCGAGGTGGCCCTGCTGCCCTTCACGTCCTCGACGCGTTAGCCGCCGAAGCCCAACGGAAAGTATGTAAACGATGAAGCTGATTCTGACGGCTGACGTCGACCACCTGGGAACCGTCGGCGACGCGGTCGACGTAAAGGACGGGTACGGCCGCAATTTCCTGCTCCCGCGCGGCCTGGCGATCCTCGCGTCGCGCGGGGCGCAGAAGCAGGCCGACGAAATACGTCGGGCCCGCGAAACCAAGACGGTGCGCGACCTCGAGCACGCCAACGAAATCAAGTCGGCGATCGATGCGCTGGGCCCTGTCGCGCTGCCGGTGAAGGCTGCGGGCGACTCGGGCAAGCTGTTTGGCTCGGTGACCGCCGGTGACGTAGTCGCGGCTATCAAGAAGGCCGGGGGACCGAACCTCGACAAGCGGGTCGTCCGGCTGCCCAGCACGCACATCAAGGCGGTAGGCACTCATCGGGTGTCGGTGCACCTGCATCCGGAGATCGACGTCGAGGTTGCGGTCGACATCGTCGCGGATAGCTAACTAAGTAGCGTTTGCTCTCTTGTCGCGGCGGCCCTAACTCGGCCGCCGGCGAATCCCAGGCGCTTGGGGTGCGCCTTTGCCCGGTCTTTGAAGGCTGGCCCCGCGCTCGGCTGGCGAACTGTTTGAGCGGTGGTGCCGGGCAGACGCATTAACCACCCCGTAACGCGGTGAAAATATGGCCGAAAGCCAACACGCCCGACGCAGTAACCTGCGCCGACACGCCGTAGAGATTCTTGTCCACATCAAATGTGGTGAGTTGTACTGCTCTTATCAGCAGTGATGTCGCAGTGTCCCGAATTAATCCACAGGTTCTCCACACCCCGCTCAACACAGGTGTCGAAGGATATGCACACACGATGCACAGCGTTATGAACAGCGGCCCCTTTAAGTACTCGCCAGCAACGTTTACCGTCGTCCCCGCGCGCTGCGATATGGGTGCTATGGGTCATGGGGTGTCGGTGGCTTGACTTACGCTCTGATCAGTTATCGAATGTATGTTCGGATGCTCGTGGCAGGGGAGGTGGGAGTCCGTGGCGGTCGTCGATGACCTGGCGCCTGGCATGGGCGCGACGCCGCCCAACGAAGAGTTCGGCCGTCAGCCACCGCAGGATCTGGCCGCGGAGCAGTCGGTGCTGGGCGGGATGCTGCTGAGCAAGGACGCGATCGCCGACGTGCTGGAACGGCTGCGGCCCGGCGACTTTTATCGCCCGGCGCATCAGAACGTCTACGACGCGATCCTCGACCTCTACGGTCGCGGCGAGCCGGCCGACGCCGTGACGGTGGCCGCGGAACTGGACCGCCGCGGGATGCTGCGCCGGATCGGCGGCGCACCGTATCTGCACACCCTGATCTCGACGGTGCCGACGGCCGCCAATGCGGGCTTCTATGCGGGTATCGTCGCCGAGAAGGCGCTGCTGCGCCGGTTGGTGGAGGCCGGGACCCGGGTAGTTCAGTACGGCTACGCGGGCGCCGAGGGCGCCGACGTGGCCGAGGTGGTCGACCGCGCGCAGGCCGAAATCTACGACGTCGCCGAGCGCCGGCTTTCCGAGGACTTCGTTCCGCTCGAGGATCTGCTGCAGCCGACGATGGACGAGATCGACGCCATCGCGTCCAGCGGCGGCCTGTCGCGCGGGGTGCCGACCGGTTTCAACGAGCTCGACGACGTGACCAATGGTCTGCACCCCGGGCAGATGATCATCGTGGCGGCTCGACCCGGCGTGGGGAAGGCCCTCGCGTTGGATACGCCGCTGCCCACGCCGGCCGGTTGGACGACGATGGGCGACGTCGCGGTCGGTGACGAGTTGCTCGATGCCGACGGGTTGCCGACGCGGGTGGTGGCCGCGACGGAGGTCATGCTGGGCCACCCCTGCTACGAGATCGAATTCTCCGACGGGTCGGTCGTTGTCGCGGACGCCGCGCACCAGTGGCCGACCACTCGCGGCATCCGGACGTCGGCTCAGTTGCGGTGTGGTTGGGACACGATCGCCGCGGTGGGCACAACGCCGCATTACACCCGGGGTGGAAGCACCGCCGCCCTGATGGCGCCGGTCCTGCAGATCGATGGCGTGCGCAAGGTGGACAGTGTTCCGGTGCGCTGTGTGCAGGTGGACAATGCCGCGCGCCTTTATCTGGCCGGCCGTGGGATGGTGCCGACACACAATTCCACGTTGGGCCTGGACTTCATGCGGTCGTGTTCAATCAAGCACCGCATGGCCAGCGTTATCTTTTCGCTGGAGATGAGCAAGTCCGAGATCGTGATGCGGCTGCTGTCGGCGGAGGCGAAAATCAAGCTTTCCGACATGCGTTCGGGACGGATGAACGACGACGACTGGACACGGCTGGCCCGGCGGATGAGCGAAATCAGTGAGGCCCCACTGTATATCGACGACTCGCCCAACCTGACCATGATGGAGATCCGCGCCAAGGCGCGCCGGCTGCGGCAGAAGGCGGACCTGAGGCTGATCGTCGTCGACTACATGCAGCTGATGACGTCGGGCAAGAAGTTCGAATCGCGCCAGGTGGAAGTGTCCGAATTCTCCCGTCATCTAAAGCTTTTGGCCAAGGAGCTCGAAGTCCCGGTAGTCGCGATCAGCCAGCTCAACCGCGGTCCCGAACAGCGCACCGACAAGAAGCCGATGCTGGCCGACCTAAGGGAATCCGGAAGTTTGGAACAAGATGCCGACGTCGTCATCCTGCTGCACCGGCCCGACGCCTTCGAGCGCGACGATCCACGTGGTGGGGAGGCGGATTTCATTCTCGCCAAACACCGCAACGGCCCGACCAAGACGGTGACCGTCGCGCATCAGCTGCACTTGTCACGCTTCGCCAATATGGCTAGGTGACATAGCAGTTCATGTTGTTTCTCATCCAACATGGCGGAATTCTCAACTTCGTGACGTAGAAATGGCTGATCCGCCACAAAGATGGGAAACTGGTTAGCCTCACTAGATGTTTGACAGAGCGTGAGCCCTAGCCACTCGCTTGCGCCATAGGATCAATGCGATGAACTTGCTGGCCACCGCCGCTTGCAGCACCGACACCCACACCTGCCGAAGTCATCGGCTTTGTCGTCGAATTGATCGTGCTAGCTGTCGGGTTCGCCTGGATCACAGATCGCGTTAATCGCCCACGTCATCACCGCACGCCGTGATCCGGAGCAACCCGACCTGGTTTGAGATGCTCGACGGGCAAGTTAGACCGGACGACACCAAGGCGGTAATCGTCTCAGCCAAACTGACAAACAGCGCCTGCGCGCGGTCCCTGCCAATGATACCGAGGGCGTTGACCGGCGGAGCCGTGGCCTCCTGCTTGCCGTCCTTTTCTACAAGCGGGAGTTCGGATTCCGGTTCTTGTTTTGCCTGCGGCTGGCGCTCCCCGGGTTGTGCCGAGGCTTTTGGCGCTGGGTCGTTTAGCGTCGGTCGCGATACCTAGGCGCTTGACCGAACAGGCGCTCGTAGCCATCGCAGCTCTCGACGTCTTCGCTGTAGCGCGGTTTCGCGTCGCCGTGGTGCACACCTTCGACATCCTGGTGTGGCGTTCCCAGGAAACCAGCCTCAAGGTCCCGCGATCTGGCCGCCCGCTTCCTGGATGCTCTCGACGGCGCGGCTTCCGCTGAGACACGGGTCCACGTCGACCAAGTTTTGCTTACCGTTAAATGAGCGACCGAAGTTGGCGAATCACGCGAAAGCCCTGACGGTGTTCAGCGCCGCCGGGGGCGAGCCCGACGTCCACGTCGGCGTGGACATCGTGTAGGTGACATAGCTGGACTCATCGCTTGTCTGCCACGAGCAGTAGGTACTCCCATTGCATGGTGCCGTCAGCGAGGTATTCGTGCGCTAGTTCGACGAGCTGGGCGTCGAGCTCGGCAGTCAGCATCCGGTTGTGGCCAATGTTCGCGTAGGCCTCGATCGTCGGGCCGTAGTGATTCTTGAAGTAGCGGTGCACGACCTCGGCGCTGTCAAACCGGTTGACCTCCAACGTGCCCCGTTGCATTGCGACGCCACGGATCCGCCCTCCCAGTAGCGCCCGAACGTAGGCCTCTCGTCCCCACAATGCTGATGGGGGTGCAGCTGGCGACAGGCTTGGCCGGTACGGCCTTATCGCGGCCAGCATCCGGCCGAAGAACCCTTCCGCGGTCCAGCTGATCACGCCGATCGTCCCGCCAGGCTTGCATACGCGAACCAGTTCAGTCGCCGCGCGCTGATGGTCGGGCGCGAACATCACACCGATCGCCGACACCACGATGTCGAATTCGCCGTTGCCGAACGGAAGTGCGTGCGCGTTGGCTTCCCGGTAGTCGAGTGTCACGCACTGCTCTGCGGCTCTCGCTTTAGACCGCAGCAACAGGTCGGGCGTGAGGTCGGTGGAGACGACTTCGGCGCCCGTCTTGGCGGCGAGAAGCGAGATATTGCCCGAGCCGGCGGCGACGTCGAGAACCCGCACGCCCGGTCCAATACCTGTGGCGGCGACCAAGGTCGGGCCGAGCGGGGCCATCACCTGCTCGGCCATTAGGGCGTAGTCGCCCAGCGCCCACATCGCCCGATGCATGGCCGCCAGGCTGTGGTCGTCGTCGCGGATTGCGGTATCGAGATTCATCAGACCTCCTGCAGATGTAAGAAACGGGCTGCCTACTCGACCTCGTCGTCTGCGCGGCAGTGCGGTTCATGCCCCCAACAATTACCGCTGGCAATAGTATGCACTGGAAATAGTCTAGTCTGCCCTCCTGTGTAGCTGCTGTGGAGCGCGCCACAAGTTGACTGCGGGTTGCCACCTAGGACAGCCGATAGCCTCAGCGTCGCTCGGAATCAACGAGCGATCGAGTGGCGGCGGATCGTCGTCGGTTACGCGACGTACTCGGGTAACGCGATGTCGTCGCGGAATTCGCGCCGGATGACCCAGTCGGCCAGCCGCGGGATGTTGAGCAGTTTGGATCCCTGGTTGCGGGTCCACAGACCGAGCGCCGTCTTTGGCGCGAACATCGTGGCGAATCCACGGGCTGACCGCTGCCTGGCCTCAACGATCGGGCGCAGCTGGCGTTCATAGCGGCGAAACGCTTCCTGGTGGTTGGCTCCTGCACGATGGAGCTCGCCCGCCAGTATGTAGGCCTGCATCATCGCCAGCCCCGCCCCCTCACCCGCCAGCAAAGAGACCGCAGCTGCCGCGTCACCGATGAGCGCTACCCGCCCGTGCGACCAGTGGTCCATGACGATTTGGCTCGCGCGGTCGAAGTACACATCGGAGGCCCCGTCGAGTTTGCGCAGGATCTGCGAGCATTCCCAGCCGGCGTTGCCGAAGACCTGATGCAGGGTGGTCTTGGCCTGCGACACATTCTGTGGATCGGGGCCGCTCATGTGGTCGGTGGTGAAAACGAAAAGAAACAGGGTCTTTTCGCCGCGCATCGCGAATCGTGCGATCATGCGCCCAGGCATCGTGTAGGCGAGGTAGACGAGTTCGTCGCGCGGCTGATAGCCCTCGGCTTCGAAGGCCGCGACTCGGTAGCCGAGATCGGTCTGAAATCGAGATTCCGGGCCGAATATCAAGTCGCGTACAGGCGAATGGACGCCTCCTGCGCCGATGAGCAGGTCGAATTGCCGTGACTGGCCGCGCTCGAATGTGACCCACACGCCTGAGCCATGTTGCGTGATGGCCGAAACGCTTTCACCGAAAAGGGTTTCGACATGGCCGTCGATGGAACGGTAGATCATGGCGGCCAGATCGCCGCGGGCCACCGTGACCAACCGGCCCTCGAGGTTGCGCCGGAACACCTCCGCCGAAAAGCCCCCCACCTTTCGCGAATTCTGGTCCACCAGCCGCAGCTCCTGCACCGCGTATCCGGCGGCGTGCAATTCGGCGGTAAGTCCCATCCGTTCGGCGACGGCATACCCGTCGCCCCAAAAGTCCACGACATAGCCGCCCGTGCGGAGCTGCGGCGCCCTTTCGATCAGTGTCGGCTCGTGGCAATAGCGCAACAGCCAGTACGCAAGGGTTGGGCCGGCGATGCCAGCACCGACAATGGCGACCTTCATGCGTGTACCTCTCTGGACGAGGGAGCCACCATTACTATAGCACTATGCAATAGTTGCACTAGGACGCCGAGTCTTGGTGCTCGGGTAACCGGCGTGGCGCGTCGATCCCCGTCGACGCCGGGGAGGGAGCCGTTGTGCCGAAGGAACTTAGGGGCATGCCTGCCGTCAAACCCGTTGCGGAGCTGTCGAATTCGGCCAGCAGCCGCGGCAGCAGCAACTCGGGTCAGATTGTCGGTGGCTTTCGTCACCCCCACCTCCCGCCTCGAGCGTGGCGATGCCCGCCGGGCGGCGATGCTGAACGCCCGGTGGTGACGTGAGTCGATTCCACACACGCACGGTCGTCGGACACCGGGACCGCGCTATACGTGCCCACTGTCGTTCGACGTGTGCGCCGCCCGGCCGCGCATCTGGGTTGGCTCTGCAGGCCTGGCCACCTTTAGTCGAAACCGCCCTCCTAGAAACATTTGCTCGGTGGTATCAATCCTTGTAGAAACAGTTGCATACGTGTATGGTCAAGTTTGCGGACCCGGTTGAAAGGCTGACAGGAGTCCGGTAGCTGGAAAGCCCCGAGCGCGCTCGACCGTTCGCTTGTCCTGCATAACCCAACAGGCACCGGATGAGCACGGGTCGACCTAGAAATAGTGTTGGAGAGTTACTGGTGATCACCAAATTGGTAGCCGGCGCCACGATCATGGTGGTGGCTGCGGTGGGGGTATCAGCACCAGCCGGCGCTGACCCTAGCGTGTTCAGTGCCCTTGGCTGCAGTTGCCCGCAGACTCCTCCGAGGGGCGGTCCCGTTGTCATGGACCAGATATACCGTGGAATCCAGATGGGTTTGACAGATCTGCAAGGCATCCCACGCCGGTAGTGATCGGCGCACCCTGTCCTGTTCGACGGCTGGCCGGGACGGACTCGTGCACCGCTTTATTGGCCTCCCGGAATGTATGGGCTTGGGGTCGCGGATAACCTCTTTGACCGTTGTGCTCAACGCTTGCGGTGCCCCGTCCTCCACGTCGCGGTGGACGACCGGGCGCCACAAAACCGTTGCAGCGCTTGGAAAACAACTCCGATCCGTTGTGCACCTTTAGTACCCTCGGCGGGCCACCCAGTCGCAACGTCGAGTCTCGGTGACGAGCCAGCCGCTCGCGCGACGTTGCGGTGAGCACTGCCGGGCGCGAAGGCCGTCTGGCCTGGCTGTCAAGGTGTCCGCAACGCGATAGACCACCCTGCTCTCGAACTTATGTGCTTGTCTTGGTTGGGCCGCTCTGGGCTGTGGTCGCGAGTAGCGCGAGTGTCTTGGTGATGGCGGTTTCGTTTCTTCGGAGCCACCCCAGACCAACCAGCAGGAGGCGACCAGCCGTGGGCCAATAACTGTAGTCAAAGGTTTCGGTGACTTGAGTGCCGGATTCGATGGGCTCCAGTTCGAACCGCCAGCGCTGTGGTTCGAAGTGACGCCAGGCGATCAGGCGGTTCTCCTCGAACTCGACCACCCGGTTGCGCACCCGGTACGGAATACCCCACAAACGCATCGACATGACGAACTCCGAACTGAGGCCCAAGCGTTCCGGCCCGTTAAGGCAACACCGGATCATGTCGGAACCGTCAATTTCGACGTGCCGCCGAGGGTCGACGAGGATGTCGAAGATGTGGACAGCAGGCCCGTCGATCTCGATCGACGCAGACACCACCAGTTCGCCGGCCATCGGACTCCCTCAAGCCTGACGTGCCAGCTCATCGGTCTGGGCCGAGCGAAGCAGAGACGCGAAATCGGCAGCGACCCACGCCAAGTCCGCCCTGACGGCATCCGTCGAGTCGTTCATCGGCCCACCCGATGTCTCTAGCCCTGACAACACCCAGCGTATACGCGCGACGCCGGTCAGCGACAAGCACGCCAGCCGCCTCGCAGAGCGCGGCTTGAGTGCCTTGCAGGCAGCTCGCCGATGACGGACTGCTGTTGGTGGTGTTGTTACGCGGGGGGCAGGCACCGTCGTGAGCTGGTTCATGCGTTTCAAGCTAGACAGCTGCCCAGCGACCGCCGATGGGTAAAACCGCTCCGCTGATGTAGCCCGCGTGTGCAGAATCAAGAGACACGTGACATGACGCCAGGCCATCAGCCCTGCGGCAGTCGACAATTCGGTGATGCACACTGCGTGAGACCCTGTCGGCGGGACGTTGCCCCCCAGCCCTCCCGGATTCTGCACTGACTGTCTGGTCAGCCCGCCGGGGTTTGCTGAGGCAGGTCACGGTGTGATGACCATTCCACTGGTTGCTTGGCCTGCAACGACTTGAGCCAGCACAGCTGCGGCCTCATCGATTCTGCAGCGGCGCGGAGTGGGCATGGTTAGTTGATGTTGTCCCAGTAAAGCGGCGAGCCGGCTCAGTTGAGGGCCGTCGGAACGAACTTAAACGTTGGTGACGGTGATTCCGCGGTCGGCTGGCGGCGGGTCGGACGTGATGGTCGCCAGCCGCCCGCCGTCGACGAGGGTGGTCATCGCCGTTGCGGCGCCTCCGATAACCGCGTTGGCCACCGCATGCACGCCCTTGCCCGTTGAACAACGCACGCACGGTCTGCGGCCACCCGCTTTCGTGGTAATCGATGACTGTGCGCGCACCGTAGGAACGGACCCGGCCGGCGCTACGCGGGCTGCAGGTAGCGATGACATCGGCGCCTCGGCGGGCGGCCAGTTGCGCCATCATCCCACCGGTGCTGCCACCGGCGCCGTGCACCAGCAGCGCTTCGCCACTTTGGAGCCTCAACGCTTCGCTGACTACCTGTTCGGCGGTCAATGCCGGTATCGGAAACACTCCGCCAATATCCCAGGACACATCCGATGGCTTAGACGCTACTGATCCGACGGCCGCAATCAGTAGCGGCGCCGAGCCACCTTGGTCTCGCAGCGGAACCGGGTGACACAGCACCTCATCGCCGACGCCGAAACCGCCCACGTAGGCGCCGACGGCCGAGATCACCCCGGCGGCCTCGACGCCCAGTGCCATCGGCGGGCTCACACCGACGTTCCAGCCGCCAGTGCGCACAAGCTCGTCCCAATGGCACACACCGGCGGCGCGAACGTCAATGAGGACTTCGTCCGCCACCAGCGGGCGCCGATCATCCACCTCCAAGGTCTGCACATCGCCCCCGAAAGCGCAGATGCCCGCTACCCGCACGGTGCTCTACCACCCTTGTCGCGTGTATCGACCTCCAGCATCCAAGAACCTACCGATTCGGGGGCGCCGGGGACCACCTGCTGCATGGCGCAGAGGAGGGTGCGAAGGCTGTCACGGGCGGGTGCTGGCGACAAGGACCTGGCTGGGAACGCCCCAGGACTCGACGACGACGTTCTCATCAACATTCCAGCCATCCGAATCGAAGAGGCGTCGCAGGTCTATGGGCCGGCATCCGCCCACGAGTCGCGGGGCGACTCGCGAAATTCCTTGCCAGCCTTGCGATATCAGTCGTGAAAGGATCGACTGCCCATGCGTGAGGCTGGTCAGACACGCCAGTCCGCTGGGGATGAGCAGACGGTGGGCCTCATCGATGACCTGTGCGGCGTAGTCGTGTTGGAGAAGATCGAAGACGTAGGCAGCGATGAACCTGTCGGCGGAGCGGTCAGGCGCGGGCAGCGGCAGTGTGCCGTCGATGTGAAGGACCTTGGCCCGATCGGCGAAGGCGGTCAGGCGTCGGCGGGAGAGCTCGACCATCCGCGCGCTGACGTCCACACCAAGGTAGGTGCACGTTGGGGCAAGGTGGTCGCTGAGCAGGCGCTGGGCCAAGCTGCCGGTCCCCGGGCCCAACTCGAAGACCGAGGTGGCGGTCTCAAAACGGCCGGTGGCGATGAGCCGGTCAAGCGCGGGTCGTTCGAACGTGTTTTGGGTGTCTTGGAACCGGCCGATTCTGTCATAGACGCGCGCCGCGATGTGCGGCGAAAGCCCGCCGCCATCACGATTCATCGACTTGCCGTCCATTAACTCACCGGTAATCGGGTGTTGCAGGTTCACGGGATCGATGGTGGTCGAGCCAAAAGTAGGCAGCGAGTTTGATCCGGTCATTGAATAGGAACCACACCACCGCGTAGGCCCACACAAGGCCGGCCCAGCGCCACCCGAGCGGGCTCATCGCTACGCCGTAGACGGAGATGAGGGTGGCGATGGTTTGCGCTGTGATGACTGCGCCCAGTAGTAGTGGCGCGGGTGCAGGCCGTGACCAGAAGGGGCCGCGGGTGCGGGTGAGGAAGATGGTCAGCTGACCAGCGACCGACAATTTGAGGTAGATCAGGGTGCGGATCATGTCGTGGCTGAGGCCAAAGACCTTGTCGGCGAGGAAGAAAAGCACGAAGGTCGCAATGACACCAATGGCCCCCAGCACGGTGGCGATGGTCAGCACCACGCGCATGTCCCACTTGACGGGCCTGGGTGAGCCGCGCACGTGGTCGTAGGCGATGGACAGGATCGCGCCGTCGTTGAGCAGCGCGAGAAACACGATCATCACGGCGGTGACCGGGAAGAAGTTCATGAACACGATCGCCAGAGTGATCAGCAGCAGCACCCGGATGGTTTCGGCGATGCGGTAGGTGGCATAACTGGTCAGCCGGGCAAAGATTTCGCGGGCTTGCCCGATCGCGGCCACGATCACCGACAACCCCGGGGCCAGCAGGACCACGTCGGCCGCGGCGCGGGCCGCATCGGTGGCTCCCGCCACGGCGATGCCGGCGTCTGCCTGTTTGAGCGCGGGGGCGTCGTTGACGCCGTCGCCGGTCATGCCGACGATGTGCCCGCGGGCCTGTAACAGCCGCACGATGCGGTATTTGTGTTCGGGAAACACCTGCGCGAACCCGTCGGTGGCTTCCACTCGGGCGCCTAATTCGTCGTCGTCAGTGGCGGTGTCGAGGGTGGCGGCATCGAGGATCTGATCGCCCAGACCAACTTGGCGGGCGATCTCGCGGCCGATTGCGACCTGGTCACCGGTGACCATCTTGACCTCGATGCCGAGTTCCTTGGCGGCACTGATGGTGGCCGCGGAGTCCTCGCGCGGCGGGTCGGCCAACCCCAGCACACCCATCAGGCGCCACGAGCCTTCGCCGTCGGTCCTGGCCACACCCAGGGATCGGTACCCGTGGATAGCGAATCGGTCGACCACGTCCACGACCTGGGTGGCGGCGCCATCAGCGTCGCACAAGGCGGCGATGACCTGCGGTGCGCCCTTGCTGACCCGAAACGTCTGCCCGCCGGAGTCGCGCACCAACGCCTCTGTGCGTTTGCTGACTGGATCGAACGGAATGAACTGCTCCATCCGCACCGCTGGTTGGTCGCCCGCGGCGGCCAACACCGCCAGATCGATGAGGTCGTTATCCTCGGCGCGCGACGCCAACGCGGCAACCATCAGCAGGTCGTCGTCGCCCGCGGCGGTGGCGGTCCAGCGGGCGGCCACCGCCAGGCGGTTCTGGGTCAAGGTGCCGGTCTTGTCCGAGCACAGCAGGTCGATGCCGCCCAGTTCCTCGACCGCGGGCAGGTGGCTGACCACAGCCTGCTGACGCGCCAGCTGGCGGGCACCCACGGCCATGGTCACCGACAACACCGCCGGCAACGCCACCGGGATCGAGGCGATCGTGACCACCAACGCAAACTCCAGGGTCTGCAACACCGGATTACCCCGCACCAGCGAGACCACGACCGTTAACGTCACCAACGCGACCGCGATCACGATCAGGTAATCG
>Ga0335076_10001434_pt1 | contig 23072 bp, 23 predicted proteins | sample Lox_Sample_25_FD_206717 | JGI IMG/M metagenome (GOLD analysis project Ga0335076, IMG submission 206717) | Soil microbial communities from Loxahatchee National Wildlife Refuge, Florida, United States - Lox_Sample_2.5 | ecosystem: Environmental > Terrestrial > Soil > Wetlands | place: USA... | reverse complement strand
AGCCGCTCGAAGCGCCGGTGATGAACCAGACCCGATGCATGGTCCTGCACGCCTAACGCGGATGCGGCCGCCAGATCAAGCCGGGAGCGCGGCTGAGGCTCCTTCACGGCTCCTCCCGCGCCGCTCCCTCCGCCTCCGCGACCTCGGGCTCGTCGGCGATGGCCTTGAATTCGGGCTGAAACCAGGTCTGCGCGATCAGGGTCGGAACGACCGCGCTGCCGATGACCGCGGTGACCAGGATCGTGTATTGCGTTTGATCGATGATCTTGTTGGCAAGCCCGAACAGCGCCGAGATCGTGCCGAACGTCAGGCCGGTCGACATCATGAGCGTCGTGTACATTCCCTCGCGCCGGTCGAAAGCGTGATAGCGGGTCAGCGGCAGAATCCCGACGAACTTGGTCGCCATCTTGATCGCGAGCAAGACCGCGATGAGCCCGACCGACGCGGCCACGGCGCGGGCCTCGACCAGCGATCCCGCCTTGAGGAAATAGAACGGGGTCAGGATCGAGAAGGCGATGATACGCATGCGATGCGGCAATTCGCGCTCGGCGAGAAATGTCGGCGCGAGCGCCATGCCAACGAGATAGGCGGGCAACACCGCCTCGCTCCCCACCACCGACGCCATTCCGCCGAGCGCCAGAAGGATCAGGGAAACGAATTTGGTCTGCGGCTCGCTCACCCGCTGGCCTAGACTCTTGAACATCCACGGCGCGTAGCGGACAAGGATGACCAGCACGACAGCGGTGACAGCGCCGAACAGGAGCAGCCAAAGATCGTAGCGCGCGAACACGACGCCGAGCGCGAGCACGGTGCCGAGATCGTTGATGAAGCAGGCGGCAAGGATGATCTTGCCGATCTCCGTGTTGTTGAATCCGGTCTCGATCATCACCGCATAGACGACCGCAACCGACGTGGTCGAGAGCGCGATTCCGCCGATTTGCGCCTGCGGCCAGGGCCAGCCGAGGACGAAGTGCGCATAGGCGAGCACGCCGAGATAGGGGGCGATGAAGCCAACGACGCCGATCGACATGCTCGACCAAAAGTGTTTTCGGACGATCCGTGGGTCGATTTCCGTTCCGGCGAGAAAGGTCAAGAGGATCGCGCCGAAACCGGCGAGGAAATTGACCCATTCGGTGATCTGCAGGCCGACCAGATTTCCGGCGACCGCGCCAACGACGATCTCGATCAGCGCGACCGAGACCGCGACCCGGACCGAGATGAGCGACGCCAGCAGCGCCAGTCCGAGCCACAATGCGGATTGAAGCCATACACTCGCCATGGATCCCACTCCCGTTCGTGCGGCAGGGATCGCTCGGCAAGAGTCGGACGCCCACCGCGCCAAAAGCGCACGGTAGGGGTCATCAGCCGTCGGGCTGTCGAGAAGCTTTCGGGCGGTTGAAGGGGAACCCCATCCCCTTTTTCAGCGAAATCACATTAGGCGGGTTCAGCCCGTCTCGTCAATCGGCAGGTTTGAACCGGCGTCGAAACAAGGAGTAATATTGCGCGGCTGCCCTTGTTCCCCGCCCGCGATTCTCGCGGCGGTCGCCAACAGGCAGGTCGAGGGAGGCGGAATCTTGAATCTCCCGCGCGACGCGATGCTCTTGCGCATCTTCATTGGCGAGGACGCGAGGTTTCAACGCCGCCCGCTCTACGAGGCGATCGTCCTCAAGGCGCGCGAGCTTCATCTCGCCGGCGCGACGGTCCTTCGCGGCCCGCTGGGCTTCGGCCATTCGACCCGGCTGCACAGCACGAAAATCCTCGATGTGCGCGAGAATTTGCCGCTGGTCATCGAGATCGTCGACGCCGAGGACAAGATCAAGGCGTTCCTGCCGGTTCTCGATTCTATGATGCCGAGCGGCCTCGTCACTCTGGAGAAAGTCCAGGTGCTGCAGTATGGCGAGCACATCAAGCACGCGCCGGCCTGACACGGGGGGCGGCTCGCCAAGCGACCGCGAGACAAAGGGGAGTACATCATGCGCGACAGGCAAACGAGGGGAAGCCGCGCGTCATGGAGTTTTATACCTTGGGGTCCGGTTTTGGCGCTGGGTTTGGCGGCCCAGCCGGTCCAGGCCTCGCCCTTCGCCTATGTGCCGAACGGCGCCTCCGACACCGTGTCGGTGATCGACGCCGCTGCCGTCCCGCCTGCGGTGGTGGCGACCATTCCGGTTGGAACCCGGCCCACCGGCGTCGCCGTCACCCCTGACGGGACGCGCGCCTATGTGACAAATTTCTTCTCCAACACAGTGTCGGCGATTGACACCGCCGCCAACGCCGTGATCGCGACCGTGACCGTCGGAACCCACCCGAATCAGGCCGCCGTCACCCCCGACGGGAAGCGCGTTTATGTCACCAATTCGGACTCCAACAATGTTTTCGTGATCGACACAGCCTCCAACACACTGGATGGTCCGCCGATCGCGGTCGGCGCTTTCCCCGCCGGCGTCGCCATCAGTCCGGATGGAGGGCACGCCTATGTCGCCGACGGCAGGGATGGCGCCGTTTCGGTGATCGACACCGCGGCCAATGCGGTCCTCGGTCCGCCGATCACGGTCGGCAAACTGCCGATCGGGATCGCCATCAGCCCGGACGGCGCCCGCGCCTTGGTCGTCAACAACGGCTCGAGAACCGTCTCGGTGATCGACCTCGCCAGCAATACGGTGGTGGCGACAGTCGCCGGCGGCGGCGGGGAGGCAGCGATCGCGCCGGACGGCAAACACGCCTATGTGACCAATTCGCCGTCGAACTCCGTCACCGTCATCGACCTCGCCGCCAACACTATTGCGGCTTCGATCCCGGTCGGGAGTTTCCCGGTGGGTGTCGCTGTCACCCCCGATGGCGCGCGCGTGTACGTGACGAATTTGAGTTCCAACAATGTCTCGGTGATCGATGCGGCCACAAACGCCGTGATCGGGTCTCCGATCGCGGTCGGGAAGAGTCCCGAAGCCGTGCGCTTCGCCGCGCCCTCCAAGTAGACACGACGGCGGCGGCCCTTGTAGACGCGGTCTCTCGAAAGAAGGGCGTCCTTCCGGACGCCCTTTGGACCGCGTCGCCGCGATCAGCGATCGCTGCTACAACCTCAGAAGCCCCACAGCCGCTGGCGTCGGGCGATCGCATTCGCCCACCAGAACCATCCAAGCGCAAACGGCGCCATGACGCTCAGCGTCATCGCTTCCATCAAGGTGCGGTCGGCGGCGAGATTGATCGTGACGTTGGCGCCGATGGCGAGGGCGCGAATGGGCGCCGGCTCAGGGTCCGGCCACGCCGCCCCGGCGTCGCGCGGAGCGAGGTCGCGCACCCATTCCTCGGTCCTCGCATCGGGTCCGGCGTCGCGGAGGCTTTCCTCGGCGGCGGCAAAGGCGACGCTTTCCCCGGTAAGCCCGTCGATAACCGCCGGCGCGCGCTCGCGCTTCCCTCGCCCGGGCGCCGGCATGGTGAAAGGGATCGTCTTTCTGCTCACGCGGCTTTCCTTTTCCTCGAACCCACGACTTCCTGCGCGAGAGCGTCAATCTCGCGCGCCGCCTCGCTTGCTGGCGCGGCCTCGATCACCGAAAGCCCCCTCGCCGCGCTCTCGGCATAGACGACCCGCTGATTGAGCACCGCGGCGAGCACTGGAATTTCCTCGAATTGGGCGAGCGCCGCAGCGGCGTCGCGGCCGATCGCGGTTCGGGCGATCCGCCGATTGACCACGAACGCCGCCTTGAGGCTTTCCTTCATCTGCCGCGCCTCGCGGATCAATTGCACCGTGTCGGCGGCGGCCCAGACGTCATAGGGCGAGGGCTGGACCGGGATCAGCACGAGGTCGCTGGCGAGGATCGCCGAGCGGCCGAGCTCGTTGACGCGCGGCGCGCCGTCGATGATCGCAACCTCGTAATTGCCGGCGAGCCGCGGCAGGTCGCGGTGCAGGGTCGGCTTCGCCATGCCGACGACGGCGAACGGCGGCTCGCTCTCGCGCGTGCTCGACCACGCCATCGCGCTGCCTTGCGGGTCGGCGTCGACCAGAAGGACGCGGGAGCCAGAACGGGCCAGGCTCGCCGCCAGGTTGACGGCGACGGTGGTCTTGCCCACGCCGCCCTTCTGATTGAGAACGCCGATGATCATCGGGACGCGTTCCTTCGCCAAATGAGCGTCAGGTCGACCAGCTTACTCATGCCGCGGCGCGATGCTGCAGTGCAATATAGTCACAGCCGAGCGATTCGGGCAAGGGCACCCAAGGGACGCCAGAGGCAGCGCTCGCGCGCGCTCGGCGCAGGAGATGCCATCGGCGACAAAAACACAATTTAGCTAGCGGCGGTCTGATCTGACCGAAGGTGGTCTGCACGCTTTCGTGCCGCCATTTTTGTTTGAGAGCACCGGACGCGGGCTGGCTCTATTTCCGAAGCACCAGCACATCATACTTGGTTTCCTCAGAATCCAACGCGAAGCCCCGCGAGACGAAGCCCTTGATCATCACATCGATCGCGTCCTTGCCGACAAAGCCCTCGTGGGCCTCCAAGATGATCAGGCTAATGTTCGTGAGATCGGCACCGTCGAATAGATCGATTTCCCCACCTTCAATGTCACAGACAATGACGTTCGCGTCATGCTTTCGTATTTCTTCTTCGAGGCAGACGGTCGGTACTTCGATGGTTCCGACAATATCTTTGTGTTCAGGGCTGGCGCCTAGCCGTGACGCCCAGAAGCTGCGTGAAACGTAGAACGGAACTCTCTTTCCGTCGCTGAACTTAGCCCGATTTGTCAGAACACCAATATTGGCTCGGATGCCTTCGAAGCCGTTGCGCTGGAAATTATCGCGCGCCGCTTCGACCATCGCGGGATTGGCTTCGAACGTGACTACATGATTTACCCCGACGATTGATGCCGCCGTCATTGAAACTACGCCGAGCGCGGTCCCCGCTTCCAGCACCCGGTCACTTGGTTTGACGAGCGCGAGAACTGCGCGACACTCGAGACCTTCGTAGTAGCCCGAGCGGATATATTGACGCATGGTCTCGCTATAGCTGTCGTCAACAAACACCTCAAACCCGCCCACCATGGAGAGGCACCCGGTTTTTCCCCGAGGCATCGCGTACTGAACGGGGGTGTCGCTTTGCGCAATGTTCGCCATCGTCGCCTCAATAGAAATGTACGGTAGGAGTAAGTTAACGCGTGCTTACGCGAGCGTCTAGGAAACTAAGCGGACGTAGGGATGCTAGTCTAACGTGGCACCGCCTGCGCCGACCTCCGAACTCGCCAACGTCGCGCGGCTCCTCGCCAGCCCGAAGACGCAGGACTCACAAAACGACTAATCTTAATAGCACGACGATAGCCTGAGATCAGCGAACGATTTCTCATTGCGATCCGAACAGCAAGGCTGACGACTGGTCGGGCTCTCTCAGACCCGTCATCGCAAACGCGTGCCCGGCTCTGTGCATGATCCTTTTAGCCAACGCGACGCGCTTCCGTTACGGACCCGGCCCCTAGGTCCCGGCGGGAACTGAAACGCCAAGCGCGGTCGCGATCTGGGCGACGCTCGCTTTTTCAGCCTCGCTGACCTTCGTCCCGCCGAAGCCGAGAAATCCGCCCTCGGCCTAGGCTTCCGCGACTGCGCCGGCGACGTGGCTGAGCCAGGTCTTGAAGGCGGCCGCATCCGCCGGGGCCTTGGCGTCGAGCAGCGCGGAAAGCGCGCGCAGCGCGTCCACAGTCTTTCCAGCAATATCGGCGGGCTTGGCTCCGGCGAGCAGCGCCTTGAGGCCGTCCTGGGCAAGGCCACGCCCTTCCGAAGTTTCGAAGTCGCCGGCGACTGCCTTGACGAGTTCGTCAGCGTTCGGGTCGGCCTTCGCCTGAACAAGCGCGCGTGCGCTCGCCATGCTCTCCTTGAGCATGCCGATGAGGCCGCTCGGATCGGCTGCCGACACCGCAATCCCGACCAGCAAGGGACTCTGCACTAGGGATTTCCATTCATCCGGGGTGAAGTTCGCTTTCGTCGTCATCGTGTCCTCCTCGGATGTCGAGCGTTTTTTTCAAGGACTTTCCTATGCATGCCTTTGCGACATAGTGACGTCAAACTCTCTACGCCCGCGCGCGGCGAGGCTGGGACCTCGCGATCGAGACCCGCCGACAAAATCGCGCCGCTTTGGGCCGCGCCGCGGCGCCGGCCGCCCAGACGAAAGAGGGCCGGCGTCGCCGCCGGCCCGAGGAAATTGTTTATGTGGTTTGAGCGCTCTTACTTGCCGCCGCCGACGCAGGTGTCGGCGGTCGCCGGCGTGCAGACGTCGAGGCCGGTGTAGGTCGGATCGGAAGGCGCCGGCTTCCCGTCCTTCATGTCCTTCAGCGCATACATCACCTTGTAACCCATTTCGAACGGCCGCTGGCCGACCTGGCCCGCCGACAGGCCGGCCTTCATCAGGTCGATCTGGACCGGCAGGGTGTCGGCGACAACGAGCGCGAGCTTGCCGGAGGCGATCTTGTCCTTCACCTTCATGGCGGTCGCCTTGTAGGCGTCGGGCAGGAACTGCGGGAAGCCGCCGGTCGGGACGAACGCGTCGAGATCGGGATACTTGTTGAGGATGTCCTCCATCTGCTGGTTGGCGACCGCGAAGTCGTCGTTGGTGTAGAGCGGGCAGCCCGCCACCTCGGTCCAGCCGTTCTGGCCGGTCAGTTTCTCGCCCGGCGCTTCCGCGCTCTTCTTGCCGGACAGCGTGTCGCGGATGCCCTGCATGCGCTCGTTGTGATTGGCCGCCGCCGCGCCGCCCGACTGGATGCAGATCGTCCCGCCTTTGGGCTTGATCTGCTGGACTTGCTTGGCGAGGTTGACGCCGATGTCGTAGTTGTGCGTGCCGATATAGGCGACGCGCAGGCCCTTGTCCTTCGCGAGCAGGTCCGAGTCCCAGGTCAGGATCGGGATGTTGGCGGCCTTCGCGCCTTGGAGCGCGGCGGCCATCGCCGCGGCGTTCGCCGGCGACACGCCGATGCCATCGACTTTCTTGGTGATGAGGTCGGCCACGATCTGCGCCTCCTCGTCGCCTCCGCCGTGCTCGCCGGGGCCGATATAGAGGCACTTGATGGCGCCCTTGAGCTCGGCTTCCGCCTTCTTGCACCCGGCCTCGGCCTGGTCGAAGAACGGATTGTTGGTGTTCTTCGGCACCAGTGCGAAGGTGTAGGTCTTTTCCGCCGCAAACGCCCCGCCGGACATCGCCAGCAGACCGCCCGCAGCGAGCGCAGTGGTCATCAGATACTTCAGCATGCTTCTCCTCCCAGTCAGGGTTTCTCCGTTTTCGCGCCGCCCGAACCCCGGGTCAGTCGCGCCTCTTGCCGCGCAGCCGTTCCAGCACCACGGCGAGAATGATGAAGGCGCCGACGAACATGCCTTGCCAGTTCGAGTCAACGCCGGCCATGAGTAGTGAATTGCGGATCGTGAAAATGAGCGCCGAGCCGATGAAGGCGCCGAAAGCGGTGCCTTCGCCGCCCATCAGGTTGGCCCCGCCGATCACCGCCGAAGCGATGGCCAGAAGCTCGTAGGATTGGCCGAGGCTGTTGTTCGCTGAGCCCGCCCAGCCGACCGACAGGATCGCGGCAAAGGCGGCGGAGAGCGAACACAGCACATAGGCCTGGATCTTGACCCGGGCGACCGGCACGCCGGTCAGGTTCGCCGCGTCCTGGTTGCCGCCGATGGCGAAGATGTGCTGCCCCCAGCTTGTCATCTTCAGAACGACGCCAAGCACAATGGTAAGGATAATCATGAAGATGAACGGATTGGACAGCGGAATCGGGAACGGTATCCCGAATCTGTCCAGCCCCAGATTGTCGCCTCCGCCGATGAACTTGAAGGCGGCGGCCTGATCGGGCCGAAAGTCGTAGAGCATCCGGCTTTCCGACACGATGACCGCAAGCGAGCGGACGGCCGACAGCATGCCGAGGGTGACGACGAAAGGCGGGAGGCCGACATAGGCGATCAGCACGCCGTTGATGTAGCCGATGAGCGCCCCTGCGGCGAGCCCCATCAGAACCGCCATCCACCAGGCGTGCATCCAGGGCGTATTGTTCCACCAGTCGGGCATGTAGTCGATCGGCTGCTTGAGCAGCACGACGCCGCAGACGATCGCCGCGAACCCCATCACCGAGCCGACCGAAAGATCGATGCCGCCGGTGATGATCACCGGGGTCATACCGAGCGCCATCACGCCGATGAACGAGAAATTTCGGGTGATGTTGAAGAAATTGTCCGCAGTCGCGAAGGATTCCGGCTGATACCAGCTCATGAAGATCGAAATCAGCGCCAGCGCGACCGCGACCCAGAACGCCTGGTTGGCGAACAGCCGTTGCAAGAACGTGTGCTGCTGGACGGCGAGCACCGACTCGATCGAAACGTTGGCTTGCGGCGGCGGCTTGGCGGCTTCGGTCGACATTGGGAACGCCCTTTACGCCGCGTGGATCGCGCCGGTGATGAGGCCGGTCACCTCTTCCGGGCTCGTCGCCTTGATCGGCTTGTCGGCCACCTTATGGCCGCGCCGCATCACCACCACCCGGTCGCTGACGGCGAATACGTCGGGCATGCGATGGCTGATCAGGATGATCGCCATGCCGGAATCCTTGAGGCGGCGGATGAGATCAAGCACCTCGGCGACCTGCCGGACCGAAATCGCCGCGGTCGGCTCGTCCATCAGCACCATCCGCGCCTCCGAAAGCCGGGTGCGGGCGATCGCGACCGCCTGCCGCTGGCCGCCGGACATCTGCCGCACGAGGTCGCGGGGCCGCGTTTCGGACTTGAGCTCGCTGAACAATTCGCCGGCGCGCTTGGCCATCGCCTTGTGGTCGAGCCAGCGGAGCGGCCCGGCTTGGCGCTTGATCTCGCGGCCGAGGAACACATTGGCGGCCGCTGTGAGATTGTTGCAGAGGGCGAGATCCTGGTAGACGACCTCGACCCCCTTCTCGCGCGCCTCGACCGGTTTATGAAAATGGACCGGCTCGCCGGCGATGCGGATCTCGCCGTGGGTCGGGGGAAAGTTGCCGGCGATTACTTTGACGAGGGTTGACTTGCCGGCGCCGTTGTCGCCCATGAGCCCGAGCACTTCGCCCGACTCGAGCGCGAGATCGACCTCGTTCAGCGCATGAATGGCGCCGAAGTGCTTGGAGATCTGACTCAACTCAAGAATCGGCAAACCGCTTCCTCCGCATCCGGCCGCGCGCAATTATCCCGCGACCGTCAGGCGCGGCTGCTTTTATCCTACTATTTCACCATCAACCAGATCGGCGCGGCGCGCAAGGGGCCAGGGCGGTTTTTCGCCGCCGCACGCGAGGCCCGCGCCGCGCGCCGTAAGCCCTACCGCCACATCGCCCGCATCCGCGCCTGAAGATCGACGCGGGGCCCGTCGGCGGGCGCGCGCCGAGGCTCGGGACTGGCCTCCGGCCAGGTCTGGCGGTCGAAATGCTTGAGCAGCGGCGCCGGCAAAAACCGGGTGCGGCCGGCGACCATGGCCCGGTCGCCGTATTTCGGCTGGCCGTGGACGTAGAAGCGCTGCGGCACGATCAGCGACAGCTCGTCCTTGGCCCGGGTCATCGCGACATAGAGCAGGCGCCGTTCCTCCTCGATCTCCTCCGACGAGCCGGTGGCGAGGTCGGACGGGATGCAGCCGTCGACGCAGTTCAGCACGAACACCGAGCGCCACTCCTGCCCCTTGGCGGAATGGATGGTCGAGAGGATGAGATAGTCCTCGTCCTTGAGCGGCGGCCCGGCTTCGTCGCTGGTCTTGTCCGGCGGATCGAGCGCGAGCTCGCTCAAGAAGCGTTCGCGCGAGGCGAATGACGCGGCGATGCGCTCGAGCGCCTCGAGATCGCCTAGTCGGACCCGCGCGTCGTCGTAGCGCGCCTCGATCAAGGGCGCGAGCCAGGCGACCGCGTCGGCGATCTCGCCCGGCCAGGGCGAAACGCGCGCGGCGAGCCTTTGCATCAGGCTGGCGAAGGCGCCGAAGCCGGCGCGCGCCCTCGCCGGCGCCGCCAGCGTAGCCATCGCCTGAAAGCCGTCGTCGTCCGCCGCGGCGGCGACGATCGTCGCGGCGATCTTCGGCCCGACGCCAGGCAAGAGCTGGGCGACGCGGAAACCGGCGATCCGGTCGCGCGGATTCTCGGCGAAGCGCAGCAGCGCGACCGCGTCCTTCACATGCGCGGCGTCGAGGAACTTCAACCCCCCGTATTTGACGAACGGCACGTTGCGGCGCGCGAGTTCGAGTTCGAGCGCCGCGCTATGGTGGGAAGCGCGGAACAGCACCGCCTGGCTTTTCAGCGCCGCGCCCGCTTCGCGGTTCGCCAGCACCCGGGTCGCGACGAAGCGCGCCTGATCGGCCTCGTCGGCGACCGTGACCAGCGCGGGCGGCGCGCCGTGAGGCCTCTCGGTCCACAATGTCTTGGCGAACCGTTCCGGCGCGGGCGCGATCACCGCATTGGCGGCGGCGAGGACGGCTCCGCTCGAGCGATAGTTGCGCTCGAGCGTCACCACATGCGCGGGCGGATCGAAGGCGCGCGGGAAGTCTAGGATATTGCGCACCGTCGCGGCGCGGAACGAATAGATCGCCTGCGCGTCGTCGCCGACCACGGTGAGTCCGCGGCCCTTCGGTCTCAGACGCAGCACGATCTCGCCCTGGAGCGCGTTGGTGTCCTGGTACTCGTCGACCAGAAGGTGATCGAAGCGGCCGGCGATCTCGCGCGCGATCTCGGGCTCCGTCAGCATCTGGGCGAAATAGAGCAGGAGGTCGTCGTAATCGAGCACGTTCTGCCGCTGCTTCATCTCGACGTAGGACGCGAACAGCGCTTTCAGCGGCGCCTCGTGCGCGGCGACCCAGGGGAACGATTTGTCGAGCGTCTCCTTGAGCTCGCCGCGGGCGTTGACTGCGCGCGAATAGATCGCAAGGCAGGTTCCCTTGGTCGGGAAGCGCAGGTTCGCGGCGATGTCGCCGAGGCCGGCCTCGTGGCGGGCCCAGTTCATCAGATCGGCCGAATCCTCGCGGTCGTGGATCGTGAAACTGGGATCGAGCCCGAGGCGGGGCGCATATTCGCGCAGGAGGCGGGCGCCGATGGCGTGGAACGTCCCGGCGTAGGCCGGCTCGGCGGCCGCCGCGGCCTCCGGCGCGAGACGCCTCGCCAGCAGCCGCTCGACCCGGCGGCAAAGCTCGGCCGCGGCGCGGCGGGAGAAGGTGGCGAGCATGATCCGCTTCGGATCGGCCCCGGCGAGGATCAGCGCCGCCACCCGATGCGCGAGCATCGCCGTCTTGCCCGAGCCCGCGCCTGCGACGACGAGCAGCGGCGGCGGCCCGTCGGCATCGCCGATGCCGTGCTCGACCGCGAGCCGCTGCTCGTCATTGAGTTCAACCGCGGTACTGGTGCGAATCAGGGCGAGCGACATGATTCGAGGGAATCATGTTTCCCGCTTTGTTCCAAGGGCGTGGACAGACGTCGCCGTATTAGCTAATTAGTGGACTAACAGCCGGAGCCGCCATGACCACCGTCACCGTTCATGTCGCCAAGACAAACCTGTCGAAGCTCCTCGCCCGGGTCGAGGCGGGCGAGGAGATCGTGATCGCGCGGGGCAAAACGCCGATCGCCCGGCTGACGCCGATCCACGCGCGTCCCGCAACGCGGCGCTTCGGCGCCATGAAGGGCGTGGTCACCGTCGGCCAAGAGTTCTTCGAGCCCCTGAGCGAACCGGAGTTGAAGGAGTGGGAGTAACTTGACCCGACTCCTTCTCGACACGCGCGCCTTTCTCTGGTGGCTGGCGGGCGACGCAAAATTGAGCAGGAGGGCGCGCTCCGCTGTCGGCGACGATCCTGGCCCGATCTTCGTCAGCGCGGCGTCGATCTGGGAGATTTCGACCAAACATCGCTCGGGAAAGCTTCCGGGCGCAAGTTCCATCGCCGACCATCTCGCCGGCGCTATCGAAAGCCAGGGCTTCGTCGGCATGCCGATAACGATCGAACATGCACAAGCGGCGGGAGCCTTGCCCGGGCCGCACCGCGACCCATTCGACCGCATGCTGATCGCGCAAGCGCTCCTCGACGGCCTTGTCCTCGTGTCCAACGAGCGCGCCTTCGACGCCTACGGCGTCCAGCGTTTGTGGTGAGGCCTCATGCCCGGAGCGGAATCGCATTACGTCAATCGCACCGGCTGGCTCAGAGCGGCCGTGCTCGGCGCCAACGACGGCATCATTTCGACCGCGAGCCTCATCGTTGGCGTCGCGGCCGCCGACGGAACGCGCGGCGCCATCCTCACCGCCGCGGTCGCCGGCTGGGCGGCGGGCGCGATGTCCATGGCGGCGGGCGAATATGTTTCGGTCAGTTCGCAGGCGGATTCCGAGGCCGCGGACCTTGCCCGCGAGCGCCGCGCGCTCACCGAGCAGCCGGCGGCGGAAAAGCAGGAGCTCGCCCATATCTACGAGGAGCGCGGCGTTCAGCCGAAACTGGCGAAGCGGGTCGCCAGGCAGCTCATGGCCAAAGACGCGCTCGCGGCGCATGCGCGCGACGAGCTGGGCTTCAGCGAGGCCGCCCAGCCGAGACCAATTGAGGCCGCTTTCGCCTCGGCGCTCGCCTTTTCGGTCGGCGCCGTCCTGCCGACGGTCGCGGCCTTCCTCGCGCCGCAACAAGCGGTCGGCTGGGCCGTCCCCGCGGCTTCGATCGTGTTCCTGGTCGCCCTCGGGGCGCTTGGCGCGCGTCTCGGCGGCTCGTGGATGCTGAAGCCCGCGATCCGGGTCGGCTTCTGGGGCGCGCTGGCGATGGCGGTGACGGCGGGGATCGGCGCGCTGATCGGCAGGGCGGTCTAAAGCAACAGAACGGAGCCGGCGCTCGCGCGATCGGGTCAGCGCTTGGGCAGTCGCGACAGCATCATAGCCTGAACCGCCTTGGGGTCGGCGATGAATTGCTGGTAGACGCTCCGCGACTGAGCGCCCGCCACGACCTCATCGTCGACGCCGGCCTGCAGCGCATCGGATATTGCGGCCAAGGCGCAATCGAACGACGCGCTGTTCTTCGCGATCCTCGACAATTCGACAGGTGAGGCGGTCGGCTGCCAGGCCTTCCACCGCATCGAGCCGGCGCACCGCGTGATCGAGATTGGGCACATTTTGTATAGCCCCCGTATGCAGCGCACGATCGGCGCCACCGAGGCGCAATATCTGTTTGCGTCTTACGTTTTCGACACGCTGGGCTATCGCCGTTACGAGTGGAGGTGCGATGATCTCAACGAGGCGTCGAAGCGCGCGGCGGCGCGTCTCGGGTTCACGTTGGAGGGTGTGTTTCGCCAGCACCTGATCATCAAGGGCCGCAACCGCGACACCGCCTGGTTCTCAATGCTGGATTCGGAATGGCCGGCGCGCCGCTCCGCCTTCGAGCGCTGGCTCGATCCGGCAAATTTTGACGCCGAGGGACGTCAGAAAGCGTCGCTGACAAGCCTGAATGCGGAATAAGGCGCGGCGCTTCGGAGTTCAAGGCGACTGGGTGGAGGGCGCGCCTGCAAGGGTCGCTTCGGGAAGGACCGGAGTCCGCGCCGAACCCGCCGTTCCAACGCGAACTCGAAGGAGGGTCGTCCGAAGCGGCCTTACGGCAAATGCTCCAACAGCGCCTGCGCCTCGGCGATTTCCGGCATTTCCGGCGTCTGCGAAAAGCCTTCGAGGACCGGCGCGAGAACGGCGCGGGCTTCGACATTTCGGCCGGTTGATTGGTAAAGCTTGGCGAGGGAAAGGGAGGCCAGCAGTTCATAGCTGCGTGCGCCCTGTTCCTTCGCAACCGCGATGGCGGTCTGGAACGCCTCCTCGGCGGGCGCCGCGCTCGCCGGATCGCGCTTAAGCAGAATCGCGCCGCGGACGCGCTGGAGGAGGGCGTCGGTCCACCGCTCCCCCGTCTCGCTTGCCAACGCCAGCGCCGCGTCAATCTCCGCCAAGGCCTCTTCCAAGTTTGACGCTTGGGATTGCGATTCAGCGAGAAGACCCTTCAAGAGCGGCACGTTCAGCAAGATCCGTCGTGTGGGACGTTGTGCAAGGATCTGACGGAGTTCGGCTAGGTTCGCTTCGCCAAGTCGAGAACGGGCTGCGGATGACAGCAATAGTGCGCTTTTTGCATATGGCACCGGGTGATCTCTACCGAGCTGGCCGAGGAGTTCCGCCGCACTTCGTGCAGCTTCAGCATCGCCGCAAACCAATTCGAAGACGGATTTTAGATAGTAAACGCTCGCCTTGTCAGGGACATGACCGGTTTCGATCGCGCACGCGACGGCCTGCTCCATCAGTCGTCGTGCGCGAACGGGGTCGCCAAGCAGCCAACTGGTCTGAGCGAGATGGGCTGTCGCACTGGCGACGCCATCCACACCGAAGCGGTACCTCACCTCGCGGTCACGTTCCGGATCATAGATGCTCAGCGCCCGCTCCAGATATGCTTGCGCTTTGATTAGGTCGCCCTGGAAGAGACATGTCGTCCCAAGATAACGCGCGGCAACGGCCGCCTCCGACATCCGACCTTCGTTTTCCGCTTCGCGCAGAAAGGTCTCGGAGATTTCTCGCGCGGATCTCAGTTCGCCAGCCGCTAACCCGCCAATCCATGCTCCGTAGCGGACTGAGAAACGATCGATAGCTTCATCGACTCCATCCGCCATCTTTCGGGCGCGCCCGAAGGCCGCCGTCGTTTCCTTGGAGGTGAAACCTTTCGACCACATCAGCGCCTGACCGTAATCGGTTTGCAACTTTAGACGCTGGCTCGAAGACGCCGCGTCAGCAGCCCCCGGCCGTGAGGCCGCGCCAGCCTTGTCCGACATCGCTATCGCCTTGCCGAGATGGGCGATCGCCTCCTGGAAGGCGGAGCGGCGCAGGGCCTGATCGCCGGCCTTCCCCCACCACTCAATCGCAAGGTCGTCGAACCCGGCTTGCGTGAAATGATGTGCGATGACCTCGGGCTCAGCCGCAGCCCGCTCTGGATCGTCGCGCAGAACCTCGGCGGCGCGCCGGTGCAACGACTGCCGGCGGATCTTGAGCAGGCTGTCGTAGGCCGCATCCTGGATCAGCGCGTGCTTGAAGCGATAGTTGGCCTCATGGCCTGCGCCCTCGACGATGAGGAGGTCCGCGCTGGCGAGCCGGTCGAGCGCGGACTGGAGGGTTGGATCGTCCACTCCGTCTACAGCCGCGAGCAGCGCATAGGTGAAATCGCGTCCAAGCACGGCGCCGATCTGTGCGACCTCGCGCGCTTCGCCGAGCCGGTCGAGCCGCGCCGCGAGCGATTGTTGCAGCGTGGGCGGATCGCCTGCAAGCCACCGGCCTCTCCCCCGCGCTCAAGCAGAAGCCGCGTCACTTCCTCGACGAACAGCGGCACCCCGCCGGTGCGCTGGCTCACGCCCTCGACCACCTCTTGGCTCAGCGCATGGCGAGCGGCGAGTCCACCGACCATCTGCGCGACGTCGGCGCGATCGAGGGGGCTGAGCGAAATCACGCTATGGTGAGAGCGCAGGCTCCAGGGCGGGCGGAATTCCGGCCGCGCGGTCCCGAGGATGAGCAGCGGCGCCTGCGCGCCGCGCTCGGCGAGAGCCTGCATCAGATCAAGCGTGGTCGGATCGGCCCAATGCAGGTCCTCGAACGCCAGCGCGACGGGCTGCGAGCGCGCCCCGGCGAGAAACCAAGTAACGAGCGCAGCCAGTTGCCGCCGGCGCGATTCCTCGGGCGCGAGCTTCGGCGCGCGTTCCTCAGGCACAGGTACGCCTACCAGCGGCGCGAGCAGGGGCGCATATTCGTCGGGATCGAGGCCGATGAGCTGCAGCGTGTTCTCGAGGTCGGCGAGGCGCCGGTCGACAGGCTCATCCGCGCCGAAGCGCTGGCGGCCCCATTCGGCGATCGGGTGCAAAGGCGTATTCTGCAACAGTTGCGACGACGACAGCTCGACAAAAGTGTGGGGCGTCTCGCCAAGCGTCGCACGAAACTCCTCCACGAGACGCGACTTGCCGATCCCCGGTTCGCCGACGATCAGCGTGAACTGGCCTGCGCCATTGCGCGCCCGCTTCCAACGTCCCCGAAGCTGGCCGAGCTCTTCCTCGCGCCCGACGAGCGGGGTCAGCGTCCGTGCGCCGGAGCGCCTTCCGCCGCTTGCGCGCACGATGCGGTAAAGCGTGACCGGCGCCTGGACGCCTTTGAGCTGGCAGGCGCCGCGGTCTTCGGCCACGAACAGTCCGGCGGTCTGGCGCTGCACGTTCGCCGTCACAACCACCGCGCCAGGCTCGGCCAGGCCTTGAACGCGCGCCGCAATATTGGGCGCGTCGCCGAATACCTCGCCCGTCGCCTCGACCACAACCGGCCCCGACTCGAGTCCGATACGCGCGACAAGTTCGGGCGCCTTTCCCCCGTTCCTGTCGTTGAGCTCCGAAAGCGCGCGCTGGATCGCGAGAGCCGCCCGCACCGCGCGTTCGGCGTCGTTCTCCTGCGCGTGGGGATAGCCGAACAGCGCCATCAGCCCGTCGCCGAGCTTCTTCAGCACATGCCCGCCGAGCCCAGTCACCGCCGCCGAGGCTTCGTCGAGATAGGCGTTGACGAGGCTGCGCCAGTCCTCCGCGTCGAGCCGGGACGCGAGCGCCGTCGAACCGACGAGATCGCAGAACATGACTGTGATCGGACGGCGCTCGGCTGAGATTTCGGGAACGCTTTTCGCGAAAGGCCGCGGCGCGGCCGACTCCGCCGAAGCTGTCGGCGACGCCAAGGCGGCTATGGCGGCAAGGAGTTTGCGCCGATCGCCGACCGTCGCGACGCCGATTTCCTTCAGGTCCTCCGCCGTTAGGTGAGGAAGGACTGCTTCGTCGATCCGGTTGTCGCGAAACGCGGCCTCGTATCGCTCAAGGCCGGTTTGTTTCAGCCACGCGCCGAGGTCCATGGGCCCGCCCCTGAAATCGATTTCCATTATCGATGGGGCGAATTGGGCTGTCCAGAGTTACCGGCGCGTTGGCCGGTCGTCGGGCGCCGGGCCTCTGTCGGAAAAGCTGGCAATCGAACAAATTCAGAATGCAAGGCTATGCTCCAACTCAATCGGAACAGGGATCGAGCCATGACGTGACAAAAGGCCGCAAGAATGCGGGCTCGAGGACGCGAGGATCAGGAGAAAAAAGCATTTGAATCGCCCATAAAGCTTTGAAAAGTCCCGTTTCCGAAAAATAAAAGAAAGCAAAAAGCGGCGTTTTCATTTTCGTGGGCTTTCGGCCGTTTTCGCGCGCTTTGGCGCAAGCGCCGCGACGACAGGCTTCGACCGGTCTTGAGCGCCGCCGGGCGAAGGCCCCGTTGTCGGCCAGGGTTCGCCCCCATATAAGGGCGAGGGTTCGCGCGGGCTCGCGAACGGGCTCGCGGAGCAGCGGCCAAAATTGGGGATGGAATTGTCTTCGTCCAGAATTGAGCATGAGCGCCTTGTCATCATCGGCTCGGGGCCGGCCGCCTATACCGCGGCGATCTACGCCGCGCGCGCCCTTCTGAAGCCGCTCGTGCTCGCCGGCTTCGAAGCGGGCGGACAATTGATGACCACGACCGACGTCGAGAATTATCCCGGCTTCGCCGAGCCGATCCAGGGGCCGTGGCTGATGGACCAGATGCGGGCGCAGGCGGAAAATGTGGGCGCGCGGGTCGAGGGCGAGCATGTGACAGCGCTCGAGCTCGGCCGGCGGCCGTTCATCGTCCGCTGCGACAGCGGCCGGACGCTGGCCGCCGAGGCGATCATCCTGGCGACGGGCGCCAAGGCCAAATGGCTTGGGCTGGCTAGCGAGGATGCGTTCAAGGGCTTCGGCGTTTCGGCCTGCGCGACCTGCGACGGGTTCTTCTTCCGCGGAAAGTCGGTGGTCGTCGTCGGCGGCGGCAACACCGCGGTCGAGGAGGCGCTGCATCTCTCCAACATCGCCGCCCATGTCACCGTGGTGCATCGCCGCGATTCCTTCCGGGCGGAGAAAATCCTGCGCGAGCGGCTGGCGTCGCGCCACAATGTCTCGATCCGCTGGAACACGGTGGTCGAGGCGGTCGTCGGCGGAGGAACGCCGCGCGGCGTCACCGGGCTCAGGGTCAGGAATGTCGTGACCGGCGCGCTCGATGATCTCGCCGCCGACGGCGTGTTCGTCGCCATCGGGCACGAGCCGGCGACCGAACTGGTGCGCGGACAGGTCGAACTCAAGCCGAACGGCTACGTTCAGACGGCGCCGGGCTCGACCGCGACCAGCGTCGAAGGCGTATTCGCCGCTGGCGACGTCGCCGACGACGTGTTCCGCCAGGCGGTAACTGCCGCGGGACTGGGCTGCATGGCCGCGCTCGAGGCCGAGCGCTGGCTCGCCGCCCAGGAGCCGAACCGCGCCGCGGCCGAATAGGCCGGGGCGAAGGGCGACAGCGGCGGATCAATCAGCCGGAGACGGCCGGGGAAGCGTCCATGGATTGGGACAAGCTGCGCGTGTTTCAGGCCGCCGCTGACGCGGGCTCGTTCACGCACGCGGGCGAGACGCTGGGCTTGAGCCAGTCGGCGGTCAGCCGTCAGGTCGGCGCGCTCGAAGCCGACCTCGGCGCGCCGTTGTTTCATCGCCATGCGCGCGGGCTCATTCTGACCGAGCAGGGCGAAATGCTGCTCGGCGCGGTGCGCGACGTCGTGCTGAAGCTCGACGCCGTGCGCAGCCGCCTCATCGACAGCCGGGAAAAGCCGCACGGCGAACTCAGGGTCACGACCACGCTGGGCCTCGGCGCCAACTGGCTCGCGCCGCGGCTCGGCGAGTTCGTCGATCTCTATCCGGAAGTCCAGTTGCAATTGCTGCTGTCGGACGACGACCTCGACCTCGGCATGCGCGAAGCCGACGTTGCGCTGCGGCTGCGCGAGCCGATCCAGCCGGACCTGATCCGCCGCCGGCTGTTCACCGTCCATTTCCACGCCTACGCTTCCGCTGACTATCTCAGGAAGCACCCGCAGCCGCGCAAGGTGGAGGACCTCGACCACCATCACCTGGTCGCGTTCGGCGCGCCGACGGCGACCCACCTTCTTTACAATCTCAATTCTCTGCTCAGTCTGGGACGCGACCCGAAGGCGCCCCGCACGGCGCAGATCACCGTCAATAATCTGGCGGCGATGACCCATGCGGTCGAGCACGGAGTCGGCGTCGCGGTATTGCCCGATTATTGCGTTCAGCCTGACTCGGGGCTCGTGCGCTTATTGCCGCAGGCCGACATGCCGGAGATGGACTGCTTCCTCGTCTATACCGAGGAGCTCAAGAATGTCGCGCGGGTTCAGGCGTTCCGCGACTTCCTCGTCACTTCGGCGCAGCGCTGGCGGTACTGACCGCGGCGTTGCGGGGTCATTGCGCGGCGCTCGGCCGGATTCTCGGACAAGCGAGAGAGGTCCAGGTTCAGCCGGGCGCCCGCGGCGGGGCCATCTCCGGCCGGCCCGTTTCGCCGCGCAGGCCCGCGATCAGGCCACGGACCGCCGCGACGAAGTTGCGCGTCGATCCGGCGGCGAGGTATTCCCCGCTTCTGACGAAGGTCACGAACACGGTCCACAGATACCACCGCGGGTAATGCCGGCGCACGAAGCGCAGCTGATTGCGATGGCCGAGATAGACCGAAAAGGCCGATCGTTTGGCGCGCCCCCCGCCAGAGCCGGTCGTCGTGCCCATGACGTGAGGGACCACCGATTTGTGAGCGTATCCGACGCCGCAGGCGGCCTTGGCGCGGACCGCCCAATCGACTTCCTCCCAATAGAGAAAAAAGGATTCGTCCATGAGGCCGATCCGCTCGATGCAGGTTCTGGTCACATACATCGACGGTCCGGTCGGCGAGTCCATGCGCCGTTCGACGTCCTCGGGGTCGGGCTCGGGCGACACCGGAGCGAAGAGATCGACTCCCATCAGCCGGCCGGTCAGCTTGTTGAATTTGAGGCCCCGGGAGAGGGTGACGTCGGATCGGCCGGGCGTCATCAACCGGCTCCCCACCATGCCCTTGCCTCGCGCCGCGGCATAGGCGACGAGCTCGGCCAGCGCGTCCGGTTCCGGCGAAGTGTCCGGATTGAGAATCCAGACCGCGCTCCATCCCGGCCGGGCGAGCAGCGGTCTGAGCCAGGCGTTGATCCCGCCCGCGTAACCGCCGTTGTCGCCGGCTTCCCCGATTTCGACCGGCGTATCCGTCCCGGCAAGCCGAAGCCGGCGTGCCCGCACAAAGTCGTTCGAGGCGGGCTCGGCGTGCTCGACGGTCCCCTCGCATGGACCGCCCTGTTCCGACAGGGCCTTCACCAGCGCGTCAAATGCGGCCGCCCCGCCGTTCTCGCAGATGAAGGTCCCGAATTTCGGACAGCCGCGCTGCTTGGCGATCGCGTCCAGACATTTGACCATGTCGTCGGCATGTCCGAACCCCACGATGATGATCGGGACTTCAATGTCGGCCGGCATCCAGGGATCGCTCCTCACGCAAGCTCGGGACGGCTCGCCGGGCGGGCGCCTGCCGACAGGGTTGGAAGCATATGTTGGGGGACGGTCGCCACGGTCCGGCCTCCAGCCCCGCTCGCGGCGAGCGCAAGCGGCTTCAAGCGTTGCTGACGTATTTGTTCATGATCGAATCCGTTTTGTCGAAATTGCTCATCTCCACAATGTCGTCCGTCTCCAGCATCGTATCGAATTCCGATTCAAGGGCGGCGATGAGAATCATGTGACCGATCGACGTCCAGGCCGGGTAAGCTTGATAGACAAGCAATGACGTGTCGGTGTCGTCGTCGAGGTCGAAGCTCTCTTTGAACGCGCTATATACCCGATCCCTCACCGTCATTGAGTCGACTCCACAATTAACGGACGCTCGCAGCCCGGCGGACGAGCCAAATGTCGCCTCGCCCTGTCAGGCGGCCAATCATCCACGCCGGATTGCCCCCTCCCCGGTTCGACCCGGCGGCGCCGACCGCGCTGAGAAAGAGCCCCCGGCGGCGACCGAGCCGTCGCCGCTTCTTCCCGCAGTCCGCGTCTGCCTGCCGTTTTCGCCGCCGTCGCGTGCGGCCGAGTTCGCACAAATCGCTGGGCCGCGCAACCCGACGCGTCTCGCCGCGCCGCGCGGTCGCGAGAGATGCAAAGGCGCCATTCGCGCGATCGACTCTGATCATGGCGCAAGGCTCGGATCGCGATGGTTCAGCCAGCGCCCTCCGTCGTGAGTTGTCCGCGCCAGGCGCCGTCAGGATGGCTAGCTTCTCACCGGGCGGGGGCGCGAAACCGGATCGAGCCAAGAGCGTTGCGGACGGGAAGCACCTGGCAGCCCCTCGACAATGCGCTTTCGAGCGCATGCTCGAACAGCTTAGGCGTGCAACCGCGAGAACTGGGCGACTCGCCGACATCATGGGTGAAGAAGATGAGCCACGAGCGGGGCCGCGAGGAACGCTCGATCAGGCTTGTCACCGCCGCCGCGTCGGTCGATTGCGAAAACAGAGGCTCGGCGCGCAGAGCCCCCAGATCGGCGACGCCGGCGTTCACGCCGGGCGAGGTCGACCGGCAAGCGGCGAAGCGCCCCTGCATCCTGAGCTTGGTCTTGAGGTCGATGTCGGCGAACGGAAAAGCGAATGTGGTCATCCGCAGGTCGCCGAACTGCGCGCGAATGAATCCGGCGTTGGCCTCGGCGTCGGCGATCAGCTCCGCGGCGGCGAGCGGGGGCGCTTGCGCGCGCTCGGAAGGACAGCAACCGATCTCATGACCGTTATCGACCAGGCGCCTGAGATCGTCGAGGCCGTACTGCTCCACGCCGTCCGCAGTCGCGCCGCAGAGGCGGCGGTTGATATAGAAAGTGCCGCCGGCGCTTCGGCGTTCGAGCGCCGGGGCCGCGTTGAGCGCGGCCGATTTTGGGAAACCGTCGAAAGTGAAGGATACGATGGGCTGCTCGTTGACCATCGCCACCCCGCGAGCGCTGATAAGCTCTCGCGCGCCGTCACGCAGCTTTTCAAACAAGCGGCGCTCCGGCAAGTTTTCAATTCTCCACGAGCCGCAGCGCGTCGGCGTCGGTCCCGGCGCGCGTGCGGTCGATCACCGTAACGATGTCGCGCTCCGGCAATTCCTCCAGCCTCGGGGAGACAAACTCATCGTCCCGGCCGATCGGGGCGAACTTCATCTCTTCCAGCACCTGCCGCGCCGACTGGTTGCGTCCCGAGAAGTGAAAAACCGTCGACACGACGTCCTGCCCGCGAGCGGTCGCGCGACCGATGAGCCAGGCGAAGAATGCGTGATCCACTTTCTTGTGCTGCACGCGGCAGCTCATGAAGAAATTCTCGACATGGAATCGCTCAACGTCGACGATCGCGAATCCGATGATCCCGTAATCGCCGAACTTGTCGGCGCAGGAGAGCACGAGCCCTTCCTTCCCGGGCGCGGCGCCGTGGAGCAGGTCCTCGACATCCTTGCGGGTGGATGCCCGTCCCGCGTAGTTGAGCTGATTCGTGCGCTGCGAAAGCTCGAACACGCGAACGATATTTGCTTCTGCGAGAGAACTGATCGTCAGCGTTATCTCGCAGGACCCTAAGAAGTCGAGGAACGAGCTGTCCGCTTCGTGAAACGCGCTCTCGCGCATCTCTTCGACCTTGTACATCTGGCGGCGATTGCGGGCCTCCTCAGTTACCGGAATGTCGAGTTCCGGCATCGCGGTCAATCCGCCGATGCGGCCTTCGTCCAGGACCCGTATGTCCGGATGAGCTGAGGACACTTCCGCGCGCTCGAACGCCTGGTCGTCGATGAACACGAACGTGTTCTTGTTGATGTTGAGCCGGCGGGCGATCTCGGTCATGCCGGCGCTCTTCGGTCCCCACCCGATCTGGGGCGCGAGAAAATACTCGCTCAGACCGAAACGCTTGAGCGCGTCAAGCGCGTCATCGGGATTGTTCTTGGACACGACCGAATGGAGAACGCCGCGCTCGTCGAGCGCCTTGATCGCGGCGACTGCATCGGCGTTGAGGGTCAGATTGTCGAAGCCGTCCTCGATCAGCGTCCCGCGCCAAAGGGTGTTGTCGAGATCCCAGACCACGCATTTCACCTTGGCGGCGGGCTGCGCCGCCGCTGCCGGCGCGGCCGATCGCGCCGCCGCTGCCGGAGCGGCGGTCGAAGCCTTGTGCGAGTCGGTG
>Ga0335076_10001433_pt1 | contig 23077 bp, 16 predicted proteins | sample Lox_Sample_25_FD_206717 | JGI IMG/M metagenome (GOLD analysis project Ga0335076, IMG submission 206717) | Soil microbial communities from Loxahatchee National Wildlife Refuge, Florida, United States - Lox_Sample_2.5 | ecosystem: Environmental > Terrestrial > Soil > Wetlands | place: USA... | reverse complement strand
GACAGCTATATCCCCGGAGTGATTATGAATGGCGCGAAACCGGTTTTAATCAATCTGCAATTCCCGGAATATAAAATCGATTGGGGAGAAGTCAGAAAAAAAGTTTCGGCAAAGACGCGTGTCATCATGCTTAATTCTCCTAATAATCCAACAGGAACCATTCTTAGGGAAGAAGATATTGAAGAATTGAGATCAATCGTTGCAGGCACTGATATCTTCATTGTTTCCGATGAAGTATATGAGCACCTGATTTTTGATGACCTCCCTCATCTGTCTATGCTTCGATACCCGGATTTAGCAGAAAGAAGTTTTGTTTGTTTTTCTTTTGGAAAAGTTTACCACTGTACCGGATGGAAACTGGGTTATTGCATTTCCGCTCCTTTATCAATGAAGGAATTCAGGAAAGTACACCAGTTCAATTGCTTCAGCTGTAACTCCCCTACGCAGGTCGGATTGTCCAGGTTTTTACTGAATAAGGAATCTTATCTCCTGCTCGGAAAATTCATGCAGGAAAAAAGAAATTATTTTCAGCAGTTGATGGCGGGGACCAGGTTTTCGGCCCTGCCTAGTTACGGTAGTTATTTCCAGGTTTATCAATATGACCGGATCAGTGACGAGCCTGACAAAGATTTCAGTATCCGTCTGACCAGGGAATTCGGAGTGGCAACGATTCCTGTTTCGGTTTTTTACCAGGCAGGAAAGGATGATAAGGTCGTGAGGTTTTGTTTTGCCAAGAAAGATGAAACACTGGAAGAAGCCGCAGGAAGGCTGATGAAGGTGTAGGGGGAAAATATTTTATTGATTATTCTGCTTCACTTACCAACGCTTTTTTATACATCATTTCTTCTTCCTTTTTATATTTATTCTGAATGATTTCGCTCATTGGCTTTTCATAAACCTTGCTTTCCAGCCAGGCAATGATATCCAGATAAACAAAAGAGCGGGTTTCAAAACGGTTTTTTTCCAGGTGTCTGATGGTATTCAATAATTTCTCCAATTCCGGTTTCAATTTACGCGCCGACATTTTAAATGATTTGCGCAAAAAACTAAACATTTCTTCTTCCACGACAGTCAGGTTTTTCATTTTAGCCATGAAGCGATATACGGATTTGATCAGGGATTCAATGATCTCATAGTTCCCCATTTCATAATGAGCGATGAGGTGCAATAATCTCGCGTAACATTGCAGGTCATAGCGAAGGTCCACATGATCGTGAATGATTCTTTGCAAATAATCTATCGACCTTGCATAGTTGCCGCTTCCGAAATACAGGTTGGCAATTTTGTAATTAAATACAAGGATGCGATGCCTGTCGATATACAATGCATATTCTTCCAGTTTTTCTTCAACATAAGGAACCAGGGAGAGCCCTTCTTTGAATGTCCCCAACATCAGGTGTTGATTGATTTTCGCTCCATAGATATAGATGAATGTGTGGATGCGGAAATTATCATGATGCTGTGCAATGGCGGTTTTTGAATAAGCTTCAAACCTGTCAAGGATGATTTGGAATTTATCGTAATAGCGCAGGTCAAAAAGTGCATTCAGCAGATTATGCATTCCTTTTACATAATGGCCGGTTTCTACTTCGATCATTTTGGGTTCCTGTTCAAAAAGATCAATCCATTTCTGGCTGTAACGATAATACATCAGAAAATCCTGGCGAATGAAGGCATACCAGCTATAGCTCTGGTAGAGGTAAAGCTTCTCATAAAAATCAGTTAGTTTTTCGGCTTTGGGTGGAATATTATTTTTAAAGAATGCCTTGATACCCTCTTCATCCTGTTCATTTCGTGCATGCCCGTTCTGCACATACCATCTGTACAACAGCAAAGCGAGATTAGATAATTTCGTCACCCTGTCGATATGATCGCTGATCTCAGTCGCTTCTTCGGTGAGCAGTTGCGTTTTTTCAAGCGTGCTTCTGGTGATATGCAGTGTTTCAATTTTCTTTTCAAGCGAAATGAGTTGGGCAAGAAAATTGAATTTATTATTTGCCTTTGCAATCTCCTTGGCTCTTTCCAATATTTTCAGACTTTGCAGTTTCAGTCCTTTATTGTATAAAAGCCTTGCATTATCCATATGCTCGCTCAGTTGCAGATCGGTATTCTCAGTGGTTTTTAAAAGACGCAGACTGGCCAGCAGTTGTTTGTAGAGATGTGTTTTTAAATTGGAAAGCTGAGGCTTGGTGACAAAAGGAAGTTTTTTCAGCAAAAGCTTTTCGTCATATTCCGGTAGTTTATCAAGTGCGTCGAAAAGTTGAATGATTTTAAGGTCTTCTTTGGCTGAGCTTCTTTTAATATATAGTTTAAAATGCCTTTTTTCCGATTTTTCGAGGGATCGCACGAGTTGAAATAAAATATCTGCAGAACGGTTGGACATCATAAAGAAATTGCGCTGAAACTCAAGACCAGCAAGGGTTTTAGAATATTAATTCCCTTTTGGCATAATTAAATCCGGTCTAAGATGTTTTGAATGGGACGGAGACAGGTCTTAATTTTGTTCAGCAATGAGTTAATAAATATGGCAGGCAATCGTTAAGCAGGAATCGTCAGAGGCTATATAACTCAAAAAAATCGAATTCTACCTTTTTTTCATATGGCAAGCAATCGTTAGAGGTCGGCTGTTTCTACAGTGGACCTTTATTTTTGTAGAACCGTTTGCAAGATATAAAAGTTTATTAATTTCCACAACACGAATTGCAAGGATCCCTGTTAGATATTCATCTCCAATTTCTTACCCGCCCGGAATTCTTTAGAACTAAGAATTCATCCCGAAAAATAAGACCAATCGGAAGGATGAGTTGTCAGTTCAATTCGTTTTATCGTATATTTGCGATATAGGATTTAGAAGACTATGGCAATACATAAGAAAGAAGAATTTTCCCAAAAAGACCAGGAACTCGCGTTTTTCGCGAAAGCGATCTCGCATCCAGCAAGAATTGCCATTCTCAAAGTGCTGGCCGAACAATCTGAATGCATATGCGGGAAAATAGTGGATGTATTGCCCCTGGCGCAGTCTACCGTGTCTCAACATCTCAAAGAACTCAAAACAGCAGGACTGATCCTGGGAACAATCGATGGCCCGCGGAGTTGTTATTGTATCAATTGGGAATTCTTTGAAAAATTCAATCTCGAATTCAATACTTTATTCAAATCACTGAAAGCAAAAAGCGAAAATAATTCCTGCGATTAATTATTCACATAAAAGGAAAGCCATGAAAGAAAAACAAATCAAAAAAGATCCTGGATGTTGCAAACCCGGAAATGAATGTTGCGGCAACATAACGGATTGGGCTTGCTGCTGACAATGAATACCGGCCGCTCTTGTAGTTGCCGGTTTTTAAATCACTTAATATGACCATTCAATCTTTGCTTCCTATCCATTGGGAAGTAGTAAAAATTATTTATGAAGAAGGCATTGCGACTGGCAATGCTACGTTTGAAACGAAGGCACCAACCTGGGAGGATTGGAATGCATCTCATGTTGAGAATTCAAGATTAATTGCTGTTGAAGGCGATCGGATACTGGGATGGGCTGCACTCACAGCAGTTTCAGGAAGATGTGTATATGCCGGTGTAGCTGAAGTCAGCGTTTATGTTGGCGAGAAATCGAGAGGAAACGGGATAGGTAAAAAATTGCTCCACGTATTAAACTGTGAAAGCAAAAAAAATAATTTCTGGACATTGCAGGCTGGCATCTTTCCGGAAAATAAAGCCAGCATTCAAATTCATGAGGAATGCGGTTTTGGGTTTATCGGTGTTCGTCAGCGCATAGGCAAAATGAATGGAAGATGGAGAGATACTTTATTATTGGAAAGAAGAAGTGATAAAATTGGGATTGATTGATATGAAAAAGAAAATTCTTTTTGTTTGCGTGGAGAATAGCAACCGCAGCCAGATGAGTCAGGCCTTTGCGAGTATTTACGGCGGAAGCAATATTGAAGCCTACAGTGCGGGGAGCAAGCCGTCTGGTAAGATAAATCCGAAGGCCATCGCTTCGATGAAGGAAATCGGATATGACCTGGCAGTACATCAATCCAAATCGTTATCTGACGTAGAACAATATGCGCCATTTGATGTGGTGGTGACCATGGGTTGTGGAGACGCTTGTCCCTGGATGCCCGCCAAAAAATTCATCGACTGGCAGATTCCGGATCCAAAAAACATGGAACCTCAGGAGTTCAACAGGGTTAGAGACCAGATTGAGCAAAAAGTGAAAAAATTATTATCAACCTTATAAAAGAATATTTAATGAAAGGAATACATACAATCGTTTTTGACCTCGGAGGAGTTTTGATTGACTGGAATCCCGACTATGTTTACCGGGAAATTTTTCCTGATGAAAAACAAAGAAAATGGTTCTACCAGAATATTTGTACTTCAGAATGGAACGAAGAACAGGACGCCGGGCGAAGCCTGCGCGAGGGTACTGAATGGCTGGTGGCTAAGTTTCCGGAACAAGAGAAAAATATAAGGACTTATTATGATCGCTGGGAAGATATGCTCGGCGGGCCCATTCATGATACTGTGGAAATATTGAAATACCTGAAATTCCGGACCAATAAAAAATTATATGCGCTTACCAACTGGAACCACGAAACCTTTCCCGTGGCTTTGAAGAAATATGATTTCCTTCACTGGTTTGACGGCCGACTGGTTTCAGGCGAAGAAAAAACGAGGAAGCCATTTATGGATATTTATGAAAAACTGGTTGAGCGCTTTAATATTGATCCTTCCCAATCAATTTACGTGGACGATAATGCACGCAATCTTGGTCCTGCAAAAGAATTGGGATTTACGACGATCCAGTTTCAATCTCCCTGGCAATTCAAAGAAGAACTGAAAAAAACAGGAGTGGATGTAGGTATAAATTAAAGGCGGCTTCAGGATATTCTAACAAATGAATATTGCTGCAGTTATCTGCGGAACTCACTATTTTTGCTGACTTTTTACGCTGCATGAAACTCAGACTGATAAAGTTTTTTAAGGATTTCCTGCTCTACACAGGAATATTGCGTTTGCTTTCTCCTTTTAATAATTTGTTTTTGTTCATCAGAAACTTTAATGAGTTGAAAAAGTGGATCAACAAAAACAACAGGGACCTCCTCATCAACGATTATTACGTTTTCAAAAGAGATTATAAAAAAAGGTTCGACCTGTATAAAACTGTGCTGGATCATTTTCATCTTGATCGGGATAAAATCCTTTATCTTGAATTTGGTGTGGCATCGGGGGAATCCTTTTTTTGGTGGACGGAACACAATATCCATCCTGATTCCAGGTTTTATGGATTCGATACTTTTGAAGGCCTTCCGGAAGACTGGGGCGGATTCAGGAAAGGAGATATGGCACACAAGATCGGCGATCTGAAATCCAATGATAGCAGAACATTTTTTGTGAAAGGCATTTTTCAACAAACGCTAAATTTTTTTTTGAAAGAACACAATGACGAACTTCAGAGCCAGCCTAAACTGATCCATCTTGATGCAGATTTATTTTCTTCAACGATTTTTGTTTTGTCACAGTTGTATCCTTATTTGCAAAAGGGTGACATTATTATGTTTGATGAATTTAACGTCGCCAATCATGAATTCTTTGCACATAAAATTTTCACTGAATCTTTTTATGTGAAGATGAAATTAATCGCAGCCCAGAATAATTTTTACCAGGTTGCCTTTGTTGTAGAATGATAAGTAAACAGAATTTATTTCAGCAATTGAAAAGCTACAAGGCTGGCGATATACGCTAACCCCGTCATATATACGAGTTGAATCAGGGGCCATTTCCAGCCTCTGGTTTCACGCCTCACCACGGCAAGCGTACTCATACATTGCATGGCAAAAGCATAAAATAGCATCAGTGAAATGCCAGTGGCCAGGGTATACACTTTACTTCCGTCCGGACGGATTGCTGCTCCCATCCGTTGTCGCAATGTTTCGCGGTCAGCGTCCTTTCCACCTTCCACACTGTACAATGTTGCCATCGTGCCAATGAATACTTCTCTTGCTGCAAAAGAAGTGATCAACGCGATCCCGATCTTCCAGTCATATCCGAGAGGATGAATAACCGGTTCAATCGTTTTCCCTAAAAGACCTGCATAAGAATTCGCAAGCAGTGCAGAGTTTTTTTCTTTATTCAATTGAATTTCGTTTGCTCCGTTTTGCTGAATGCGTTCAGCATATTGTTTCTTTATGGCAGACATACGCCCGCTCGGTCCAAAGGAACTCAGCGCCCAAAGAATCAGGCTGATCACGATGATAACTTTGCCCGCATCGGTCACAAATATTTTCGCCTTGTTAATCATAGTAACTGTAATATTCTTCCATCTCGGCGCTCTGTAAACCGGCAATTCCAGAATAAAAAAACTCTTTTCTTTCAGTTTGATAAAGTGCTTGGCAAACCAGGACACAAGCAGGGCCATGGCGAGACCAAGCAGGTATAAACCCATCATGACAAGACCCTGCAGACTAATGAAACCAATCACTTTTTCCTGTGGAATCGTCAATGCAATAAGCATAGTATACACAGGCAGACGTGCACTACAACTCATCAGCGGGGTGATCAGTACCGTAAGCAATCGTTCCTTACGGTTTTCAATACTTCGGGCGCTCATGATGGCGGGAACAGCACAGGCAAAGCCGCTGATCATGGGCATGACGCTTTTCCCGTTCAGCCCGACTTTGCGCATAAGCTTGTCTGTTAGAAAGCTGATTCTGGCCATATAACCGGTATCTTCCAGGATGGTGATCAAGCCAAACAAGATCATGATTTGGGGCACGAAGACGAGTATACCACTCAATCCTGCAAGGAGGCCGTTTACTAAAAGTTCGCTAAACCATCCCGCAGGCAGTATATTGCCGAGCCATCCTCTTAATTGGGAAAAAGTCCAGTCGATGCCATCCATAGGAAACTGGGCGAGCCAGAATACACTTTGAAATAACAGGAAAAGAACAACCAGCAGGATCAGATAACCCCAATGGCGATGCAGTAAAATATTGTCTAATCGTTCAGTGAAAAGGGTCTTTTGCAAGGGATCAGGTTCTGCAACTGTATGCTGCATGACTTGCTTGATGCGGCTATATCGTTGCATGATTTCTTCGGCCTGAACTCTCGTATGATTGAAAGAATTTGCCGATTCAATGTTTTCAATCCGATTCTGGATTCTGTAGTCGAAATTAAAATACTCGTGGTTGATAAGATAATGGATTGCTGTATAATCGCTGATTTCAGGGAAATGATGTTTTACTTCATCAACGGCTGCAGTCGCCAGTAATTTATTTTGAATAAAATCCCTTGCGGGGGCCTGGTAGAGTTGTTGTGCTGTTTGTGCAATAATTTTTTTCAGTTGTTGGATGCCTCTATTTTTCCTGGGGTTCACCGGGATCACGGGTACGCCTAATTCTCTTTCCAGTCCATTCACATCGATTTCGATTCCTTTCTTATTGGCCAGATCCATCATGGTCAGCGCAACTACAACGGGAATTTTCAGGTCGATGATCTGTGAGCAAAACAGAAGATTTCTTTTCAGATTACTGGCGTCGGCTAATAGCACAATAATATCCGGGTTAACCTCATCATCCTGCTTCAGGAGTACTTTATAAGTGACCCATTCATCCGCCCGCTTAGGGTAAAGGCTGTAAGTACCGGGTAAATCAATAATTTTTGCAGATAAGCCCGGAAGTAATTCGGTCAGGCCTGTTTTTTTATCCACCGTAACACCGGGGAAATTACTTACTTTCTGATTCAGACCGGTTAATGCATTGAAAAGAGAGCTTTTACCACTGTTTGGGTTCCCTACCAGTGCGATATTTATATTTTGTTTGCTCAAAATGACAATTGTTTTCGGGGGGTGAAAATTGCCCGGTATAGCCTGCAAAAATAAAACGGAAATCCAGAATTGATTTACGAAATCGGGAGTTAAAAGAACAGACTGGATCGTCTTCAGGAATAAAAAATTTACCACAAAAGGGTATTGATTCAATCCCAAATTGATAGTCAATTTGTGATACAAAAGTTAAGTACAACATACCTTTTGTTCAGTTCTTTTAATCGGCATTTTCTCATGTGGAGCCTCCCGTCATCCTGCGGGAGGCTTTTTTCACTAACCAAAAAAATTAGTTATAAAATACTAAAAAAATTAGTGTTAATAAAATAAATTATACTACCTTTATCGAATCAATAATTTTGAAAACAAAAACAATAATTATGTCAAACGCGGAAAAACTAAAGGCCTTAAAGCTGACAATAGATAAAATTGACAAGGATTTCGGAAAAGGAAGTGTAATGTTGATGAATGAAAGAAGCCAGGATCCGATGGAGGTAATTTCTACCGGTTCTATCGGGTTGGATATTGCCCTTGGAATAGGCGGACTTCCGCGTGGTCGCGTGATAGAAATATATGGTCCGGAATCATCCGGTAAGACGACAATCGCCATCCATGTGATTGCTGAAGCACAAAAAAAAGGCGGCATGTGTGCCATCATCGATGCGGAACATGCATTTGACAGCAGCTATGCTAAAAAATTGGGAGTAGATGTCGACAACCTGCTGATTTCTCAACCGGATTACGGTGAGCAGGCCCTGGAAATTGCAGACAGGCTGATTCTGTCCGGAGCGCTGGATGTGGTGGTCATCGATTCTGTAGCAGCCCTGGTGCCAAAGGGAGAACTGGAAGGTGAAATGGGAGACAGTAAAATGGGATTGCAGGCCCGTTTGATGTCCCAGGCCCTGAGAAAACTGACTGCTACTATCAGTAAGACAAATACCATCTGTATTTTTATTAATCAATTGCGTGAGAAAATTGGGGTCATGTTTGGTAATCCCGAAACAACCACAGGCGGGAATGCCCTGAAGTTTTATTCATCCGTTCGTCTTGATATTCGGCGACTGGCTCAAATTAAGGACGGGGAAGAAGCCGTAGGTAACAGAGTGAAGGTAAAAGTGGTTAAAAATAAAGTCGCACCCCCTTTCCGGAGCGCTGAATTCGACATTGTTTTCGGGGAAGGGATTTCCAAAATGGGTGAGATTATTGATATGGGCGTAGAACTGGGGATAGTCCAGAAAAGCGGAAGCTGGTTCAGCTACGGGGCTGATAAGCTGGGGCAGGGCCGGGATAGTGTTAAACAGTTATTATTGGATAACCCGGAACTGGCTACAGAAATTGAAGGGAAGATCAGGGAAAAGGTAAAGGAAATGCAATCTGTTTAGAATCAAATACTTATGGGGTTGGCAAATAATGGGTCCTGTTTTAAACGGGACCTATTTTTTTGATGCGAAAGGAATAAGAGGATATAAAAAAAGAAAGGGGTCAGAATAGATATTCAACCCCGTTTTAAAATCCAATATCCTATGAAAAACCAAAGTAAAGATAATAGGAATCATTTAATTCTGCAATACCCCAGCAGCTAAATTTATTTAACATGTTTTATACATTCGGGGTATCAGTTTTTAACAAGTCGTTCCGATATAATGCGGTTACTATCCTTATCATCCACCTTCAATACGTAACTACCTTTTTCAAGTGAAGAAGTATTAATAATCTGCACTCCTGGTTGCAGTTGTTTGTCCAGCTTGAGGGAACCCGCTTCATCCAGCACCTGTACTTCGACATTATGACTGGAGCTAATAATAAGCAGTTTGTCGACCGGGTTGGGGTAAAACCTGAAATCAACTGCCCCGGATAAACTAACCTGTTCGGGTTTTGAATAAATAAATTTGCCGGATTTGCTGATATATTTAATACGGTAAAAATTGTTTCCGTTATGCATCGAACTATCGGTCAGGCCATAGCGGGTGGCCGTGTCTGCTACTTTTAAAATACTGATGGTTTCATACTGCAGGCCATCCTGGCTTCTTTCCACAGTGAAATAATCCCCATCCCCGGTATTATTTGAAATGTTCCACTGAAGGTCTATGTTGTTTGCATTCTTTAATACGCAGGAAAAATCAGTAAAGAATGATGATTCATTAATTTGCAGAGCTGCAGGAACACCCGTTGTATCCTTCGATTCTTGTGCTTTGGCAGCATAGCAGAAAATAACTGCAATTAAGGTAAGCCCGTAAAACCTGTACATAAATATGGGAAATAAGAAAGAATGAGTTTTCACAAAATCCATGCCGTATCAAATAACGAGATTAGTATTTACTAATTTTTTTATTCTTGTTATAGTCTTCTTAAAAAACTGAATTAATTTATCTGACCGTACAATTAAAAGTCTGTTTATGCAAACCAATATGATGGGAGAAAGCAAGCGAATTGCCCTGATTGCACATGACAATAAGAAAAAGGAGTTGATGGAATGGGCAGTATATAACAAAAATGCCCTGGCCAGGCACCGCCTGTATGCTACAGGCACAACAGGTCATCTGTTGGAAGGGGTACTCAATCAATCTATAACCAAATTTCGGAGCGGGCCATTGGGTGGAGACCAGCAGATAGGAGCAAGGATAGCAGAAAGAAAAATAGATGTACTGATTTTTTTCTGGGATCCCATGGAAGCACAGCCACATGACCCCGATATCAAAGCCCTGCTTCGATTAGGTGTGGTCTGGAATATTCCCATCGCCTGTGATCGGGCAACGGCGGACTTTTTGCTCACTTCACCATTAATGTATTCAGCTTACGAGATCATTCTTCCTGATTACAGTCAATACCTCAAACGAATGAAACAGTGAAGCAGGGTCGTTTTCAGAAAAAAGAGCAAAACACCTCCGGTGGGTTTTTGTAAAAGGGTTCATTAAGCATAAGGTTGTCAGATGTAGATATATGGGTCAGGCAAAAACAAAGAGAAGTACTGGGCAGCAAATTCTAAAATATCTGTTGCGAGCCATTGGGGGCATATTGCTACTGTTTCTTATAGGTATAGCTTCTGCATGGATATATATTTCCAATAACAAGTCATCTATTCTCAAAAAAATAAACATTGAATTAAACAGCCGCATCAGAGGGAAAATATTTATTGGAGATGTGCATACGGGTATTGTGCACACTTTCCCCAAAATTTCAGTTGAGCTCGACACCATTACCATCCGGGATAGTTTATGGAGTCAGCATCGCCACGATTTACTCCGCGCAGAAAAAGTATACCTCACTTTGAGCTTATTCAAATTGATTTTTGGCCATTTTTCTGTTGACAAATTAATCATTGAAAATGCCTCCGTCTATTTTTATACGGACTCCACCGGGTATTCGAATAACGAAATTTTTCGTTCAAAACCCGGTTCATCAAAAAACAAAGCATCCGGGATCCCGTCTGTGGAAATAAAAAATTCAACATTGATCATAGATAAGAAGGATCGCAACAAATTATTCAGCTTTGATATCGGCGAATTGAATTGCATAGTTCATAGTGATGGAACAGATCATTCCATTCGTCTCGCTACTGCCCTCTCAGCGCTCGTCCATAGCATGATATTCAATAAAGAAAAAGGTAGTTTTTTGGAAGAAAAAAAACTCGAGGGAAAATTCACGGTAAGATTCAATCTTGCCAGTAAAATCCTCCAATTTGAACAAATTCCCCTGGAAATAAATGACCATTCTTTTGTACTCACGGGAAAATTTTTCCTAAATGAAGCTCCGGCTCCTTTTACCTTGGCAATACAAACTGAAAATGTGGGATACAAGCAGGTTTCCGCTTTGCTCACACCAAATATCCGTCAAAAGCTGGATAAGTATGTTATTGTCGGCAAAATCAATGATATCTATGCAACATTAGATGGCACTGAGCCGGAAAACCCTAATCCCATTATTCATGTATCCATGACTGTTAGAAACAACGGAGTAGTGATTCCGATTGCAACTTTCACAAAAGTTGATTTTAAGGGAAGTTTTACAAATCAATGGCAGCGCGGGGCGGAGCGAGGCGATGAAAATTCTGCAATTATCTTCAAATCGTTTTCAGGCACATGGCAGAACATACTACTGAAATCAGATACCATCACAATAATTAACCTGAAACAACCATTTATTTCCTGTGATCTGCGGTCAGACTTCAATGCCGGAGCCGTTAATAATATCGTTGACGACAAAGTCATCGGATTTACCCGTGGAAAAATAGGGATGAACATCCACTATAAGGGTCCGATTGCAGTTGAAGACAGTGCGGAAAGAAATATAAACGGATCCATCAATCTTGATTCTATTTCATTAATATATGCTCCTGCAAACTTCCCATTGACAAATTGTTCGGGGAAAATAAGTTTTAAAGATAAGGATATGTTCATTGATCAATTTGCAGCAAATGCATCCAACACCCAACTTAGCATAAGTGGAGGAGCCAGGAATTTATTTTCACTGGTTAAGAAAAACGCAGAAAACCTGGATGTCGAGCTTTCAGTTAGTTCACCCAAATTTAACCTGGCTGATTTCATTCCTTTCTTAAATAAAAAGACACCAGTAGCCCAAAAAACTAAAAAGAATGTATTGTTTGCTAAAACTGCGTCGAAAATTATGGATATGCTTGCTGATTGTGACGCCCATCTACAGGTCAGGGCAGAACAATTAGTCTATAAAAAATTTTTTGCGACTAATGTTTCAGCTGCAGTTACACTTGCAAACGGCAAACTACTACTGCAGAATGCTTCTCTCTCACATGCAGGAGGTTCATTAATGGTGAAAGGCTTTCTTGTTAGCAGCGATCAGGGCCACTCGGTCTTTTTGCATTCCAATATGCAGGACTTGAATATCGGGAAATTGTTTTACGCTTTTGATAATTTTGGACAAACCGCTATTACAGAAAAAAATATCAATGGCAACCTGAATGCTAATATCAATTTAACAGGATTAATCAATGAAAAAGCGACGATCGATCCAAACAGCTTAAAAGGTAACCTTGATTTTAGTATTGAAGATGGTGAACTCATCAATTTTGCTCCTGTTGAGAAAATATCACAGGTGGCTTTTAAGAAAAGGGATTTTTCCGATATTCATTTTGCACAATTGATGAACAAGTTTGAAATCGATGGAACAAGAATAAGAGTGAACCGGATGGAAATACGCTCTACTGTGCTTACTATGTTTGTTGAAGGTATTTATGATGTGAAGAATGGTACGGACTTGAGCATTCAGGTTCCCCTAAGTAACCTGAAAGAAGTAAAGGAAGATGCTCTCGTTAACCGAGGAGTTAATAGTAAAACCGGGATCAGCCTGCATCTTCGGGCTAAGACAGGAGATGATGGCCAGGTGAAGATTACATGGGATCCATTCAAAAAGGCATTAAAAGAAACAAGAAAAAAAAGTAAAGTATAAGAAAGACGAAAAATCTTTTGCCCGCTTATCCTGTATCTAAATATCATCTCTGATATTGGATTTTCGATTTAATTTTACAGGCTTCGAAAAGATTACCACAATGGAATTCAATCTTCATTCTGCATATAAACCAGCCGGCGACCAGCCGGAAGCAATCCGGCAATTGACGGATGGAATTCTTCAGAATGAAAAATATCAGACATTGCTTGGGGTAACGGGCTCCGGCAAAACCTTTACTATCGCCAATGTCATTCAAAATGTTCAGAAACCTACCCTGGTTCTGACACACAATAAAACTCTCGTAGCCCAGCTGTACGGCGAATTCAAACAGTTTTTTCCCGATAATGCCGTGGGTTATTTTGTTTCCTACTATGATTATTACCAACCGGAAGCGTATATGCCTGTCAGTGATGTGTATATCGAGAAAGACCTTTCAATTAATGAAGAGCTGGACAGGCTGCGTCTCCATGCCACTACTGAACTATTAAGCGGAAGAAGAGATATTATCGTGGTGGCTTCGGTGAGTTGTATCTATGGTATCGGTAATCCTGAAGAATTTGAAAATGGAATTATCAGGATACGAGAAGGACAAACCATTTCCCGTCAGGGCTTACTGCATTCGCTGGTCAATGCTTTGTATACCCGGACACAGGATGAATTTAAAAGAGGAAATTTTCGGGTGAAAGGAGATACAGTTGATATTAATCTGCCCTATGTTGATTTTGGATATCGAATTACATTTTTCGGAGATGAAATTGAAGAGATAGAAAGTTTTGATGTGAACACAGGCAGGCGAATCGGGCGAATGTCCAATGCTGCGGTTTTTCCAGCTAATCTCTATCTCGCTCCTAAGGATATGATGCAGCAGATCATTTACGAAATACAGGATGAACTTGCAGCGCAAACGGCATATTTTAAAAACGTCGGAAGATTTATAGAAGCCCAAAGGCTAAGTGAAAGAGTCAATTATGATGTGGAAATGATGCGTGAGCTGGGATATTGCAATGGAGTGGAAAATTATTCGAGGTTTTTTGACAGAAGAAAACCGGGAACCAGGCCATTTTGCCTGCTGGATTATTTTCCAAAAGATTTTTTATGTGTGATTGATGAAAGTCACCAGACGATTCCACAGGTAAGCGGAATGTATGGAGGTGACAGGAGTCGTAAATTAATTTTGGTGGATTATGGATTTCGTTTGCCTTCTGCATTGGACAATAGGCCGCTCAATTTTCATGAATTTGAATCCATGCTCGATCAAACCATTTTCGTTTCTGCTACTCCCGGCGACTATGAATTAGAAAAAACAGGAGGAGTGGTGGTAGAACAGGTTGTCCGCCCGACGGGCCTGCTGGATCCGCCAATTGAAATTCGTCCCAGCACAAATCAAATTGATGATTTATTGGATGAGATTGACAAACGTGTGCAAAAAGGCGACAGGGTTTTGGTCACAACCTTAACCAAACGCATGGCCGAAGAAATGGATAAATACCTGCATCGCATTAATATCAAATCAAAATATATTCATAGCGAAGTCGATACGCTGGAAAGAGTGGAAATACTGCGTCAATTGAGGCTGGGCGAAATTGATGTGCTGGTAGGAGTAAATTTATTGAGAGAGGGCCTCGATCTTCCCGAAGTTTCTCTCGTTGCTATTCTTGATGCTGACAAAGAAGGATTTCTCCGGAATGAAAAATCACTTACCCAAACTGCAGGTCGTGCAGCAAGAAATGTAGATGGGTTGGTTATTTTTTATGCCGATAGCATGACCGAAAGTATGCAAAGGACCATTGACGAAACAAACAGGCGGCGGGAAAAGCAGATTGCCTATAACGAGCAACATCATATTATCCCAAGGACAATAAAAAAATCAAAAGAGCAGGTATTTGCACAAACTTCTGTGTTGGATGTAAAAGGGTATGATCCGAGAAATCCATATGCTTTGGCGCCAGGAGAAGAAATTGTAACGACAGCTGCAGAAGAACAGGAAGAATATAAAACTATTCCGCAGATGGAAAAAGCGATTGCTAAAATCAGGAAGGAGATGGAGAAAGCCGCGAGGGATTTGGATTTCATGGAAGCAGCAAGGCTTCGCGATAATATGTTCAGTATGCAAAAAAAACTGGAAGAAATGAAGGAGTAGTAAAACGGGAGTAGTAAAACGATGGCCGATAGCAACTTATCGATGACCGATGATCGATGGCCGTTGGCCGATGAAATTTATTGATCGCATTTTCAATATTAATCGGCCAACGGCCACCCGCCAACGGCCAAGCCTAACACAATTATGCAAAAAAAATTATTTCTCCTCGATGCTATGGCGCTCATCTTTCGTGCTTACTATGCGCTTATTCGCAATCCACGAATTACATCAAAAGGGAAAAATACAAATGCCCAGTTTGGATTCACCAATACATTGGTCGATCTCATCAACAACCAGCAGCCCTCACATATGGCTGTTTGTTTTGACACGGAAGCGCCAACAGAACGCCATATCGATTTTACCGAGTACAAAGCAAACCGGCAGGACGCACCGGAAGATTTATTAATTGCCATCCCTGACATCAAGAGAATTATTAAAGGATTTAATATTCCAATCATGGAAGTTGATGGATACGAGGCCGACGACGTAATTGGCACCTTGAGCAAACAGGCTGCTGATGCGGGATATGAAGTGTATATGGTAACGCCGGATAAAGATTATGGTCAGTTGGTCAGCAATCAAATCAAAATCTATAAACCGGGTTATCAGGGGGGTGAAGTAGAAATCATCGGACCTGAGGAAGTGATATCGAAATGGAATATCAAGGATAAATCGCAGGTGATAGATATTCTGGGTTTGATGGGCGATGCAGTTGATAATATTCCCGGAATACCCGGCATTGGAGAAAAAACTGCAGCTAAACTATTGGCTGAATACAACACGCTTGAAAATGTACTCGAAAATGCAGATAAGATAAAAGGAGCGCTGGGTGAAAAAGTGAAGGCCGGAAAAGAGCTGGCCATCATGAGCAAAAAACTGGCGACCATCATCACCAATGTTCCGGTCCAGTTTCATGAAGAAGATTTCAAATTAAAAGAATGGAATAAGGATACATTAAAAGATGTATTTGCCGAGCTCGAATTCAGGACTCTTGCGAAAAGACTTCTCGGCGAGGAATTATTGGCCACAAACGGTCAGAAGCCGGCCCCAACCGGTGTTCAGCAGGACCTTTTCGGAAATGTGGTTGAAAAAAAGACTTCACCGGAAAAGGAAGCGGATGATGGCGAACGGGTAGGATTAACAACAGATAAAAACATCCATAATACACCACATAAATATTTTGCTGTTGAGACCGAAGAAGCGATAACAAACCTGGTAAATCAATTGAGCACCCAACCGGAAATATGTTTTGACACCGAAACCACAGGTATTGATGCCAACGATGTGGAATTGGTAGGACTCAGCTTTTCCGTTACACCCGGGGAAGCCTATTACGTGCCATGCCCTGCAGATCAAAAAGCAACAAAAAAAATCCTGGAACAATTTGCACCTTTATTCAATGATGGGAAGAAGACATGGATTGGCCAAAACATTAAATATGATCTGCTCGTCCTGAAATGGTATGGAGTGGGGCTGAAGGGGCCTATTTTTGATACAATGCTCGCACATTATGTGATCGAGCCCGATGGCAAAAGAGGAATGGACCTGTTGAGTGCACAATATCTCGGGTATGAACCTGTGCATATTGAAGAGCTCATTGGCAAAAAAGGTAAGGCTCCACAGGGCAATATGCGGGATGTGGAACTTGAAAAAATTAAAGATTATGCTGCGGAGGACGCTGATATCACCTTACAATTAAAACGTGTTTTTTCTCCTTTATTGAAGCAGAAAGAAGTCGAAAAAGTTTTTCAGCAGGTCGAAAACCCGCTGGTGAAAGTGCTCACAGATATGGAATATGAAGGGATAAAGATTGACGTTGATTTTTTGAAAGAATATTCAAGGCAGTTGGAGAATGAAGCAAAATCGGCAGAGGAAAATGTATATCAGCAGGCCGGTGTCCGGTTCAATATCTCTTCTCCCAAGCAATTGGGTGAAATATTATTTGAAAAACTGCAACTCGATCCCAAAGCAAAAAAAACAAAGACGGGACAATATGCTACAGGGGAAGATGTGCTGCTCAAACTCTCGCACCAGAATAAGATTGTGGACGATATCCTGGCTTATCGTGAACTGACCAAGCTCAAATCAACCTATGTCGACGCCCTACCGGGTATGATCAACCGAAAAACAGGAAGAGTTCATACAACATATGCACAGGCTGTGGCCGTAACCGGCAGGCTGGCCAGCAACAACCCTAATCTTCAGAATATTCCTGTCAGAACGGAAAGGGGACGGGAGATCAGAAAGGCTTTTGTGCCCAGGGATGAAAATCATATTCTGTTATCCGCTGATTATTCCCAGATCGAATTACGCATTGTGGCTGCTATCAGTGGAGACCCAAACATGTGCGAAGCATTTACAACCGGAAAGGATATTCACACGGCAACAGCAGCAAAGGTCTTCGCAGTTGCAGAAAAAGAGGTTACCAAGGAAATGCGATATAAGGCTAAAAGTGTGAATTTCGGAATCATTTACGGTCAGGGTGCTTTTGGTTTAGCCGACAACCTTGCAATCAGCCGATCTGAGGCTAAAGAAATTATTGACAACTATAAAAAACAGTTTGCCAATATTCAAAAGTATATGGATGATACAATCAATTTCGCAAGGGAGCATGGTTATGTACAGACTTTAATGGGCCGTAAACGTTGGTTGCGGGATATTAACTCATCCAATTTTACTGTAAGAGGATTTGCTGAACGTAACGCCATCAATTCGCCCATCCAGGGGACTGCGGCCGATATGATTAAGCTTGCCATGATAAAAATTCATGATGAATTCCTGCAAAACCGGTTCAAATCCAAAATGCTGCTGCAGGTACACGATGAACTGGTATTCGATGCTTATAAAGATGAGGTTGACATCATAAAACCTATAATTCTTCGTTGTATGAAGACTGCACTGCCTCTACCCAATCAAGTTCCCGCAGATGCAGAGGTCGGCGTTGGAATCAATTGGCTTGAAGCGCATTAAACCCCTATCAATTAACATATTTTTTGTAAATGAAGATAAACTTTAAGGCTGGAATCAGGTCTTAGGTATGCTATTTTCTTATATAATTTAAATAAGATCTAACTACAAAAATTTACATATGAAAGCACTTATTGCTAAACTATCCTTGCTTTTCAGTACTGTCCTGCTTTTCAGTTTCGGCAAAGCTCAGGAAGACTGGCCTAAAGTCATTACTGCGGCTGATGGAACCACTATCAAAGTCTATGAGCCTCAGCCCGAATCTTTTGGTGGGAATATCCTGAAATTCAGATCGGCTATATCAGTAATAGAAAACGGAGCGACGGATCCTGTTTTTGGTACTTTTTGGGCTACTGCAAAGGTTCAGACGGACCGTGATAACAGGGTAATGACGATAGAATCCCTCCAGGTAACTGATTTAAAAATACCTGCTGTTGCCGATCAAAAGAAAACAGATTTTGTAAGAACGACCCTTGAGTACCAGTTCCCGGATGCAGCCGGACAGATTTCTCTGGATGAAGTACTGACTTCATTAGATCAGGGCCTTGAAGAGAACAAATTATCAAGTGATATCAGCACTAAACCCCCAAAAGTCTTTTTCACTACACAGCCTTCTATGCTGGTTTTGATTGATGGAACTCCAAAATTGCAAAGAAACAATGACTGGAACCTTGATGTTGTAGTGAATTCGCCTTTTACTATTGTAAAAAATAATGATGGACAGTTTTATCTGTACGGAGGAAATCATTGGTATGTGGCGCCGTCCGCTACAGGTCCTTACAGCTACACAGGCGATAACGTTCCCCAAAATCTTTTGAGTATTCAGTCTTCCCTGAATAGCAATGCAGCTAATAATAACAACGATAATGTCAATAATGGAAATAATAGTGGTACGGTTAACAATAACAATCCTGTAAATATAATTGTAAGCACAGTACCTACAGAACTGATTCAGTCAAACGGTGAACCCGATTTTGCTCCTATTGAAGGAACATCCTTATTGTACATGAAGAATTCGGACAATGATATTTTTATGGATGTGAATTCACAGGATTATTTCGTGTTGATATCGGGCCGCTGGTACAAAGCGCATAACCTTAAAAACAACGACTGGCAATTTGTTGCGGCTGACCAGCTTCCTCCTGATTTTGCAAAAATTCCAGAAGGCACTGCAAAAGACAATGTACTGGCAAGTGTGGCAGGAACAGATGCCGCTAAAGAAGCTGTGATAGATGCACAGATTCCACAAACAGCCAAAATAGACAGGAATACTGCTAATACAAATGTTACTTATAACGGCGATCCGCAATTTGAACCCATTAACGGCACAAAATTGCAATACGCGGTCAACACTTCGTCTACAGTTCTCCGTTATAAAGGAAGATATTATGTCGTTGACAATGGCGTATGGTTTGAATCAGATAATCCGAACGGCCCCTGGGTAGTTGCTACCGAAAGACCTGAGGATGTGGATCTGATTCCACCCAGCAACCCTGATTATAATTCAAAATATGTCTATATCTATGATGTAACTCCTGACTATGTGTACATGGGATATACGCCGGGATACCTCAACAGCTATGTCTATGGACCAACTGTAGTGTACGGAACAGGATATTATTATAATCCATGGTGGGGAGGTTATTATTATCCTCAACCCTGGTCATGGGGTTTTGGTTTCGGATATAATCCCTGGTATGGATGGAGTTTTGGATTTGGTTTCTCCTGGGGTTGGTTTAATGTAGGCTGGGGTTATCATTGGGGTTATTGGCATGGAGGTTGGTGGGGACCAGCAATGTATCACCCGGCTTATGTTGGATGGAAAGGTGGTACAAGACCCTACAGCTATTATGGAAGAAATGTGACATTCAACAGGAACACGTATATAAGGACGAATTATACCAATAATATATATCGTAACAGAGGAGGTGTGGTCGTAAGAAACAATGCAAGACCTGGTTCAGCCAATATGAGAAACGTGAACAATGGAGCAGCATATAACGGAAACAATGCAAACGTGGCGAACAGAAATATGAATGGAACCAACAATGCAGGACAAATGAATCGCACAAATCAGAATAATATGAGCAGGATGTCCAGCAATGTTTTTTCCGACAGGCAGGGGAATGTTTACCAAAGATCCAATCAGGGTCAATGGCAACAGCGCCAGAACAGGCAGTGGACGCCGGTGAATAATTCACAACCCAATGTGATCAACAACCTGAACAGGCAACAGCAAATGCGCGATCGCGGACAAGTGAGAGCACAGAATTTTGCAACAGTGAGAAGTAGCTCTTCCGGAGGCAGTAGGCCTTCAGGTGGCGGCGGTGGCGGCAGACCTTCGGGCGGCGGTGGCGGAGGCAGATCAGGAAGAAGATAAAACTAATTTAATGCAATTAAGGTTGGGATAATGTGCGAACTTTGTCTCAACCTTTGTTATTTTAACTCTATGCACTGGTCGGATTATTTGACTTTGTATAAAAATATCGGAACACGCTATTTCTTATTGGCAGGGATTGCTTTCCTCTTGTATTATGTTCTATTTAAGAACAAGGTGGTCTATAAAAAAATTCAAAGCCGCTTCCCGAAAAAAAAGGATTACTTCCGAGAAATCGGATTTTCCTTTATCACGATCAGCATTTTTGCACTGGTTCCGACGCTCATCATTAAGAATCAGGCTATTGTCGGACACACTACTTTTTATACTCACATAGAAAAATATGGATGGGTATATTTTTTTCTTGCATTTCCAATAATGTTTATTATTCATGATACTTATTTCTATTGGGCACATCGACTGATGCATCAAAAAAATTTATTCAAAATATTTCACCTGGTTCATCATCAATCAACCAATCCTTCACCCTGGGCTGCTTACTCGTTTCATCCTTTGGAAGCTATTGTCGAGGCGGGCATTTTCCCGGTTTTTCTCTTCACCATTCCCATTCACCCTCTGCATATCCTGTTTTTCTTTTTGATGATGATCATCTACAATGTGTATGGTCACCTGGGATATGAATTGTATCCCAAAGGCTTTAATCATCATTGGTTAGGGAAATGGATCAATACTTCTATCAACCATAATCTCCATCACCAGCATTTTAAAGGCAATTATGGATTGTATTTTACTTTTTGGGACAGAATGATGGGAACTATCAGGAATGATTACGATGAACAGTTTGAAGAAGTGACTACACGCAAAAGGCCTGAGCATTCTCTATGATATTATCCCTGACTACTGCTGATATTTACAGCCAGACTTTTTGAAACGCTTTTCATTCCAGTCATTCGAACGAATGCTTCCGCAGCTTTGACACCGATTTCACGACCACGAAAATCTTCCATTGCAGCATGTCCGCAATTATAGATCCCGGGAGGATCCTGGCTGACATGACAATAAACCGCTTTTCTTTTCTGCTCCTGCACTTCAGAAATATCAACATAATCGGTAGGCCTGAATGTCATTGTCTGTTCCCCTGCGCAAACTTCAAAAAAATAAAGATCGAATGGGCTGCCCAGCCTGATCCAGGATTGAATAGTAAGCAGCGAGGCGATCTGGTGATCTTTGTGTGTATCAATGGGCCAGTGAGTAAGAACAATAGCAGGTTTTTCTTCTTCCAGCAGGGTCATCATTTTTTTTACCCATTCATTGTTCAGGATCGTATCTCCGTCGATCTGCCCGGCAAATATTGGTTTTGCCCTGATGATGGCACAGGCTTCTGTTGCCTCACGGCTTCGTATAGCCGCTGATTCGTCGTGCGATTTGCCTGATATACCAGCCTCTCCTCTGGTGAGATAAATGATGGTTACCGAATGGCCAGCCGCCGCAAATTTTGCAAGTGCCCCTCCGCAACCGCTTTCAGGATCATCCGGATGCCCGCCGACACAAACAATTTTCAATGTTTTTTGGGGGGCATTGTATTTTGATTTGAACACGGATGGCATGGATAATAGTCCAATGCCTGCTGTTGCCTGTTGAACAAACCGTCGGCGGGAAGGTGATTTCATAAATAATTAATTAATTAATGGAAGATATTAAATGATTGCAATAACTAATTCAGTTGACCTAAGAATTTGTGAATGATTGGTAACCGGAACACTATTGTTATAAGCGGCAATATCACTCTATTCATTTGATCTATATTTATATTGAATTCGCTTAACATTTTTATATGCGGAACATTATTCTCCCCGCCTTGTTACTGATTCAAGTCTCAATATTTGGCCAGCAAAAAACGACGATGGATTTTGAAAAATATGATCCTGTTTCAACACTTGTTGTGCCTAAACATGAACTAAAAAAAGCAAAATTTCCATTCATCGATGTGCACAATCACCAGTGGGATGGACCCGGGCAGGATATTGCAGCACTTGCCAGGGAAATGGATCAACTGAATATGCGTGTGATGGTCAACTTGAGTGGGCGCGGTTATAAACAGACAAATGCTCTGAACGGGGGATTTGATATTAACGGGCATGAATATCTCGCCGGTTATATCGATAATGTAAAAAGAACAGCCCCCGGTCGACTTATTTTTTTCACCAATATTTCTTTCGTAGGTTTTGGAGAACCTGGCTGGATAGACAAAACACTAAGAGGTTTGGAGGAAGATGTAAAGACCGGGGCATGCGGATTAAAAATTTATAAAGATCTCGGACTCGAATTCCGGGATAAAAAAGGAAAGATTATTGCCATTGATGATCCTGCACTTGATCCGGTC
>Ga0335076_10001432_pt1 | contig 23078 bp, 14 predicted proteins | sample Lox_Sample_25_FD_206717 | JGI IMG/M metagenome (GOLD analysis project Ga0335076, IMG submission 206717) | Soil microbial communities from Loxahatchee National Wildlife Refuge, Florida, United States - Lox_Sample_2.5 | ecosystem: Environmental > Terrestrial > Soil > Wetlands | place: USA... | reverse complement strand
TGAGGTCCGCGAAGGCGAGGTTGCGGTGTGCCGGTGGCACAAAGTCCTCGCGCCGCACGGCGCCCAGGACCTCGAGCACGCGGCTGTCGAGCACGTCCCAGGGACGCACCTGCTGCTCGATCATGTTGTGACGGGCGAGTTCGACGTTCAGGGACATGGGCTTGGATCCGCCGGAAAAAGACCGTAAAGGATAGGAGTTTGGACACTTTCCGGCAATCGTAAGATTGCGGGGGCGCTGGCGTGTCCCGAAGTGCCAGAAGTCATCGATCCGAAGTCATCCAAACCTTTTGCCTGTTCGTCGCATCGCACTAGACGCTCGCCCCGGCGTGCTGCGTGATTCCTGCCGCGACGCGCGCGGCCGTGTCCGCCTGCCGGTGGACGCGAAACCACGCCGCGTAAAGGGCCGGCAGGAACAGCAGCGTCAGCGCCGTCGCCACCAGCAGTCCACCCATGATCGCCACCGCCATCGGTCCGTAGAATGCGCTGCCGGACAGCGGAATCATCGCCAGGATCGCCGCCAGCGCCGTCAGTACGATGGGGCGAAAGCGCCGAACGGTTGCATCGACGATCGCATCCCAGGCCTCGTGGCCGGCGCCGATGTCCTGCTCGATCTGATCGACCAGAATGACGGAGTTGCGCATGATCATGCCCATCAGGGCGATCGTGCCGAGCATGGCGACGAAGCCGAACGGCACGTTGAACACGAGCAGGAACGCGGTGACACCGATGAGCCCGAGCGGGGCGGTCAGCACGACGAGCAGCACCCGCTGGAAACTGCGCAGCTGCAACATCAGCACCGTGAATACGACGAAGATGAAGAGCGGCATGCCGGCGTTCACCGATGACTGGCCCTTTGCGCTCTCCTCCACCGCGCCGCCGACGACGAGACGGTAGCCCGCCGGCAGCTGCGCGCGGATCGACGCGAGCTCAGGATCGATCTGTGCGGTCACGCTGGCGGCGGTGAGGGTGCCGTCAATGTCGCCGCGCACGGTCACCGTCGGCAGGCGGTCGCGGCGCCAGATGATGCCGTCCTCGAACCCATATTCCACGTCGGCGATCTGGCGCAGCGGCACGCTCTTGCCGGACGCCGTCGGCACGGCCAGGCTCTGCAGCAGCGAAAGTTGCGCGCGTTCCTGCGGCGGTCCGCGCAGGGAGATTTCGATCAGCTGGTCGCGTTCGCGGTAGTACGTAACCGGCACACCGGACAGCGAACTCTGCAGGAAGTTGGCGAGATCCTCGGAACTGACGCCGAGCACGCGCGCGCGCTCCTGGTCGATGGCAAGACGCACGACCTTGCTCGGCTCCTGCCAGTCGGGATTCACGTTGCGCACGTGGGGATTTTTCCGCATCACGGCGGCGACCTTGTCGGCAATGCCGCGTGCCGTGGCGACATCGGCTCCGGAAACGCGGAACTGCACGGGATAGCCCACCGGCGGACCGTTCTCCAGACGCAGCACGCGCGCGCGCAGTTCGTTGAAGTCGCTGTCGAACAGCTTGATGAGATCGGCGCGCAGGCGCTCGCGGTCGGAAAGATTCTTGGTCAGGAGCACGAACTCTGCGAAGCTCGCCTGCGGCAGCTGCTGGTCGAGGGGAAGATAGAAGCGCGGCGCGCCCGAGCCAATGTAGCTCACGTAGTTCTCGAGCTCCGGGCGCCTGGCGAGCCATTCCTCGAGCTTCCTCGCCTGCACCTCGGTCGCTGCCAGCGACGAGCCTTCGGCGAGCTTGAGATCGACCAGCAGTTCCAGCCGCGTGGAATCCGGGAAGAACTGCTGCTGCACGAAGCCGAAGCCGGCGATGGCGAGCGCGAACAACGCCGCGGTAGCGGCGATGACGGTGCGGCGATGGTCGACGCACCAGCCGACCAGGGCGCGGAAGCGGCGGTAGAACGGCGTCGCATAGGGATCGCGGCTCGTTGCGTGTTCGCGGCGCTGGTTCGTGACGCGCCACTTCTCCGGCAACAGGCTGGTCAGGCGCTTGCGCAGCACCCACACGCGTGAGGCGAACGCACCGCGCGGTCGCGCCGGTGCGTGCGGATCGGGCAGCAGTGCATGGCCGAGGTAGGGGATCAGGATCACCGCAGCGAACCAGGAGATCAGCAGCGCGATCGTGACGACCTGGAACAGCGAGCGCGTGTACTCGCCGGTACCCGACTTCGCGGTGGCGATCGGCAGGAATCCGGCAGCGGTCACCAGCGTGCCGGTCAGCATCGGGAACGCGGTGGACGAATAGGCGAACGCAGCGGCTTTCACCCGGTCGAAGCCCTGCTCCATCTTGATCGCCATCATCTCGACCGCGATGATCGCATCGTCGACGAGCAGGCCGAGCGCGAGCACGAGCGCGCCGAGCGAGATCTTGTGCAGGTCGATGCCGAAGAGCTTCATCGCGGCGAACGTCATCGCGAGCACGAGCGGAATCGACAGCGCGACGACGAGGCCGGTGCGGAAGCCGAGCGAGAAGAAGCTCACCAGCAAGACGATGCCGACGGCAATCGCCAGCGTGTCGACGAATTCCCCGACCGAGCGCGCCACCGCGCGCGGCTGGTCGGCGACGCGGTCGAGTTCGAGGCCGACCGGCAGCGTCGGGCGGATCGCCGTGACGGCTTCGTCCAGGTGGTGGCCGAGCTGGAGAATATCGCCGCCGTTGCGCATCGACACGGCGAGGCCGAGCGCGTTGCGGCCCGCGTAACGCATGCGCGGCTGCGGCGGATCGGCGTAGCCGCGCTTGACGTCGGCGACGTCGCCGAGGCGGAACAGCTGGCCGTTGGCTCGGATCGCGATGTTGCGGATCGACTCGACCGAATCGAACGCGCCGGACGGCCGCAGGTAGATGCGGTCGGTTGCGGTCTCGAAGCTGCCGGCTGCGGTGATCGCGTTCTGCGACTCGAGCACCTTCTGCACCTCGGCGAAGCTCACCCCGAGCGTGGCGAGCTTGGCGTTCGACACCTCGATGTAGATCTTCTCGTCCTGGCGCCCGATCAGGTCGACCTTGGCGACATCCGGCACGCGCAACAGTTCGAGCTTGATGCGCTCGGCGTAGTCACGCAGCTGCGCATCGCTGTAGCCCTCGCCGGTCAGCGCATAGATGTTGCCGAAGGTGTCGCCGAACTCATCGTTGAAGAACGGACCCTGGATTCCGGGCGGCAGCGTGTAGCGGATGTCGCCGATCTTCTTGCGCACCTGGTAGAACACGTCGGGTACGCGCTCCGCGGGCAGCGAGTCCTTGATGACGACGAACACCTGCGACTCGCCCGGGCGCGAATAGCTCTTGAGATAGTCGAGCTCCGGAATCTCCTGCAGCTTCTTCTCGATCTTGTCGGTCACCTGTTCGCCGATCTCGGCGGCGGTCGCGCCCGGCCACTGCGTCTGCACGACCATGACCTTGAACGTGAACGGCGGATCCTCGGACTGCCCGAGACCGAGGTACGACCACACGCCGACCAGTGCGAGCACGACGATGAAGTAGCGCAACAGCGGGCGGTTGTTGAGCGCCCATTCCGAGAGGTTGAAGCGAGTCATGGGAATCCCCGGGATCAGAGGCCCCGCACCGCTTCCGCGGCCCCGGGGGAGGGTGGGCCGCAAAGGCGGGCGGGGCAAAACGGTGGGTCAGAGGTTGATCGGACGGTTCAGCGGGTCCACCGGGGCGATGACCTCGCCTTCGCGCAGCTTGTGCACGCCGACGGTGACGATCCATGCGCCCGCTTCGAGTCCGGCGCCGAGCACGGCGCCCTGTTCGCGGTAAGTGGCCACGGCGACCGGCATCGGATGGACCTGGTGCGTGCGCGCATCGACCACCCACACGGCCGGTTTGCCGGTCTGCTGATCGAGTGCGGTCAGCGGGACGACGGTCTGTCCGGACCCGGCCGCATCCACGAAGTACACCCGCGCGGTCTGGCCGAGACGCGGGTTGGCGTCGCTGTCGTCGAGCGCCACGCGGATGCGGTAGGTACGGCTCACGCGATCGGCTTCGGGCGCGATCTCACGCAGGTGCGCGCTCAGGCGCGTGCCGCTGGCGGCCCAGGGTTCGATGATGGCCGTCTTGCCGACGTAGTAGTCGGCTACGCGGTTTTCGGGAACGGCGATTTCCACTTCGATCGCGCCGTCGCGCGCAAGCGTCGCAATCCACTGTCCGGGAGCCACGACCTGGCCGGCCTCGGCATTGATCGTCGTAATCGTGCCGGCGTGATCGGCGCGCAGTGTCGTGTACTCCGCCTGGTTGCGGGCCACCGAAAGCGCGGCCTCGGCCTGATCGACCTGCGCCTGCGCGGCCTTGAGCGCGTTCGACTGCGTGTCGAACTGCGTCTGGCTGATGTAATGCTTGTCGAGCAGGGCGCGGTAGCGGTTGTACTCGGACTGCGCCAGGTCGCGGTTTGCGCGCGCCGAGGCCAGCGTCGCCTGGGCGCTCGCGACCTGCAGCTTGAGGTCGAGCGGGTCAAGTTCCGCCAGTGCCTGGCCCGCGTCGACATGCGCACCGACGTCGACCAGGCGCGCGCGGATCTTGCCGGCCACGCGGAAGCCGAGCTGGCTCTCGAAACGGGCATGGGTGTCGCCGGAATAGACCTCGGCGTTGAGTGCGGAGTCGGGCTGCGGATGCGCGACGATGGCGTTGCGCGGCGCTTCGGGGGCCGCTGCGTGCGTGCTGCAGCCGTTCAGTGCGACGGCACTGCCCAACAGCAGAATTCCGGCGCATAATTTGAAAATGGTCGGGAGATGCATGGCGGCAACCTCAACGTGGTTGATCAGGATCAAGCAAATTAGTGAACGCCGTGGTATAGTATCAATACTAAACTGTACTGTCTAGTATTTAGATGAATTCTCCCGCCATTGCCAAAGCCAGCGGCCCCGGGCGCCCGAAAGACCTGGAAAAGCGCGCCGCGATCCTCGAGGCAGCGAAGCATCTTTTCGTCAAGCAGGGCTTCGACGGCACCAGCATGGATGCCATCGCGAACAAGGCGGGCGTGTCGAAACTCACCGTCTACAGCCACTATCGCGACAAGGAGAGCCTGTTCGCCGAGGCGGTGCGCTGCAAGTGCGAGGAGCAGATGCCCCCCGAGATTTTCATGGCCGATCTGAAGGGGCCGATCCGCAGGCAGCTACTGACGATCGCACGCGCGTTCTTTTCGCTGATCACGAGCGAGGACGCGGTGGCCATCCACCGCACGATCGTCGCCAACGCGCAGCAGTCACCGAAGCTGGCCGAGCTGTTCTGGGAAGCGGGACCCAAGCGCACGCAGGAGGCGTTCGCGTCATTCCTGCGCGATGAAGTCGCCGGCGGCAAGCTCGACATCGCGGATCTGCATCGCGCCGCGTCGCAATTCTTCTGCCTGCTCAAGGGCGAGTTGCATGCGCGCATGGAATTCGGCTGCGGCCAGCCCATCACCGACCGCGAAGTCGGCGACCACCTCGAGGCGACCGTCGATTTCTTCCTGAGAGCGTACGCCCCGCGTTGAGCGCGCGGCGTCAGGCTTTTGGCGCGCGGAATTCCGCGCGCAGCCATTCCTCGATCATGCGCTTGTCGTAGCGCAAGGGGTCCGTCGATGTGGTGACGGTGCGCTGCAGATACGCCATGTCGCGCAGCTTTTCGCTGCCTTCACGCAAGGTGGAGCCATCCGCGGCGGCGAGCCGGTAGTGCAGGTCGATGCGCGGCGGATAGGTGTCCTTCAGGATGCGGATGTCCCAGGCATTGGAGCCATGCCACGGCTCGAAATCGCCGGCCAGCTTGATGTCGTCGATCGTGATGTCGAGGCGCTGTCCGGGCGGCAGGATCACGTCGGCGCGCTCGCGAATGAAGTTGCCGATGTCCTTCTGCCATTCCTCGGGGCGCAGCCAGCCACGCTGCATCGGGTTGTCCTTCACCTCGCTCAGCTTGTCCGTCGGCCCCCAGGCGACCTGGATTCGTTCCGGCAGTTTGCTTTCCTGGGCTCCGGCGATGGCGGGCGCGACGATCAACGCGGCGGCAGCGAGGCACACACGGATGCGAGGCAGAATGTGCGTTTTCATGGATGCCATCCCGTCACAGGTGCCCGGATTCTAGCCCGCTCAATCTGGACCGGACGTTAACGGCGCCGCTTTCGTCGCCGGTCGGCTCGCCATGACGGCGGGTTCATGCTTCAATGCCAGCCTGAAGCGGGGGTGCTCGTGAAAAGAACGGGCTGAGAATGACCCTTCGTACCTGATCCGGTTAATTCCGGCGTAGGGAAGCTTCGATGCGGCGTCCGCCGCGTCCGGCGCCGCCGCTTCGATGAGCCGACTCGAAGGAATGCGCCATGAATGCACTCGCCGCCGATCTCATCCGCCGCACCAGCGAACTGTCGGAGTCGGTTACGCGTCCGATTCCCGGCTCGCGCAAGATTCACGTCGAGGGCAGCCGGCCGGACCTTCGCGTGCCGATGCGCGTGGTTGAACTGGCCGACACGCCGCTCGTGTTCGGTGCCGAGAAAAACCCGCCGCTCGCCCTCTACGACACCTCCGGGCCGTACACCGACCCCGAAGCGCACATCGACCTGGCCGCCGGGCTGGAGCCCCTGCGCGCGCGCTGGATCGGTCAGCGCGGCGACGTCGCTTCGTTGTCCGGTCTGTCGTCGGAATTCGGACGCCGGCGCGCGGGTGACCCCCAGCTCGACGCCGTGCGCTTTCCGCGCGCACGCAATCCATTGCGCGCTGCGGCGGGCGCCAACGTCACGCAGATGCACTACGCGCGCCGCGGCATCGTCACGCCGGAGATGGAGTTCATTGCCATTCGCGAAAACCAGCGCCTGGACGCCCTGCGTGATGCCGGGCTGTCCGTGCAGCATCCGGGCGAAAGCTTCGGCGCCGCCCTGCCGGGGATTATCACCCCGGATTTCGTGCGCAGCGAAGTCGCGCGCGGCCGCGCGATCATTCCCGCGAATATCAACCACCCGGAAAGCGAGCCGATGATCATCGGCCGCAATTTCCTCACCAAGATCAACGCCAACATCGGCAACTCGGCGGTGACGAGTTCGATCGCCGAGGAAGTGGAGAAGATGGTGTGGGCGATCCGCTGGGGCGCCGACACCGTGATGGACCTCTCCACCGGCAAGCACATTCACGAGACTCGTGAATGGATCATCCGCAACGCGCCGGTGCCGATCGGCACCGTGCCCATCTACCAGGCCCTGGAAAAGGTCGACGGCCGCGCCGAGGAACTCACCTGGGAGATCTTTCGCGACACGCTGGTCGAACAGGCCGAGCAGGGCGTCGACTATTTCACGATTCACGCCGGCGTGCGCCTGCCCTACATTCCCCTCACCGCCAGGCGCGTCACCGGCATCGTCTCGCGCGGCGGTTCGATCCTCGCCAAATGGTGCCTCGCCCATCACGAGGAGAATTTCCTGTACACGCACTTCGAGGAGATCTGCGCAATCATGAAGGCGTACGACGTCGCCTTCTCGCTTGGCGACGGCCTGCGGCCCGGCTCGATCGCGGATGCGAACGACGCCGCGCAATTCGCCGAACTCGATACGCTCGGAGAACTCACGCAGATCGCGTGGAAGCACGACGTGCAGGTGATGATCGAAGGCCCGGGTCACGTGCCGATGCAGCTGATCAGGGACAACATGGAGCGGCAACTCAAGGTCTGTGCGGAGGCGCCGTTCTATACGTTGGGACCGCTGACCACCGACATCGCGCCCGGCTACGACCACATCACGAGCGCCATTGGCGCCGCCCTGATCGGCTGGTTCGGTACGGCGATGCTGTGTTACGTCACGCCGAAGGAACACCTCGGCCTGCCGAACAAGCAGGACGTGCGCGATGGCATCATCGCCTACAAGATCGCCGCGCACGCCGCCGACCTCGCCAAGGGCCATCCCGGCGCACAGGTGCGTGACAATGCGCTGTCGAAGGCACGCTTCGAATTCCGCTGGCAGGACCAGTTCAACCTCGGCCTCGATCCGGAGAAGGCGCAGGAATTCCACGACGAGACGCTGCCCAAGGACGCACACAAGGTCGCGCATTTCTGCTCGATGTGCGGTCCGCACTTCTGCTCGATGAAGATCACCCAGGACGTACGCGATTACGCCAGGGAGCACGGCGTCGACGAGAAGGACGCGCTCGCGCAGGGCATGCGCGAGAAGGCGGCCGAGTTCCGCGAACAGGGGGGCGAGGTCTACCGGCCGGAATGAGCGCGCAACTCATCGGTGCGAATGGCGGACGGATCTTCCGGATTCCGTCGCCGTCGCCGCCGCACGTCGCCTTCATCAAGGACCGGCCGCGCAATTCCGGGCTTACGTCGCTGCGCTTCGTCGGTCCCGACCGCATCGCCTGCTGCGACTTCAACGAAAAAAGGATGTACCTTCTGGAGCTCGGTGCTGCACAGATCAGGCTCGTGACGGCCCTCCCGACGGTGATTCGGGACGGAACGCCCGTGCAGACCGACCTGCTCGATGCGAACGGCGAAGGCCTGCTGGTGACTTCGAATTTCTACCAGGGCACCCAGTCGTTCTACCAGCTGCGGGGCGACGACGTCTCGTTCGTCTCGGAAATGAAGCTCAACGACTTCGTCGGCTGCCATGGCGTCCGTTTCGTGCCCGGCTACGACGATCTGTTGTGGGTCACGTACTGCGGCAAGAACAACAAGTGCATCCTCATCGTCGACTACCGGAAGGAAAGGGTCCTGCACACGCTGCCGATGCCCGAGCAGATGCAGGATGCGGCATTCATCGGAGGCTACGCGATCGCGCCGGCCAGGACCGATCACATTCGCATCCAGGGGCCGTTCGCGGGGACGATGTACGCCACGGTCTACCTGTTCCGCCTTCCGCAGAACCTGTACGAACACCCGCCACGACTCATCGATACCTGGCGCGGCACCGGACATCTGGACGCGATGAAAGAATACGGAGACCAGGCCTACTCGGCCAACCAGTACAACGACACCGTCGACGTGTTCGGCATCTCGGCGGCGGAACGCATTGAGCACCGGCGGTCCATCGGCGGCTTCGCCATGCCGCACGGCCTGGATATCCGCGGCGACGGCCTGCTCGCCGTGACGAACTACGCGGACAACAGCGTACGCCTCGTGGAATTGGCGGGCGCGTAGTTCCGCGCCGGCTAGGTCCGGTACGCCCGATCGACCCGTGCGACGAATTCCTCCAGGCCCAGTTTGCGGGCCTGGACGCGGTAGGAGGTGTTGCGTTCGGCCTTCCAGTTGCCTGAGGCCAGGCGGAAGGTGAATCCGGCCTTCCTTACCCGACCGTAGCTGTCCGACTGGATGGCCGCGATGTTCGAGCGGATGTCCCGGTACAGCTCGCGGTCCCACGTGTCCCACGGACCCTTGATCCCGAGCCGCATGAGCAGTTCAACCTTGTTGGCATTGCCGTAGGTCAGACTCTCGTTGAAACCGACGTCGTAGCCGCGCCGAAAAATGATCTGCGGCTCGGCCCACAACAGATAGTCCACTTCTTCGTCGGGACCGCGCCATGGCAGCAGCGCATGTTCGTTTTCGCGCAACCTGAACATCGGGACCGTCAGGTACTTGTCGTCGCGGTTCGCATCGAGCTCGTTGAGCATGCCGGAGTAACCCTCGCTACTGAAAAACACCTGGCCGTCGAAGGGCAGCACGACGTCGCTTTCCGCCAGACCCAGTTCGAGGCAGCGGTTCCGGGCCGCGTTCTGGTTGGTCAGGTAGAGGGTTTTTTCATCGAAGGCTGTCGCCTGGCGGAACTCGTCTGCGACAAAGGGAATCTCGTCCCAGCGCAGGCCCGCTTCCGTGATCATCGATATCAGCTGTTCCCTGACCTGCGAGTCGACGATGCGGTTGAGCAGAAAGCGTTTCTCGCTGCCGGGAAGCTGCGGCTCGTTCTTCAGGATGAACGCCAGGTTGGTGGGCGTCTGGCGGGAACCGTGCCGAACCGGAATGTCGTTGCCGAGGATTCGGTAGAAAATGATCGTCACTTCCCCAACTCCCCCGATCGAGGCGAGAAATCCCCCGCGGACAGACCGCATTGTAGCCAGCATGCCGTCGTGCGTCCCGACCCCCGCGTGTCAGCGGCATGCGCATGCGGCACAATGAGAGACCCACGGTCGCCGAACGAGTGCCGCCATGTCCATCATCAGCCATTTCAGCGAACCGCGCACGCGCTGGACCCTGCGCGGGGTCGGCGCATTGCTGGTGATCTACGTCGTCGTGGTACTCGCCCTCATGTGGTGGTGGAGCTACGAGCCCGAGCCGTTCGACGTGAACGCGCTGGCGCAGCAGCGTGCCGTCGCGCACCAGCAGCAACCCGTCACCGGTTCCCTCGTCACCAGCACCCTGATGGGCTGCGCCGAGACGCTGCTCGACAAGCGCGGCGGCTACCTCTCCAACGACGTCTTTCCGCCAGGCGTGCTCATGGACAACGTGCCGAACTGGGAATTCGGCGTACTCACCGCGACGCGCGACTTCTCGCGCGAACTGCGCAACCGCTTCTCGCGCTCGCAGTCGCAGTCGGAGGAAGACGTGGACCTGAAGGAAGCCGATCCGCTGTTCAACAGCCCGAACGACCGCTGGCTGCTGCCCAGCTCGGAGGGCCAGTACCGCAAGGCGATCGAGCACCTGGACGGCTACTTCACGCGGCTCGGCAGGAACGATCCGAACGGTGCGCAGTTCTACGCCCGCGCCGACAGCCTGGCCGACTACCTGGACACCGTTTCGTCGCGACTGGGCAACCTGTCGCAGCGCCTCTCGGCGAGCGTCGGTCAGTTGCGCCTGGAGGGCGACGCGCCGGTCGATCCCGGTGCGACGGCCGCGGAAAAGGGGCCGCAGATCGTGAAGACTCCGTGGACACAGATCGACGACGTGTTCTACGAGTCGCGCGGCTACACCTGGGCGTTGCTCGAACAGCTCAAGGCGGTCCAGGTCGACTTCGCGCCGATCCTGCAGCGCAAGAACGCGGTGGTCAGCCTCAAGCAGATCATCCGCGAGCTGGAAGAGTCGCAAAAGCCGGTGCGCAGCCCGATCATCCTCAACGGCAGCCCGTTCGGATTCTTCGCCAACCATTCGCTGGTGATGGCGAACTACGTCTCGCGCGCGAACGCCGCGGTGATCGATCTGAAATCACTGCTCGATCGTGGCTGATTCGATGACGCTGGCGCGTCTGGACTGGCGTGTCTTCTGGCTGCTCCTGCTGCTGCCGGTCGCCCTGTTCCTGCCGGCGTTGCCGATCGATGAGACGCGCTATCTTGCCGTGGCGTGGGAGATGCGGCTGCACGGTGATTTTCTCGTGCCGCATCTCAACGGCGCGCCGTATTCGGACAAGCCGCCGCTGCTGTTCTGGTTGATCAATCTGGGCTGGTTCGTCGCCGGGATGAACGCATGGGCCGTGCGCCTCGGCGTGCTGACGGCATCCTTCGCCTCGCTGCTGCTGTTCGAGCGCCTGGTGCGCCGCCTCACGCCCGATCCCGCGCTGGCGCCGCGAGCGACACTGATCCTGGCCGGCATGATCTACGTCGCGCTGTTCTCCAGCGCGATCATGTTCGACGTCGTGCTCACGACCTGGGTGCTGGTCGCACTGCATGGCGCACTCGATCTGGATGCGCGGCGCTGGCGGCGCGGCACCGTGTTGCTCGCGCTCGGATTCGGACTGGGCATCCTGACCAAGGGGCCCGTCGTGCTGCTCGACGCAGGGCTTGCCGTCGCCTTTGCGCCGTGGTGGAGCGAGACCGCGCGCCGCCACAAGCGGCGCTGGTACGCGAGCCTCGGCCTCGGCGTGCTGGGAGGCGCGGCGATCGCGCTCGCCTGGGCGATTCCCGCCGCCCTGGCCGGCGGCGCGGATTATGCCAACGCGATCTTCCTGCACCAGACCGTCGATCGCATGACCAGGAGCTTCGCGCACCGGCGGCCGCTGTGGTGGTACTGCATGGTGCTGCCGGCGATGGCGCTGCCGTGGACGCTGGCGTTGCGCGCACCATGGCGCGCGTGGCGTGACAGTTTCCACTTGTCCAGAAGTGTACGTTTTGCCGCCGCCTGGGGGCTGCCGGCGTTCGCGGCGTTCTGTCTCGTCAGCGGCAAGCAGCCGCACTATCTGCTGCCGCTGCTGCCGGCACTGGCCCTGTACCTGGCGGCGGTGATGAGCGACGCCCAGGCGCAGGTGCGCGGGCGCCTGTTCGCGATCGTGCTGCTCGGCGCCGGCCTCGCGCTTGCGGCATTGCCGGTCGTGGCCGGGCATGCTCATGCCCTTCCGGTCCTGGAACGCATGGTCCGCGCCGGAAAGTTGACCGAATCGTTCCTGCACGTGGTCGCCGGGGTGTGGTCGCTGTGGGGCATCGTTGCGGCGACCGCCGCGTTGTGCCTTCTTGCCGTGCCGTCCGCACACCGGTCCTTGCGCGCGGTCGCGCTCGCGACGGTCGCCGCGGCGGTTTGCGGCGAGCTGGCGCTGGCGCAGGGAATCGGTCCCTACGTTGATGTCAGTGCGGCGGCGGCCCGCATTCGCGCCACGCAGGATGCCGGCAGGCCCATCGCGCATCTGGCCTGGCATCACGGCCTGTTCGAGTTCGCCGGGCGCCTCACGCGGCCGCTGGAAAAGGTCGGCTACGCCGATCTGCACGCATGGTGCGTCGCCCACCCCGACGGCGAAATCGTGACGTTCTACACCAAGTATCCGATCACGGCGCAGCCGGACGCGGAGCTGCCGTACCGGTTCGGCAGGATCATTTTCTGGCGCGCCGCGGACATCCTGGCGGCACCGCCGCCGCAGGGACCGGCCAAGCCGGACGAGGACGAAGACGCCGACTGACCCATCAGAAACGGGGCTTGTCGGGACACTCCTGATAGCGCGCGACGCACGCGCGGATCTGCTCACGCGCTGCGGCGGCATCGAGCCATCCTTCCACCTTGACCCACTTGCCCTTGTCGAGGTCCTTGTAGTGCGAGAAGAAATGGCTGATGCGGTCACGCCAGTGCTGCGCCACATCGCCGATGTCGTTGATGTGATCGTAGTGGCCAAAGACTTTCGGCGCCGGCGCCGCCACGATCTTCATGTCGAGGCCGCCTTCGTCGGTCATGTGCAGCATGCCGACCGGCCGGCAGCGGATGACGGATCCCGCGATCAGCGGCAGCGGCATGAGAACGCACACATCGGCGGGATCGCCGTCCTCGCTGATCGTGTGCGGGATGTAGCCGTAGTTGCACGGGTAGCGCATCGGCGTGGACAGCACGCGATCGACGAAGATCGCGCCGGTCTTCTTGTCGACCTCGTACTTCACCGGATCCGCGTCCTTCGGAATCTCGATGATGACGTTGATTTCGTTCGGCACGTCCTTGCCCGAGGATACGAGGTCCAGACCCATGATTTGCTCCGGGAGCACAGCAGCGAGGGGCGCGAAGGATAAAGCAAACCGACCCGACGTGCAGCATGGAGGTCTCCGCGCGAATGCGCCGGTGTGCAGCCGCCGCCGGATTCGTTAGGCTTGGCAGTCATGACTGACCGTGCCGTCCGCTTCGCCGACTTTCGCGTCGATCCCGCGTCGCGCGAACTCTGGCGCGCTGGCCGTCTCGTGCCCTTGCCTCCGCACGTGTTCGACTGCCTGGCCTACCTGATCGAGCGGCGTGACCGCGCGGTCGGCCGCGACGAACTGGTTGCCGCCGTGTGGGGCAAGACCGAGGTCAGCGACACCTTGCTCGGTCAGACCATACTCCGGATCCGCCGCGAGCTCGGCGATGACGCGAAGGAACAGCGCATCCTGCGCACGATCCCCCGCTTCGGCTACCGCTGGATCGCGCCGCTCAACGGAGAAGGCGGTGCAGCGAATGCGCCCTCCGCGACGCGCGACCCCGAGCCGATCCCGACGGTCGCCCCGGCGGCGGCGCCGGTCGATGCGGCGCGATCGGCCCGCTTCAGCCGCATGGCGGTCGCGCTCGCGGTCGTGGCGGTGCTGGCCGCGACGGCACTCGCGCTCTACCGGCGGCCACCGCCGCCGGGCCAGGGCGGCGGACTCGTCAGCGCCGTGCTGCCGGCGAGTGTGGAACCCGGCGCCGACTGGAGCTGGATGCGCCTCGGTGTCATGGACGTCGTCGCCAGCCAGCTGCGCAGCGCGGGCCTGGCCAGCGTGCCCAGCGAAAACGTGATTGCGCTGCTCAACACACCCGAAGCCAACCGGACCGGATCATTGCGCGACGCGATGTCCGCCGGCCTGCTCATCACACCGCACGTGCACCGCGTGGGTAGCGACTGGCAGGTCGACCTGGATGCCGACGGCGCCGACGGGCAGCGGTTCGCGGTCGATGCGCACGCGCACGATGCCACACAGGCGGCGCGGGCGGCCGCGGACAAGTTGCTGATCGCGCTTGGCCGGCGCCCGGCTGCGAAGAGCGAGTCGACGCCGTATGCGGCACTCGTGGAACGCGTGGACGCTGCCGTTCTCGCCGACGACCCGGATCGCGCGCGTGCGCTGATCGAAGGTGCATCGGCCGAACAGCGGCAGTCACCCGAAGTGCGCCTGCTGCTGGCGAAGATCGACTTCCGCCTGGGCCGCTTCGATGCCGCGCGCAGCCGGCTCGAGGGACTGCTCGACGAGGCGCCGGCGCAGACGGCGCCCGTCCTGCGCGCGAGCATCCTGAATGGCCTCGGTGCCGTGGCGATCCGCACCGACGCTCCCGAAGCCGCCGAGCGCGCGTTTGGTGAGGCCATCACGCTGCTCAGCGGTCCGCACACGGATTCCGCCCAGCTGGGTCAGGCCTACCTCGGTCGCGCCGCAGCGGCGTCGGACCTGCGCCGCTTCGAGGCCGCGGCTGCCGACTTCGCGCGTGCGCGCGTCGCGCTGCGCGAGGCGAACGACGCGCTGGCCCTGGTCCGCGTCGCGGCGGATGAGGGCTTTCTCGACTTGCAGCGGAACCGGCCGGCGGCGGCGTTGCCCCAGTTCGTCGCGGCTGCGTCCGGATTCAGGCAGTGGGGCGCGCTGAACGAAGCGATCTATGCCTACATCGGCCAGATCAACAGTTATCTGGTCCTGCTCGATGGCCGTTCGGCCATGCAGGCGGCGGATGCCGCCGCCGAGCTGGCTCAGCGCATCGACAATCCGCTCACGCTCGCGTCGCTGACGATCGCGCGCGCCCGCGCGCTGGCCTGTGTCGGCCGCCTGCGCGAGGCCCGCGACGCACTCGATCATCTGCGCAGTTCGTCATCCGACGCCGCCACGGTTGCTGCCGCCGGCGCCGTGCTGGCGCAAATCGAACTGGAAAATGGCAGTGCCGCGGTCGCCGCCGATCTCGCCGAACGCGCACTGCTGACGCTGTCGGCACCGACCTACGCCGAGTTGCGCGCCGACGCCTGGCTGACTCAGGTTCGCGCCCAGATCCGCATCGCGGATGCCGCTCGGGCAGGCGAATCGATCGCGGCGCTGGAAGCCTGGGCGGCGCAGAGCGACTACGGCCGTGCGCGTGCGTTCGCTGCGCTCGCACGCGCGGAGTTCGCCGTGCACCAGGGCGACAGCCAGGTTTGGCGCACGGCGTTCGACAGCGCGCGCAAGCAGGCGGAGAGTGACGGCGTACCGGTGGAAATTGCCGCGGTGGCGCGAAGCTATGCCCTTGCGCTGATGGCAGAGGGCGATCTGGATGCCGCCGAAGTCGAGGTCGGCCGCGTATCGCGTTGGTCGGAGCAGGATTTTTCCTGTGCCGTGCTGGAAGCGCGGCTGTACGCTGCACGCGGCCGCAACGAGGCGCGCCAGGCAGCGGTTGCCCGTGCCCGTTCGCTCGCGGGCGAGCGCAGCATCCCGACGGAAGCCCTGGCTACGGCGATCTCGACGCGCGCCGCGTCCGCGCAGTAGCTACTTCAGGTGCTCCCACAGGTAGTCGTAGGCGAGCGCCGACATGAATGCCGCCTGCTTGTTGTCGGCCGCGGCACCATGGCCGCCCTCGATGTTCTCGTAGAAACGGGCGTCGTAGCCGTACTCGAGCATCTTTGCCGCCATCTTGCGCGCCTGGGCCGGGCCGACGCGGTCGTCACGCGTCGAGGTCGTGAACAGGATCGGCGGATATTTCTTCGCCTTTTCCAGATTCTGGTACGGCGAGAACGTCCGGATGAACGCCCATTCGTCCGGCTTGTCGGGGTCGCCATACTCCGCGATCCACGACGCGCCCGCCGACAGGTGCGTGTAGCGCTTCATGTCGAGCAGAGGCACCTCGCACACGATGGCGCCCCACAGCTGCGGGTAGAGCGTGAGCATGTTGCCCATGAGCAGGCCGCCGTTGCTGCCGCCCATCGCACCCAGGTGTGCCTGTGAGGTGATCTTGCGCGCGACGAGATCCTGCGCGACCGCGGCGAAGTCCTCGTACGCACGCAAGCGATTTGCCTTCAGCGCCGCCTGGTGCCAGCGCGGCCCGTATTCGCCGCCGCCGCGGATGTTCGCCACCACCCACACGCCGCCGCGCGCGAGCCAGGCGCGGCCGACGCTGCCGCTGTAGTACGGCTGCTCGGAGACCTCGAACCCGCCGTAGCCGGTGAGGATCGTCGGGTGCGAGCCATCCAGCTTCATTCCCTTCGGCGCGAGCACGAAGTAGGGCACGCGCGTGCCGTCCTGCGAGGTCGTGAAGAACTGGTGCGCTTCGCTGCGCGCGGCGTCGAAGAAGCTCGGGCTGTGCTTGAGCGGCTTCGGCTCGCCCTTGCCGAGCGTGCCGTAGTAGAGCGTCGTAGGTTCGAGGAAACCGGTGACCGTGAGGAAGTAGTCGTCGTTCTCGTCGGGATCGATGCCGCCGGCCGAGATGGTGCTCAGCGCCGGCGCACCGCCGAGCGGCCGGCGCGACCACTCGCCCTTGCCATCGGCCGGCGGCGTCAGCACCTCGAGGTGGCTGACGACGTCGTTCAGCGTGTTCAGAATCAGGTGGTGGCGCGTCCACGAATAACCGTCGAGCGAGGTCGTCGCGGTTGGCGTGAACAGGATCACGAATTCGCGCTTGCCGGACATGAAGGCGTCGAAGTTCGTCGCCAGCAGGGAACCGGCAGGGTACACCCTGCCGCCGACATTCCAGTCGCTGCGCGGCTGGATCGTCAGCCATTCACGTTCGTTGCCGATGATCGCATCGAGCGGTACGTCGATGCGCGTCAGCTTGCCATCCTTGCCGCGCAGATAGGTCTCGTTGGAGAAGAATTCCAGAGCACGATTGACGAAATCACGCTCGAAACCCGGCGTGTGGTCGCGATAGGCACTTATCGCCAGGTCATCGTCCTTGCCCTCGTAGACAAGCGTCGCCGCGCTGAGCGGCGTACCGCGCTTCCATTCCTTGGCGATGCGCGGGTAACTCGATTTGGTCATCGAGCCCGGGCCGAAATCGGTGCCGACGTAGACCGAGTCCTTGTCGATCCAGCCGACCTGCGACTTCGCCTCGGGCAGGTAGAAACCGTCCTTGACGAAGGACTTGGTGTGAAGGTCGAACTCGCGCACGACATCGGCATCGGCGCCGCCGCGCGACAGGTTCACCAGGCAATGCCGGTACTCGGGCCGCAGGCAATCCGCGCCGTGCCAGACCCAGTTCTCGTTCTCCTGCTTGGCCAGCGCATCGAGATCGATCACGGTCTCCCAGCGGGGATGATCCTTGCGGTATTCATCGAAAGTGGTCCGGCGCCACAAGCCGCGCGGGCTGGCCTTGTCGCGCCAGAAGTTGTAGTAGTACTTGCCCATCTTGCCGACGTACGGGATCTTTTCCGTCGAGTCCATCACTTCGAGAATCTGCTCGCGCATGGCGTCGAACTGTGGCGACGAGGCGTATGCCTTCACGGTCTCGGCGTTGCGCGCCTTCACCCAGTCGAGCGCCTTCGCGCCATCGGTTTCCTCCAGCCAGAGGTACTTGTCCTCGTCGCTCGGTGCGGCCGCGGGCTGATCTCGAGTGGACATGGACGGTGCCGGTTTGTTCGGAGTGGTGGTGCATGCTGCCAGCACGAGCGCCGCAGCGGTGGCCGTGATCACGTACTTCATATACGGGTCCCCGATGGCAAGCGCCCTCGCCGTTGCGACGAGGGCGCGTTGAGGAGCGAAATTACAGCAGCGGGATCAACAACAGGGCAACGATGTTGATGATCTTGATCAGCGGATTCACCGCGGGGCCCGCCGTGTCCTTGTACGGATCACCGACCGTGTCGCCGGTGACCGCGGCCTTGTGCGCGTCGGAGCCCTTGCCGCCGAAGTGGCCATCCTCGATGTACTTCTTGGCGTTGTCCCAGGCGCCGCCGCCGGTCGTCATCGAGATCGCGACGAACAGGCCGGTGACGATGGTGCCGACGAGCACGCCGCCGAGCGCCTTGGCGCCCTCCGCACTCGATCCGGTGATGAACTTCGCGCCGAACGCGACCACGACCGGCACCAGCACCGGCAGCAGCGACGGGATCAGCATCTCCTTGATCGCCGACTTGGTCAGCAGATCCACGGCCTTGGAATAATCCGGCTTGGCGCTGCCTTCCATGATGCCCTTGATCTCGCGGAACTGGCGGCGCACTTCCTCGACCACCGAACCGGCCGCACGGCCGACCGCTTCCATCGCCATCGAGGCGAACAGGTACGGGATCAGGCCGCCGATGAACAGGCCGATGATCACCATGTGATCGGACAGGTCGAACGGGATGAGCTGTCCGGCAAGATTCGGTGCAGCGGAGAGGTTGTGCGTGTAGTCGGCGAACAGCACCAGCGCGGCGAGACCGGCGGAACCGATGGCATAACCCTTGGTCACCGCCTTGGTCGTGTTGCCCACGGCATCGAGCGGATCGGTGATCTCGCGCACTTCCTTCGGCAGTCCGGCCATTTCGGCGATGCCGCCGGCGTTGTCGGTGATCGGACCATACGCATCGAGCGCGACGATCATGCCGGTCATCGACAGCATCGCGGTGGCGCCGATGGCGATGCCGTACAGGCCGGCGAAGTAGTGCGCGCCCCAGATCGCGGCGCACACGGCCAGCACCGGCAGCGCGGTCGCTTTCATCGACACGCCGATGCCGGCAATGATGTTGGTGGCGTGGCCGGTGGTCGAGGCCTTGGCGACGTGCCGCACCGGCGCGTATTCCGTCGCCGTGTAGTACTCGGTGATCACCACCATCGCGACCGTGAGCAGGATGCCGATGAGCGCGCAGAAGTAGATGTTCCACGCGCCGTACTTGGAGCCGGCCATCATCGCCTGGGTGACCGGCACGAACGCGGCGAGGGCGAGCACGGCGGAAACGCCGACACCCATGTACAGCGCGTTCATGATCTTGCCGCCGGGTTTCGCCTTGACGAAGAACGTGCCGATGATCGAGGCGATGATCGAAACTCCGCCGAGCACGAGCGGATACAGCACGCCGTATTCGCCCGCGTCCTTGCCGAGCACGCCGCCGAGCAGCATGGTCGCGATCAGCGTCACCGCGTAGGTCTCGAACAGGTCCGCGGCCATGCCCGCGCAGTCGCCGACGTTGTCACCGACGTTGTCGGCGATCACCGCCGGATTACGCGGATCGTCCTCGGGAATCCCGGCTTCGACCTTGCCGACGAGGTCGGCGCCGACATCGGCGCCCTTGGTGAAGATGCCGCCGCCCAGACGCGCGAAGATCGAGATCAGCGAGGAGCCGAACGCCAGCCCGATCATGGCGTGCAGGGCTTCGTCCTGGGTCTTGCCGAAGTGCAGCAGGCCGGCGAAGTAACCCGCCACGCCGAGGAGGCCCAGGCCGACGACCAGCATGCCGGTGATGGCGCCGCCACGGAACGCGATCTGCAGCGCCGCGTTGATGCCGTTGCGCGCCGCTTCGGCCGTGCGCACGTTCGCGCGTACCGAGATGTTCATGCCGATGTAGCCGGCAAGGCCGGACAGCACGGCGCCGATGGCGAAGCCGAACGCGGTGCTCCAGTGCAGCGCGAATCCGATGACGACGAACAGCACGACGCCGACCATGCCGATCGTCGTGTACTGGCGATTCAGGTAGGCGCGCGCACCTTCCTGCACGGCTGCGGCGATCTCCTGCATGCGCGGGTTGCCGGCCGGCTTGGCCAGAATCCAGCTGCGCGACCAGATTCCGTAGACGATCGCGAGCAGGGCACAGCCCAGCGCGATCCACAGGGCATATTGCTGAAAAAACATCGAATTCTCCCTCGGGTAGGCGGTAGCAGACGAAAGAAATGGCAAAACCCGCGCAGTATAGCCGCGCCGCCGATGAACGCCAGTTTGCGGCGCACAACCCGGGTTGTGCAGCCCGCATGTGCTTCCGACTTGATCCGGGTCAAGTGCCGGCGCGGGGCCCCTGCCCGAAAATGCGCTCATGAACAGGGGTGAGGTGACGGCGGGTCCGACGCCGGCAAGTGGGGGTGCGGTCGCAGCCAAAGCGCAGGCGACCCTCGTGCTCTCGAGCACGCGGGAAGTTGCCGACTATCTGGTGACCTACGGCGAGGGCCATGACCCGCGGTCGGTGGGCGGCAACCACCTCACGGAAGCGAAATGGGTCGAAGCGCATCGCGGCGACGGCGAACTTGCCGCGTTCCGGCGCGCCCAGACTTTCGGCCTGCCACTGCTCGACCTGCGCGCGGTCAGCCCGGATCCTCAAGTGGTCGGACTCGTCCCTCCCGCCATCGCGCATCGCTTTCAGCTCGTTCCCGTCCTGTCGCAGTCCGGCGTGCTTGGCGTTGCGGTCGCTGACCCGGCGGTGGCAGAAATCGTACCCACGCTGAGTTTCCTCACGGACCGCCGCATCGCGTTGCTCGTCGCGGAACCGCGCCAGATCGCAATCGCGATCGCGGAAAACTACGACCGGGTCGAGGATGCGAGCATCGCCGTGCAGTTGGGACTGGACATCCAGCAGCCGGTCGGAGAACTGGGCGAGCAGCAGGCGCAGCAGCTCGCGCAGCAACAGCCGATCGTTCGCCTCATCGCTGACATGTTCGCCGACGCCGCGCGGCGGCGGGCATCGGACATCCACCTGCGACCGGGCGCGGACGGCGTCGACCTGCTCTACCGGATCGACGACGAGCTGGTGTCCGTGCGCCGGTTCCTGCGGCTGCTGCAGCCGGCGTTGATAACCCGCCTGAAAGTGCTCGGCGGCATGAATCTCGCCGAGCATCGCGTACCGCAGGATGGCCGCTCCAGCTATGACATGGGCGACGGCCGCGCGCTCGACTTGCGCATTTCGGTGCTGCCGACGATCCACGGGGAAAGCGCCGTGGTGCGCCTGCTCGACAAGACCCAGGCATTGCGGGGTGTCGGACAACTGGGCTTTTCTGCGGTCGATCAGGCCCATTTCGTCGATCTGCTGACGCGCAGTCACGGCATGATTCTCGCCACCGGCCCGACCGGCTCGGGCAAGTCCACGACGCTGTACGCCGCCTTGCAGGAGACCTGCAAGCAGCCCGTCAACGTCGTCACCATCGAGGATCCGGTCGAATTCCACATCGAAAAAGCGCAACAGATGCAGGTCAATCGCGCAGCGGGATTCACGTTCGCACGCGCGTTGCGCAACATCCTGCGCCACGATCCCGATGTCATCATGGTCGGCGAGATCCGCGACCGCGAGACTGCCCAGATCGCCGTCGAAAGCGCACTGACCGGACACCTGCTGCTGAGCACCCTGCATACCAACACCGCCGCGACCGCCGTCACGCGCATGCTCGATCTGGGCGTGGAGTCCTTCCTGTTGCGTTCCACGCTGCTCGCCGTCGTCTCGCAACGGCTGACGCGGCGCAACTGCCCCCACTGCCTGGCGCCGGAGGTCGTGCTTCCGCGCTGGCGCGAGGCATTGGGTGTCGGCCCTGACGAGGTCTTTCAGCGCGGCACCGGCTGCAACCATTGCGAGGGCCTTGGCGTATTCGGGCGCGTCGGCGTGTACGAGATCCTGCGCGTGACACCGGCGATTCGCCGTCTCATCCAGCCGCATTGCGAGGCGGACGTCATCCACGAGACCGCGCTGCGCGAAGGCATGGTGTCGCTCACGGCGCACGCCCTCGAACTTGCGCGCCAGGGCGTCATCTCGCTGGGCGAGGCCTTCCGCCTGCGCATCGACTGACGCGCTTCAGGAGCGTCGGTCCCGTGGCGGCGTGCCATCGGCGCGCGGCTCGGTGTCGGAGAGTTCGAGGCCGATGGGCTCCGACAGACGCACGCGCAGCGAAAGATCCGAGCGCGAATCGGCGTTCTGCAGCGCCTCCTCGAGCGTGATCGAACCCTCGCGGTAGAGCTTCAGCAGCGATTCCTCGAACGTGAGCATGCCCGAATCCAGACCCTGCTTCAGCGCCTCGTGCAGCTGATGGATCTCGCCCTTGAGGATCAGGTCGGACACGTGCGCCGTCTGCAGCAGCAGCTCGATGGCGGGCACGCGGCGTCCGCCCCTGGCGCTGCGCAGCAGGCGTTGCGAGATCACCGCCTTGAGATTGAGCGACAGGTCCAGGAACACCTGCTCGCGCGCGCTGTCGGGGAAGAAACTGACGATGCGGTCCAGTGTCTGGCTGGCGTTGTTCGCGTGCAGCGTCGCCAGGCACAGCTGCCCGGTCTGCGCGTAGATCAGCGCCTGGGCCATCGTTTCGCGGTCGCGGATCTCGCCGATCATGATGACGTCGGGCGCCTCGCGCATGGCGTTGTGCAGGGCGTCGGCGAACGAGGCGGTGTCGGTGCCGACTTCGCGCTGGTCGACGATCGACTTCCTGTGGCGGTGCAGGAACTCGATCGGATCCTCGATCGTCAGGATGTGACCGGCGCGATGCTGGTTGCGATAGTCGATCATCGCGGCGAGCGTCGTCGACTTGCCCGTACCGGCGGCGCCGACCACGAGCACGAGCCCGCGCGGCAGCATGACCAGGTCCTTGAGGATCGGTGGCAGCCGCAGCGACTCGATCGAGGGAATGTAGGACGGCACGTGGCGCACCGCAATCGCCGTTTCGCCGCGCTGCTTGTACAGATTCACCCGAAAGCGTCCGGCATCGGCGTCGGCCACGGTCAGGTTCAGCTCGTGGACGTCCGCGAAGGACCGACGGCGCGCGTCGTCGAGCAGCGAATCGGCGAGCAGTGTGACCGCGGACGAGTCTAGGACCGGTCCGTCCAGCATCTGCACCTCGCCCTCGATCTTCAGCGCGGCCGGCGCGCCGACGCTGATGAACAGGTCGGAGGCACCGCGTGCGGCCATCAGCCGGAGGTAGTCGATCATTGCCATG
>Ga0335076_10001430_pt1 | contig 23096 bp, 21 predicted proteins | sample Lox_Sample_25_FD_206717 | JGI IMG/M metagenome (GOLD analysis project Ga0335076, IMG submission 206717) | Soil microbial communities from Loxahatchee National Wildlife Refuge, Florida, United States - Lox_Sample_2.5 | ecosystem: Environmental > Terrestrial > Soil > Wetlands | place: USA... | reverse complement strand
CGTCGCCGCCGAACCGACGTTGCTCGCGGCGGCGAGCCCGATGAGAAAGGGAATAGGATCGAGCCGTCGCGCCACGAGGCCAAGACAGAGCAGGGGCGGGACGGCGAAGGCGACGATGTCGTTGGCCAGCACCGCCGACAGTGCGGCGCAGACGATGATGGTCGCCGCGAGCAACCTTTGCGGCGAGCCGCGCGCATGGGTGATGCGGTAGGCGCAATAGTCGTAGAAGCCGCTCATGCCAAAGAGGCCGGACAGCACCATGAGACCGAACAGCAGCGCTAGGGTCGGGAAGTCGACCCAGCCGACGGCCCGCCTGAGGTCGGCGCCGTTAACCACGATCATGAGGATCGCCGCGATCGCGGCCAGGCCGGCCCGGTCGGTGCGCAGCCCCGGAATGCGGCCGATGGCCATGCCGACATAGGTCAGGATGAAGATGCCAAGTGTGATGTCGGGCATTGGGAGATGGGCGAGGGGTAGCAAAATATCCGTTCCTTAACGGGATATTCGACAGCGGGCAAATGCCGGGGAAATGGGTTGATTTTGGCGGCCGGGGCCTGTAAACGCCGTCACGCCTTGGGTCGGCCCGCGCCCGGTTGTGGATGCCGCAACCGGCGCCTGTTCATGCAAACCATAACGCCAAGAATGAACCACCTCGATCAGCTGGAATCGCAAAGCGTCTACATCCTGCGCGAAGCCTTCAACCGCATCGACAAGCTGGCCATGCTTTGGTCGCTGGGCAAGGACAGCAATGTGATGGTGTGGCTGGCGAAGAAGGCGTTCTTCGGTCATGTACCCTTCCCGGTCATGCATGTCGACACCGGAAGGAAGTTCCGCGCGATGTACGAGTTCCGCGACCGCTATGCGAAACAGTGGAAGCTGAACCTGATCGTCGAGGATTGCCCGCCCTACGAAGCGACCGACCCGACATTGCCGCCGAACGCGCGCTCCGGCCAGCGCAAGACGCTGGGCCTGCGTGCCGCCATCGCCAAGCACGGCTTCACCGGCATCATCGCCGGCATCCGCCGCGACGAGGAGGCGACGCGCGCCAAGGAGCGGGTCTTCAGCCCGCGCGGCGACACCGGCCAGTGGGACTTCAAGGACCAGCCGCCGGAGTTCTGGGACCAGTTCAACACCGACCTGCCGCCGGGCACGCATCTGCGGGTGCATCCGCTGCTGCACTGGACGGAGATCGACATCTGGCACTACATCCGGCGCGAGGGCATCCCCGTCATCGGTCTCTATTTCGCGCCGGGGCCGGGCGGTCCCGGCAGCGGCAAGCCCGGCAAGCGCTACCGCTCGCTCGGCGATGAGGACATCACCTTTCCCATCGACAGCAATGCCGCGACCCTCGACGAGATCATCGCCGAGCTGGAAACCACGAAGACCTCGGAGCGGGCCGGCCGCGCCATGGACCGCGAGACCGAGGATGCCTTCGAGCGGCTGCGCGCCGAGGGGTACATGTGATGTCGCGCGCCGAATCCGTCGTCGTCCCCCTGACTCAGCCGGCCACCGCCGGCCTGCGCGACCAGTTGCGCATCGTCATCGTCGGCCATGTCGATCACGGCAAGTCGACTCTGGTCGGCCGCCTGATCTACGACACCGGCTCGCTGCCGGAGGGCAAGCTCGAGGCCATCAAGGCCTCGAGCGAGAAGCGCGGCATGCCGTTCGAGTGGGCGTTCCTGATGGACGCCTTCCAGGCCGAGCGCGACCAGGGCATCACTATCGACACGGCGCAGATCTGGCTGCGCACGCCGCAGCGCGACTACGTCATCATCGACGCGCCCGGCCACCGCGAGTTCATCAAGAACATGGTGACGGGGGCGGCGACCGCCGACGCGGCGCTGGTGCTCATCGACGCCGGCCAGGGCATCCAGCAGCAGTCTCGGCTGCACGGATTCCTCCTGCACCTGCTCGGCATCCGCCAGCTCGTTGTCATCGTCAACAAGATGGACATGATCGGCTATTCGCAGGCGCGCTTCGACGAGATCCGCACGGCCTACGCGCAGTACCTCGACAGCATCGGCTTCAGCGCCGCGCATTTCATCCCGGTCTCGGCGCGCGATGGCGACAATATCGCCAACCGTGCGGCGGCGATGCCCTGGAATGACGGACCCACCGTCATGGAGGCGCTTGCCGGCCTGCGGCCAACACCACGGCCGATCGATCTTCCGCTGCGCCTGCCGATTCAGGACGTCTACAAGTTCGACGACCGGCGCATCCTGGTCGGTCGCATCGAGACCGGCCGCCTGCGCGTCGGCGACCGGCTCCTGTTCTCGCCCAGCAACAAGACGGCGCACGTCGCCAGCATCGAGGCCTGGAACGTGGCGTCGCCGCCAACCGAGGTGCAGGCCGGCCAGTCGGTCGGTATCACGCTTGACGAGCAGCTGTTCGTCGAACGTGGCGCCGTCGCCAGCACCGAAGCGGACGCGCCGATCGAGACGAACGTCTTCCGCGGCCGCCTCTTCTGGCTCGGCCACCAGCCGCTGCAGGTCGGCCAGGAATACCGACTGCGCATTGCGACACGCGATGTCGCCGTGACGGTACAGAGCGTCGAGCGCCTCTACGACACGGAGGATCTGTCGGTCCGCAAGGAAGCGACGGAAGTGCCTCGGCACGGCGTCGCCGACGTCATCCTGCGCACGCGTGCCATCCTGGCCCTCGACGAGGCGCACACGCTGCCCCGCACGGGCCGCTTCGTGCTGAGCGATGGCGTCAATATTCTCGCCGGCGGCATCGTCGACATGGAGGGCTATCCCAATCAGCGCGACGCCCTCACCATCAAGTCCAGGAACTTGCGGACCGAGAGCCACCGCATCGCCGCCGAGCACCGGTCGACCCGCAACGGCCACCGCGGCGGCGTGCTGTGGTTCACGGGCCTGTCGGGGTCCGGTAAGTCGACCCTGGCGATGGCGGTCGAGCAGGAACTGTTCCGCCGCGGCTACAACGTCTATGTGCTCGACGGGGACAACGTGCGCCAGGGCCTCAGCGCCAACCTCGGTTTCTCGCCGGAGGATCGCGCCGAGAACATCCGCCGCATCGGCGAGGTCGCGGCGCTGTTCGCCGATGCCGGCCTCATTACGATCACCTCGTTCATCTCGCCCTATCGCGCCGATCGCCAGCGCGCGCGCCAGGCGGCCAAGGACAGGTTCCACGAGATCTATATCCACGCCGGCCTCGCGACCTGCGAGAAGCGCGATCCTAAGGGCCTCTATCAAAGGGCGCGGCGCGGCGAGATCGCCGAGTTCACCGGCATCACCGCGCCCTACGAGCCGCCCGAGAACTTCGAGCTGCTGGTCGATACCGAGCGGCTGTCGATCGAGGAATCGGTCGCGCAGATCATCGCCTACGTGGAGCAGAATTTCGTCATCGCGAAACGGCCGCTCCAGAACGGCTCGGCATAAGACCGCGGTCCTGCTGCAGGCCGAAAAATCGGCTTGCATCCCGCCAGTCCCGCGTCTACGGTTTGGTTAACGTCGGAGTGCCGCGCAAAGCGGCACCGTTGGAAGTCAGGCTTTGATTCCTCCGGCCGTCGGGGAGGCGGCGGGGGAAAGTGGCAAATCTGCGGGGTGGATTGAGTCGCACGAAGAGGCGACAGAGAGTGTTTTTACCATAGGCGCGGCAAGCCCGCGTCCATGAATCCGAGCGGAGGCTTGATGCGGGGACAAGTGCAGACGCTCCGACGACAATTCCTGGACGAGATCAACCGAGTATTCGCGCCGCGCGAAATCCTGTTGCGGTCCAACGGCCGCGTCAAATACATGACCGTCAGCCGCCGGCAGCAGATCGCCGCGGCCTCGCTCGTGACCGCGGTGGTCGGCTGGTCGGTGCTCGCCACCGCCGGCGTCGGCATCAGCCTCTCTCTCTGGAGCAACCGCGGGGCGCAGCTGCAGCAGACAAAGGCCGCCTATGCGGCGCTCAGCGCGCAGGTCATCGCTTCGCGCAATCATCTGGCCGCGCTGAGCGATGAAGTGGCGGCCGCGCGCACGCGCTTCGCGGAGCTGGCGCAGGCGCTGAGCGCCAACCAGAAGTTCATGCTCGATCTGGCGCGCGACCAGCGTACAGCCGCCGACGAGCATGCGCCTTTGCCGCCGGTCTTCGTCGGCAACGGACCGCTCGCGGACGGCGATCCGGTCGCGGCGGTCGCCGACGGCACCGACCGGCTCGGCGATATCGCCGCGGGCAACCGGCAGCTCGCGCAGGAGGTGCAGGCGATCCGCGCCCATATCGGCTCCCTCGATGCCGCGCGCGACAGCGCCGACAGCGAGCGCGATCATTTCGCCGAGCAGTGGCGACTGACGCAGCAACGGCTGGCGGGACAGCAGGCCATGAATGGAACGCTGGCGGGCCGTCTCGCCGACGCTGAAGGGCGGCTCGATTCCCTGGGCGTGGCGCAGTCCGACGGGGCGGCGCGGCGACAGGCGCTCGACCAACGCCTTGCCGATCTCTCCGATCGCCTGGAATCCTTGGTGACGGAAAATAGCGGGCTCCGGCAGACCATCGTCGGCATGCAGCGCACGACCGCCCTGATCGCCGACGATCGCAGCGCGTTGCGGGCGGCGCGCGACGATCTGAGCACGCAGGTGGCGCTGCTGCAGGGACGGATGTCCGCCATGCAGACGACGCAGCAGACCTTCGTCCAGCGCCTGACGGAACGCACGCGCGTCAATCTGGCGGAAGTCGAGAAGACCGTGCTCATGACCGGTCTCGACATCGAAAGCCTTCTGGGCGCCGCCGGGCTGCATCAGTCCGGCGAGGGCGGCCCGTTCATTCCGGCGGGTCGTTCGCTGCGCAGCGCCGAGGAGCGCAAGGTGCTCGCCGGCGTCCAGAATCTCGACGGCGAGGTCGAGCGGTGGGAGCGGCTGCAGTTCGTGCTGCGCAGCCTGCCGCTGGCGCCGCCGCTCGACAGCTTCACCATCGAAAGCGGTTTCGGCGAGCGCGACGATCCCATGAACGGGCGGCGCGCGATGCATGAGGGCCTCGATCTCAAGAACGAGGTCGGCACCAGGGTGCTGAGCACGGCACCGGGAACAGTTGTCTATGCGGGGTGGATGGGCGATTATGGACGAGTCGTCGAGATCGACCACGGTCTCGGCATTCACACGCGGTATGCACATTTGAAGGCGATCTCTGTGAAGGTCGGCGACTCCGTGGGCTTCAGGCAGGAGGTCGGCACGCTCGGCAACTCCGGCCGCACCACGGGGCCGCATGTGCACTACGAGGTGCGGGTGAACGGCAAACCCTACGATCCCATGAACTTCATGGAGGCAGGCAAGTATGTTTTCAAAGGATAGTAAGACGACCTCGACGCCCGCGCCGACACCGACGCCGTCCGCGGCATCGGAGCCAGGACGAGCGGCCCCGGCGCGGGCTGCGGCGCCGTCGATCATCAGTCCTGATCTGAAGATCAAGGGCGACCTGATCTGCAACGGCGACATCCAGATCGACGGGAGCATCGAGGGCGACGTCGTCAGCCGGACGATCACGGTCGGCGAAGGGGCCGACGTGCGCGGCGCCATCTCCGGCGAATCGGTCCGCATCTGCGGCTCGGTCAACGGTCAGATCAAGGGCACGACGGTGACGTTGGCGAAGACCGCGAAGGTCGTCGGCGACGTCATGCACCAGACCCTGTCGATCGAACCCGGCGCCTTCTTCGAGGGGCAGTGCCGGCGCATCGACAGCACGCAGGCCGCGGTCGACAGCAAGATCGCGACCATGAAGGGCTCGAGCAGCGCGTCGTCGGGATCTGGCGCCCAGGCGGCCGCACGCTGACGGGAGCCGCCGCGCCAGGGACGCGGCACTACTGAATTGTGACAGGGGCGGGTCGCGAGACCCGCCCCTGACCTTTCGTCCCGAGAAGCGGCTTACGGGCGCGCCGCGACCGCGCGTTTCGCGCCGAGTTTGATTGACGTGGGCAGCAGCGCCAGGGCGCCGTCGCCGACGAGGGCCTGAACGATCAGCGCCAGCGCCCAGAAGGCCGGAAATTCCCAGCCGCCGTTGGGTGCCGAGAAGAAGAAGCCGTTCGACCCGTGCACGAACAGGATCGCGCCGAGCAGGATCGGCACCGCGGCCAGGGCCGCCAGACGCGCCCACACGCCGAGGACGAGGGCGGCACCGGCGACCAGCTCGACCAGCATCGTCAGATAGGCGAGCGCCGCCGGCAGGCCGATGCTGGTGAAGAACTGGACGGTCCCGGCCGGCGTGAAGACGAAGTATTTCAGGCCGAAATGGGCAAGGAGCAGGGTGCCGAGGGTGACTCGCAAGATGAGGGCACCGTACGCGGCGGTCCGCGTGTCGATCATCTGGTTTCTCCGTTGGTAGGGATGGGTTGAGGTCGGCGCACGTCGCCTGGCCTCATGCGAAACGGGCGATTTCCTCGAAGGCGAGCCGCGGACTGCGCGGGAACAGCTTCGCCGGGTCGCCGTAGCCGATGTTGCACAGGAAATTCGAGCGGACGGTCGTACCGGCAAAGAATTCCGCGTCGACCTTCGCGTTGTCGAAGCCCGACATCGGGCCGCAATCGAGGCCGACGGCGCGCAGCGCCAGGATGAAGTAGGCGGCCTGCAGCGAGCTGTTGCGGAAGGCGGTGTCGGCGATCAGCGCGTCGTTGCCGACGAACATCGGCCTGAGATCCATATGCGGAAAGAGGCGCGGCAGGAGATCGGGAAACGCGTGATCCTGGCCGAGGATTGCCGTGGCCGGCGCGGCCATGGTCTTCTCCAGATTGCCGGGCGCCAGGGCCGGCTTCAGGCGTTCCTTGCCCTCCTTGCTGCGCACGAAGACGATGCGCAGCGGCGAGATGTTGGCGCTCGTCGGGCCCATCTTCGCGAGCTCGACCGCCTCGCGCAGCAGTTCCTCCGGAACGGCGCGCGCCTGCCAGCCATTGTGCGTCCGCGCCGACAGGAACAGACGGTCAAGGGCGGCAGCATCGATGCGCTGGCCGTCGGCTGGTGCCTCCGCGAGTTTGGGAACGGTCGCTGCCCTGCTCATGAAGATCCTCCTGTGTTGCCGGGGCGAATGGTGCCCGGTACCCCGCCCTAAGCTGGAGGCTTGCTGGCATCAGAACAATCGGCCAAATTGTGATGCTTTCTATCGGTCTCGGTGATGGATCATGTTGGATCGGCTGACCCTCGATCAGCTGAGGGTGCTTGTCGCGGTCGCCGACTCCGGCAGCTTCTCGGCTGCCGCTCGCCGGCTCGGTCGTGTTCAATCGGCGATCAGCCAGTCGGCCCAGTCGCTCGAGGCGGCGCTCGGCATCGCCGTATTCGACCGCACGGGCAAGACCCCCACACTTACCGAAGCCGGCCGGGTCATGCTGGACGGGGCTCGGCATCTGGTGGGTGGCGCCGAGCTCCTGCGAGCCCGGGCCGAGAGCATCGCCGCCGACGTGGAGCCGCACCTTACACTCGCCATCGACGCGTTCTTCCCGAATGCCGTCCTGATGCCAAGTCTGAAGGCCCTCAGCGAGGCGTTTCCCTGCTTGCCGGTAACGCTGTTCACCGACGGGCTGGGCGCCCCGGAACAGCGGTTGCGCGACGGCGTGGCGCGGCTCGGCATCTACGCGCCGCTGGCGACCGGCGCGCGCGGCCTGGAAACGGAGTTTCTGGCTTCCATTCCGTTGGTGCCGGTTGTCGCGACCGGTCACCCGCTCGCCGCGGAGCCCGCTCCGATTGCGCGCGAGGTTCTCGAACAGCATGTCCAGCTGGTCCTGACCGACCGCTCGCCGCTCAGCGCCGGCATGAGCGGCGGCATTGTCAGCGTCCGGATCTGGCGTTTCGTCGACCTCAGCAGCCGGCTCGACTTCCTGCTGGCCGGGTTCGGCTGGGGCAGCATGCCGCTGCATACGGTCGAGGAGCATATCGCGGCCGGCCGGCTCAAGCGGCTCGACCTCAAGGAAAGCGGCGGCCGTCCCGTCGAGATACCGTTGCACGTCGTGCATGAGCGCGGCCGTCCCCCGGGCCGCGCCGGCCGCTGGCTCATCGAAGACCTGCGCCGACGCCTTCCGGCCGGCGACAGCGCGGTGACGTCGGGGCCGGCAACCGGCGCACCTCGCTGACCCCCTGGGAAAGCGCGCGACACATCCGATCTTGACATCGAGTGAGATGCGAATGATTATTATTTGCATGTTGATGGGGAGAAATCGGCATGCCGTTCGATCTACCGGATGCAAGAAGCGGGGAGGCCAAGCCGCTCGCCAGTCTTTCAAGGGCCGAGCGGTTAGTCGTCGGCAGCCTGCGCCGGTATGCGGCGGAGGGCCGGCGCGCCGAGACCTTGGCGCCGATCTTTCGCGACGTCTTCGGGCTGGCCGGCGTCGAACCGGCGCTGGCCGCCTTCGTCGCTCTCGTCGCGATACTGGAACGGCATCGCCGTGGCGCCGCGATCGTGGCGTTGCGGCGCGACCGGGCATCGCCGGTTGAGCAGGATGTCCTACGGCTCCTCGCGGCGGTGCAGACCGGCGATCGGACGGAAGCAGATGCCGCGACGAGCGACCTGATCCTGAAGTCCGGCTGGACCGAACTGCAGCAGGCGGCGCGGCGGTTCGTTGCCAGTCTCGACGAGGCCGACCTGCACCTTCCCGCAGCGCTGCGAAAGAGACCCCGAGCGGCTCGTGCGCGGCTGATGTCCGCGCCTGGTGTGCACCAGGTAAGCGACCTCACAGCCGACGAACGGCTGGTGCTGAGCGGCATCCGTGCCTGGGTCGGCCGGATCAAGCAGAACGAGTGCGGCTGGCCCGCCCTCTTCGCGATCTTCGCCGCCCATGGCGCCGGCCGCGCCGCGGCCAGCCTGCATGCTTTGCTCTACGCCCTCTCGGTCGCAACCAGGCGATCCATCGATGTGCGCTGCGCCGCCTGTCCCTCGCTGTCGCCTGACGAGGCGCGGATGCTGCATGCCGTCGCCTGCGCGCAGCAGGATCGCATGGCCGAGAGTTTCGATCTGTTGTTGACGTGGGTTCCGGCGGCGGCCGCGCGCCTGACCATCGATGCCGTCGATGGCCTGGCGCGACTGCTTCTGGAGGCGCAGGCCGTATTGGCCGTACGGGCCTGGGATTTCGCACGTCTCGAGTCGCTGGCTCTGCCGCCGCCGGACGGCGAGTCGGCCGGCCGCGTTCTGCACTGAAATGGAGGCGACCATGACGAGCGAACTGCCGGCGAACCTCGATCTCAACCGCCGCCATTCGGATATCCGCGCCTTCGCGCGTCGGGCCCTCAGCACGAACGACACGCTCGATCTGGCAATTCTCGGAATCACCGGCCTCTACGCGATGAGCGAGGAGCGGTTGCTGCAGCTGCTGCAGCATATCGGGTGTCCGCTGTTCCGGCCCACGCCCGACCTTGTCCTGGCGCGAATGCAAACCTTGATGCAGCGGGAGCTGCTGGCATCGAGGCGTGACGGAGACGGACAGTCGGTGCTCTCGCCGACGCCGCGCGGCGCGGATCACCTGCGGTCGCTGTTGGCCACGCCGGGCCCGGCGGAGTCGGCCGTGCAGCAGGATCTCGCGTTCCTGCTCAAGGTGTGCCTGCTCGATTTCCTCGGCGAGCGGGACCGCCGGGACGTGATCCGCCGCCTCGCCGACGAGCGTCGCACTGCACTGGAGGCCGCCGAACGGTCGCTGCGCCGCTGCAAGGCGACGGGACGCTACACGCGGCTGTGGCTGCGCCGCGAGGTCGAGCGCTTGAACGGCGACGTCGCCTGGCTCGAGCGGTTGACTCCGACGGCGCTGGACTAGCTGCTGGCCGCGGCCTCCAGCGCCCGGCAGAAGGTGGCCGGATCGACGTTGCCGCCGGAGCAGACGATGACGGCGGTGCGTCCAGCGATGTCGAGCTTTCCGGCCAGCAGGGCGGCGAGGGCGACGGCCCCGCCGGGCTCGACGACGAGCTTGAGCGTGCGGAAGGCATAGGCCATGGCGGCCTGGACCTCGGCGTCGCTGACGGCAAGCCCGCCCGCCAGCAAGCGGTCGTTCACGGCGAACGTGAGTTCGCCCGGCGTGCCCGCCATGAGCGCGTCGCAGATCGTCGATGCCCCCGGCTGGTTGGCGACGCGGGCATGCGCGGCAAGGGAGCGGGCCGTGTCGTCGAACCCGCTCGGCTCGACCGAGTAGATCTTCAACGCCGGCATCAGCGCGGAGAGAGCCGTGGCGCAGCCGGCAATGAGGCCGCCGCCGCCGGCGGGCACGAGCACGACATCCGGCGTGATGGCATTCGCGCGGCATTGTTGCGCGATCTCCAGACCGGCGGTGCCCTGGCCGGCGATGATGTCAGGGTCGTCATAGGGCCGCACGATGGTGGCGTTGCGCTCCGCGGCGACGCGGGCGGCGATCTTTTCGCGGTCCTCGCGATGGCGGTCGTAAATGACGACATCGGAGCCGTACGAGCGGGTGTTGGCGATCTTGATGGCCGGCGCGTCGGCCGGCATGACGATCGCCGCCGGCAGCCCGAGGAGCTGCGCGGCCGCGGCCACGCCCTGGGCGTGATTGCCGGACGAGAAGGCGACGACGCTCGTGCCCTTCGGCAGCTGGCTCATCTTGTTGAAGGCGCCGCGGAACTTGAACGAGCCGGTGCGCTGGAGCATCTCCGGCTTGATGAGCACGCGCGCGCCGGTGCGGGCGTCGAGATCGCGCGACCCCAGCAGCGGCGTCACCACGGCATGCCCGGCCAGGCGTCTCGCCGCCGCCTCGATGGCCGCGAGACCGGGCGGTTCGTTCGACCGGGTCGTGGCGAGGGCTTCGGATGCTACTGCCATCAGTCGTTCCTTCCGCGTTGAATCACGGTCATGCACGGCCGACACGTTGCGGCAAGGAACACAGGTCGGTCAACTCGATCTCCGGCCCCGACGGGAGGCGCTCGCGCGGCTCGCCGGCGCGGTTGATCCAGACCGTGCGAAATCCGAAATGGGCGGCGCCGCCGACATCCCATCCGTTGGAGCTCACGAAGCATATCCGGTTTGCAGGCACGCCCAGCTGATCGACCGCCAGGCGATAGGCGCGCGGGTCCGGCTTGAAGATGCCGACCGCCTCGATCGACAGCAGCCGGTCGAAGCAGCCCTCCATATCCGCCGCCCGCACCGCCGCTTCCAGCATATCCGGCGAACCGTTGGAGAGGATCGCTGTCTTGAACCCAGCCGCTCGGATCGCCCCCAGCACGTCCGGTGATTCCGGGTAGGCGTCGAGCCGACGGTAGATGTCGAGCAGCTGCTGGCGCAACGCGGGGTCGCCGATGGCATGTCGCGCCAGAGCGTAGTCGAGCGCCTCCGTCGTGACCTGCCAGAAATCCGCGTGCGCTCCCATGAGGCTGCGCAGCCAGCTGTATTCCAGCTGCTTGCGCCGCCAGGTCGCGGACAGCGCATCGGCCTGCTCGCCAAGGGCGTCCCGACAACGCGCCGCCGCGCTGTTGACATCGAACAGCGTGCCATAGGCGTCGAAGACGCAGGCATCGATCGGGGCGAGCTGGTGACCGGTCACGCCGGTGGCATTATCAGACCGGTTACCACTGCGTCCACCGCTATGGCATTCGCGGGAAGCGGGGGCTTATCCAACCCCCCGATCGCGGCGACCGTCTTAGCGCGTCAGGTCCTGTTCCAGCGACGAGGCGAGCTGGGTGCCGTCGATGCGGTGGCGGTAGACCTGCAGGTTCTCGAGCACGCGCTGCACGTAGTTTCGCGTCTCTGAAAGCGGAATGCTTTCGACCCAGTCGACGACGTCGACGGTCTTGTCTCGGGGATCGCGGTACTGGTCGATCCATTCGTTGATGTGGCGCGGCCCGGCGTTGTAGCCGGCGACGGCCAGCAGATAGGAGCCGTTGTAGTTCGAGATGAGGCCGTCGAGATAGGAACGTCCCAGCGTGATGTTGTAGTCGGGGTCCGAGGTCAGGCGGTCCTTGTCGTATTTCACGCCGATCTGGGTCGCGACCGTCTTGGCGGTCGCCGGCATGAGCTGCATCAGGCCGAGCGCCCCGGCGGAGCTTTCGGCGTCCGGGTCGAAGGCGCTCTCCTGGCGGATGACCGCGAGGACCAGCGCCTTCTCGGGGTCGCCCGCCGGCAGGTCGCGCACCGGGTAGAGCAGATCGACGAGTTCGATGCCGCTCTGCCGCGAGGCCTTGGCGGCGGCGATCATGAGGTCGTCGCGCCCGAGCGAGTGGGCGAGCTCCGCGACCAGGCGGTGCTCGCCGCCCGTCTTCGCGAGGTCGACCAGCCGCAGCAGGAAGATGCGGGCGTTGTCGGTCCGATCGACCTCGGCCAGACGATGGACGACGGCGACCAGTTCGCGCTTCGCGAACGCATCGCGTTCCGCTTGGGTCGGCTGCGGAACGACGGGCACCGCGAACGGTCCCTGGTGGTTGGACCGCTGCGCCGCGAGCTGGCCGTAGTAGGTCGTCGGCCATTGCGCGGCCTGGAGATACCAGGTCTGCGCCAATTCCTTGTTCTTCATGTCGTCGGCGGCGCGTCCGAGCCAATAGGCGGCACGCGCCTTGCTGATCGGCGAGACGACGCCTTCGTAGAGCCGCGTGAAATGCGTCGTCGCGGTCTTGGGATCGTGCAGGAAGCGCAGCGCGATCCAGCCGGCGAGCCATTCGCCTTCGTAGAACGCCGTGCCTTCCTTGGCGCCATGCTGGACGGCGAGGCGGTAGGCAACCTTGGGAACGCCGCGGTCCAGCGCCCGCCGGGCGGCATCGTCGATCTCCCGCCAGACGAGGTCGGGGCGCAGGATCTGCTTGAGCGGCGGCGCGAACAGGTCGGGAATGCTCTCGAACTGGTTGTGGCGGCGGCGCCAGCGGGCGCGCTCATAGATGACGCCGGCATCGTGTTGCAGCTTCGCCGGAACCCTCGCCAACAAGGCATCGGCATTCTTGGCCTCGTTGTGGAGGGCGATCCGCGCCTCCCCCAGCGCCCGATTCCCGGGGTCGACCCGCGGCAGCATGCGTTTGGCCGCGTCCTGCCGGTTGTCCCACAGGAGGCGGTCGAGACGGGCGACGTGATCCTCGGACCGCAGGACGGTGCCGAACCGTGACAGGAATTCCTTTTCCTCGTCGTCGGTCCCGTCGAGCTCGATCCAGCCGCGACGCAGTTCGGTGGTGGCCTTCGCCGCCTCGCCGCGGGCCTGCAGGGCACGGCCGAGTTGCATGGCCCCGGGCATCGTGCGCGGCTCGCGGTTTCCGAACCAGGCGAGGACCTGATCGGGCGGGTAGTTTAGCGGCATGGCCAGCTCGGCCTGCGCCTGGATGGCGCTCTGGTTCGGCCAATCCGGATTCTGCGCCAGGAAGGTCGCGTAGTCGTCGAACGGATGGTTCGACCCCGGGCGGCCCAGATCGAGCCAGAGGATGACCTTGGCGAGGAGCGGCTCACGCGCTCGCCCGGCCTCTGCGAGGGCCTGGTCCCAATGCCCATCGTCGACCGCGCCGAAGGCGGCGTGATAGATGGCGGCGTCCTTCGGTGACAGCGCATCCGCCAAAGCGGGAGCGGGTACCGCGCCGACAAGCGACAGCAGCAGCAGGAGCAGGCATCGCGGTGACATGGAATCCTTCTGAGACGGCAGTACGACCCCTTGGCGCCAGCCAAGTAGAATACTGTGATTCTGGACGAAGTGTGGTTAATAATCTTTGACTAAGACGGCTGCCGCGTGCCGAAATTGGCGACGTGCCGCCCGTTACCTGGTTTCCTAAGGCAACACGGGTTCATCCGGGCGGCCGCGACTGAAGGGAGCGTGCCATGTTTCAGGGGTCCATCACCGCGTTGATCACGCCGTTCAGCAACGGCGGAGTCGACGAGAAAGGGTTCCAGGACTTCGTGGACTGGCAGATCAAGGAGGGCACCGACGCCCTCGTGCCGGTCGGCACGACGGGCGAATCGCCGACCTTGTCGCATGAAGAGCATATGCGGGTCGTCGAGCTGTGCATCGAGGCGGCCGGCAAGCGCGTACCGGTCATCGCCGGCACCGGCTCGAATTCGACAGACGAGGCGATCAGCCTGACGCGGCACGCCAAGCAGGCCGGCGCCGACGCCGCCCTGGTCGTGCTGCCCTACTACAACAAGCCGACGCCGGAAGGGCAGTACCGCCACTTCAAGGCGATCCACGACGCCGTCGAGATTCCCATCATCATCTACAACGTGCCGCCGCGCACGGCCGTGGACATGACGGTCGAGACGATGGCGCGGCTCGCCAAGCTGCCGCGCATCATCGGCGTCAAGGACGCGACCGCGGACCTCGCGCGGCCGATGCTGACCCGGCTCGCCATCGGCCCGCGCTTCTGCCAGCTGTCGGGCGAGGATGCGACCATCGTGGCGTTCCTCGCCCAGGGCGGCCACGGCTGCATCTCCGTCACCGCCAACGTGGCGCCGCGGCTCTGCTCCCAGCTGCACAAGGCCTGGCAGCGCCGCGACCTCGACACGGTGATGTCGATCAACGAACGGCTGACGCCCCTCCACAAGGCGCTCTTCGTCGAGACCAGCCCCGGGCCGGTCAAATATGCCGCCAGCCTGCTCGGCCGCGCGCCGCCGCTGGCGCGCCTGCCGATCTGCGAGATCGCGGACACCTCGAAGGAGCGCGTGCGGACGGCGATGACCTCGGCCGGGTTGCTGAATTGAAGCGGCGTCCAGCGACGACATAATGGCCCGCGACACGGCGCCGGGCCGCATTGCGGTGCAGAACCGCAAGGCCCGGCACGACTTCTTCATCGAGGAGACGCTCGAGGCCGGCATCGTCCTGCAGGGCACCGAGGTCAAGTCGCTGCGCCAGGGCGGCGCCAGCATCGTCGAGTCCTACGCCGGTCCCAAGGACGGCGAACTCTTCCTCGTCAACGCCCACATCCCCGAATATGCCGGCGCCAAGCATTTCGGCCACGAGCCGCGCCGCCCGCGCAAGCTGCTGGTGAAGCGCCGCGAGCTTGGCCGCCTGATCGGCGCCGTGCAGCGCTCCGGAGTCACCATCGTGCCGCTCTCGATCTATTTCAACGACCGCGGCATCGCCAAGGTCCAGCTCGGCCTTGCCAAGGGCAAGCGCAAGCTCGACAAGCGCGACACCGAGAAGGAGCGCGACTGGCAGCGCGACAAGGCCCGGCTGATGCGACAGAAGGGGTGATGGCCTTGCCGCCCGGGTGCCCGGAACCGGTGCGCGCGCCGCCGCCTTGGTGTATTAGCTGACCGGCGCCGATTCGGGCGCAAGGCGGGCGAGGGATTCGCGCTTTGACCTATTGTCTCGGCATCAAGGTGCGCGAGGGCCTGATCGGGCTGGCCGACGGTCGCATCACCAGCGGCACCCAGCTCACCAGTGCCCGCAAGATGACGCTGCACGGGCCGAACGGCTCGCAGTTCTTCCTCATGACCTCGGGCATGCGCTCGCTGCGCGACAAGGCCGTCGCCTATCTGGAACGCGAGCGCCGCACCGCGGGCATCCCCTATGCGACGATGCTCGACGCCGTCTCGGGCTACACCCAGGCCCTGCGCCGCGTCATCGACGAGGACAAGGACGCGGTCGACCGCTCGCACCTCGTGTTCAACCTGCATGCCATCGTCGGCGGCCAGCTGAGCGGCGACGAGGAGCCGACGATGTTCCTCGTCTATCCCGAGTGCAACTGGATCCAGATCGACGAGCGCACGCCCTATCTCTCGATCGGCGTCGGCGGCTACGGCAAGCCGATCCTCGACCGCGCGCTGCGCTACGACACGCCGCTGCGCACGGCGTTGAAGCTGGCCTTCCTGTCGTTCGATTCGACGCGGCTGTCCTCGTCGGACGTCGGCTTTCCCCTCGACCTCGTCACCTACCATGTGGCCGACCGGAAATGGCGCGAGCGGCAGTTCGACGACTACGACCTGCGCGAGCAGGGCCTGTGGTGGAACGAGCAGCTGACGCAGCTCGCCAACGCCATGCCCGACGGTTCCTGGCTCGACGGGCTGCTGCCCTAATCCCTGTCGGCGCGGCCGGCGGCTTGCCGCGGCTGCTTGTCGCCCGCGGCCTGTAGCGCGCTCAGATGCGCCGCGGCGGCGCGTGCCGCCTTCTTCTCGATGGCGCGGTAGTGGCGCACGACGTCGCGGCCGAGGCGGGTGAGCTTCGCGCCCCCGCCGTCCGTCCCGCCGAGCTGCTTGCTCACCAGCGGTTCGCGGAAGCACTGGTTGATGTTGTCGATCAGCTCCCAGGCGCGCCGGTAGGACATGCGCATCGCGCGACCGGCCGCGGCGATCGACCCGAGCTCGTCGATCCGCTCCAAGAGTTCGATCTTGCCGGGACCGACGGCGCCGGCCGGCTCCAGGTCCACGCGCAGTCTGAGCTTGGCCATGGCCGACCATAGCATGGCGGCGGGTCTGCAAAACAACCCCATGCATTAAAAAATCGTCTTTGTTTTACAACGAGTTCGATTTGACGATTTGTGCCCGATTCGAACCCGGCGAGGGCCGCCTCACAGCACTTCGAAGACGCTGTAGACCGGCCCGTCGGCACGACGATGGCCGATGCCGACCGCGACGATGCGGTTGATCCAGTCGTACTTGGGCGCCGCAGTCTCGAAGAGAGGGGCCATCCGGAAGTAGTAGGCCGCGGGATCGACCGCCTCGCCCTTCTCCAGCCGCGCGATGACGTCGGGCGGCCCGTGGCGGATGCCGCGGTAGGCCATGCCGATCAGGGCACCGTCGCTCGTCTTGAGGATCAGCCGGACGTCGAGGGTCGTGGCGCCGTCGCCGCGCACGACCTGCCAGTCGGCGCCGCCATCGAGCACCTCGCCGGAGAGCCTTTCGCCCGCGAACGAACCGCCGAAGACGACGCCGACGCGGCGGAAGCCACCGGGGGCGCCGCCGACGATCTGCAGCGGACGGACGGCAAGCCGCATCACGAACAGCGGTCGCGTCTGCACGCGCTTGAGTGCGTCAGGCAGATCGTCAATCAGGTCGGGCATGGTCCGTCACTCCCTTCGCTTCCTGCGCCATGCACGGAGGGTAGCGATGTCGGGACGGATCGTCCTGCTACCTATTTTCTCTTCGCGCCGTGTCGAACGCGGCGACGCGACCGACGTCGCTCCTATCCGGCGTTGCGCTGCAGGAACGCCAACGTCTTCTGGTTGAACGCGGTGACGTTCTCGTAGATCGGCGCGTGGGAGCAGTCCTCGAATATCACGGTCTCGCTCTTGCGGATGCCGTTCTTCATGGCGTCCGCGAACCGCGTCGAGGTGACGAGGTCGTGGCGACCGAACGTGATCTGGGTCGGCGCCGTGATCTTGCCGAGCTGCGACTCGGCATCATGAGCGATGACTGCGTTGGACTGCTGCAGGAATGCCTCCAGGGGCTGCGGCGGCCGGCCGCGCACGAACGCCGCGAGCGACTCGATGTAGTCGGGCTTGGCGGCGTAGAGCTCCGGCGTGAAGCACCAGGGAAAGATTCCCTGGATCACCAACTCCGTCACGCTGCCCAGTGCCTTGGCGAGAGTCTGCCAGCTCTGCAGGACGGTCTTGAGGAAGGGGTCCGACTTCGTCCAGCCGCTGTGGAGCGAGAGCGATTTCACCTTGCCGGGATGCTTGGCCGCCAGCCACATGCCAGTCGCCGCGCCCAATGACAGGCCGGTCACGTGAGCCCGATCGATCTTCACGGCCTGCATGAAGGCGGCGATGTCGTCGGCGAACTGCTGGGTCGAGTACGCCCCCGCCGGCTTGTCGGTCACCCCGGCGCCGCGCGGGTCGACCGAGATGCAGGTGAAGTGTTTCGCATAGTCCGCAACCTGAAAGGCATAGCAGGCGTTGTCCGCCGTCAGGTAGGGGATCAGGAGGAGCGGCTCTCCCGTGCCCTGCTGCTCATAGTTCATCGTGATGTCGTTGACATGGACTTTCGGCATTGGCTTTCTCCCTTTCGCCAAAGAGCCTGTGCCTGCCCGCCTTGCCGACGCTGCCATCCGGTCATCGCCGGGCGGCCGGAATGCGAAACGGCAGCGTCCGCCTTTTGGTCCCTCGCCGCAAGCGGATCGGCGGTTCCGTATCCCGGCCGACCGGCCAGCCTCCGGGGCGTGCTGCGGGCACAGAGCGGAATGGAACCGATCCGAACGAGAGCCCATGGCACGGACCGTTGCGGACCAACCGCCTCTCGCCCACGAAAGTGGGGGAGAGGTGGGTGAGGGGGCGGCCGTATCAGGTGCGGCTCATGACGAGAGGCTATCTGTCGAGATCAGCGAATCCTGATTGGGACGGAAGCGACGGCGCGGAACCCCTCATCCATCCTCTCCCCCTTTGCAAGTGGGAGAGGCGCTCCGTTTGCATGGCAGCTCAGCCCAGGTGGATCCAGACGGACTTGGTCTGGGTGTAGTGGGTCATCGTCTCCAGGCACTTGTCGCGGCCGAAGCCGGACTGCTTGTAGCCGCCCCAGGGCTGCGTCATGTCCCCGTGGTCGAAGCAGTTGACCCAGACGACGCCGGACTCGAGGTCGCGGCCGGCGCGGATGGCGGTGTTCAGGTCGCTGGTCCAGATGCTCGCCGCGAGGCCGTAGATCGAATCGTTGGCCGTGTCGATGGCGTCGTCGATGCTCTTGAACGGCAGGACGGCGCCGACCGGGCCGAAGATCTCCTCCTGCGCGATCTGCATCTTGTTGTTGACGCCGGTGAAGAGCGTCGGCTCGACATAGCAGCCCTTCTCGAGGCCGGCCGGCACCTTGCCGCCCTTGGCGAGCTTGGCGCCTTCCTTCTGGCCGATGTCGATGTATTTCAGCACGCGCTCCTGCTGGCCCTTGGTCACGAGCGGGCCCATGGTCGTCGCGGGATCGAGCGGATCGCCCGGCTGGAACTGGTCCTTGCTCTTCTTCAGGAAGAGATCGACGAACTGGTCGTGGATCTTCTTATCGACCATGATGCGCGAGCCGGCGTTGCAGACCTCGCCCTGGTTGCCGAAGATGCCGTTGATAGCGTACTGCGCGGCCTTCTCGAGGTCGGCCGCGTCGCCCATGATGATCTGCGGCGTCTTGCCGCCGCACTCGGTGGTCACCCGCTTCATGTTGGACTGGCCGGCATAGACGAGCATCAGCTTGCCGACCTCGACCGAGCCGGTGAAGCCGATCTTGTCGACGTCCATGTGCAGGCCGAGCGGCTTGCCGACCTCCTCGCCGAGGCCGTGCACGACGTTGAAGACGCCGGCGGGTCCGCCGGCTTCCATGAACAGCCGCGCCATGACGTTGGCCGAGAGCGGCGACTGCTCAGCCGGCTTCAGCACGACCGTGTTGCCGGCCGCCAGGGCCGGCGCCACCTTCCAGGCCGCCATCATCAGCGGATAGTTCCAGGGCACGATGCAGCCGACGACGCCGAGCGGCTCGCGCAGGATCATCTGGAACTCGGTCTGCGCGGTGTTGGTCACGTCGCCCGTGATCTTGTCGATCGTCTCGCCGAAGAACTGGAAGGTGAGGGCGGAGCCCGGGACGTCGGCGTTGAGCATGTCCGACACCGGCTTCCCCATGTTGAGCACGTCGAGCAGCGCGAACTCGAGGGCGTTGTCCTTGATCAGCTGCGCGAACCTGTAGAGCACCTCCATGCGGTTGCGCGGCGCCATGCGCGACCACACGCCGCTCTTGAAGGCCTTGCGCGCCGCCTTGACGGCGGCGTCGACGTCGCCGGCGTCGCTGCGGGCGACCGCGCAGAAGGCCTCGCCGGTGGCCGGATTGATGTTCTCGAATTTGCGGCCCTTCTGGGGGTCGACGAACTTGCCGTCGATGAAGTTCCGCGTCTCGATCTTCAGCTTGTCCGCGTATTCATGGAACGCCTTCTTGTCCAAGCCCTTTGCCTGTTCCAGATTCATCTGACTCTCCTCCTGATGGGACGGCCGACGGCCGCGCGGCTTATCGCCCGCGTTCTGCGCCGGACCGCCGCGTTATTGCTCGATGCTCTGCAGATGGGGCGACGCCTGCGCCAGGGCAATGATCGTCGGATTCCGCAGGGCCGCCAGGAACGGCGCAAGGCCGGCGCTGCGCAGCGGCAGGTAGGGTTTGCCGGTCTGGCGGCAGAGCGACTTGATGATCCCGACTGCCGCATGACTGACGCAATCCACGGGAAACAGCACGGCGTCGGCGCGGCTGACGAGACCGGACAGCAATCCACTGCTGGCTTCGATACCGCCGTCGTGGTGCAGCAGGGTTGCCGCGCGGCGCTCGGCCTGCCGGCGCAGGCGCGCGATCTGGCCGGCGCGGCCGCCGACATAGAGCAGCGACAGGCCCCGCAGGTTCGTGGCGGCTTCGGCCGCCTCGGCATCGTCGGGTGCGGCTTCCGCCGTCGCCGCCTCGACGGCGTCGAGTTCTTCGCGGAGGGCCTGGATCTCGCGCTGCGCCGCGGCGCGGCGATCGCGCTCCTCCGCGAGCCGCGCCTCGACGGTGGCGATGCGCTCCTCCGCCCGTGACCGGCGCCGCACCTCGGCGGCGAGCCTGTGCTCGAGGTCGGCGACCAGCGCCGCCAGCGTCCGGTCGCCGTCCGGCGACGGATCCGGCAACGCGGCGTCGTGCCGGTCCGTTACGGCCTTCGCCAGCGTCTGCCGGAGGTCGCGGATCGTGGCATCGCGGGCGACGACGGCGTCGCGCAGCTGCTCCTGCTGGCGCGCCACCTTGGTTTCGAGCGCCGCCTTGTCGCTCTCGAGCTGGGCCAGGCGGCGGATGTCGGCGCGGTTCGCCGCGCCGACGAGATGCGAGAGCATGTGCACTTCGCCGAATATCTGGCGGACTAGCGAATCCGTGCTCGCGGGGTGTGTCATGGCCGCCCAGTAGGCGCCGGGAATGTCGCCCCGCTGGACCGCATCGCTCCACAGCCGGCGCACGTCGTCGGCGGTGCGCGCCTTGGCGAACTGGCTGATCGCCAGCCGGTGGCGGCGGTCGAGCGCCTTCTGCAGAAGCTTGCCCGCCGCGTCGCGCCGGCCGGCGAGCAGGACACCCTGGCCGTGCAGGTCGTGCTCGGACGCGCCCGCGGCGCCGTCCACGCCGGCCTTGATCAGGATCTGGCGCAGCTCGGCCGTCGAGAGGCAGGTACCGACGATCGAGCAGTGCAGCTGCCCGCTCAGCTCCCAGATCCGGTTGCGGCCGGCCGGCGTCTCCGTGAGCGCGGCGACCAGCTCCGCCGCCGGCGTCGGCCGGGCGTGGATCGGCGCGACCGGCAGCGCCATGCGCAGCGTCGGCGAGAAGGGAACGAGGCCGGTCGAGGAATGATCGCGGAGTCGGGTCATGCGTCGCTCTTTTCCGGCGACTATAGCGGCCTTCGCGGGCTTGCCCTAGCGCTATTTTCAGTTGACTATATCGGAGCGGAAGGACAAGCCCGCCGGCACGCCGACGGGCGGCGCGGACTCACGATTCGATCACGCCGTGTTGACTTGAGATGGGCGCAGACTGTCGGATAGTCGGGGGATGTCGCTGCGGATATCCGTCCGTTGCGCCGTTCCGGCGGTGGTCGGGACGGGTCGTCGCCTCTCTGTCCAAGGAATCGATCCATGTCGTCCAATCCGCGCTTCAAGTTCTCCAGGCTCCCCCTCTCTGTCCGCGGCGCCGTCGCGGCGGCCGTGCTGGTGGCGGGTGCCACGGCCGCGCTGTGGCAGTCCGGCTCGCGCGCCGACGAGGCGGCCATGGCGCTGCCGGCGCCGGCCGACGACCAGCCGAAGGCCGCCGGCGACCTGCAGACGGCCGTCCTCTCCGGGGGCTGCTTCTGGGGCGTCCAGGGCGTGTTCCAGCACGTCAAGGGCGTCGTGCAGGTGCTGGCCGGCTATTCCGGCGGCGAGAAGGCGACCGCCATCTACGAAGTCGTCAGCACCGGCGAGACCGGCCATGCGGAATCCGTCCAGATCAAGTTCGATCCGGCGCAGGTCTCCTACGGCGAGATCCTGCGGATCTTCTTCTCGGTGGCGCACGACCCGACCGAACTCAACCGCCAGGGACCGGACGAAGGGACGCAGTACCGCTCCGAGATCTTCTATGCCGACGCGGCGCAGCAGCGGATCGCGCAGGCCTATATCGCGCAGCTCGACGGCGCCAAGGTGTTCGCCAGCCCCATCGTGACCCGCGTCGATCCGCTGAAGGCATTCTATCCGGCCGAGGGCTATCACCAGGACTTCCTCGTCCGCAACCCCACCTATCCCTACATCGTCTTCAACGACCTGCCGAAGATCGACGATCTGAAGCGCCTGTTTCCCGAGGACTATCGGGACCAGCCCGTGACCGTCGCCGCGCAGTAGGGACCGTCGGCGGTCGCCCCGGGAGGCAGATTCACCGCCGAGGCACAGAGACGCAGAGGACTCGCGGAGAGGGGGTGAATCCCGCGCCGCAGGCGCGCAGGAGCCTCACCCCTGTTCATCTCCGTACGTCAGTGTGCATCTGTGACCCTCTTTCTTCTTCTCCGTGTCTCTGCGTCTCCGCGGTGAATCTTCTTTCAGGGGCGCGCGCCGCTCGCCCCGACAAAATTCTGCGGCCCGAAAATGGGAGACCCCCAATGACCCGTCTGATGCCGCTCGCGCTCGCCTGTCTCATCGGCTCGGCCTCGACCGCGTCGGCGGGCGATCTCGTGCTCTACGGCGCCGGCAGCCTGCACGGGGCGATGACGGAGATCGCCGCGCAGTTCGATCAGCGCTTCGGCACGACCACCAAGGTGACGTTCGGGCCGTCGGGCATGATGCGCGAGCGCATCGAGAAGGGCGAGGCGGTCGATATCTTCACGTCGGCCGACATCGGCAATCCGCAGAAGCTGATCGACGAGAAGCGGGCCGGAACGGTCGTCCTCTTCGCGCGCAACCGGCTGTGCGGGATGGCCAAGCCCGCCGTGGGCCTGACCACGGAGAACTTCCTCGACAAGGCCCTCGATGCCGGCGTCAAGCTCGGCACCTCGACGCCGAAAGCCGATCCCGGCGGCGACTACACCTGGGAACTCTTTCACAAGGCCGAGGGCATCCGCCCCGGCAGCTTCGCGAGCCTCGATGCGAAGGCGCTGAAGCTGGTCGGCGGCCCGCAGGCCGTGGCGATTCCGGGCGGGCACAACGCCCAGGCCTATCTGATGACCAGCGGACAGGCCGACATGTTCATCTTCTACTGCTCCGGCGCGGCCGACATCCGCACGGAGATGCCTGATGTCACGGTCGTCGAGTTGCCGAAGGCCCTCGCGGTCAGCGCCGCGTACGGCCTGACCGTGC
>Ga0335076_10001428_pt1 | contig 23107 bp, 27 predicted proteins | sample Lox_Sample_25_FD_206717 | JGI IMG/M metagenome (GOLD analysis project Ga0335076, IMG submission 206717) | Soil microbial communities from Loxahatchee National Wildlife Refuge, Florida, United States - Lox_Sample_2.5 | ecosystem: Environmental > Terrestrial > Soil > Wetlands | place: USA... | reverse complement strand
GCTGCCACTAGGGGTCATCGTCCGCGAGGCGGCGAGGAACATATTTGGGCTCGCTTTCCGGGATGGGGCCGATGCGTCCACTGACCCGCAACACTCTATCGCTTATCGCGTCGTCGTCACTCCACACATCCAAGCGTTTAGCTACGAGTATAGCCTGTCGTCCGTGATCACCCAAAGCGGGCACTCAAGCTTGTCCGTACACATCACCCTGCTGAACACCGAGGGCGCTGTCATATTCGAAAAGACCTACGATTCCGGCCCGGTCGAGGTCGGTTCTGAGGATCAAGGCCCACAGGCGATTGCGCATTCCGCGCACATCGCAGCCCAATATGTGATGCTCCTGGCTGCGGCGGACATGAAGGATCGACTCGCCAAGGATGCCGCGGCACTCGAGCCATCCGGCCAGGCAGACCCGGGGCGCTCGACGACAGCCACCGTTCGTTGAGGCTCACTCAAGGTTGTCACGGGTGCGTGTTCCCACTCCGACTCCGGGGCGTGGCATCCGTGGGTTCCCTACTCGGACCAAGCGCTGGAGGGCGGCGCATCCTGCGTCTGGATCGCGAATCCGGCGCCACGCGACAGGCGCAGTTCCAGACATCACGATACCGATAGCGAACATTGCGCCTTTATCGATGGCTCATCTGCTTGTGCAACGATGACCTCGATGATCCATGTTCCACTCGTGTGGGCATCCAGCAGAAACGAATATCCACCGGAGTCGTGGGCCAATATGGGCAGTTGTTGTGACCTGCCCCCCATCACTGGGCGGCTGTTGATGCCAGTCCGGTGAGACTGCGAGCAAACTCGTTTGGCGTCTTGTTGTCCAGCGAACTGTGAGGCCTGACCTCGTTGTAGTCGATTCGGTACGCCTCGACCTTCCTGCGGACGTCGTCGAGGCTGATGAACCAGTTCTCGTTGAGGCACTCGTCGCGGAACTTCCCGTTGAAGCTCTCGATGTGCCCGTTCTCGGTGGGCTTGCCCTTCGTGATGAAGTCGAGCCGCACGCCGTGGCGATAGGCCCAGGCGTTGACGGCGGCGCTCGTGAACTCGGTGCCGTTGTCGATGCGGATGACCTCGGGCCGGCCGTGCCGCTCGACGAGCTGCTCCAGGACGCGCACGACCCTCGGCCCGGTCAGCGAGTGGTCGGCCTCGATGAGCAGGCACTCCCGGGTGAAGGTGTCGATGAGGTTCAGCGTCCGGAACTGGCGCCCGGTCGAGAGCGAGTCCTGGGTGAAGTCCATCGTCCACTGCTGGCGCGGGGCGGTAGGCGGCGGCGGCACGACGCGGAGGGAGGCCGCCATGCGTTTCCGCTTCTTCCGCCTGACTGCCAGGCCTTCCAAGCGGTACAGCCGGAAGACGAGCTTGTGGTTCAGGTGGTGCCCCTCGCGGTCGAGGAGCACGTGGAGCCGCCGGTAGCCCCAGCGCGGACGCTGGGCGGCCAGGTCCCGGAGGCGGGCTCGGATGTCGGCCCGCTCGGGCCGCTTGCTTTGGTAGTAGAGCGTCGACGGCGCGAGCCCGACGACGCGACAGGCCCGACGCTTTTTCATCGCGAACTTCGCCCCGAGTTCGACGACGGCCGGGCGGAGCGCGGCGGGCCCTACCATTTTTTTCCGAGAAGGTGCTGCAGCGCCTGCTTGTCGAGGGTGAGGTCGGCGACCAGCGTCTTCAGCTTCCGGTTCTCGTCCTCGAGTGCCCGGAGCCGCTTCACGTCGCTGACCTCGAGGCCGCCGTACTTCGACTTCCAGCGGTAGAAGGTCGTCTCCGTGATCCCGAGCTTCCGGGTCACGTCCTGGACCTTGGCTCCGGCCTCGACCTCGTTCAGCACCTTGATGATCTGCTCTTCGGTGAACTTGCTCTTCCGCATCCGTCCTCCACGCTCAGTAGAGGACTGGCACTCAGATCCGTCCAGTTTCCGGGGGGCAGGTCAGCGGGTCCCACTCGACAACGAGATCACGCAGCTCGCTCCACCGCTGTCGAGACTGAGCCTTCGTCAATTGCATCCGGACGGTCCCTCCACCGCCACAGAAAGCAAGCCGCGGCCTCTTATTGGGGGAGATCAAACGCTCCGCGAAACGCTCCGCCCCGGCGATCTCCTCGCGCGTGAAGAGCTTATTCTCGATCTGCTTCCAGCTCTTCGTCTTCACAGCATCCCATCCTTCCGCACGGGACGCGCTACGCATCTTCGGGTGCGAGGTGAAGCCGCCTGGCCTCGCGCCCGAGCGCCGCGTCGAGCGTCCACAGGCGCGTCGGGGTGAGCATGGCCGCCGCAAGCAGGTGGACGTCGGTGTAGCCGAGGCCCGTACCGTACAATTGGTTCCGTTCGATGCAGGCGAGGACCTCGTCCTCCGTCGCGGTGGCGGCTGCCGGCAGGGCCCGCAGGAACTCGAGGATGCTGTCACGGTTGCGAAGGTTCCCGCAGGCCAGCTCGCCCACGACGTGCGGGTGGCAAAGGACCTCGCCGGCCTCCAGGGAGCGCTTGAGATCCTCGGAGCCGTGGCGGAAGTGGGCGATCCAGACCGAGGTGTCCGCGAGGATCACGGGTGCTCCTCCGACCGGCGCCGGCGAGGCCCCTCGAGCTTCGGTTCGGTTCCCCCAAGGGCGGACAGGCGGCGCGCCGATTCGCGGGCGATGAGCGCCTCCAGGCCCGCGTGTACGAGAGCTGTCTTCTCGTCGATGCCGGTGAGCTTGGCGGCCTTCTTGACCAACTCATCGCGGAGAATGAGCGTCGTGCGCATGCATATCTATATGCATCGCTCGGCCGGCCGTGTCAACCCGTGCCGATGCCCGGCTTCTCCGGGGGCTCCAGGCGTACGCAGGGGGCGGGCGCTACTCCCGGGCGTCCCGCGCCAGCACCTCGAACACCGCGGCGAGCCCGTCGAAGATGCCCGCGTCGTCCGGCTCGCGGCGAAGCGGCAGGCCGAATCGCGCGCGCAGCCAGTCCGTGTATGAGACCGCGAAGAACTCGTCTGGGTTCTTGAGCGCGTAGGCTTCGGCGACCCACCCGAGCTCTGTTGCCTCGCGGTACAGCGCCTGCACCTCGGCGCGCAGCTTGCCAGAAAGGTGGAAGAACGCGAGGTGGGCGAGCTCGTGCGCGAACACGAATCCGTGATCCGAGACCACGTCGAGGAGCTCGTCGCTCCGGGCGACGGCAAGCCGCGACGCGGCGAGCCCGCCGATCGCGTCGTACGAGCGGTGGTCATCGGTGCGCCCCCGAGTCGAGCGGGGAGCTCTGGCACGTCGGTCGGACGCACGTCGATCGGGAGGAGGCGGATGCGGCCGCCCGCTGCCGCGACGGCCGGCAGCGCGCCTGCGAGCGGAGCCGCCGACGCATAGACCACGCGGCGCTCCAGAGGAGTCAGGACGGGGAGGTCGGGCACGATCATTTCGAGCGCTTCCGGCTGCGGAAAGGTCGGCAGCCCTTCGGCGGCCCCTCGAAGCCCGTATCTCTCGTGGTCGAAGACCGCACCCAGCCCCAGGAACGCTGCGAAGCATCGGCCGTCCAGCGCCGCGGCCGTCTCGAACCGCTCGCGCGCGGCATCGAGCTTCCCGAGGCGCAGGAGAGCGCTCCCCTTCAGGCACAGAGCGTGCGCGCTCTGCGGGTCGCCCGCAAGCATCCGGTCGGCGCGCGCCGATGCGACGTCCACCCGCTCGAGAGAGATCGAGCCGTCCGCGAGCGGCGGCGCGGTCACCATCAGCGACTCACCAAGGAGGCGGTAGTTCACCCCCGCCCGCGCGTCGAGCTTCCCGGCCACGGCCGGCTGGACCACCAGCGTCTCCTGCCCGTGCAGCTCCGCCCGCGCCGAGTCCGCGAGGCGCGAGGCCTCGTCGTGGAGGTCGCGCAGGTGCTGCCAGTCCTCCCGGGAGACGAGGCCGGTCCTGAGTTCGCGGTCATAATGATCGCGCACAGCGTCCAGCAGCTCCAGGGCCTCCTCCTTGCGGTCCAGGGCCAGCAGCGCCTCGCCCCGCTTTAGCACCACCAAGGGCTCACCGGCGTGCGGGCTTGCCTCTACCGCCGTCAGCGCCTCAGCCGGGCGCCCTGCTGCGAGAAGGAGCCCCGCGTGGTTGCAGATTGGCTCGAGCGCGCCTGGGGCGAGCTCCACGAGCCGGGCCGTGGCGGCGAGTGCGGCCCCGAGATCGCCGCGCTCGGACTCGACCGCGGCGAGCCGCTCGATCGCATCACGGCACTCCGGATCGAGGTCGAGCGCTTGCGCGAGCGCAGTCCGGGCCGGATCGAGCGCATCCTCGCGCCGGAAGTGGTCCGCCATCTCGCAGAGCGCCTGCGCGCGGTCTTCCGCGGGTAGCGGCGCCAAAGCTGAGAGCGCCGCGTCGAACCCGCCCGCTCCTTCCGCAGCCGCGATCGCCGATCGCACCGCCGCGCGGCGCCGCCTGCCGCCGAAGATGCCGTCCAGGAGCCCCATGTCCCCCACCAGCGGTGCAGGCTTCCATGGACGCCGGGCGGGCGCAAGCGCCACATCGGCCCTCGCATAGCGGGAACCGGCGATCAGCGTTGCGCGGAATGGAGAATCGGCTCGGCCAGAGTAGAGACGAGCGAAGACGGCGACACGGTCGCGCACTCACTGCCGCCTAGCGCGGCGCGGATACTGATAACTGGGTGGAAGCTTGATCTTCTCCAGCGCGGCCGTGATCGCGCGCGCCTCCTCGGGCGTGTCGGCGTGGATCGCCTTGAAGCACGCCTTGAGCCGGCCGACGTGGGCGAGGGTCGCGCCGATGATGAACATCGGCTCGCTCGCGTGGACGTGTTCAGCGGCGCGCGTGATGATCTCCGCAACGGGAAGGCTCACCGTGATCGATACCCGGACCTCGGTCGGCTCGTCGCCGCGCTGCGGCATGTAGGGCCAGGACGCGGTGAGTGGCGGGAGAGCCTCCGCGGTCCAGCGGACCCCGAGGCGCGCGGCTTCATGGATGACCGCCTCCTGCATGAGCTGCGTACGCTCCATGCCGTTGAGCGCCGCGCAGGCCTGGTCGAAGACGAGGTTCTCCAGCGGGTGAAGACGGAGCGTCTTCGTCCGAAAGGACTTGCCTTGCTCCATGGTGTCAGGATCTCCTCGCTACTCGCTCATCGTTCAACGAATCGAGGCCCGCTCCGACGCTTCCGGGCGCGCGTGAGATCAGGGGTGGAAATCGCTCGCCAATTTTCGACGTCGAAAACGCCCTGGTTTCTGAACGTCCAGAACCGCGAACGGGCTGCGCCCGTTCGGTTGGATGACGCCCTTGGCCACGCTGCTGGCCGGTGTGGGTTGCCGCTCGCTCGGCACTCCCCGAGGGTCCTTAATGGTCACACACCATACGCACGCTCCGTGTGCAGGCAGGTGCGCGCGATCACGACACTTTCTCGATGGCGACGGTTGGTGACTGTCGCCACCAGGGTGACAAGCGGCGGCGAACCTCGCGAGTTGACTCACGGTGGCTGTCGCCAGCCTGTCGCCGCGGTCGGCCCAGCCGATTTCGCCGCCGCCAGGGGTGGCGGCGCCACGGCGTGAGCCGACCTTCCCCTCTGGGGCGTTGCATCCTGTGGCATGCGTCACCATGCCAGGCACGTTACCCGCCGACCGTGCGGTTCGTCAACCCTCGACGGAGAAGAGACCCATGAGTTCCAACAACGCCCACCTTCGCCTGAGCCACGACACCTGGGCCCGCTACTCGGCCGACGCGCGTGCGCGAGGTGTCGCCCTCGGCACGTACTTGCGTCAACGGCTCGAGGAGCAGGACCGGCTTGTCGCCGAGCTCGCCATCCGGGCCGCGAGCGAGGAGGACGCCGCTGCTCGCGGCCGGCCCGCGACGGACGGTCCGTCCACCGACTCTGGGACGCTCGTCGAGGTGCTCCTCCTGCTCCGCTCCATGGTCGGTCCGCAGAAGTCCGCCATGGTCCACAAGGAGATCGAGCGGCTCGGACTCTCGTCTTGGAGCTGACCATGTACCCCGACGATCGCGCCAAGGTAGCGGTGTTCGTCGTGCCGGCTCGCCGGTCATCGCGTGGATCGCAGCGGCGTGGGCGACCGGAGAGGCGGCGCACCTCGGGCTGGCTGGGCTACTCCGACTCGCGCGCCTCACGGCCACCGGGGAGCGGCCGCTGCTCCTCGCTGCCGCCGCGGCCGGGCTCGCCCTCGCCATCGGCGGCATCGTCGTCGCACGCAGGGTGGCGACGGCCAGCTTCGGCGGCGCGGCCTTCCGGCTGCACCGCCGCGGCACCCGTGTCGTGAGCGCGTAGCGCCTCGCGTGGTCCACCCGCGAACGCGGGCGCGAGCAGATCACCATCGCGGGCGTGCCGATGCCCACGTCCCTCGAGACGCTCCACCTCCTCGTGGGCGGGCCCACCGGGTCTGGCAAGTCGGTCCTCATCGGCGAGATTTCCTTCTCCGCCCTGCTCCGCGGCGACCGCATCGTCGTCGCGGACTCGAACGGCGACATGCTCGCGAAGTTGCCAAGAGAGGCAAGCGAGGAGGGAGCGCCCAAGCACTCCCTCCCGTGAGGCGACGATGGCCGAACCGGCGGGCCAGCCCGAGGAACGCCTTGTTCGTATCGAGCGGATGCTCGAGAACGTTCTGCGCGAGCTTGCACGCGGCCGCGAGCGCGACGGCGCCGAGGGATGCCCCACGGAGATGCTCGCGCGCATGATCGCCGTCCTCGAGCGCACGGTGCGCCGCCTCACTCTCGCGAATGAGCCGATTCGCCGCCGGAACCCGTCCACGGGATGGCTCTCGGCCAGAGCCGCCGCGCGTCGCCTCGGCATCGGACGCGACACCCTCGCCCGACTCGTCCAGGCGCGAATCATCGCGCGCGTGCCTCGGGGCGAGGGCTCGGCGTTTCGCGCGGCGGACGTGGAGGCGCTAATCCAGCGCGGTTACACACTGCCCAAGGGCCGGAAGACGATGCGGCGCCGTTCGATGAAGAGCAACGCCGCACCGGTGCAGCGTATCGCGGACCTACCGTACTAACGGAGGCGCGTCACGCGACGAACGACCCTCGGACGCTCCGAGGTCGAGCGCGACAGCCGTGACACGATCATCCTCTACCGGTCAGCGCAGCGTCGGTACCTTCGCCACGGACGCGAACGTAGAGTAGAACCGCGCCGTCGTCTTCTTGGTCCGATGCCCGAGGAACTCCGCGACCGCCTGGACGGATCCGCAGGCGTTGACCGCGTGCGTGGCGACGAAGTGACGGATCATCCCCACGGTGAACGACGGGATCCCCACCCCGCCGTCCGGCCGCTTCACCGCGGCGCACGCGGCTCGAATCGCCCGGTTGTACGCCGTCCCTCCCCTCCCCTTGTGCCCCGTCGCAAACGAACCGTGCGAGAGGAGCCGCTTCGCGGCTTCGAGAACGGCCGCCGAGACCCGCGTGCGGTGCGGGTCGCCCGACTTGTGACGCGGGCACACGAGCACGCCCGCGACGCCCTCCTGCTGCGCGTTCTTCGGGAGCGGCTCGATGGTACCCCCGACCGCGAACCGCTCCACCTCCGTCACGTGCCACGCGGTCCCCGCCCTGGATCGTGAGCGCATCGCGCCACGGGGACGTGAGGTGCTCGATCACGAGGTCGATGTGCTCGGGGGGAACGACCTTCGAGCGCTTCAATTGCTCCGGCTCGGGCTCCCCGAACGTCAGCCTGCCGTGGACTGGATCCTCGGTGAGAGGAAGACCCCGCTCCTTCCGGAGGTAACGGTACAACGCGAGGAGCGTCGCGCCCCGCTGGCGCTGCGACTTCGCAGTCTCCATCGCTGGCGTGACGTGCTCCTCATAGGAGAGCCGCCGAAGGTCCACGCCCTTCAGCCTCTCTGCCCACCAATCGAGATACAGCTTCTGCTCGTGAACCCAGCGCCCCGTGTTCCCGCGCCCACCCTCCGCCTTCGGCTTGGCGCTCCACGCCAGGAACGCGTCCGCGAGCTTCACGTCGAGGTAGATCGGATTCGGCCGGACGCGGCCGCGAGGGTCGTAGCCCTCGGGGTCCGCCTCGAAGCGGCGCAGCTGCGCCACGGCGGCGGGCTCGTTCCTCGCGCGCGTGGACACCTCATACCGCTTGCCGGCGACCTGCCGGCGAATGACGTAGACGCGCCGACCGCGCCCGTCGAGACGCCAGTACCCGCCCTCCCACGTGCCGCTGGTCTGCTCTTGCATCTCGCCCATCCTCCACCTCTGGGGTGGTGGAAAGATGGCGGAAGAAGGACTTCCAAGAAGCAACGGGCGGTTGGGTATATCACCCAACCGCCCGTCCTTTTTCGGTTTACTGGTGGACCCGACCGGGATCGAACCGGTGACCTCCTGAATGCCATTCAGGCGCGCTCCCAGCTGCGCCACGGGCCCAAGCTCTTCTATGTCCTGCTCGGATGCTCGCTCTCGAGCTCCGCGATCTCCCTGTCCTGCTCCTCGAGCCTCTGCTCGAGCCGCTCCACCGCGTCCATCAGCAGCGCCAGCTCCCCGGGGAGCTCCCCCCGGCCGGACCGGACGAGCGCGCGGTAGCGCTCGCCGAGCCGTTGCAGCGCGAGCTCCAGGTCCCGGCGGGTGGCGGTCCGGTCCAGCTTCCGCTTCCCGATCTGCGACCGGTGCACCACCCGGTCTCTCAACGCTTCCAGGAACTTCACCGCTGCGGTTCGCTCCCCCACGCGGCCTTCAGGGCCGCGAGGGAGGGCAGTCATTAACGCGGGCGCGGCGCGGCCGTCAAGCGCGATCTCGGCCGGGGCGTGCGCGGGCTTCCCGTTCACGCCCCTGTCCTCCGGGAGCATCACCCGGCGCGTCCCCTGGCGGGAGCCGGCGCGGCGTTTCCGCCGGACTTCCGGGTGGTTCCGCGCGGGGCGGGAGGGGCTGGCACCGCGGTTGCTATCTCGGTCGAGCGGAGGTCGCCCCATGCGTCTCGCCGCCCGCTCGCTCGCCGCCCTCGCCCTGCTCGCGCCGCTGCTCGCGGCCGCCCAGCAGGCGCCCTCTGCGCCGGGGCCCACGCCGGAGCCCGCTCCCGGCTGGACGACGACCCTTCCCCCGCAGCCCAACATCCCTCCCCCCACGCACTACCCGCCGGCCCAGCCCGCTCCCGCCCGGCCGGCGACGCGGCCGCCGCCCCCGGCGTACACGCCGCCGCCGCCCCCGCCCTACGCGCGCCCGGTCTACCGCTACGCGCCGCCGCCGCCCGGCTACGCCTATCGCGCCCCCGCCGTCGTCTACGCGCCGCCGCCGCCTTACTGGTCGGGCTACCGCGCGGGCTACGGCTACTACCCGATCTACCCGGCCGCCCCACCCCCGCCCCCGCCGGGCGCGGTCTACGCCCCCGCCTACGCCGCGCCGCAGCCGCCGCGCAGCGCGGTCGAGTTCAGCGGGACCGCCACCTTCCTGCACGACACCGCCGGCTGGGGGCTCTTCACCGCCTTCGACGGCCCCGTGGTCGGGTTCGACGCCGGCTACGACAGCCTGCCGGTGCTGCAGGGCAACCAGGCCAACCAGCCGATGTACGGCTACTCCGACTCGGTCGGCCTGGGCTCGGCCCACCTGACCTTCTCGATCGTCAACGCCCCGGGCGCCCGCGTCCGCCTCGAGGCGGGGGGCTCGTCGCTCTGGCTGCCGAACGTGGGGGCCTTCGCCGGCACCCGCTACGCGGGGTCGGTGGCCTTCGGGCCGGACCTCGGGGTCTCGGGGCGGATCGGGCTGATCGGCCCGCTCGGCTTCGAGGGGCACGCCCGGTGGACGCCGACGCCGATCTCGGTCTTCGACGGCGAGGCCGCGGCCGCGGTCCACGGCGGGCCGCTGTCGCTCAAGGTCGGCTACCGGTGGGTGGAGCTGTACGGGGACGGCGTCGCCGCGCCGCGCTTCGGCTTCGAGGGGCCGGAGGTCGGGCTCGGGCTGCACTTCTAGGCGGGGGCTGCGCGCCCCCTCCCGCCCCTACTTCTTCGAGGACTTGGCGGCGGCCTTCTGACGCTTCCTCCGCGCCTTCCACTGCTGGCGCCGGCGGCTCTTGGTGCGGATGTGCTTGCTCTTCGAGTTGGCCATGCCGTTCTCCTCCGAAGGGGCCCCGGGCTCGGGGGCGCCTTGTATACCACGCCGGCGCGGCGAGACCAGCGTGGCTCACTCCTTCTGCGGCTCGCCCTCCCCGCGCGCCGGCGCCGGCTCGCGCCCTTCCTTCGCCTCGCGCCCCTCCTTGCCCTCGCGGGGCGGCGCGGCCGGGGGCGCGACCGGCGGGCGGGTGGGCGGCGCCATCCCCTCCGCCCCCCGGACCGCGGTCGGCTTCGCCGCCGGGAGCGGCGCCCGCGACCGGCCCGGCCCCTCCGCCGCCGGCCAGGGGGCCTGCGGGGGCGGGGCGGCGGCCGCCTGCCGTGCGGTCACCTCCTGCCAGGCCCCGACCAGCTCCTTCACCTCGGCGAGGGGGAGCGCCGGGCAGAGGTTCCCGTTCACCCCGTCCATGTCCCGCGCCATGCAGAGCGCGTTCAGGATCGCCTCCTCGGTCGCCTCGATCACCGCCTCGTAGAGCGGGTCGAGCCGCTCGTCGAGCAGGATCTTCATCCGGTAGACCATCTTCCGGCTCTCGCGCGGCACCTGGTTGGCGGTGGAGAAGGCGAGGATGATCTCCCCCGACCCGTGCATCGCCGACGAGCCGACCCGGCCCACGCCCAGCGCCGCCCGCTTGGCGAGCCGGTTGAGCTGGTGGGTGATGAGGGGGGCGTCCGTGGCGATCACCGCGATGATCGAGCCGTAGTCCTTGGCCCGCCGCTGCACCCGGCGGTAGCGGGCGTCGAGCACCTCGCCCACCGGCAGGCCACCCACCCGGAGCTGCCGCATCACGCCGAAGTTGGACATCACCAGCACGCCCACGGTGTAGCCGCCGAGCGCCTCGGGGAGCTTCCTGCTCGAGGTCCCGATCCCCGCCTTGAAGTCGCAGGTGATCATCCCCGTCCCGCCGCCCACGTTCCCCTCGGCCACCGGCCCGTCGCCGGCGGTCCGGAGCGCCTCGTACACGTGCTCTTCCTTGACGTGCCGCCCGGCGATGTCGTTGAGCCAGGAGTCGTCGCACTCGCCCACCAGCGGGATGATGACGTCGTGCTCGTCGCCGATGCCCGGGTACCGCTCGATCATCCACTTCACGGCCGCGTCGGAGACCGCCCCCACCGAGAGGGTGTTGGTGAGGAAGATGGGGGTCTCGATCAGCCCCCACTCGAGGAGCTGGGTCATCCCCGAGACCTCGCCGGCCCCGTTGAGGATGAACCCGCCGCCCACCACCCGGGCCTCGAAGACGTTGGTGGTGTTGGGGAGGATGGCGGTCACCCCGGTCCGGACCGGGCCCTTGCCCACCCGGAGCGGGCCCGCCCCGCGGAGGATGGTCGAGTGGCCCACCCGCACCCCGGCGACGTCGGTGACCGCGTTCCAGCGGCCGGGCTTGAAGCGCCCGAGCGAGATCCCGAGATCGCGGGCGCGGCAGCGGACCACGGAGGCGGCGCGGGAGTCGGCCATGTCCGATACCTAGTCGACCGCGGGCCCCGGGCGAAGCGGAAAGATGCGCCCCTCCGCCCGGCCACCACCGCACCGGGCGGGCGCGCCCGGAGGGGCGCCTGCGCGCTACCGCGCCTCGCCTTCGTCGCGGGACCCGGCCGGCGGCCGGGGGGCGCCGTTCCCCCCCGCCCCGCTCCCCGCCTCGCGCTCGGCGGCCGCCAGCCCCGCCTCCCGCTCCGCCGCCGCCTGGGCCCGGCGGGCCCGCTCCCGCTCGCGCTCCCGCTCCTGGTAGCGGCGGATGGCGGGGGAGAGGATCTCGCCGATCAGCCCCCGGTACTCGATCCCTGCCGCCTGGGCGATGAGCACCAGGTCGGACCACCCCGGGGCCAGGCCGGGGAGCGGGTTGGCCTCGATGAAGAAGAGCCGCCCCTCGGCGTCCATCCGGAAGTCGAGCCGGGCCACGTCTCGGCAGCCGAGGGCGGTGAAGCACTCCCGCGCGGCCTTCTCCAGCCGATCCAGCTCCCGCGGGGAGAGCCGGGCGGGCACGTCGTAGCGGATCCGGTCGTTCCAGTCCTGCTTCATCTCGAAGGAGTAGATCGGGGTGGGATCGCTGGCGTCGAGGAAGACGATCTCCATGGGCGGCAGGACCCGCGGGCGCCGCTCCCCCAGGAGCCCGACGGTGAACTCGCGGCCGGCGATGTAGCTCTCCACCAGGGCCGGCTGGCGGTACTTGGCGATCAGCTCCCGCGCCACCTCGCGGAGCTCGGCCTCGTCCCGGACGATCGACTTGCGTGTCACGCCCTTGGAGGTCCCCTCCGCCACCGGCTTGACCAGGAGCGGGAAGGCGAGCTCGCGGGGGAGCCGCTCCTTCCCGGTGTGGAGCACGGCGTAGTCGGGGGTGAGGATCCCGTGGGTCCGGACCATGCGCTTGGCGAGGGCCTTGTCGAGGGAGACGGAGAGCGCCGCCGGGTCCGAGCCGGTGTAGGGGATGTCGAGCAGCTCGAGCAGGGAGGGGACCTGGGACTCGCGGCTGCGCCCCTTGAACCCCTCGGCGATGTTGAAGACCACGTCCACCGGGGTGGAGGCGAGGACCACCGGCAGGTCCTGGGTCGCCTCCAGGTCGACCACCTCGTGGCCCCAGCTGGCGATCGCCTCGCGGATCGCCTGCAGGGTCTTCGGCGAGTCGTACTCCGCCTCGTCGTCCTGGTCGCCGGAGAGGTCGGGGGTGACCCGCTTCACGTTGAAGCTGAACCCGACCTTGAGCCGCTCGGTGCGCCGGGGCCGGCCGCGCCGGGCGCTCTTGTCCACGACCCCGCAGCGCTCCACCGCGCTGCGGATCACGGCCCCGAGGACCGCGTCGGCGTGGAGCCCCTCCAGGGCGGCGGCGGCGTAGATCCCGGCGCCGGGCTCGAGCGAGGGGAGGGCGTTGATCTCGAGGAAGTGGAGCTGGCCGTCGTCCCCCAGCCGCAGGTCGATCCGGCCCAGGTCGCGGATCCCCAGCACCCGGTAGACGGTCCGGCAGAGCTGGTGGATCCGCTCCGCCTGGGGCCGCTTCACCTTGGCGGGGGCGCGGACCGAGACCAGCCGGTCGAGCTTGGTCTTGAGCTCGTAGTCGTAGATGGCGTACCGGCGGGTGGACGAGGCGGCCTCGTCGATCACGTACTCCACCGGCTGGAGCACGCCGCCGCGCTCGGGGGCGGCGGCCTCGAGGAAGGGGACGGTCACGTCCCGGCCCACCACGTACTCCTCCACCAGGAGGCCGGCCGGGTAGCTCCGCAGCGCCTCGGCCACCACGGCGTGGAGCCGGAGGGGGTCCTCCACCACCGAGTCCTGGGTGATCCCCTTCGAGCTCCCCTCGAAGTTCGGCTTCACGATCACCGGGTAGCGGAGCGCGTTCACCTGGAGCTGGCCGGGCTCCTCGACGTACTGCCAGCGCGGGGTGGGGACGCCGTGCTGGGCGAGGACGAGCTTGGTGAGCTGCTTGTCCAGGGTGAGAGCCAGGGCGTAGGCGTCCGACCCGGTGTAGGGCATCCCCAGCTCGTCGAAGAGGGCGGGGAAGAAGGCCTCGCGGAAGCGCCCGCGACGCCCCTCGGCGGTGTTGAAGATCAGGTCCGGGCCGAACGCCTCCAGCCGGGTGACGGTGCGGGAGGCGGGGCCGGAGACCTCGATCCGCTCCACCCGGTGACCGAGCCGCTCGATGGCGCCGGCCAGGGCGTCCACCGTCTCGCGGGTGTCGAACTCCGCCTCCTCCTCGGAGTCGGAGAGGCGGAGGTTATGGGTGAGAGCGATGCGCATGGGGCTCCTGGGCGGCCGCCGCGGCGGGGCGCGCGGACGCCTCGGCTCCGGGGGCGGGGGTCATGCCGCCGAGCGCGACGGGGGAAGCACCACCCCGGCGCGCTCGCCGGGCGCGGGCGCGCCGGAGGCGGCGCCCTCCGCGGTCCGGGTGGCGCTCGCCGACGGGCCGGGCGGCGCCGGGGTGGCGGAGAGGTCCCGGGCCACCTCGGCGTCGCGGGCCATCACCTTGGCGTCCACCACCTGCGTATCCGCGAAGATGTCGCCGATCCGGATCCCGAGCCGGTCGGTGTAGATCATGTAGGCCTCGAAGGCGACGATCGGCACGCCGGCGACGAACAGGACCGGCCAGAGGATGGGCACCGCCCAGAAGACCGCCACCAGGGCGAAGGGGGCGTTCCGGAGCAGCGACTCGTGGTACCCGGCCGGCGCCCGGCGGGGGACCACCACCGTCCGGACCCCGAACACCTTCTTCCCGATCGACTGGCCGGACATGAGGCCGTCGGCCACCAGCAGGTAGAAGGCGGCCAGCACCGGGCCGACCTGCGGCGAGGTCTGGGCGAGGGCGAAGGCGACGGTGAAGTCGGCGAGGCGGGCCAGGCCGCGGAGCGTCAGGTCCGCCTTGGGGTACGGGCTGCCCTCTCGCCGCGCGTCGCGCATCCCCTACCCCGCCCCGCCGGGCGGCTCCCCCCGCACGAAGAACAGGAACGCGAGCGCGGGGCGGTGCGTGCCCTCGCGCATCACGAAGTGGAGCGACTCGAAGCTCCAGCCCTCGCGCGTCCGGTCGTTGAGCGCCCGCTCCAGCGTCTCCTCCGAGACGGGCGACACCTCGACGACCTTGTACGCGTCCGGGCGCCCTGTCAACGCTTCTTCCCCGCGAGCAGCTGGGCGGCGTGCTTGGCGTAGTAGGTGAGGACGAGGTCGGCGCCCGCCCGCCGGCAGCAGAGCAGGGTCTCGAGCACCACCCGGTCCTCGTCGATCCAGCCGCTCTGGGCCGCGGCCTTGATCATCGCGTACTCGCCGGACACGTGGTAGGCGGCGGTGGGGAGCTCGAAGCGGTCCTTCACCAGCCGGACGATGTCGAGGTAGGGGACCGCCGGCTTCACCATCACCAGGTCGGCGCCCTCGGCCACGTCGAGGGCCACCTCCCGGAGGGCCTCCCGCGCGTTGGCCGGGTCCATCTGGTAGCCCTTGCGGTCCTTGGGGATGCCCGCCCCCTCCCGCGGCGCGCTCTCGGCCGCGTCGCGGAACGGCCCGTAGAAGGCCCCGGCGAACTTGGCGGCGTAGGAGAGGATGGGGACGTCCTGGTAGCCGTCGGCGTCGAGCGCCCTGCGGAGGGCGGCCACCCGCCCGTCCATCATGTCGGAGGGGGCGACGATGTCGGCGCCGGCGCGGGCGTGGGCCACCGCCTCCTTGGCCAGCAGGGGCAGGGTGGCGTCGTTGTCCACCCCGAGATCCTGGCCGGGCCCACCCGCCCTGGGCGCCTTGAGGATCCCGCAGTGCCCATGGTCGGTGTACTCGCACATGCAGACGTCGGTCATCACCACCAGGCCGGGCAGCTTCTCCTTCAGCGCCCGCACCGCCTGCGGGACCACGCCGTCCTCGGCCCAGGCGCCGGTGCCCTGGGCGTCCTTGCGATCCGGGATCCCGAAGAGGATCACGGAGCGCACCCCGGCCTCGTAGCCCTCCTGGGCCTCGGCCACCAGCTCGTCCACCGAGAGCTGGAAGACCCCGGGCATGCTCTTCACCGGGTTGCGCACCCGGCTCCCCGGGCGCACGAAGAGCGGCCAGACGAGGTCGTCGGGGGCGAGCGAGGTCTCCCGCACCAGGGCGCGGAGGGCCTCGGTGCGGCGGAGGCGGCGGGGGCGTTCCACGGGGAAGGACATGGAGCGCTTTCTAGCGCGTTCGGGAGCGCGGGGAAAGGCGCGGCCGGGGCCGGCGCCCGTCCCCCGGGCGCGCGCCCTACGGCCGCTCGTGGGGGTCGACCTCGCGCATGACGAGGCCGCTCTGGAGCCGGGGGAAGAAGTTGGTGCTCTTCTGCGGCATGGTCTCCCCCGCGTCCCCCACCGCCTCGACCTGCCAGGTCGGGGTGGGGTTGAGGAGGAAGCCGACCTGGTGCTCGCCGGAGAGGACCCGGTTCACCGCCTCGCCCGCGTCGCGGACGTAGGTGATGTTCTCCTGGTTCTCCTGGGCGAGGGGGGAGAGCCCGAGGAGGTGCTGGAAGACGATGGCGTGCAGGAGCGTGACGTCCAGGGCCCGGAGGGTCTCGCTCCTCGGCAGCTCCGCCTCCTCCAGGTCGGCGTCGTCGCGGAGGGTGAGCACGCGCGCCTTCTGGTCCTCGGCGGTCACCATCAGGAAGGCGGTCGACTTCCCGGAGTGCTCGGCCAGCTTGGCCACCGCCCAGGCGCGCCCGGCCGGGCGGCGGATGTCCTCGGGGAGGGTCTCGACCGCGAAGTAGCGGGAGAGCTTGTCCACGAGGCCGGGCAGGGACAGCTCGCGCAGCCCGTAGACCAGCCGGTGGGTGGGGAACATGATCAGCCCCGGGTCGTTCAGGGGGCAGAGGAACATGAGGATGTAGGCGTGCCCGCCGTCGGCGGGCAGCCCGGGCTGCTGCTGGTCCAGGAGCCGCCGGTAGGCGAGCCCGGTCTCGTAGCGGGTGTGGCCGTCGGCGATGAAGACCCGCTTGTCGGCCAGGTTCTGCCGGAGCTGGGCCACGAGGCTGGGGGCGTCCACCCGCCAGAGCCGGTGGTGCACGCCGTCGTCGGAGTCGGTCTCGGCCGCCGGCTCCGCCGCCATGGCCGCGTCCAGGCTGCGGGCGGTCGCCCCCGCCTCGTCGCGGTAGAGCCCGAAGAGCGGCGAGAGGTTGGCCCGCACCGCCTTGAGCAGCTCGAGGCGGTCGGCCTTGGGGGCGGCGAGGGTCTTCTCGTGCGGGACGATGATGCCCTCGCGGAACTCGTGGAGGCGCACCGCCGCCATGAAGCCGCGCCGCCGCACCTGGCGGCCGTCGGGGGCCCAGAACGTCTGCTCCAGCGGGTAGAAGGCGAGGGTCGGATCGCGCTTCAGGATCCCCTGCAGCTGCCAGCTGGCCCAGTACTCGGCTGCCCGCGTGTACTTGTTCGAAACCGGCCCGTCGCCGGGCCGCTCCTCCCCGAGCGTGAGGTGGACCACGTTGTGCGGGCTGCGCCGGAGCAGCTCGTCGCGCTGCACCTGGGCCACCAGGTCGTACGGGGGAGCGAGCAGCTGGCCGAGCGCGCGCCCGCGGGTGGCGGCGTAGCGGACGCCGCGGAAGGGGACGATCTCGGCCATCGGGGGACGGACCGTAGATCACGCCACTCGCCGGCGCAAGGCGCCCGTGCTGCCCCTCAGGGTGAGGCGAGCACCCGCTCCACCGCGATCGCCCCGGCCCGGACGACCCGCACCCCCTCCGGCCCCACCTCCACCACGGTGCTCGGGAGCCCGCCCGGCGTGGCGCCGCCGTCCAGGACCAGGTCGACCGCCTCGCGCAGCGCCTGGTCGAGGTCCTCGACCCGCGCGGGCGGCGGCCCGCCGGAGGGGTTGGCCGAGGTCGAGACCAGCGCCCCCCCGGCCGCGGCGGCGAGCGCCCGCGCCACCTCGCTCCCCGGGATCCGGATTCCGACCGTCCCGGTGCCGCCGGTGACCGCCGCGGAGAGCCCCAGCCGGGCAGGGAGCACCAGCGTCAGCGGCCCGGGCCAGAACCGCTCCGCCAGCCGCGCCGCCCGTCCTCGGAGGACGGCGACCTCCTCGACCTGGGCGCGGTCCGCCGCGAGGAGCGGGAGCGGCTTCCCCTCCGGTCGGAGCTTGGCCCGGGCGAGCCGGTCGAGCGCCCCGCCGGCCCGGGCGAGCGCCCCCAGGCCGTAGAAGGTCTCGGTGGGATAGACGACGATCCCCCCGCGGCGGAGGACCTCGCCCGCGGCGGCGACCCGCCTCTCCAGCTCGGCGTCCACCGCTCGACTCTACCGCGCCCGCCCTCGCCCCGCCCGCCGGCGTCGGGCGGCTACTCGGCGCGGCGAACCGCCAGGAGCCCGGCGAGGAGGAAGAGGACGTTCGGCGCCCAGGCGGCGGTCCAGGGCGGGACCCGCCCCGACAGGCCGAGCGCCCAGGTGACGCCCTGGGCGCCCCAGAGGAGGAGGGAGACGCCCACCGACTCGAGGAGCGAGGTGGCGAGGTGGCCCCGCCGGTTCCTGCGGAGCGCGAGGGCGACCGCGAGGAGCGCGCCCGGGACGCCCACCAGGGGGTAGGCGAGCCGGTTGTAGCGCTCCAGCTCGAAGTCGGCCACCGGCTGGCCGAGCCGCCGGCGCACGTCGATCTGGCGGAGGAGCGTGGCCCAGCGCATCTCGGTGGGCCGGCCGGGGACGATGGAGAACGCCCCGGCCGGCTCGTCGAAGGCGAAGCGGCGGGCGGGCGCGGTCTCGAGGCGCATGCTCCCGTCGGGCGCGAAGGTGCGGTCCTCGACGTCCTCCAGGATCCAGCCGTCGCCGTCCGGGCGCATCCGGCTGGCGTCGATCCGGCGCGCCAGGGTGAACCCGGGGCCGATCTCGAGCACGGTGACGTGCTCGAAGCCGCCGTCGGGGAGGTTCCCGCGCAGGCGGTAGATGCGCCGGCCGTCGTGGCCGCGGAACCACCGCTTCGGCTCGCGCGCCGCCAGGAAGCGGCGCAGGTCGCCCCCGCGCCCGAAGCGGACCGCGGCGATCTCCTCGGCCCGGGCGGCGGCCTCGACGCCCACCAGGTCGTGCAGCACCACCAGGGCCGCCCCGGCGAGGAGTGCGGTGAGGAGCACGGGCACCGCCAGCCGCCAGGGGCCGAGCCCCACCGAACGCATCGCGGTGTACTCCCGGGTGCTGCGGAAGGTGGAGGTGGCGATGGCGGCGCCGAGCAGGAGGGCGGCGGGCGCGATCTGGTAGACGACCACCGCCGCCTTGTAGGCGTAGAGGAGGAGGACGGTGGGGCCCCAGCCCGGGCCGGTGAAGCCGGCGGAGTTGTCGACGAAGTCCACCGCCAGGAAGATCCCGACCACTCCCCCGAGCGCCAGGAGGAAGGCGCCCAGGAAGCGCACGGCGACGTAGCGGGCGAGGATCACCGGACCGCCCCCGGGCCGCGGCGGTCGAGCTGCCAGAGCAGCGCCAGCCCCAGGGCGGCGAGCACCAGGTTGGGGAGCTGCAGGCCGGCGATGGCGGGCAGATCGCCCCGCTGGGCGAGCACCTCCGAGCCCCGGAGCAGGAGGTAGTGGAGGACGATCACGCCGAAGGTGGCGCCGATCCCGAAGGCCCGTCCGCCGCGCCGGGCGGCGCCGATGGGCACGGCCAGGATCGCGAGCGCCAGCACCACCAGCGGGGCGGAGATCCGCCGCCCGAGGACCGCCTCGTCGTGCCGCGCGTCCTCCAGCCGCCCGGCGGCCCGGTACGCCGCCACCCGGGCGAGCGCCTCCGGGACGGTCGCGTCCCGGGAGGTGCGGGAGAGGGAGTTGCGATCGGTGAGGGTGTCCCCCAGGGCGACCACCAGCTCGGCGGTCCGGAAGGTGGCGGCCGCGTAGTCGTCGGAGTCGAGCTGCTCGCGGTGGAGCTCGCCCTGCTCGAGGACGAGGCGCATGTCCTCCCCCTCCCCGACCGGCTCGAGCCGGCCCCGCCGGGCGAGCGCCAGCACCGGGGCGGCCGGGTTGGAGCGGTCGTGGATGAGGACGTTCTCCCAGCGCCCCTCCGCGGCCCGCTCCGCGTAGAGGGTGTAGCTCGGGATCTGGTCGTAGAAGGTCCCGGAGCGGACGTCGTTGGTGACGTTCCGCTTCACGATGTCGTTGAGCCGGAGGCGCCCGGCGCGCAGGGCGGCCGGCTCCACCGAGAGCGAGAGCCAGAGCCCCAGCGCCGCCACCCCGACCGAGAGCAGGAGCGGCACCCGCACCAGCCGGGCGGGGGAGAGCCCCGCCGCCCCCATCGCCACCACCTCGCGGTCCTCCGCCAGCCGCCCCACCCCGAGGACGGCGCCCAGGAGGAAGGCCACCGGGATCACCTGCCCGAGGAGCTGGGGCAGGACCGAGAGCGTCACCGCCCCGACGTCGAGGAGCGACACCCCCGAGCCGAAGAGGACGTCGGCCTGGGAGAGCAGCTGGGTGGCGAGCAGGATCTGGGTGAGGAAGAGGAGCCCGGCCGCGAAGGGGAGCAGGATCTCCTTCGCCAGGTAGCGGTCGAGCCGGCCCACCGCGCTGCTATTCCTTGGTCGCCAGACGGACCTGGAGGGCGGCGTCCTTGGCCAGGACCTCCTCGGCCATCTTCTGCCGCTGGGCCCGGACCCGGTCGGCCACCTCGGGATCGCTCCGGGCGATGATCCGGGCCGCCAGGAGCCCGGCGTTCCTCGCCCCCGCCTTCCCCACCGCCAGGGTCCCCACCGGCACGCCCGCCGGCATCTGGGCGGTGGCCAGCAGGGCGTCGAGCCCCATGAGATCGCTGGCGGCCAGCGGCACGCCGAGCACCGGCAGCTCGGTCTCGGCGGCGCAGACGCCGGCCAGGTGGGCGGCGGCGCCCGCCCCGCAGACGATCACCTGGATCCCCCGGCCCGCCGCCTCCCGCGCGAGCCGGCCGGTCCGCTCCGGGGTGCGGTGGGCGGAGGAGACGTGCACCTCGGAGGCGATGCCCATGCTGTCGAGGGCCTTCTTGGCCTCGGACATCACCTCCCAGTCCGAGTCCGAGCCCATGAGGATGAGGACCAGTGGCTGGCTCACGGCTTCTTCCCGATGTCCTTTCGGAGCTGCATGCCGCGGAAGGTGATCCGGGCGGCGGCGGCGTATGCCCGGGCGGCGGCGGCGTCGAGGTCCGGCCCGAGCGCGCAGACGGTGAGGACCCGCCCCCCGCTGGTCACCACCCGCCCGTCCGCGGCGCGGGAGGTCCCGGCGTGGAACACCTGCACGTCCTCGCCGAACGGGCCGTCCGCCCCCTCGATGGCGTCGCCCCGGGTGACCTCGCCGGGGTAGCCCTCGGCGGCCAGCACCACCCCGACCGCCGCCCGCGGATCGAAGGAGAGCGCGGTGCCGGAGAGGTCGCCGCGGGCCGCCGCCAGCAGGGCGGGGACCACGTCGCTCGCCATCCGGAGGAGGATGGGCTGGGTCTCCGGGTCGCCCAGGCGGGCGTTGAACTCGAGGACGCGGGGGCCGCGCCGGGTGAGCATCAGGCCGGCGTAGAGCGCCCCGCGGAACGGGCGCCCGCGGCGGGCCAGCTCGCGGACCGCGGGGAGGAGCACGTCCCGCTCCACCATCGCCGCCACCTCCGGGGTGACGTTCGGGGTGGGGGAGAAGGCGCCCATGCCGCCGGTGTTGGGGCCGCGGTCGCCGTCGAAGATCCGCTTGTGGTCCTGGGCGGCGGCCAGCAGCCGGACCCGCTCGCCGTCGGTGAAGGCGATGCAGCTCGCCTCCGGCCCCTCCAGCCGCTCCTCCACCACCACCCGCGCCCCGGCCTGGCCGTGGATCCGGTCCACCAGCATCGCCCGGAGCGCGCCCTCCGCCTCGGCGACGTCGCCGCAGACCACCACTCCCTTGCCCGCGGCGAGCCCGTCCGCCTTGACCACCACCCGGCCGTCGCGGGCGCGCGCCCAGGCGAGCGCCGGCGCCACCGCCTCGAAGGTCTCGGCCTCCGCGGTCGGGATCCGCGCCGCGCGCATCACGTCCTTGGCGAAGGCCTTGGAGCCCTCGATCTCGGCGGCGGCGGCGGTCGGGCCGAAGGCGGGCACCCCGTCCCGGGCGAGCCGGTCGACCAGCCCGGCCACCAGCGGCGCCTCCGGGCCCACCACCACCAGGTCGACGGCGTTCGCCTTCACCCAGGCGGCCAGGCCCTCGACGTCGGTGGCCGCCAGGGGGACGAGGGTGGCGAGCCGGGCGATGCCCGGGTTGCCGGGCGCGGCGAAGAGAGCCCGCACCAGCGGGCTCCTCGAGATCTTCCAGGCGAGGGCGTGCTCTCGGCCGCCCGATCCGACGACGAGGACGCGCATGAGATTGCGGGCTTATACCACGCCGCGGCGCGGGCGGTCAGGGGCGCCCGGCGGAGGCGTCCAGGGCGAGGAGCGCGCCCCGCGCCGCGGTCAGCCCCGGCTCCTCCCGCAGGAGGGCGGCGAGCCCGTCCCGGGCCGCGGCCACCTCCCCCCGGCGCGCCAGGAGCGCCGCCAGGGCGAGGCGGGCGGTGGCCAGGTCGGGGACGTCCTCGAGGGCGGCCCGGTGCTGCCGCTCGGCCTCGTCGTTCCGGCCCAGCGCCTCCAGGGCCCGGGCCAGCACCTCGTGGGCGACCGCGTCGTCCGGGGCCGCCTCCAGCGCGGCGCGGGCGAGGGGCACCGCCGCCCTGGGCTGCCCCCGGGTCAGGGAGACCTGGGCGAGCAGGACGAGGGGGGCGGCCGCCTGGGGCGACGCCGCCCGGCCGACGCGGGCGAGCTGCTCCGCCGCCTGGGTGTGGCCGAGCAGGAGCTCGCAGGTTGAGGCCGCAGACCAGGCCATGGCCGCCTGCCGGGGCTCGGCCCGGGCCGCGGCGGCGAAGCGGCGGGCGGCGTCGGCGAGCGCTCCCGGCCCCTCCCAGAACTCGGTCGGCGCCCGCCGGAGGCGGGCCTCGAGCGGATCGCGGGCCCGCGCGCGGGCCCCGAGGCGGAGGGCCTTCCCCGGGGCGCGGACCCGGGCCAGGCCCGCCCCGGCCACCAGGAGGACCTCCGGATCCCGGGCGGCCCGCTCGGCCACCGCGTCGTAGGCGCGATCGGCGTCGTCGAGCGTCCCCGACAGCTCGGCCGAGCGCGCCGCGAGGAGCGCCTCGACGACCGGCCCCGCCCGCCCGCCGAGCACGCCGGCCGACTCGCGCAGGGCGGCGGCGTTGCCCGCGTCGAAGGCGAGCAGGGCCGCCTGGAACCGGGCCGGGGCGCTCCCCGGGACGCGCCGCACCGCCTCCTCGGCCGCGGCCGCCGCCGCCCTCGCGTCCCCGGCGGCCCGCTCCACGGCCGCGCGGTGGGCGAGGATCCGGGCGGCGGTGAACTCGCCCGGGCGCTTGTCCAGGGCGGCCTCGAGCAGGCGACGCGCGCCGGCCAGGTCGCCCTCCAGCTGGTAGTCGAGCCGCGCCTGGAGGAGCGGCGGCAGCGCCGAGCCAGGATCGGCGGCCGCCCAGCGCGCCAGGGCGGCCCGGGCCTCCTCGATCCGGTCGGAGGCGGTGAGGACCTCCACCTCGAGGGCCAGCGCCCCCGGGTGGCCTGGGTCGAGCGCCAGGCGCCGCTCCGCCAGGGCGAGCGCGCCCGGGGCGTCGCCGGCCGCCCAGCGCGCCCGGGCGGCGGCGCCGAGCAGCCGCCGGTCGGCGGGGAGGTCGGCGGCCGCGGCCTCGAGGTCCCGTGCCGCCGCGGCCGGATCGCGGCGCAGCTCCGCCAG